>WNGK01003989.1_pt1 | contig 15884 bp, 9 predicted proteins | sample 5400601 | NCBI WGS metagenome assembly WNGK01 (sample SAMN13153376, study PRJNA577476) | soil metagenome | isolation source: 60 cm soil or saprolite under Garry oak tree replicate 1 | place: USA:California | collected 2016-06-15
GCCTGGGTGCGCTTTTGTTCCTGGTCGGGAACCTGGGACTCTGGGCATTCGCTGTGGCCGTGGCTGGCATCTATGCGCTTGATGGAGTGCTGATTCTCGTGAGTGCTGTGACCTGGAAACGTGAAGAGGTCATGGCGAACCAGTAGCATGTATCCATAGGTGTAAATCATTTCATTCCATGGGCGGAATCTGTACAATTATGTGGACGAGGGCGAACGCATCCTTTCCGTAAAGAAGAGCCTTGTTTTGGCTTTGCGAGCGCTTCAAGAGAAATGTGAAGGGAGAGAACGAGAGCGAAAAGCGCCCATATAATTATACAGATTCCGCCCATGGAATGAAATGATTTACACAGTGGCTCCGGGTTATCCGATGAGCTGCTGGAGCAAGCGGCCAGAGCCATCCAACGCTATCATGATGCCACGGCTGGCTCACCGCTGGCACAAGGCCATGAGATCGTCGCCCATCACGAACTGGGACCACACAACACCATTTTCCAGGGTGGGTACCTGGTGGGCTTCATCGATTGGGACAATGCTGCTCCTGGCACACGGTTACGTGATCTGGCGAACGCTATCTACAATTATGTGGATGTGAGCCATTGGGCCAACCAGACCGCCGACGAGCAAGCTCGACGTATTCGCTTGATGTGTGCAGCCTATGGCTGGGACGATCCCATTGCCATTGTCAATGACTTTGAGGCCGATTTGCAGCAAGCGCTACGCAACCATGAACAGGCTGGCCGGGCAGGTGCTATCAAGATCTTTGCCGAAGAGGTGAACTGGATGCGTCAGCGGGCGCAAGATTTACGGTTGGTATTGCAGTAATCCTCCGTTCTTTCTGGTAGTAACAACGATTGGCCCGCACATGAAGCCGGGCCAACGTTCTTTTCTGAAGATAAGAATTTCGTCCCCACTTTTGGGGTGTTGCAACAGGTTTGCTGGAGAAATGGGCTGCCTAGCATATCATGCATCGGCTTCCAGGATGGTCAGTCTTTCCAGATCGCCCGCAATCTCTTCAAGGTGCGCAATGGTCACCGAGGCTGTCGGCCCGATGTACTTCTTTCTGAGCTTGCCCTGCATATGCCGGTAGGCGATCCAGTAGACGCCGCCGCGCTCGCTTTTCCGTCCTGGCCGTGAAGCGCCCGTGCTGCCCGTGAAAGTGGAAGGAGGGGCTCTGCTGCAACAACTCAAACCACCTGGCTGAGTCGGGTGTGATCGCCAGCCAACTGAAAATTCTTGGACGAATCGCGTGAACCTCATAGCTGCCCTTCTGCCCATTCCACACCACGCGATACTTGTACCTTGCCTGCTCCTCCTGCATTGGCGGCTGCTCTCCCGGGCACTGCACTCAGCTGTTACCAAACAGCTGCAAGGTGCAGGTCCACTGCTCATGCTACTGTTACTAAACAGGTCTACGGTGAAGGGAGCTGTTTGCTAACACTGGTTGGAGGACTCTTGACAACCGGAGTGGTACTTCAGGTGTTGACTGTCACCAATTGGGGGAAGCGCCGTCTAAAAATCAGAGAAGAAGAACAAGTCTCTCTCTCGGCAAAAAAGCTGGATAGCTCCGAGCAGGGCGATATCTGATCGCAGATCGCGTGTCACACTTGCAGGCCTGGTCGCAATGTGTGACCGCTGATCAGCGATCACAACAGCATCAGATCGTGTGTATTGAGGAAAATAAGGTGTTGAGTTGACAAACAACTCAACATATGATACCGTAGAGGAAACTTACGGAGAGGAGGAAGCATACAGTATGACCGCATCATTCGGGGCCCTCTTGCGTGAACGGCGTCGCGCTGCAGGTCTGACGCAGCGTGCATTGGCACAGAGGGCCCGGCTCGATTTCTCCTACATTAGCAAACTGGAGAATGATCGGCTTCCTCCTCCCGCAGCCGACACCATTGTGTTGCTGTGTTCTATTCTTGGGGTGCCAGCGGATGATTTGCTCGCCTTCACCCACAAACTCCCCAGTACTGTCGAGGAAAAGGTCAGCGCCAATGCCGCCGCACAGATATTCCTTCGCGAGGCCCAGGACCTGACAGAAGCACAATGGCAGCAACTCGCAAGACAACTACATGCTCAGATAGATACACGACAGAAGAGGAATAGTATGTTACCAACCCGCGCCAATGCGTATGACCTGGTCCAATGGGCCAGCCGCTACGATGCACCTGGACAACTTCCAGAGCTTGTGCATCGGCTTATTCTCGCGACTGCCGACGATATTACACACCTCCAGATGCGATCTGGCGAAGGAACGCGCTATGGAGGCTATGACGGAACCGTCAAAGCCGGACGAGGGAATGCCTTCGTGCCAGATGGTCTGTCGGCGTGGGAGATGGGTGTTGATCCGAAGCCGAAGAAGAAGGCAGATGACGATTATAAAAAGCGTACTGCCAGGCCGCTCGACGTCGATCCATCCCAAGCGACCTTTGTTTTTGTCACTCCGCACCGCTGGCTGGGGAAAGAGAACTGGGCAGCCGAGAAGCGTCAAGCCGGGCCATGGTGCGATGTCCGCGCTCTTGATGCAGATGATCTCGCAGCCTGGCTGGCCCTTGCCCCCGAGGTCCATGTCTGGATTTCGCGTCTCGTTGGGAAAGATCCTGGCAATATCCAGGACTTAGAATCGTTCTGGCTCGAGTGGCGAGAGGCAACTCAACCGCCACTCTCGGCGGAACTCATCACTGCCGGGCAGGAAGCGGCTGCTCAACAATTCACTCAGCAGCTTCAGGCTCCTGCCAGTATCGTGACCATCCGGGCCGACGCGCAAGAGGAAGCGCTCGCGTTCATCGCCGCTGCTTTTGAGCGTCTGCCAAAATTAGAGCGAGATCTCCTCTTCACCCGCACCTTGATCGTGTACAGCCCTGACGTCTGGCACCAAATAGCTCTCTCGACTCAGCCGCTTGTATTGCTACCAATGTTTGCACCTGTTGAGGTCATCCAGGCAACTCGCAGGGGGCATCACGTCCTGATTCCAGTCGGGCGTGAAACCGCTGAAGCCAGCGGGATGGTGGTTCTGCAACACCCAACTCGACCGGCGGCAGAAGCAGCTCTGGTGTCGATGGGAATTCTCCAGGACCGTGCGACGTTCTTGGCTGCCATCGCGCACCGCAGCCTGCTCTCGCTGCGGAGGCAACTGGCAGTGAATCCCACCTTGCAACAACCTTCCTGGGCCATACGGGAACAAGCGCGTCCTCTCCTTCCTGCTCTCCTGGCAGGGAACTGGGATGAAGCGCTCGAAGGGGATCGGAAGACGATAGAGGCACTAACTGGACGCCCCTATGCAGAGGTCGAAGCGGATCTGGTCGGCTACGCACAGGTCTCCGATCCGCCCGTGCGACGAGTTGGCACGACTTGGCTTTTAGCATCCAAAGAAGACGCCTGGCGACTCCTGGCGCGGTTTCTCACCACGCAAGACTTGGAACGGTTTCGCCAAGCTGCCTGCGAGGTCCTGGCGACGTTAGATCCCGCTCTGGAACTTCCCATTGAACAACGCTGGCAGGCGGGCATCAGCGGTCACACTCGACTGCATTCACACTTCCTGCGCGAGGGACTGGCTGACACCTTAGCGCTGATGGCGACCCGACCAGTGAACGACTGGCCGGGCAGTAGTGGAAGTGGCCAGTCCTATGTAAACGGTATCGTGGCACAACTGCTCCGGCAGGCGAACGACGACCAGTCCGGAAAGGTCTGGACCTCGCTTGCTGATGTCATGCCTTTACTGGCCGAAGCAGCACCTGAAGCGTTCCTGAGTGCTGTTGACATCGCCACGACTGGTCCTGACCCTGTTATCCGGCAGCTCTTCACCGATCAATCAGGAGATGCGTTCACCGCCCGATCAAGTCACCCCCATCTCCTTTGGGCCCTAGAGAGGCTGGCCTGGTCGCCTATCTATCTGAGCAATGCCGCCCTATTCCTGGCCCGGTTGACCCGGCTGAATGCGGAAGGCCGTCTCGCGAATCGACCCGGTAGTAGCCTTCGCGGGATCTTCGTCCTCTGGTACCCCCAAACAGCGGCCACCTTTGAAGAGCAACTCGACGTCCTCGATCGGCTCCGTGAGCAAGAACCAGCCGTTGCCTGGAAGCTCATGATCGCGTTGCTGCCAAGGCCACACGAGACCGCAGACTCCTCGGCTGCGCCGCGCTGGCGCGACTGGAAGCCCGAAGAACGAGAGGCTTCTTTCACTTATGCCCACTTGTGGCGTGCAACCGATGCACTAATCATCCGGCTTCTGCTCGATGTGGGGGTAGAGAGCGAGCGCATCAGTAATCTTATAGAGTGCGTTCAAAATCTGCCACCCCCATCGCGGACAACCGTACTTGACCATCTGGAGTCGCTTGACCCTACAGTCCTCGACACGAGCAGCCGCAAAGCCATTTGCGCGGAACTTCGCGAACAGATTGCCAGCCATCGCAGATTCTCCCAGGCACCGTGGGCTATGCCCAGCGAGGATCTTGAACGCCTGAGGGCCATCCATGAACGCTTCAAGCCTGAAGACATGCTACAGCAGGTGTTACCGCTCTTCACGGCCTCGCCGCATCTGTTAGACGAGCCAGAGGAGCCTGACATGAAGAAGCATGAGGAGGCTGTGAATGAGATAGAGGTGGCAGCAGCACGCCAGAAGAAGCACGAGGAGGCTGTGTATCAGGCACAGGTGGCGGCAGCGCAGCAGGTGTATCAAGCTGAAGGGCTGACAGGACTCTTCACCTTAATAAAGGTGGTCGAGCAGCCAGGCGTGCTAGGCTGGGTCCTTGGCAGAAGCGGCCTTGTGGAAGCTGAGGAGGATCAGGTGCTGCACGAGCTTGGTTCATCTGATCCCAAGCGCCGCCGTGTAGCAGAAGACTACGTGGCGGGACGTTTCTGGGCATGTGGGTGGGCATGGGCTGACGAGCGATTGGGTGCGAACGGCCCTCTCCAGACACCTGAACAGTGGGCGAATTTCTTTCTGAATTTGCCTCGCAGAGCTGAGACATGGGATCGTCTCGAACGCTTGGGCAAGGACACAGTCAGCCTCTACTGGAGACAATTCCCTTATCTGGTCGAGGATCCGGCTGACTGTCTTCGTGCCGCCGAACAGTTACTCATCCATGGACGGGCATGGCGTGCACTGGATGTGGTCGCTCACTATGTGGAGCAAGTGCAGCCAGACGCAGAATTCGTCATGAACATCCTTGAGCAGGCGAGGGATACATCTCTCAACACCCCGATTGATCAATTCCTCCTATATGAGATTCCGCAACTATTAGAGTATCTCGAGCAAGCGGCAGAAGTAGATGCAGTCCGGCTGGCTCGGATCGAATTGGCCTTCTTGCCGCTCTTCAGATACGAGCAACGCCCGTTCAAAGTCCTGTACCATCAGCTGGCGGTAGACCCGCAGTTCTTCATAGAACTGGTTTGCCTGGCCTATCGAGCGTCTGACGAAGCTCCCCACGAGCTGAGCGAACACGAGCAAGCTCGCGCACGCATCGCCTATGACTTGCTCCACGCGGCCGGCGAGGTTCCTGGCACGCAGGATGGAGACCTGCTGGACCCAGCAAAACTGACCGCATGGGTGGAAGAGGTTCGCCAAGTCCTGGATGAGCGCAAGCGGAGAGAGGTGGGTGACCTGTGCATTGGGCATCTCTTGAGTCATGCCAGGCTGGAGGGCAATGAGGTGTGGCCCCCCAAAGCCATCCGCGCGCTGCTCGAACATCTGCACAGCGAGGAGGTGGAGCGGGGAATCGAACTCGCTGTGTACAACGCGCGAGGAGTGACGTGGAGGAGCTTGACGGATGGAGGGGCGCAAGAGCGGAAGCTGATGGAGCAGTACCACACCCAGGCTCAGGCGTTACAAGCACGGTGGCCACGCACAGCGGATATGCTAAGACGGCTCGCACAATCGTATGAAGAGGAAGCACGCATGCATGATCGCGAGGCCGACTTGAGACAAAATGGTTGGTAGCCTCCGGAGGGGCGAGATAGGGAACTGTAGGGAATTGACGTGCTTGCAAGACGAACAAGAGGGCCCAGCTCTTCCTTCTCAAAAGACTTGAGAGGAAGCAGTTCCCTGTTAAGGGGTCACCATACTGCTCGAGGCTAAGCATTCGATAACGCAGAGAGTCACTTGCAGCGCGCATTCAGCAGAAGGACCAAGAAAGAGAAACCTTATGGACGAATACACCTCGCGTAGACGATGCCCATCGTGCGGAACAGGAGGGGACTACCCTGCGACCATAAAGTCGTGCCCCCTGTGCGGTGGCAGCCTCGAGGCAGAGCCAGCGACCGCAGACGACAGCCTCGTTGAGCTGCTCATACCTTTCGCTGCCACTCAGTGCCCGTCCTGTGGGATGACGACTTTCCTGCGCCGCAATCAGCAGTGCGCCGGATGCGGCTCGGACCTGAGTGACGAGGCACGACCACGCGTCGGTGAAGCCGTCAGGCGGCGACGGGATGCGTTCAAGGTCCGCATCCAGCGTCTAACGAGGCACGCCCAGGACAGCGCGATTCTCCAACCCTGCTTCACTCGCAAAGGACAAGAGATGTCCCTCACCGACTACACAGGCACCGTCTTCGAGCCAACTTGCAACGAAGCTACGTCGCTTACTGAGGACGTGCGTATGCAGCTGCGGGCCGTCACCTGGGATCCCCAAGAAGACCCGCGGTGCATCACCAGCTTCCAGCAGATCGTCAGCGCACTAGAGAAGGGCATCGCTCTCGTCACGACGCTTGCCAGCCTGTTACCTCCCATCGAGGTGCGCGCGGCGCACCGCATTCTCACGCGGGCCATAGGTCAGATGATCCATGGCTATATCACGATCATCGAGGCACTCATAGTCATGGACCTCGATGAGGCGCTGGAACGGCAACGAAAAGGCCAAGAATCGTTCACGCTCGGGGCACACACGCTAGAGCCGCTGCAGCGGATCATCAAGCGCGCATCCAGAGAGACACCGCCGGGCTGGTGGATGTCCGGGGACACGCTCGATATGGCGGCGGTCGCGTGGGAGGGAGTAGAGAACACCCCAACGACTATCGACCAGGCGGCAGACATTGTGCGCGCGACGCTGGCGAGAATTCCTGGGGTCACTGAGCTGGGCGACGCGGAGGCCTTGCTCCTGCTCCCCGCGACGGTGCTTCCTGTGACGATCACGGACCCAGTTCTGCTGCAAGAGCGGGCATGGCTGATACGTGACGTGCTGACCAGGGCTGACTCCGCTGACCCCGACTGGATCCAGGATCCGGCGGAGTTGGTACAGCGGATTATCGAGGGAGTTCGCGGCATGAACGAGCAAGCCGAGTGTCTCGGTTCCGAGGCTACGAACCGCACTTCTCGAAAGAAAAGGATCCAACTCCTTACGAATGTCTATCTCAAACTGGTTGAGGGTCCCCTGCGTGAACTGGGAAGTGTGGTGGTTATCGCAACGCGTGCAGCTAAGGGTGAACCCAACGGAAGATACATACCCCGGGTTGCCCGTGGTGTTAAGGCTGGCGATACCGTGCAGCTACTGGAAGGTATGGGGCCCTGGTGGTCCGATGCAGTTCTAATGCTTGTGCGCAATGCAGAGGCACATGCAGGAGTTCGCATACTGGAAACCGGGGTCGAACTGACCCAGCGCAAGATCGAAAATGGGGAAGCGGAGGAGAAAACCGAGGAAATGAGTGACGCCAGGTTCGCTGAGGAGCTTGCACGATTAAACGAGACTTGTCTGGCGTTACAGGTCGGCATTGTCCCGTGGCTTTTCACTCACCAGTCAGAAGACATTGTGCGAGCACGGCAAGCAGTATCGCCGACCCAGCAGGAGTGTGAGGGGGTAGTACGTCTGCTTGCAGGGCTGCAAGGGCTCCTGCAAGTGGAGGTTGAGCGTAAAGGAAACGCGTTAACAGTGCGGGCTGTAGCCGCCGATGGCATAGACGCGGGTTCTCCGCATATCGTCTACCTCGTGCCAGCGATCTTTCACAGCTGGGCCGATATAGACTCCGTCACGCTCAACATCGGCTCACGAAACCCGGTCACCTATGAGCGCGCAGAACTCCCGAGCGTTGATCCCTTGAGCGGCCAGCAGGATCTCGTGGTGATCGGACTGATGGGCCGCCGATGGCTAGGGGACCTGTCCGGGGACGCAGCAATCACAGCGGATATCACCTACCTTGCGCAACCACAGCTCATCGCGATAGGAGTAGCATTTGGACATGCAGGTACTTCACCACTATCTGCGGCTCGCATTGCAGAGGCGTATGCACGAATTGCCGCACTCAAAAACCGGCTGCGGCACGCCCGGCTACCATCACCCAGCACACCACTCGTCGCCGAAGTTCGAGAAGCCATGCATAATGCGGCTTGGTGCCTTGACCGACTCCGATGGGCGTTCATGGGATCCGATGTCCGTGAGCGACAGCGCCAGACGCGGTCTTTTGTAGCCTTTAACGACCGACTTAGGGACATCGCGCGAAGATCCGATGCCGAGTTCGCTCGGGTCAAAGGGGACGAAAAGGGGACGTGAGCAGCGCACCAATCCCTTTTGTGCTGATATCAGCCCTGCTAATCCTTAGGAGGAATTTTGGAGATAAAAATGTCGTGATCCCTACTTCAGTTCACAAAGATCAGCAGGTCGGAAAATTCAACTGGCTGGAGCCTCTCATATTCCTTTTGTGGCACCTTGACATACCGCCACAGCTGGCCAGTGAGCATTGTGGCATTCTCACACCAGAGTCGAGCGGCAGCATCCTTGAACTGCACCTCAAGTGACTCTTGCCCTTTAGTCTCCACTAGCCACATCTCCCCCTGCTCGGTTCTGACCACAAAATCGGGATAGTAATAGCGCAGGTTGGCATTATTGTCGGTGTACTCGATCGAGAAGCCAAACTGCTGCGGCAGCTTGGAAAACGCTACAATATCCTTCGCACTGTCAAGGAATCTAGCGAACTCATACTCAAAGTCATTATCACAGGGGACCAGATTCAATACGCACTTCCTGGCCTCCAGCACCGGGCGGGAGAAGGCAAATGGCTCCAAGCGTGAGAGGAACCTGACCTCCCCTTCGATAGCAGGCTCCACCTGTTCGATCAACCTGTCCCTCAGCGCCCGTGCAAAGACATCCAACACTACGTAGCCTGCGACGCGATGATTCATCGCCTGTACAATGGTTGGGCTCTCCATCGCCACCTTCCCGCCAAAGGCACGCTGCTCGAAGAATGTCCACACTTTCGGAGCCAGAGCCGCGAACTGGCCCGGCAGCTTTAGGCTGCTGGCGATCAGCTTGGCATAGTAGCTCACGATCTCATCGGGCCGTTGGACATTCTTGATGGCATATTCTCGCTCAAACAGCTTTTCCATCGTGAGGATATCGAACGCCTGGTACTGGAAGGTCTTGATGTCCTGGTCTGTGGGCTTGCGCGGCAAGGGGTCCGGGCTGAACCGGAAGGCCATTACGTCCAGGGCATCGATCTCCTCGGAAAGCTGTCTCTTGCGCACCAGGATCGGCGAGAGCCTGGGCAGTGAGAGGTCATAGGCAGCTTTCTCCGGCATCTGCGGGGCAATCGTAATAATCTTGAGCTTGTCTTTGCCCACATCAAAGGTATCGAGCTTGAAATCTTCCAGCTTCTCCAGGTCATCCACGAAGGCGAGAAAGGCCTTATTGCCGATGATATCCACGCGCTCAGCGTAGGATTGGCCCCGGAACATCAGTCGCAAGCCACGACCGATGGCCTGCTCCGGCAGAATGTTGGCCGACGAGGTGTAGGGGCGCAATCCCACTACGACGGTGACGTTTTGTACGTCCCAGCCTTCCCGCAGCATGAGGACGCTCACAATGGCGTTGGTCGGCCAGTCCGGCCTATCCACGACACGAGCCAGCTTGCGGGCGGCATCCAGGTCTTTCTTGGTGACTTCCCCCGATTTATCAGTGTGGATGACCAGCACCTTCTGCTCACCACCAAATTCAGCGGGGTACCGTTTGCGTAGCCAGTCCCCCACGTCTTCCGCCTCTTCGGTCGTATTCATCATAACGAACAAGAGAGGCTTCTTGCGTAGCTCCTCCAGCTGCTCCCGGTACTCACGCCAGCGCTCCACCCCCGCCGTGAGGTAGCCCTGGTAGCGCACGCTGGCCACACTCGATTTGGCTTCGTCGAGTTCAGCGATACCCTTCACTGGCCGCTTCACGATGCCATCCAGGATGGCTTGCCTGATCTGGTAGTCCGAGATGATCCAGGGAAACAACGCGCCCTTGCTAAAACGCGGCGTCGCTGAGAAGTCCAGTTGCGCGGCCAGAGGCAGACCAGCGTGTAGCCTGCGGATCACTATATTCCATTCATTCTCTTCATCGTGGGTGTGATGCGCTTCGTCGTTGAGCACCAACAGCCGCCCGGTCCGTTTCGAGAGCATCTCGCGAAAGCTGGCGAGGTCATTACCCACCTCGTCTTTGGGCTTTGGACCGAGCATCTCGGTCATAATATCGGGCTCCTCGTCGCTATTGTTCTTCCGCTCAGATCGCTCATAAAACTGCTGGATATTGGTGAGAAACAGTGTACCTTCCGCAGGGGCGCGCTCGGCATCGCCGCGCATCACACAGTCAAATTCCCAGGAAATTTGTAACTCGCGCGGGATCAGCGGGTCCAGGTGGAAGATGCGCCCACCTTCAAAGTCGCTTTTCAGCCGCTCAAAGACGATCACGTTGGGGGCAAGGATCAAGAACGTTTTGGCGTAGTCCTCTTCATTCTCGCGCACCGCGTTGAAGAATTGCCAGACGATAGTCAGTGCCATCACTTTGGTTTTGCCACTGCCGGTCGCCATTTTCGTACAGTAGCGGGCGAACTCATCGTAGCCGGGCAGGTGGATCGGGCTCTGCGCGGAGGCGTAGTGTTCCAGCAAGTCCTTGCGGCTGCGCACCTGTGCGACCTCGTAGACATAGATCAGCGTTTCTATCGCCTCGCGCTGCGCCTCGTGATACGTGAAGAGTTGGCCGTTCGACAACCGATGATCGGTACAGAACCAGAAGTTGAGTAGGGTACGCGTGGTGCTGGTGATGCCTTTGTAACCGCCATCTCTCCACTCTGCTACCAGCTTGCGCAAGGCAGGCACGCAGGGCGCAGTCTTGAGAAAAGGGGAAAGATCAAAGAGACCGGCTTGCATCTCATTCGCCTGGGTTTTCCGTACACGCGGCATCGCTCTTACTCCCTGCACCGATCACGACATAGCAGACCGAGCATTTACTTCACTTCTATTCTGACAGCCTTGGTGGTGTCATTGCCTAAGACATCGATCACCTTGATAACGACGGTCGCGCATCCCGGTTCGTCGTACTCATGCGAACTTTTGAGCAGTATCTTGGGCGATTTCCTGGTGCGGTAAGTTTGCCACTGGTTGTGGAAGGTGTCATCGCGATAGTCCCAATCTACCGCCCAGTAGTCGATCCACTGGCTCCAGTGCGTGATAGCATGCCTCACGTCTTCGGGCACGTCATCTGGGGGCAGGAAGAAGTTCTGTAGCTCCACCTCGACGGATCTCTTCGTCTGTTGAATGCAGGCATCGAGCGCGGCTAGTTCGTAGAAACTGATATCTCCCTGCTCCACGGCTTTCTTTTCCAGCACCTCGCGCGGAATCTTCTTGAAGGCTAGCAGTTTGTCGGAGAGAAGCCTATATCCTCCGTCTGTAATGGTATACTGTTGAGCATGAGTAGAACATTCAAAAAGGTGGACTACGCGCAGGCGCTGGATCTGACCGTGCGGCTGGGCGACTGTCTGCCCCCCGACCATCTGGCCCGCTTCGTAGTGGATAGCGTGGCCCTGCTTGACCTCTCGGCCCTGTATGCCCACTACGGGTCGCGCGGTGGGGAACCCTACGCACCTGAAGTGCTGTTGGGCCTGTTCCTGTATGGCTATGCCACTGGGGTGTTCAGTTCGCGCAAGATCGAGCGGGCCACCTATGAGGCGGTGCCGTTCCGCTTCATCGCGGGCAACCAGCATCCCGACCACGATACGCTGGCCACGTTTCGGCATGCGTTCCTGCCCGAACTGAAGGACCTCTTCGTGCAGGTGCTCTTGCTCGCGCCAGAGGCGGGCGTGCTGAAAGTGGGCACGATCAGTCTGGACGGAACCAAGATCCATGCCGATGCCTCCAGGCACAACGCGATCAGTTACAAGCGGCTGCGGGAGGTGGAGGCGCAGCTGCGAGCCGAGGTCGAGGAGCTGTTTGCCTTGAGCGAACAGAGCGACCAGCCAGACATCCCCGATGGGCTGGTAGTGCGCGAGGAGATCGCACGGCGAGAGGACCGCCTGGCGCGGCTGGCGAAGGCGAAAGCCGTGCTGGAAGCCCGCGCCGTCGAGCGTGCGGCAGCGGAGCAGGCCGACTATGAAGCCACGATGGCGCAGCGCGCGGAGCGGGAACGCATGACGGGACGCCGCTCGGGTGGTCGCCCGCCGAAACCGCCTGTGCCAGGACCGCGAGATGGCGATCAATACAACTTTACCGACCCGGAGTCGCGCATCATGAAAAATCCGACGGATGCAGGTTTTGAGCAAGATTACAACGTACAGATAGCCGTCGATCAGGGGAGTCTGCTCATCGTCGCCAGCGCGCTCTCCAATCACCCCAACGATAGCCAGGAAGCCGAACCCACGCTGGAGACCATGCCGTCCGCGATCGGCACGCCGCAGGCAGCGGCATTCGATGCTGGCTATTTTGGCCCTGCGACGCTGGCCGCCTGTGCGAAACGGAGCATCGAGCCCTACATTGCCACAGGTCGTGATCCCCATCATCCCAGTTGGCAGCAACGTTTCGCCCCGCTACCCGATCCGCCTCCCCAGGACGCCAGTTCCCAGGTGAAGATGGCCTACAAGCTCAAGACCGCGCTGGGCAAAGCGATCTATGGGGCGCGCAAATGCACCGTTGAACCGGTGATCGGCATCATCAAGGAGGTGCTGGGCTTCCGCCAGTTCTCCTTGCGTGGGGAACTGGCCGCCGCGGGCGAATGGTGCCTGGTCTGCTTGGCCTTCAATCTCAAGCGCTTCCCTACCTTATCTGGAGGGTAACGCAGCAGCAACGACATGCGTGCAGCCCGCTCCCTCACGATCACCGACCGTTTTCTGCCGGCGACCATACTCCATTGAGTCGCTTCCCCCGTGCCGGGAAGGACGCCGCGCTGACGGAGCGGCTGGCCTGACCGCTGCTCCGTTCTCTCCGACAACCTGCTAGGCGGATATTCGCATCAGCCGCCATCTGCTTGGCGGTTTCATTGAGGTCGAAGGCGAAATCCCAGCCCAGAATATCAACGCCGTTACTATGCTCCCCAACATCCTTCCCTCTCACACGCCAGAACTCGTTGACGATAGCTTTCACCTCGCCCAGGGCAATTGGTGCATCGACCGAGCCCACATGCACCAACCGTCCCGCTTTGATACCATGAATCCAGGTGTAGCCATCAATGGGTGTGGCGTGATAAAGCTGCAGGATGAAGTTGCGATAGCACATCTGCACGTTGGCGCGCTGGGCAGGCTCGGCAAACTCGGCAGCCTGCCAGGCCTGCCGCTCGTACTTGCCCAGATTCTGCACAACGAAAGGCTTCACGTTCTCGATAGAGAGCAGGCGCTTGCGGGTAGTGTGGATGGCAAAACGTCCCAGATCACAGGTAATCCAGCGTCGCTCCAGCTTTTCGGCAACGGTAGCGGTAGTGCCGCTTCCACAGAAGCAATCGAGTACCAGGTCGCCCTCATTGGACGAGGCTTTGATGATGCGTTCGAGGAGGGCCTCGGGCTTCTGTGTTGCATAATTTGTATTTTCACTCGCTTGAGCAGCAATAGGACTTATATCTGTCCAAATAGATTGGAGAGGTACACCAGGCATTTCGTCAAGATAGCGCTTGTATCCAGGAACTCCTCCTTCCTTCTGAGGCCAGTAGATACGTCCTACTTGATCAAGCTCTTCTAACTTCTCGATCGTGTATTTCCAATGATTCCCGCGCGCAGCAGGATCAACACCGCGCCAAGGTCGCCCAGATGATCCGTTTCGTGTTCCTGCTGCCATCAGATCACTTACACGGAATTGCCGCCCGGTATCCTTTTCAGAATACCTATAAAAGTTATCAAGATAGGTCTGGTCATAGGCAGTATACTGAACGTTATATGTAAAGTGCTCACCCTTCGTATATAAGAAAATGACATCATGGATATGATTGTACGTATGTGAATCGCTCCGTGCAGAGGTTCGTTGCCAAATAATTTCATTTTGGCATTGTTTCTGCCCAAATACCTCATCCAACACCGCTTTTGCATAATGTGCAACATGCCAATCAAGATGGACATAAAGGCTGCCGTCTTCCGCCAGCAACTCACGCAAGAGCACCCCTGTCTCATAGAACCACTGCAAGTAGCTATCTAAACCTTGCCCCCAGGTGTCTCGATAGGCTTTCTGCTCAATAATACTCGGCTCTTTCGTAAAGCTCTCAAAACTTTCTGGGATAGTGGTAGCAAAAGAGAAGTCTGCCCCTGTGGCAAAAGGCGGATCAATGTAAATCAGGTGAATTTGGCCCGCGAATTCAGGGAAGAGGCTGGGCAACACATACTTCTTATCACCCCAGATGAGTCGATTGCGCCATTTGGTCTCACGGCCAGCAAAGAGCATGTCGAGGGTCAACTGGCGTTCCTGGGCTGTTTCGTTCACGGTCTCTACGGTCTGAAAAGGCAATGCGATGCGTACAGGTCCCACTTTTTTATTATCTTTATATTTTCCGTTCCAGATGAGCTCGGTCAAAGTAGATACCTCCTAAACGCTCATGAGCTTTTGAGCGAGAACCGGCCGAATAATCGTCACGGCAGGGTTAGCGTCGCATTTAAAATTCCTAACACATCCATGCCAAGACAAATTGGCGAAATGGACTGATAGAACGCTCTATCTTGATCTGATCGTACTACGGCTACGCTCCTATCATTAAGTAATTCTTTTGTAGCTCCACCGACAATATATCCCCGCACCAGACCTGCATCCAACTGATCCTCAAATACAGGCAGATCAGGCCAAGTTGCTTGCTTACTTATATCCCTGGGCCGCATATGGTAGATCACCTGCCAGTAAAAGTCACGAGGTGGTTCGCTTGGTTTATTCCCGCTAACATACCAGCCGTAGATAGAAAGTCTCTGAATTATTCTTTCAGGAAGAGGCAAGATATAACTGAAAGATGATCTCACTTCGATGTCTCGATGACTAGCAGGGCTACTTATTTGTAAATCAAATGAATCAGGATTCCTCCAGCTATCAACTCTCACCTCATCATATTCTTGGATCACAAGGGAAAGTCCTCTAGAAGCTATTGCTGAGTTCATCAGGTATTTAACAGCATGATCTGCTAATTTACCGCTTATAATCCGGTTGCGTATAATAGCTGGTGATCTTACTACTCCTCCCGGACTATGTACGTTAACAAACTGCAGCTTCTGGTCTGCTATCCAAACTGCTCTCTTAATATCGGCATCTTCAAAATCGACCTGGATCACATTGTGCGAGTGCCCATCAGAACAACGCCACACCTGTCGTTTCTTCTAATTCATGGCGCGTTTCTCTCAGATAACTTGCTCATATTGGCTTGAGAAGCGCTTTCAGCAGATTGGCTTCTCGTATAAAGTGGCGTTACATTTTATCTCATCTATTCAGCCGTTGCCAGGCGCGATAAAACGATCAAGGTTTCTCGTATAAAACGGCGCGCCTCTCTCGGAAATCGCCTCTGGAGCAGCATGATTTTATGCAAGCATAAAATGGCGCAAAGCTGAAAAGAGAGACACTGAAAGGCAAAGCAAGCCTCCAGAGCTAAAGTGTTGATACCACGCCACTTTATACGAGAAACCTGATCCTCTGAAAGCGCTTGGGAGCGTGGCAAGTTTTCTGAGAAACAGCCAAATTTTTAGGATAAATGACAC
>WNGK01003991.1_pt1 | contig 15880 bp, 9 predicted proteins | sample 5400601 | NCBI WGS metagenome assembly WNGK01 (sample SAMN13153376, study PRJNA577476) | soil metagenome | isolation source: 60 cm soil or saprolite under Garry oak tree replicate 1 | place: USA:California | collected 2016-06-15
CAACGATGTCATCAAGACTGGCCGAAAGCGGCGTCGGCCAGATCGCAGCAGAGACTGTCGCAGAGTATCTCCGGCAGCCAGATGATCCTCAACGGCATCGAGCATTAGGATGCCATTCTTGGCCACGATGCCGACAATCATAATCATTCCCATCAACGAGACTATATTGAGCGTCTTGCCCGTAACCAGCAAGGCCAGAAGAACTCCGCCTAGTGCGAGCACGGCGCCGGTAACAATCGCAATTGGGTGCGCGAATGAACGGAACTCAATTAGCAAGGTTATGAATACGAGCACGACCGCAAGTACCAGCGATATCAAGAGTTCGCGAAAGCTCGATTGCTGCTCCTGATAAAGTCCGCCGTATTCGACCGTCATTCCTGCGGGCAGTTTGACGTCTCTGGGCAGAATATTCTTTATTTCATTGATAGCGGTGCCAAGATCCTTGCCTTCCAATCGCCCGGTAACGGCTACGTTCTGACGCAAGTTTTCGCGAGCAATCTCGGTCTGGCCTTTTTCGTACGCGATATCAGCGACCTGATCGAGCCGAAACAGCGTACCCGAGGACGAACGAACTTGTAGAGCACGCACCTTGTCGAGCGATGTGCGCAGGTCCGTGGGAAAAATTACGCGCACTTTGATCAGCCGGTCCCGCTGGAGGATGAATGAAGCCGCATCGCCGGTCATGGCTGTGGTGGCAGTGTTGGCGACATCGGTAGCGGTGACTCCGAAGCGCGAAGCGCGTTGCGGATCGATATTGAAGGTAATGGCCGGCCCGCTGACAATCACACCATTCTTGGTGTCAACGACGCCCTGGACCTTCTTGATAGCTGCTTCAACTTCGTCAGCCTTTGCTTGCAGTGCTGCGGCGTCTTCGCTGAAGAGCTTAATTTCAATTGGCTCCGGCGAGCTGGTCAGATCACCAATCATGTCGGGCAGAATGCCAACAAACTCGATCTCCAGCGATGGTTCAGACTCTTCGATCTCTTTGCGCAGATCGGAAATCACTTCATCGGTATCGCGCTTGTGGGTCGGCTTCAATTTGACTGCAAGGTCCCCCCGGTTTGGCTCAGTTACGAACAGCCCCAGCTCCAGTCCCGTCCGCCGTGAATAGCCCTCGACTTCAGGAGTTTTCATCAGCAATTCTTCGACATGGCGGAGCCTGCGATCGGTTTCAGTAAGTGACGATCCGGGTGGCGCCCAATAATCCAGCACGAATGCGCTCTCATCGAATTCCGGTATGAACTCTGAACCGAGCGAACGATATAGTAGAAACGAACCAACGACCACGACAGCCATGATGACGAGGATCAGCCAACGATTATCAAGCGCGAGCGAAAGCATCGATTCATAGCGACGAATGATCGCGCGGAGAATCGGTCCTTGTTCCAGTTCTTCTTCGCGCTCATTAGCGATTAGTTCTCGATCGCGACGACCTTCGGCATTTTCTTTGATACCGTCGCGCCGTCTGGCCCGCACAAAACGCTCGGCAAGAATTGGAGTGAATCCAAGTGCCAACACCAGCGACGTGAGCAGTGCCACCGACATAGTGAGAGCCAGCGAGCGAAAGAACACACCCGTTACACCAGTCAGCAAGGTAAGCGGAAGAAATACGACCACCGGAGTGACCGTAGAACCAATGATGGGCACGGTGATTTCTGAAACTGCGTTCTGCACCGCTTCCCGACGCGACGGGCCGCGAGCCATATGCGTATAGATATTTTCAACGACTACGATGGCGTCATCGATTAGCAGGCCAATGGATGCGGCCACACCGCCCAACGTCATCAGATCGAAGCCGAGCCGGCCGACCCACATGGCCAGAAAAGTAATCAGCACCGTCACCGGAATCACCAGAATCGCGACAAATGTTGTGCCCCAGTTGCGCAGGAAGGCGTAGAGGATTGCGATCGAAAGCAATAGCCCGATGATAATCGAATCACGCACTGAATTAATTGAATTGCGCACCAGCAGTGACTGATCGTAATAGGGAGCAATGCGCACATCTGTAGGAATGTCATTGCGCATCGACGCCAGCTCAGCCTTCACTTCATCGACCACGGCAACCGTGTTGGCCTCAGGCTGGCGGTTGATGTTAATTAACGTCGCCGTATGACCGTCAGCCGTGACCATCGTGTACTGCGGTTCCACTCCCGCGCCGACAGTCGCGACGTCAGCCAGCATTACCGGCGCGTTGTTAACGGTCGCCACCACAATACTGTTCAGCTCTTCCGGCTTCTTTGCCTGGCCGCTAATCAGCGCTAATTCGAGTTGATGGTTTTCGTCAATCAACCCCGGACTGACGATGACGTTCGAGCTATGCACGGCGTCAACGACTTGTTGCGCCGAAACGTTATGCGCGACGAGACGATCCGGATCGATGGTGATGTGAAACTCGCGCAGCTTGCCGCCAGCCACTCCCACGGTGGCGATACCGGGCAAACGAGAGAGCCGGGGGCGAATGATATAGGTGGCGATGTCTCGCAGACTCGCTTCGTCCCGGTTGTCTGAGGTGAGGCTGTAACCCACAACGGGGAAAACTGCGAACGTAAGCCGTTCGACGTTTCGAATCTGGGCCGTCGGCGGCAGGCTCGGTGCAAGCTGTGAAAGACGAGCCTGAACTAATTGCAGCTCCTGGAGGATGTTTCCATTCCAATCGAAAAAGAGACTGATTTCTGACGAGCCGCGCGCGGTCTTCGACTTGATGCGCGCAATGCCCGGAATACCGTTCATTGCTTCTTCAATCGGACGCGTGACTGAAGCGAGCGTTTGCGAAGCGGGCGCCTCGCCGTTGTCAACTATGATGATGATGCGCGGGAAATCTGTCTGCGGGAAAACTGCGATGGGAAGTTGCCAGGCAGCGTAGAGACCCGCCACACAGAGCAGTGCAACGATCACCAAAATCGCGTGTGATTGATTGGAGACGACGCGGGCAAGTCTCATGATCTTGTCAGAACCGCCTGCGGTAGCGGGCGGTTTAATTAGCAGCAGCAATAACGGCGAATTCAACGCTCAACCGCCCGCTACCGCAGGCGGTTCTGACCTCACTTTTTCTCGTCCTTCATTTCTTCGCTGCCTTCCTTTTTTTCTTCTTCCTTCGCAATTTCAACCTTTGTGCCATCGGGCAAGGAGAAGTTGCCCTCGATCACCACAGTCTCGCCGCCCTGCAAGCCTTCGGTAATTTCCATTTTGTCAGGGTTGCGAACGCCGACCGTGACTTTTGTTTCGTGGGCCACTGAGGCATCGTCCACGACCATGACAGTCCCTTCGTTGGCGTTGCTCGCCTCGAGCGTAACAGCCGAAGCTGGAACGACGACTGCATCGTTTTTCGACTCCGCGAAGACTGTGACTTGCGCTGCGCCATTAGCCCGTAATTTTCCCGCCGCATTTCCCAGCGTCACCCAAACTTCGACCGTGCGATTGGTCGGATCGCTGGAACGGCCGAGCAGCGTGATCTGCCCTTTCATTTCTTCGCTTGGAGTATCGGTCGGCAGGACGACGGCCGCGTCGCCTACTTTCAGCTTAGCTGCGACTGTGTCGGGAAACGGAGCTTTCACGATCACCTGACTGACGTCGGCGATACTAACAAGTCTTGCTCCGGCCGCCGCGAACTCTCCTTCGTACTGAAACTGATCCGTCACGATCCCGGTAATCGGTGAACGAATCGTGGCATAGCTGAGCTGGGCATCAAGCGTCGCCAGATGTTGTTGCCCCTCTGCGACTTTCGCCGCGGCCAACGCGCGGTCATTGGGGTTAAGGGACCTCGCACGCAAAGCCACGGTTTGCTCTTGCAAGTGCAGCTCGTCTTCCGCAGTCGTCAAATCGAGTTGCGACGTTTCGAGATCCTTTTTCGAGATGCCGCCTTTCTCGTAGAGAACACGACGGCGTTCAAAGACGGCCCGCGCATTATTGACTTTCGCCCGCGCGTCGAACAAAGCCCTCTGGTCCTCGGCATTCGTCTTGGGAATTGTGCCCGTGGTGATGCTGCGCTCGTTGGCCCGCGCTTCGTTAAGTGCGGCCAGGGCCTCGGCACGTTGCGCCCGAAGGTCGCGCGACTCCAGCACGGCGATGACTTCGCCAGCCCTCACGACTCTATTTTTCAACAGCTCCATCTTCTTGATTTGGGCGCCGACCTTTGTTGCCACGTCGGCTTTGTCGCGCGGCCAGATCGTCCCGACGACCGAGATGTGCGTCGCGATAGGCTGCTTCTCTGCTTTGCCCACCTTGACGCTGACGACGATCGTGGTTTTTTCCTCGGCGGTAGACGCATTTTTCCAATGCCAAACCAAAACCGCTACAACGATAATCAGGAGCACTGCAAGAACAGACGAAATGATAAGAAGCTGTTGTTGTCTGGGCGTCATTGATCCGCGGCGCTGCGCACGCGTCTGCTCGTAAGAAGTAAACACCGGCTCCGTTTCGACAGCTTCATCAAGCGGTTCATCCGGAGTTCTCTGATTCATTGTGTTACTGCCTCCCGCCCTCACTATCGACCGCCTAAGCAGGCTACCCGCGTCCGTTGGTCGGGCTTCTAGCTCATTGTCCTGTCGCCTGCCTGAGCCGCCCCAGCGCAGTCTGATAGTCGAAGATTGCCTGATACAAATCCAGTCTTTGGGTAACCAGGGTTGTCTGCGCGTCGGTAACTTCAATTATTTGCGCCTCGCCCGCACGGTAACGGGCAATCGAAGCGTCGAGGTTGTTCTGTGCGAGAATCACGGCCTGACCAGCCAATCTTACGCGCACGGCCGCAGTGCTTGCTTGCGCCTGAGCCGCATAAAACTGCTGAGTAAAGCCACGTAATGCAATGGTGCGCTCGTTCTCCGCAATTTGAACACGCAAACGCGCCTGTCGTTCTTTGCTCCGAGCGGCGCCCCAATCGAGGATTGGAATATTGAGACTGATCGAAGCTGACACACCCGAGTGTTCTCGGAGACGCGGAGCTTTCAGCGAATCCGTGTCGAAGCCCCCATTCATCGAATAAGACAGCGATGGCAAACGCTGGGCGCGCGCGATTTGCACCTCTTGCTTGGCAGCGCGGAGCTGAGCCTTCAGTTGAGTGAATTCCGGGCGACGAGAAATATCATCAGCCCTAAACTGCTGAAGCCCCGTGTCAATCGGCACGCCTAACATGAGGTCGGTTGTGCTGATAGGCTTCGTGAAATCATAACCGACCAACACGCGCAACGCTCCTGCACTAACAAACTCGTTCGCGCGCGCGCGTTCTAATTCGTCGCGTCGCGCGAGCGTCTGCAACTGCGCGCGAGTGAGATCAACTGGAGCAACCTCGCCGCCAGTTACGAGCAATGAAGTGATGTGTTCGAATTCTTCCGCCGCGGCGAGGTTCTGTTCAGCACTGCGCCGCTGCGCGATCGCCAGCGCCAAACCGTAGTACGCCTCAATCAGCGCCTGGACTAACGCGCGGCGCGCAACGTCGGTGCCGGCGTGTGCAGCTTCGAGCAGTGCGCGACTCTTGGCCAGAGTTGCGCGCAGCTTGCCGTTTATGTCGATGTCCCCGGAGACATTCATCAGAGCTTCGTCTTCGCCAATTGCATTGTTAGCAATGAAGCTCTGCGTTCGCGGCTGGCCCGGCTTTCCGCCGAGCACCGGCGACGTATAGATGTAACTCAAGGGCGCGCTCAGCTTTGGTAGAAAAGCGATCTGCGCCTGTCTCACGTCTTCAGCCGCGATACGCTCGTTAAGGCCCGCTGTCAGAAAACTCGAGGCCTGTACGTTCGCGAGACGCAAGGCTTCATCCAGCGTCAGCGGCGTCACGTTTGGAGTCTGAGCGCTCAACGCAACAGCTCCGGGGGATGCGCTAACAGATGGACTTGGGGCGGTAACGGGTGATGGACCAGGCATACTTGGAACGACGAAAGGCGTTGATTGAGGCAATGGTGTTTCTTGCGGCAGTGGTGGCGTGGCATTAGGAAATGGAGACGCAAGCGTCGACGGCGATTTTGCCGGAGCGGGGGTTTGGCTTGGAGTTGATGGCCGAGGTGATGTCGGTGGAGAAGTTTGAGAGTAAAGAGATGCAACAAAGCACAACAAGCCGGTTAGCGCCGACAGCATAGCGGCGCCTGTTTTTGCCCTCGCTCTACTCTGCATACGTTCGCCTGAGAGTGCGAATATACCCTAAAGGAAGATTGAGAGGCTATAGGGATTCAGTCATGAGACTTCAGAATTAGATCGGAGTCAGCGGCTCTCTTAACTTCCGGGATGCCAACTTTTGGATTTCAGTTCCCTTCCATCACGACGCGACGATCGGCCCGTTCGCGCTTGAGGATAAGCTTCCTTGCTTCGCGTTGCAGGATTGGTAACGAGAAGCCAAAGCCCATCGCGCCCATAATGCAGGCCATACCGCCGGCGGCAAACGTTCTGCGCGCAGTGAAGTGCTGAGCCAACATGCCGATTAAGAGCGAACCGAAAGGCGCCAGACCGCTTAACATCATGGTCCAGATAGCCATGACGCGCCCCCGCAAATCGTCAGGCACGATCCTTTGCACGATTGTGTTTGAAGCGTCCAACTGCGTAACCATCGTGAACCCAATCAACAGCATAACCGGAAGCGATAAAGCAAATGAGTGCGAGAATGAGAGTAGCACGAGACTGCCGCCGAAGCCGGCGGCCGCCAATGCCGCCCAATCCCCGAGGGTGCGCACGTTGCCGAACGTCGCCAGGACAAGAGACCCAAGGATAGCGCCAATCCCTGAAGCTCCCATCAATAGTCCAAATTCTGTCGGTCCACCGTGCAGCATTTCTCGCGTGTACACTGGCATCAGGATCTCGTAACGCAGCCCCATGAAACTGATTAACCCGAGCAGCACCATCAATGCGCCCACAGGCCCCGTGTGCCGAACAAAATGGATGGCTTCGCTGATCCCAGCGCGAACGTGCCGCGCTGGTTTTCTCGGAGCGGCTTCTGAATCTATCAAGGTCAGCCCGACAATGACCGCGACGTAACTCAAGGCGTTCGCGAGAAAGCACCAGCCTTCACCGATGCCGGCCACCAATAAGCCGCCGATCCCCGGCCCAATCGTGCGCGCGCTATTGATCATTGAAGAGTTGAGCGTGACGGCGCTCATTAGGTCTTCTTTCGCAACCAACTCGGCGACGAATGCCTGACGAACGGGAAAATCGAATGCATTAACAACTCCTAGTAACGCGGCGATGGTGAAGACGTGCCAAACTTGAACGCGGCCGCTTAAGGTGAGCACCGCCAGCGTAAAGCTAAGCAGCATCGGGGCGATCTGTGTAGCGAACAGAATATGTTTGCGCGACTTTGAGTCGACCACGACTCCACTAATAGGAGCGAGAACGAAGATGGATATCTGGCCGGAGAAGGCAATCAAACCCAACAACGCTGCCGAACCAGTAAGCCGGTAGACGAGCCACGCTTGCGCTACGGTCTGAATATAGTTCCCAATCAGAGAGATGAGCTGGCCGCCCAGGAAGAGTTTGAAGTTTCGATACTTGAGCGCATGCAAGGCCGACGACAGCTTACCTTCCAGCGTTGCTCCTATTTTTTTCTCTTGTTGGGTGCTCAAAGTGCTGACGCGAACGTTTCGCTTAAAACTTAAACCCAATGCCGGTGCGGACCATCGTATGACTGGTGAAGTTCACATGGCGATCGTAGTAGACCTTCCAAAACCATTTCGGCCGGTCGTAGTAAGCGCCGATGCCTACATCGCGAATGAATTCACCGGAATCAGTATGTCCGGATTTGAAAACGCCATCGAAGGTAATGCCGTTGTTAGCATTCAGCTTGTGCCGCCAGAGAACGTGAGTATTCTGTTGCTCAGTGTGCAAACGCACGTCAAAAATTGTATACGCTTGAATACGGTTGTAGCTCCTGATCTTGTGACCGATGCCGAGTTGTACCGACTCGCTGGGATCCCAGAAGAGATCGAAGAAGGCTTTAAGGTTCGTCCGCGAGACACCGGCGATGAGAAATGTCTTTCCCGAGCCAAGCTCAGAGTAGAGCGATCCCGACACGGCCTTGCTCGTGGCAACTTCTATCGTCGGCACGAAGTGAAACCATGCTTTTTTGTAGTCGTACTGAGCGCCGACGCGCATCAGCTTATTGTTCTTGGGATCATAGAAGCCGGCAATCCAGGCGGTCAGTGGTCCAAACTGATGCCGCAGGTTGAGATCATAGGCGCGCGCACCATCTGTAAAATAAATTCCGAGCGTTAATTTGGATTTGAATTCATCGGAGCGTTCGATCGGATCGCGGGTTTCTGTTTTCGACTGGTCAGATTGTGGGGTTGGATCAAGGACAGGGTTAACCAGGCTATGAAGAGTCGAATTGTCAGGACTCGGTGATGGTTGTGGTTTGGTTGTTTCTGATTGGGCCCGAGCAGGGAGACTAGCAAGACAAATAATAAGCACAAAGAGAATTGTCCGACTACGAGCTGACAAGACCAGCGTCTGCATCGTCCTTGCGCCAGCCCTGAACCAGTCCTGTAGGGACGAGTTGTTTATAGATTCCGAGCTCCAACATGCTTCATAAGCTCTGTAGAAGCGGAATGTACCACGCGTTTGATTTGTCAGACGACCACCGATGTTGCTTCTACGGAGCTGCTTTGTCTCATCGATTTGCTTCAACTATAAATATCGCGCACCTGCGGAGCTAAGGAGCGCACGGAGTTAATCCTTTACTGGCCCCACGTTAAGACCAGTGCAACTGCTGCCACGAACATTACCACAGTAGTCATCCAGCCAAGGATGTTGGACCAGCGACCATTCACTCGGTTTCCCATGATGTGGCGGTTATTTGCCACGAGCATAATCGCGACTAACAGCGGCGGCGCCAGAAAGCCGTTGATGATCGCCGCAAGGAAGAGCGCACGAATCGGATTTATGCCGACAAAATTGATCAGCACGCCCACCAAAGTGGAAACAACTATCACCCCATAGAAAAATTTTGCGCGGCGCAACTTCTGATTGAAACCGTATCTTCCGCCAAACGCCTCGGTGAGCGCGTAGGCGCTGCATCCTGTTAAGACGGGGACTGCCAGGAATCCGCTGCCCACTAGACCCACAGCTAGTAAGAACGACGCGGCGCCATGCGCGAAGGGTTTCAGAGCCTGTGCGGCATCGGTGGCTGACTGAATATCGGTCTTGCCGGCTTTGAAGAGTGTGGCCGCTGTCGCCAGAATGATGAAATACATCACCAGATTCGACAGGAACATTCCAATATAAACATCCCATCTCGCGTATTTCATCTCGGCGTCGGACGCGCCGCGGCGCTGAGCGCGAGTCACGCGCCCGAAACTGATCTCTTCTTCGACTTCCTGAGCGGCCTGCCAGAAGAAAAGGTACGGCGATATTGTAGTCCCAAAGATCGCCACTAACATGGCCAGAAAATTTGGATCGAAACTGAGTCTGGGAATGAACGTCGCCTTAATGACATCGATCCAATCGGGTCTGGCAAAGACAGCCGAACCAACATACGCGAACAACGCAAGTGTCAACCACTTAAACGTCTTTGCAATCAGGCGATACGAACCCCAAATTTGCAGCGCCAGAATCGTAAGCGCAATCGGCAAGACTAGTGCGACGATAGGAATTGGTATCAGGAGATTGATCGCGGCGGCGATCGCCCCAATATCCGCTCCGGCGTTGATCGTATTGGCAATGACCAATCCAATCACAGTGACATAGAGCAGGTTTCGTGCGTAGTGCCGTCGCAAAACCGCCGCCAGGCCCATCCCGCTGACCATTCCAATCCTGGCGCAGGTTAGGAGTGCCGCGACCATCAGCGGCAGCGTAAACAGAGCGGTCCACAGTGTCGTGAAGCCAAGCGCGGCGCCGACCACAGCATACGTGCCAATCCCGGAAGGATCGTCGTCTGAGGCGCCAGTGATCAGACCTGGTCCAAGTACTTTGAAGAAACGCTTGACGGGATTTTTTTCCCGTCTCATCGTCGCTTCCAGCGAACCGGTCCCACCAGCAGGCTCGGAATGTGGGATGACCGGCGTTTCTTTGTCGTTCGCCAGTTCTTTTTGCCTATCACGAACCATTAGCGTTTGCGCTTTTCGTACGCGCAATCGTACCGGTAATCCGCAGCAAAGAAAAATCCTAAAAGCTAAAATTGAAGCGGACTTGCCGCCTCCGACTCTCTTCACGCTGACATTTTATAAGATTTCGAAATCTAGTCGTGCGGCTCGAGGATGTATCCTTCGTCACGGATGTAAATAAGCTTGAGCGTGAGCCCGCCCTTCGGTCGGGCTGCTGACACGGTCGTTGCCATAGAGGTCAGTAGCCGGCCCGCCAGCCAGGGCTCATGTAGCTCATAGAGTGAAGTTAGCGGATCCGAAGATCGAACGGCAGGAGGTAAAGCACGTCGCCGCTCTTCACACGATCGAGTAACTGCGCATAGCGAAACGCGTGGCGCAAATCTTCGGGCAGCGCTGCGAGCATCGTTTCCTGTTTCCGGGCTTCTGCGCTCGCTCCTGAATCGTCATCGTCGCCACCGGCATTCATCAATTGCTCGAAGAAACTTGGCGGCTGCGGCCGGATAATTCTCTGCACGCCTCTGTCGGCCGGAATTTTGGCGAGCTGTTTCGCAATCTCAATGGCTCTATCGAGGCCGCCATACTCGTCAACCAATCCGTTGTCTTTGCCTTGCCGGCCGGTCCAGACACGTCCCTGGCCAATGGAGTCGATATACGTCTTCTCTTTTCCGCGGCCGCTGGCCACCTTGGTCGTGAATTCGTCATAAGTGGTGTTGAGAAACTCCTGAAACTTCTTGCGCTCGCTGTCGCTGAATTTTTCCGACTCGCGAAACATGCCGGCATTGTTGCCACGCAAAACGTATTCGTTCGTTACTCCGATCCAATCGTAGAAGCCCTTTACGACCGGCTTCCCGCCGACGACACCGATCGAGCCGGTAATGGTCGAAGGCTCGGCCACGATCTTGTTTGCTCCCGCTGAGATGTAATAACCGCCCGACGCAGCTACATCGCTCATTGAAACCACCACGGGCTTCTTCCGTTTCAGCGACTCGATGGCGCGCCAGATGATGTCCGAAGCCAAACCCGATCCGCCCGGACTATCAACGCGAAGAACTACAGCCTTGATGGTTTTGTCATCGCGAACCTCGTCCAGAGTTTTGGAGAGCGAATCAGAACCGATGGTTTCTTCGCCGTTGCCGCCGAACTGAGACTTGCCTGACGTAATGTCGCCGGCCGCATAAACAACGGCAATGCGTTCGCCTTTATTGAGACCCAAAGACTCCTGCGAAATCTGACGATAGTCGGAACTTTTAACAATGTGCAGATCGTCGCTATCTTTGTAACCGAGGCGCTTCTTTAACTCCTTCTCGACTTCTTCACGATACGTGGCGCCGTCGACGAAGCCTGACTCCTTAGCTTGCGCCGCAGTGTAGGGAGCGTTGTCGATCAACTTCTTCACGTCATCGGCCGATTTCGATCTCCCCCTGGCGATTCCGTCAATATAGCGGCCATACAGATCGTCCAGCAGCGAATTCATGAACTCGCGATGCGCTGGCGTCATCTGTTTTTGCGTGAACGTGTCGCCGGCGCTCTTGTATTTTCCAATCTGATAAATATCCGGATAGATGCCGAGCTTGTCGAGAGAGCCGCGGAAGAACATTACGTCCGCGGCAAGTCCGGTTATGAAGAGTTCACCCGGAGGCGCCACAAAAATCTTGTCGCAGGCCGTCGCGATGTAATAGTCCTTGTTCAAACCCATTTCCATGTACGCATAGACCGGTTTGCCCGAAGTCCGAAAATCTGCAATGGCGCCGCGAATCTCTTCAGCCTTGGCCCAGCCGGTTTGAGAAGCATCAATGTCCAGCAAGATGGCGGTAATGCGCTTGTCGACCTTGGCTTTGCGAAACTGCGTAACGAGACTGGTTAACGATTGCGGCTGCCCGCCGAAGAGACGTCGAATGGGATCGTCGGGAACGTAATCAGGCAGCGGCCCGGAAACTTTCAAAGCGAGCACGCTGTTGTCGCGAATCGACGGGGGATTGCCGCGAAAGATGGAAACCAGGATCGCGAGTCCGACCACGACGACCAGAATCAGCGCGAGCACGATGCCGGAAATCGTAAGCACGATTTTGCGAGTTGTGGACATTGCCATAACGAATTCACCTGCTGTTTTCTAGAGATTATTGGCCGTTGTGAATACGGCTGAAGTTAGGAAAAGGTTTACAAAATGCAGAAGGCAGAAGGCAGTAAGCAGTAGGCAGGAATTCTTAATAAAGCGCCGTGTTTCGTCCCCTCCTGCTTACTGTTGTCTGCCTACTGCTGTCTGTTCTTAACAATCCACCCGCCGCCAACTACTTCGTCTCCGCGATAAAAGACCGTAGCCTGGCCCGGCGTAATAGCTCTCTGCGCCTGATCGAATTTGATATGCGCTCGGTTGCCAGGCTGCGGCGTGATCGTCGCCGGCGCGGCCGTGTGACGATAACGCACCCGCACTTCGGCGCGCACGGCTTCCGTTGGATCATCCAGTGCGATCCAATTTACGCCGCCGGCAGTGAACTCCTCGCTAAGTAACTCTTCCTGCTGGCCGACGATCACGCGATTCTTCGTTGAGTCAATTCCCAGAACGTATAGGGGCTGCGCGTCGGCGATGCCAATTCCACGGCGTTGACCGATGGTGTAATGATGAATTCCCGCATGCTCCCCGACTGCAACGCCGCGAGTGTTCACGATTTCGCCGGCACCTGGCAGGCGATCTCTTTCATGTTCGGCTTCAAGATAGCGATCGATGAAGCGTGCATAATCACCGTCGGGAACGAAACAGATTTCCTGCGATTCCGCCTTCTCGGCGACCGCAAGTCCGTTGCGGCGGGCCATGTCGCGAACTTCGCCTTTCGACATTTCGCCCAGCGGAAACAGCGAACGCGAAAGCTGATCCTGAGTTAATTCCCACAGAAAATAGGACTGATCCTTTTGCGAATCGCGCCCGCGCAACAATCGAGAACGATTCGTCGCTGGATCGAATTCAACTCGCGCGTAATGTCCGGTCGCCACCTTTTCGCAACCAAGCCCAGCGGCCAGACGATCAAGCGAAGCAAACTTCAGACGGCTGTTGCAGGCGACACAGGGAATCGGCGTTTCGCCACTCAAATAACTTGCGACGAAAGGTTGCACAACATCGCGCTCAAACTCGCGCTCGAGATTCAGCACGTAAAAGAGGAAGCCTAACTGCTCGGCAACGCGCCGAGCGTCGTAGACGTCATCGAGCGAGCAACAGCGCGAAGGCAAAGGATCGCCGTTCTCATCGATATTGATGCCGCGGCGCTGGTTCCACAACTGCATCGTAAAGCCGACCAGTTCATGGCCCTGCTCCTTCAAAATTGCTGCGGCGGCAGACGAATCCACCCCGCCAGACATTGCTACAGCGATTTTCATCAGTTTCGCGTTCCCAGTTTCGGGTTTCGAGTTGTCGTCCTCGATGCTCTAGAATAGCTTAGAACGGTAAAGGAGTCAGGTTTAGGGGGGCGCTCGAATGTGCTGTCAGCGATGCCCCCTGACGGTCGGGCTACTGATACTTGATGTTTTGTCCCCGTTGTGTCAGTAGCCCGCGCGTAAGCAAGGGCTACTCAGTCATACTCAAGCGGGACTGGAACTCGGAACTCGAAACCCGATACTCGGAACTTTTCGCCATGCCCGAACGCGCCATTGAGGAATATCGGATAGTCGACGAGCCTTTCTATCTGCCCGTCGATCACGAAATCGATCTGTTCGAAGCAGCGCACTCCTCGCGCCTGCCCGTAATTCTGAAAGGCCCAACGGGCTGCGGCAAAACGCGCTTTGTCGAATACATGGCCTGGCGTCTAGAGCGGCCCTTGATCACCGTCGCCTGCCACGAAGATCTTTCGTCAACCGATCTCGTGGGACGTTTCCTGATCGAGGGGCAAGAAACTGTCTGGCATGATGGCCCGCTCACTTCGGCTGTGCGCCACGGCGCGATCTGCTATCTCGACGAAGTGGTCGAGGCCCGAAAGGACACCGTCGTAATAATTCATCCGCTCACCGATCATCGCCGCCGCCTGCCGATCGAAAAGCGCGGCACCATTCTCGAGGCGCCGTCTGATTTCATGCTCGTAGTTTCCTATAACCCCGGCTATCAATCGATCCTGAAAGATTTGAAGCAATCGACGCGGCAGCGCTTTATCGCAATCGATTTCGACTACCCGCCGCCCGAGATGGAAGCCGAGATTGTCGCGCGCGAAGGCGGTATCGACGAAGGCAGCGCGCGCGATCTGGTTTTGATTGGTCAGAAGGTGCGCAACCTGCGCGGCCACGGATTGGAAGAAGGTGTTTCGACGCGCCTGCTGATTTACGCCGCGCAACTAATGGCCCACGGTATCTCGCCAACGCGGGCCGCTGAAGTCGCGATGTGTTCACCCATTACTGACGACCGCGATTTGCAAAGAAGCATTCGCGAGATTGTCACTACCGTAATCTGAACTTGCCAGACGAACTTCACAACAAAGAAATCAGCGGTCCGCTCGACGAACAGATAAGCGAGCAGTTGAAAGCGGTAAAGAACCCTGCTGAGCGCCGCACAATTGCCGGTTTGCTTCGCGAGGTGGGCCACCTGCCGCTTGAACATACGCGCGCAGCTATTGAGACGAGCGCCGGAATCGCGGCAGTGAATTTGCGCGTCGGCATTGAATTCCTGCGTGCCGTTCCGGATGTCGCTCGCATTCTGGACCCGGCAGAATTGCGGGCATGGGGTGAGCTGGGCCGGCGGCTGACAATTGGCGATATTGAAACTGGACTGACCTTCTTTGTTGCCGGCGTCGATGAATTCCGGAAAGTACCTTCAAGTGCGCGGCCCTTTGTGTTTCAGGTTTGTTCACGGCAAATGATTCTATCGGCGGCAACCGCTGCCGAAACATTTCGCAGCGCGCCGATTGTTGCTGAGGAGATTAGCGAGCCTGAGATTCTCTGTTTGATTTACGAAGTGGCTGCGGAAATTTCGCGACGATCGGCGAAGCATTGCGCGGAATTTCTAACCTCGACACCAGGAGTAATAGCTCGGCTTCGCACACGTGGAGATTTGAAAGACAACTTGACGTTTAGTGGCGGGCCACCGTCCGCCGGGAACCGATTCACGCCAGGCAGTAGCCCGCCTCTAAAGGAAGAGTCCGAAGGCGAGGCTGCGAGAAGGGAAATCATCAATGCCGCAATCGCACTAATCTCTACGTTTGCCGATCGCGCGGGCGGTATTGCCGCGGATGCCTGGGCTTTGCTGCCGGACGCGATTGAAGAACTAAGCATTGAGAAAGCGCTTAAGCTGATGCGCCGCGCGACGAGCTTTCTTGAACGCGGGGGCGCTGCTGCACTGAATGTGCTCATCGCCGGCGGCGAAATTCTGCGGATTCTGCCGGAATCGTTTGACGATTGGATCCAGCTGCTCTGGGCCGTTGCCGCACACGGAAATGCCGGCCTGGTTGCTTTTGTGCGCGCCAGTCCTCTCTTCTTTCAAACTGTCGCGATGCAAAATGATCGCCAAAAGGCCGCCGAGCTCGCTCGTCGAGTGATGGCTCTTACCCGTAAAGTTGCCCGCGTCGATGCCGAAAGTGCATTGGCTTGTTTGCGTTCCAGCTCGAAAGCGCTGCGTACAGTTTCGATTGGTCAGTTCGAAAGTTGGGCGCAGGCCGGTTTGATTAGCGGCGACACCCGCGCTCGACGAAGCTACTACTCGCTGGAAACACGCAGCAGCAACGAAGCGCTCCGTGTTGGCGGCGGCGGACTATCACTGGAATCAATTCAGTTGTTATTGCGCTTATATGTGGAAGGATTGACCGGGCGCGCGGTCGAGATTGCGCCGCTCGCGGCTGTACCGGTTGAGTCGCGCATAGGCGACGGTCGCACGATTCACCTCCCGACGGTGG
>WNGK01009364.1_pt1 | contig 15879 bp, 14 predicted proteins | sample 5400601 | NCBI WGS metagenome assembly WNGK01 (sample SAMN13153376, study PRJNA577476) | soil metagenome | isolation source: 60 cm soil or saprolite under Garry oak tree replicate 1 | place: USA:California | collected 2016-06-15
CCCACCCTGATCTATATCGACCGCCACTTAATCCACGAAGGCACTTCTCCGCAAGCTTTTGCAGGGGTCGAAGCTGCCGGCCGCAAGGTCCGCCGGCCGGACCTGACGTTCGCGGTGATGGACCACTCGGTGCCGACAAAGAACCGGGAATTGCCGATTCTGGATGACAATGCGCGGCTGCAATTCGAGGCCCTGGCGCGCAATTGCAGGAACCACGGCGTGCACCTCTTCGATATGTTCAGCCGCAATCAGGGCATCGTGCATATCATTGGCCCCGAACTGGGCATCACGCAGCCCGGCCTTGCCATCGTTTGCGGCGACAGCCACACTTCCACGCACGGAGCGTTTGGCGCGCTGGCCTTCGGCATCGGCACAAGCGAAGTGGAACACGTGCTGGCCACGCAATGCCTCCAGCAGGATCGCTCCAAGACCATGCTGGTTAGGTTTAGCGGCAAGCGCCCGAAGGGCGTCTCTTCCAAAGACCTCATTCTGACGCTCATTGGCAAGATCGGCATCTCTGGCGGTACGGGGCACGTGATCGAATACGGAGGCGACACAATCGCCGGGCTATCCATGGACGCGCGCATGACCATTTGTAATATGAGCATCGAGGGTGGCGCGCGAGCGGGCATGGTGGCTCCGGACCAAACCACGTTTGAATATCTCGAGGGCAGGCCGTTCGTGCCGCGCGGGCGAGAGTTTCACTTGCTTGTGGATCAGTGGATGTCTCTGCCGAGCGACTTCGGCGCGAAATTCGATAAGACCGTGGAGTTGGACGCCACGCAAATTGCTCCCCAGGTCACCTGGGGCACGAATCCCGGCATGGTCACGAGCGTCACCGATCGCGTGCCCGATCCGAATTCTTTCCGCGATCCGGATGAGCAGAAGGCGGCGGTTCGCGCCCTCGAATACATGGACCTCCGGCCGGGAACGCCCATCGTGGATATCCTCGTGGATCGGGTTTTCATCGGGTCGTGCACGAATTCGCGGCTGGAGGACCTGCGCGCGGTGGCGCGCGTGGTTCGCGGCAAACACGTGGCGCGCACCCTGAAAGCGGCGTTGGTCGTGCCGGGCTCGCGCGTGGTCAAGGCCAAAGCGGAAGCGGAAGGGCTCGATCGCATTCTGCGCGAAGCGGGATTCGAATGGCGCGATGCAGGATGCAGCATGTGTATTGGCATGAACGAGGACGTCTTGCCACCCGGCGAACGCAGCGCCAGCACATCGAACCGCAATTTCGAGGGCCGCCAGGGCAAGGGCAGCCGCACGCATCTGGTGAGCCCGATCATGGCCGCCGCGGCGGCGATTGCGGGACATTTCGTGGACGTCCGCGAACTCGGCGTGGACGTGATGGAGTAGCGCGATGCAGCCGATATCCAAACATACCGGCCTGGTGATGCCCCTCGATCGCGTGAACGTCGATACGGACCAGATGGTGCCCAAGCAATTTCTGAAGGCTCTCACGCGCCAGGGCTTCGGACGGAATCTTTTTTATGATTGGCGCTACCTGCCGGGCGAAGTTCCCAATCCTGAATTCGTGCTGAATTTTCCGCGTTATCGGGGCGCATCAGTGCTGCTGGCTCGCGCCAATTTCGGCTGCGGTTCCAGCCGCGAACATGCGCCCTGGGCGCTGCTCGATTACGGCTTCCGAGTGATCATCGCGCCGAGCTTTGCTGATATTTTTTATAACAATTGCTTCAAGAACGCCATCCTGCCGATCACGCTGCCGGATGCACAGGTGGACGAACTCTTTCGCCGCGCAGAGGCCAAAGAGGGCTACAAACTCACCGCGGATCTTCCTGACCAGACGATTAGTGATGCGCAAGGACTCAAATTCCATTTCGATATCGACGCTTTCCGCAAGACGGTGTTACTCCAGGGACTTGACGATATTGGTTTGACGTTGAAGCACGAGCCAGAAATTACCGCCTACGAGCAGCGCCACCATCCGCAAGCGACCCTCTACGAAGCCGTCGATTTTAAGCAGTAATAACACTTAGTGTTTTTTTGTAGCGCCGGGCTTCAGCCCGGCGCATTTGCTGCGGCCGGAATCGCCCGCTGTGGCACAGTGACTTCGACCATGCCCATCTCTGTGTTCTGTGTGTCGGATCATGCTCGAGAGACGAGCGGCGGCCAGCGGTTCACGTCAGGTGCGGTAGAGTCTCGGCGGGCGGAACGGAAGACTCGACGGCTGGAGCAGGTCCCAACAATTCGGCAATCAGAATTCCGCCCAGAATCAGGGCCGCGCCCCCGAGGGATCGCGCGCCGAGTCGCTCATGGTAAAAAGCGAAGGAAGTCAGCCCGGCGAACACGGGTTCCAGCGTGAAAATAATCGCCGCATGATTCGCCGTGGTGTATTGCTGCGCCCACACCTGCACGGAAAAAGCCAGGGCCGTGGCGAAGATTCCCGTGGCGATCACGGCCAGGACTAGCCCCGGCGTCCAGAAGAGGCGCGGCTGCTCCGCGCCGATCACAGCGAAGAGCGGAACGCACAAAATCGTAAATAGCGTCGTGACGGCTACCTGGATCAGCGTCAGCGCGCCCGCGGAATAGCGAATGGTGTAATGACCGATGCTGATGACGTGCAGCGCAAACATGAAGGCACAAGCGAGGATCAGCAGATCGCCCCGGTTCAGCGCCGCCAATCCTGAGGGCGGCACGGCCAGAAAGTAAAGTCCGGCAAACGCCAGGAGCGCACCGAACCAAACCCACAAAGGCACGCGGCGCGACCCGCATAACGCCAGCAATACAGGGACGAGCACGACAAAGAAGCCGGTAATGAAGGCCGCTTTGGAGGGCGTGGTCAGCTCGAGGCCCGCCGTCTGAAATGCGTATCCGCCAAACATGCAGCAGCCGATGATTGCTCCCGCACGCAAGCCGCTTGCGCCTACCCTCCGAAGCTCGCGTCCATACATGAGAAACAGCACCACAGTGGCCAGAAGAAAGCGCAGGGCCAGAAATACAAAAACAGACGCATTGGCCAGGGCATCCTTGACCAAAACGAAGGTGGCGCCCCAGATCAAGGTGCAACAGATGAGCAGGAGATCGGCTTTGAGCTTTTGAGGCACACGCGCAGGCGCGAAATCAGTCCGTGGGCGGATTCAGCCCCGCCACTTGCAGCAATGTAAGCAGGAGCCGCTGCATCCCAATCTCGCGGCCCGTCGGATCGTACCATTCCTGCAGTGAATGCGCCCCGCCGGAATTTCCTCCAGCGCCGAGCGCGATAGCGGGAATGCCGAGTGAAAGCGGAATATTGGCATCGGTAGAAGACCGTTCCATGCGCGCGCGATTGCCCAGATAGTCGTCGGCTGCTTGAACGGCGGCGAGAAGCGGAGAATTCGGCGGCAATTCACCGCCCGGCCTCAGCCCCAACACCTTCGTACCTATAGACAAACCCGCGCCGCCGGCCATGCCGTGGTCGCGCGCGGCTTGCATCTCCTCATCCATGCCGCTCTGGATGGACCGGCGCAAAGCAGTTTCCAGTTTAAGGATTTCGGGTTCGGCTTCCGAGCGCAGGTCTACTTTAATGGAAGCCTTCGCGGGAATCGAGTTCACCGATGTGCCGCCTTCAATGCTGCCGACGTTGAAGGTGGTCCTGGGGCTATCGGGAGGCGGCGTTTTCAGGAAGAGGGCGATGCCGCGTGCCAGCGCATCAATAGGATTGGGCACCCCGAAATCGGACCAGCTATGGCCGCCGGGACCGCTGATCGTAATTTCCACGCGGCGCGAGGCGAGCGCCGCAGTCGTGACGTAATCGATGGATGCGCCGTCGAGAGCGATCACATAGCGGAGCTGCTTGCGGTACTCCTCGACCAGTTTGCGAATGCCGCGCAAATTGCCTTCCCCCTCTTCGCCTACGTCGGCAACAAAGAGGACCGAGCTGCGCGTTTCCAGCTTGGTCTCACGCATAATGCGCGCGATAACGGGCAGCGTAGCCAGCCCAGCCCCGTTATCGGAGATTCCCGGCGCCCACAGCTTGCTTCCCTGGCGGCGCACGTGCACATCCGTGCCCGCCGGAAAAACCGTATCCAGGTGCGCCGTAATCAGAACAAACTCTCCCTTTGCGCTGCCCGCGCGCTCACCGATGACGTTGCCTGCCTCATCCGTATGCACCTTCAGGCCTGCATCGGCCAAGAGCTTGGCCAGATGCGTTCCTCGCAAAGATTCACGAAAGGTCGGCGCGGGTATTTCGGCGATGCGGATCTGTTCCTCGGTTACCGAGGGAGCTTCGCCGGCGAGCTTCGCCAATGCCTGCCGCACGCGAGGATCGGCGGTAATATCCGCCGCGGACGAGCGGCCTGCCCGAACGGCGTTGCGCGTAGAGAGCACTCCCACAGCCGAGAGCATAACGCACAGCAGGCCCCAAATCATAACCGGCCCCATGGCGCGTTTCAGCATGGGCATTGGCTTAGCCACCGAAGCTGTCTCTTGAAAATGCCCACGTTCGAAGGCATCCGGAGATACCCGCGCAGACGCAACGAAATGCTCGAACTGTCATCATTAGCGGCTCAAATGCTCGCGCAGAGCGCCAGGATTTCTTCGTCGGTCAGCACGCGCGAGGCCTTTTTTGCTGTGTCGAAAATGCGCAAGACCAGTTCTTCGGTAACGGGAATTTCGTGTCGTTCAAGCCAGTATTGCACGTTCGAGCGGCCGCTCAACGGGCCAACCTCGATCACTTGCTCGAGACCGAACAGGTGCGAGGGCACGCCGCTATAAACGGTATCCGCCAGCATGGGATCGGATTTCTTGAACGCTTTTATGATCGCCGCGGCGTGCACTCCGGTGGCGGTGCGGAATGCGTCGCGGCCCACCACGGGATAATTTGGCGGAATTGGAATACCCGTGGCGCGCGCCACGGTCTCGCAATAGCGCTTCAGTTGCGAAAGATCGCGGTCAATCAAGCCCAAGAGGCGCAAGTTCACCAGCATCAGTTCCATGGGCGTATTGCCCACGCGTTCGCCCAGCGAATTGGCGGCCGCGTGCACCTGGTCTGCGCCGGCCAGAACCGCGGCCAGCGAATTAGCCACCGCGAGACCCCGATCGCAGTGCCCGTGCCAGTCGACGCGAACCGCAACACCACAGGGCGCTACAATTTTTTCGCGCACGAACTGCACCAGGCTGTAAGCCCCCAGCGGCGTAGCGTGGCCCACGGTATCGCACAAAACTACCGAAGTGGCCCCGCAGCGGATCGCCGTCGAATAGAGCCGCTCGATGGTCTCCGGATCGGTGCGCACGGTATCTTCCGTTACGAACATGGCTGCAAGGCCGTGGCGCACCACGAAGCTCACCGCGTGTTCGACCGTGCGTTGCAGATGGTCGGTGGTCCAGTCTTCCACCAGCCGTCGGATCGGGCTCGAACCCAAAAATGTGGAGGCTTCGATGGCGATGCCCGCGCGCTGCGAAATTTCTACGATCGGGCGAATGTCATTTTCGTGCGTTCGCGCCGCACAGTTCGGCCTGATCTTCAGGCGCGAACGGACAATTTCTTTAGCCAGGGCCTCGGTATCGGCGTAGGCGCGCGGCCCGGCGCCGGGCAGGCCGATATTCACCATCTCAATTCCGAGCGCCTCCATGAGGTGGAGAATTTCGATTTTTTCGCCGATAGGAGGATCGTTTACGGAGGGATTTTGCAAGCCATCACGCAGCGTCTCGTCGTCCAGCGTGATTTTCCGGCGCGTATCGAACTGGATCCGCCCGACCTTATTCCAGTCGTAGATCAGCTCTGCATCATTCATCGCCGCTCGTCCATCACGCCTTCGAACGGGCCTTTCGCAACCGGCGCCGCGCGGTTACCGGAGTGACTCTAATATCGAAGCGTGAAGCTATGAGGCAGTTGCTCGGGATCGGGCCGATAAAGCGTCTTGCAGAATTCGCAACGGTAAATCTCTGCATTTGGTCCGACGATCCGCTCGATCTCCTTGGGATAGTCGTACCATCGCTTCAGGTGTCCCGCGCAGAGCTTTCCCTTGGCGTCCTTTTCATCACAGGCACGTTGCCGGTGTTTGCGAACTTTTATCTTCGTTAGCGCCGGTGCCGTCTCTTCAGCGACGGATGCCGCCGTTGCAGTTGCCTGCGTGCCGGCCGCCGCTTTCTGCGCTGCGTCGGGTGTATCGCCCATGGGCTCAGATATCTCCTGCCGGTTTTGGCCGGACCAATTGACTCTCCACCATTTTACTTGAACCTTTTCACGCAGGCCAAGGCGTGGCTGACAATTCGTTCGGTTTTGAGCGGGCGAATTGCAGCAGGACTGCTTGCGGACCACTCCTCACCTGCCTCGGCTGTTGCCGAGGAGGGAAGCGGTCGGATCGGGATATTCCACCGACTGCAGGCACAAGCCCTGGGGCGGTGCCGTGGGCCCGGAACAACTGCGGTCACGCTTTTCCAGCAGATGGGGTATCTCACCGGCGGGAAGCCGGCCGCGGCCTACTTGCAGGAGCGTGCCAATAATCTTCCTCACCATGTACCGCAAAAAGGATGTGCCGCGAATGACATAAATCCATTCCTCTCGGTATGAATGGTGATCACAAATAGAATTCGCGGGAGCGGCCCCGCTACTCCCTGCTCGGTCGATCAGTTCGGAGCGAAAAACGGAACGGATCATCGTCTGATCACGATCCTCCTCCTTCGAGCCCGTCGAAGCTGAAAATGAAGTGAAATCGCGCTCGCCTTCAAAATAGCGGGCGGCCTCGGCCATGGCGGCATAGTCAAGCTCCTGAGGAACATGCAGGACATAGCGCCAGCGGACCGGCGGGACGACTGCGCCCCGGTAGATCGAATAGACGTACGTCTTCGCCTGCGCCATCCATCGGGCATGGAAGTCCGGTCCTACCTCCTCCGCTTCTCGAACACGAATCGACGGTGGCAGCAGTGCGTTACACCCGCGCCGGAACTCCTCCGGAGCGAGCTCCGAATGCGTCTTGAAATTTACCACCTGACCCCAGGCGTGGACGCCGGCATCCGTCCGGCCTGCGCCCTGCAGACTCGGGCGCTCCTGCGTTAGCTCCTGTACTACCTCCGTGAGGAGGCCCTGAATCGTTGGTTGGCCGGGCTGGATTTGCCAGCCGCGAAAATCGGTGCCGTCGTAGGCGACGGTCAGCTTGATATTGTGCATTGGCCAGTGATTATCGCACGGTAGCCGCTGCGGGCCGGAGCGCCGGGGGACGACGACAAGAACGGCCCCGGGTTGAAACGCGCGAGGGCCTTGATCTAGGAGCAAGCTCAGCGCCGCATTCCGCATTCCCGCTTTTCGGGCCCGGCGTTGACCCTTCTGTTAAAATAGAAGAAAAAACGGGGAGCGCGGCGGCCCGTTTCGTTCACAAGGCAAATGTAAATGCCGCCGAGCAGCGGAGTTCGAAACAAGAATTAATGATGGACGCAGGAGGCAGCGCTCGCGAAATGCCATCTCATGAGAAAAAAAGCCGGTCCGGAGGCGAAAGGCGGGCCTAAGTCCTTGTGGCTGATATCCTTAACAAGATGACAGATGTAACTACCGTCTTTTGATATCCTTAACAAAAAAGTAGGGGGGGCACCCCCCTAAAAGCTCATGCAAGACTTGAAGATTTTGCAAAAAGAAAGCGACCTGCACGAGGCTCGCTGGTGGGAATCGGAGCCAAACGGGCGCGTGCACTGCTATCTCTGTCCGCGGCACTGTCATATCGGCGAGGGGCAGGGCGGCTTCTGTTTTATTCGGGTCAACCAGGGAGGCAAGCTTTATAGCCTGGGCTATGCGTCCCCCGCGGCCCTGCAAATTGATCCCATTGAAAAAAAGCCGCTGAACCATTTTCTCCCTGGCACAAAGGTCTTTTCGCTGGGCACAGCCGGCTGCAACATGGGCTGTTTCTTCTGCCAGAATTGGGACATCTCCAAATCCCGCAGCGATCAGGTCCACTCCACCCATATTCCCGCCGAAGATGTGCCGCAGCTTGCATTGCGTTACGGCTGTCCTTCGATCGCGTTTACCTATAACGAGCCGACGATTTGGGGCGAATACGTCGTGGACATTTGCCGCTCCGCCAGGGAACGAGGCTTGCGAACTGTCATGGTCAGCAACGGTTACATCACGCGCGAGGCCTTCCACGATATTTACGACTATGTGGACGCAGCCAACATTGATCTGAAAGCGTTCACCGAAAATTTTTACGGGAAGATCACGCTCACTCATCTCCAGCCCGTGCTCGACACCTTGCAGTGGCTCAAGAACGAGACGAATGTCTGGTTCGAGATTACCAACCTCATGATCCCGACGCTCAACGATGATCCGTACGAAACGCGTAAGCTCGCGGAATGGATTCTCGAACATCTCGGGCCGGACGTGCCGCTGCACTTCACCGCCTTTCATCCCGATTTCAAGCTGCAGAATAAGCCGCGCACACCGCCTGAAACGCTGCATCGCGCCCGCGCCATCGCCCGCGAAGTGGGATTGCATTACGTCTACGAGGGCAATATCTTTTCCGGTGGGGCACACACCTCGTGCCCACAATGCGGGAGCACTTTGATCCGCCGTTCCTGGCACGATGTGACCGAGAATCGCCTGCGAAATGGCGCTTGCCCGGATTGTGGGCAGCCCATCGTCGGCCGCTGGAAGGATGCGGCCAGCGCCGAGCCCATACCGCTGGGGCGCGGCCAGCGCTCCAAATACGATTTCCTGAACCTCTAGCGTTTCGCGCACATCTGATTCGCGCAGCCGCCATACACGAGAAGAGAGACGAACAATGGAGTCGCAGGATTCCCCCATCACTATTCCGGCGCTTCAGCAGATGAAACGTGATGGCCGAAAGATTGTCGGTGTGGTGGCCTGGGACTACCAGATTGCTCAGATCGTGGACCGAGCCGGAGCGGACATTGTTTCCGTAGGAGATACGGTGGGCGTCAATTTATGGGGTCGTGCGAATCCCTTGGAAGTCACGATGAGCGAGATGGTCGTAGTCTGCAAGGCCGTCCGCCGCGGCGTTAAGCGTGCGCTGGTGAGCTGCGATTTCCCTTTCGGCCCGCTGCAAGAGGGCACCGGGAGCGCCGTCAGGGCGGCCATCGTGCTCGTCAAAGACGCGGGCGCCGATATGATCAAGCTGGATGGCGCGGCGGACTTTCCCGACTCTGTGCGCGCCATCGCCCGAGCCGGCATTCCTGTGTTTGCGCAGTTTGGGATTACCCCGCAGACGGCTCTGCGATTCGGCGTCCCATACAGCGCTGCGTCCAAGCCCGGCGCGCAAGTCCCTGCGGAGATGACCGCGAAGCTTGTGGAGGAGGCCAAGCGCCTGGAAGACGCAGGTGCCTCTTTGCTTGACTTCACCAATTCCGGCCCGGTGGCAGGTGCTGCGGTCGCCGCCGCTGTTTCCATTCCTGTGCTTGGAGGGTTCGGCGGAGGGCCGTGGCTGGATGGGCGCATGCGCATGGCTCACGCCGCAATCGGGTATGCGGCGAGCAATCTGGACTCGACCGTCGAGAGCTACGCCAACGTCGCTAAAATCGCCTTCGAGGCGATCAGCGCTTACGCCGAGGATGTACGGGCCGGCCGCCAAATCAAAGGCGTCGGCGCCGTCAGACCCACGAAATGACGTGTTGTTTGGAGGAACGAACGGTGGAAAGAGTACTGGCGGCCGTTAGAGTGGGTCCGAGTAAGACTGAGATTCGCGATTTCCCCATGCCGGATATTCCGCAGGATAGCGCACTGCTGAAGATGGAAGTCGGCGGCATTTGTGGAACCGACGTCAAGATGTATGAGACACCGCCGTCTAAAGCCCCGGTGATCATGGGTCACGAGAATATCGGTTACATCGCCAAAGCGGGTCGCGAGTTCACCAGACGCAAAGGTTTCAAAGAAGGCGATTTGGTATTCGTCGAGCACTATGTCATGTGTGGCCAATGCGAGTGGTGCCATTTGGGCCAGTATCGGCATTGTTAAAACACCGACTGGCGCTATAACCCGGATGCCATACGTTACGGCTACACGTCGGCCGAACGGACGCCCCATTTGTGGGGCGGCTTTGCCCAATACATGTACCTTCCGTGGAATTCCGTGGTGCACCACGTGCCCAAAGGCGTTACGCCGGAATTGGCCGGGTTGGTCACGCCCTTGTCGAATGGTGTCGGGGTTATAACTCCAGCGTGCTCATTCAAGGGCCGGGCCAGCAGGGACTGTCGCAAACCGTGGTCTGCAAGCAGGCGGGCGCGTCTCTCATCATCGTCACCGGCACGTCCAAAGATGGCGCACGGATGGAGGTTGCCAAAGCGCTGGGTGCCGATTACGTGATCGATGTCCAGAAAGAGAATGCCCTCGCGCGCATCATGGAGATCACGGGAGGTAAGGGTGTGGACGTCGTGCTCGACTGCACTGCGGGCGCCGGAACTATTCCCGTGCTGCTGGGCGTAGATGCGCTCAAGCGCAGGGGCGGCACCATCGTGGTGCAGGGCGAATTGGCCGAGTTCCCGAATTTTCCGCTGGCGAAAATCACGGTGAAATCCATCACCATCAAGAGTGCACGGGGTCACAGCTACAAGGCGTGTGAGCTCGCCCTGCAGCAGCTGGCATCACATCGCTTTCCGCTGGAAAAGGTCACGACCCACAGCTTTGCTCTCAAAGATGTGGACTTAGCCATCAAGTCTGTCGGAGGTCAGGGAGTGCCGGACGTGATCCACGCTTCGCTCATGCCCTGGAAGTAATCCTGGTATAAAATATTTGTAGTCAGCCGGTAGAGCATGGGTCCGTGGAAAGTATAGAATCCCGCTGATTCCACAACTGGAAACTAGGTCTTGGATTCAGGCTCGTCTCTGTTCTGGCGAATTGCGATCCACTGCTTCACGTTATCCAGTTCGATTTGCTCCATCCGAGAATTGTCGGGATTTCGGGCAATCGCATGGCGCAACCTGGCAGCCAGCTCTTCCAATTCCACGAGGCTCATTTTGTCTAGAGAAGCCATAGCCTAAATTCTAATCCGAAAAGGCACGCCTGTTTCAGAAGTTCGGCCTATGATCACACGCTTGGAAATCAGCCTCGACGGCGGGATGAGCATAGTTTAGAGAATATATAATTGCGAGCTCATCGGCTGGCGGGTTGCCCACGCAATCAGATGTGCGGAGTGAACTCCTAAGCCCTTATGGCCAGGTCGTACGGCCGGCCTATCGCCGCGCAGTACGGTCGATCGATTGTCGCTGGCAGTTGGGCGCTCTAGAGTCGACCGCACTTCTGTGTTACTGAAGTTTCCTTCAAAACGGACTCACTATGAGGTTGCGCCCCGGCCTGAGCCCGGGCACCAGATAACACCTAAATCTTGGCAGGACAAAGAGCACAGAGCGATCTTTGTGTTCTACCAATGTCCCTTCTGCCTTGAGGTTGGCAAACTAACACTGGACGAGGGCGCAGCGTTCCCTGCGATGATGTGCGAGCGCGCGGGGCAGCGATTCCTGGTCCGGTTCGAGCCGCCCGCACTACTTGGCGGGTAGATAACTCTGATCATGGATTGACAACGCAATCGTTTCCCAGCCTGTTTGCAAGAATCGGACCGACGAGTGGCCCCATGGCAGCGTACGAAACCAGAAAAAGGGTAGTTAGCAGACGGCGCATCCGCCGGCGCCTTTGGTCCATTTACATCACTTTGCTTGCGAAATCGGGACTCCCGCGGGAGTCTTGGCCTTGTCGGCCGCGGCCTTCTCCGCGAGGCGAGCCCCCACCAGAATCTGGATGGCGTCGTTGTTACTCTCGCTGCAGGCGTACTCCCACAGCGGCCCTGGGACCGTGCTCAAGGGAACGATCGCCGTCCAGGGTTTCCTCCATGTAGACGGATCGTCAACCGTGAATTTGTATTCGATCGTTTCCGCGTTTATGCGCGTGAAGTACTCGGTAATTTTCAAGGTCGCGGCATTGGAGTTCCGATAGGCATTCTCGGGACGGAAATTGGTGGTCTCCACGACCAGCGTGTCGCCCTCCCAATGGCCGCGCCCATCCCCATGCCACTGGTGGATGTTTGCCGAGGGATGGGGCTGCCGGTCCAGAGGAATAATGCGCAGCTCGAATCCGTACTCGGTTTGAATCACCACGTATCCCGGACTCTGCACGATCATCAAGCCACTGTTGTACCCACCAGGGATTATGGGCGGTCCACCATGCAGGGCCACGCAAGTCACGCCGACACCCAAATCCTTGGCAACATCGGCGTGCACCACCCCCTGCCAATTCCCCTCTTCGGCCACGAAGTATCCCTGCGCAGCCTTGCGCCTTGCCTCGCCCGCCGGAGTCAGTGGCGGAATTTTGCCATCCGGGGGATCTACCACCAGCGACGTTCGATGGTTCGGTCTTACCCCGTTTTGCCACGGGCTAAGCCCGTATGTTTTGAAGTCGTAATCGGCGGAAGTGGGGTCGTTCTCTGCGTCGCCGCTGCCAGCAGCGCCGTCAAAGGAACCCCGCACACCTGCATTGAACAGGTCCTGCGTTTCCTGGTCCGTCAAAAACTCTCGGTTTCCGTATTTGGCGGGGCGTTCCATGGGCGTAAAGCTTAGGCTGGTCCAATATCCCTGCAGGTCCGGCTGGCCGTCCGGCGTCCGGGGCATGACCCAAGACTTCTTACTTGTCGCCGCCTTTGTGCCCTTCTTGGTAGCGGTCTTCGCGGTGGCACCCGATTGTGCCTGGGCCGCAACGAATGTCGGGGCCCACAGGACCGCCGCCATCACCACCGCCAAAGCACTCAATGAGAACCAAAATCGATTTCTCATTTGAACCTCCTTGCCTTGTCTACTTGCCGGACCTTGTAACGGCGACTATAACTCACTTTCCCCGCGAACTCCATATTGTTTGCAATCGAAGGGAGCACAAAGCGCCAAAAAATCGGTCTAAGCATTTTGGAGTCAGCGGGACTTTGTAGTTTCCATATAGGGGATGCTGTATTTCTCAAATTTTGTGAGGATCATCACGGCTACGGCTGCGATGGCGAGAAGAAACAGATGTCTTTCCCGGTACGGCTCTGTTCCCTAAACAGTTATATCGTACCTTATGAGTTACCTGTCTGTCCGATTCTGACCAGAATACACAAAACCCTGTATGGCTTCCTGCTGTCGCCGCAACTATTGTTCTGTTCGTTTCTAATCAGCTCAGGACAAAAACGATGCGAGCCCAGCGCATGGTTCGTCGCGCCGAGTTGAGGTCTAAAGATCGGCTATTCGAGGCTCTTCTACGCCGTGCGGCGCGGTTCCAGAAGGCCCCCCGGGCGTCGTCTCCCGCCAATAGCCGCGAGAAATAAAGAAGCGGCGTAATTTCGCCGACCCAGCCATCGCACTTCAAACTTTCCTTAAAGAAGGCTGGGCGACGGGCCTCCAGGCAAGCTGTGCGACTCTCAAGGCCGGAGCGAGGAGGAACAATGTGGCGGAATAAGGAATCACAATCCGCGCCGAGCCCGGCTTCGGGACGCGTCGTGGAAACTTTGAGCGCCCCAAAGGTCTCAGCGATTAATGTCAGCCCAACCGGCAGCGTAGCGCAGGCCACTTCGTGGCTGGGGCCGACTCTAAGAGTGAAGGGAGAAATCTCCGGCAACGAAGACCTGCTGGTAGATGGTAAGGTCGAGGGGCCGATCTCGGTGGGGGAACACAGGCTCACCGTGGGGCACAAGGGTCAGGTTACCGGCGGGCTTGCGGCACGCGAAATCATCATCTATGGCAAAGTTGATGGCAATCACAATGTAGTAAGTGAAAGCATCGAGATCAAGAAGGACGCTTCGATGATCGGCCACGTGATCACTCGACGAATAGTGATCGAGGATGGTGCCGGTTTTAAGGGCAGCATCGAAATCGAGGAGAGCAGCAAGCAAGTTGACTCAAATCTGGATAACTCCATCGCTCGAAAACTTTCCACGTCGGCTTGAGAGCCCTCACCGATAAACTGCTATTTGTGGCCTGCTAATTCGACTGAGCCGCATGGCAGCCCTACGGTGTGCCTCAAATCCGCCCAGGTGAAATCCAACAGCGAATGCCGTTTCAGGTAGCTTTACCGATGCTCCGCTGGTGCAGCAGCCGGCGTCTGTGACGAGATTTCGGTTCCCGGCATCAACGCGCCTTTCAGGGAGAAAAGAAAAATGCTGTCTCCGCGCGGCGCGCCGGCGAAGAGGCTGCCACCGGAATAAACTGCCACGTATTCGTCGCCTTCGTACTCGAAGACGCTGGCTGGAGCGTTCACGCCGGCGCCAGTCTGGAACTCCCAAAGGCGCTGACCGTTGGAGGAGTTTAGGGCGGTGAGCCTACCGTCGTTTCTGCCCGCAAAGATGAGGCCGCCCTCCGTGGTTACCGAACCACTGTAGCAACTATCCTTCCATCTCTGTTGCCAAACCAGGCGATTGGTCTTCATGTCCAACGCCGCAAAAATTCCGTTCGCCGGAAGAGGCATGCCGCCAAAAGCGCTTCCCAGATATCTTTGACCGGCTTGCGGGAATTTTTGATCGTCCTCGCCGCCCTTGAAAAAATTGGGAGCGTCGGTGGCGCAGACGTAGTAGTCGTTCGTGTCAGGGTCGTAGGAGCTAGCTGGCCAGTTCGCCCCGCCACGCGCGGATGGCTTGGCGACAACTCCCTCAGCCCAGAACGGCGTGAAAATTCGCCCTTGATTCACGAGGGCGAAGCCTTCCGGAGCTACATCGATCGACTGCGGCACGAATGCGTCGCCGCGAGGAATCGGCTGCGTGGGTGAGGTGAATTGCCGCGGCTCCTGCGGGACCGGTTTTTCGTCGATGCCGATCAGCGGCTTTCCGTTCGTGCGATCCAGTATGTACACCCAGCCGGCCTTGTTCGCTTCGGCAGCGGCTTTGCGAATCCGGCCACCGACCTTCGCGTCGAAAAGCATGACGGGATTCGGGCCGTCGTAATCCCACAAATCATGGTGAATCTGCTGGAAGTGCCAGCGATATTTGCCGGTCTTCGCTTCAATGGCGACCATGGAATTTGCGAATAAGTTGTCGCCGGGGCGGATTCTTCCATTGAAGTCGGGCCCCGGGTTACCCGTAGTGAAGTAGAGGAGCCCCAGTTCCGGATCCACGGCTGGAGTCTGCCAGACCGTTGCGCCCCCGTACTTCCAGGCGTCGCTGTCTTTGGGCCAAGTGTCGTGCCCGATTTCGCCTGGCCCCGGGATCGTGTAGAAAGTCCAAATCAGGTGCCCGTCTTTGGCGTCGTAGGCTTTGACGCGGCCCCGGACGCCATTTTCGCCACCCGCGAAGGCGGCAATCACCATTCCGTCGTAATACAGCGGAGCGGCAGTGATGGTGTAGCCCTGCTGCCATTGCTCGGCTTGAATCGACCAAACCGGCTTGCCAGATTTCTCGTCGAGCGCCACAAGGCGGCCGTCTAACTGACCGACATAAACGTTGCCATCACCCAAGGCGACGCCCCGACTGGTCCAGCCGCAGCACACCGTGGAGATGCTCTGGTCCAGATTCGCCTGGTATTTCCAAAGAATCTGGCCGGTCTTCACGCTGATCGCAAATACGTCGTCGGCTCCGGTAACGATGTAAAGAACGCCTTGATAAACGACGGGCTGCGCCTCGCCGGAGTATTTCATGGCGAGTGCGGAGCCATCCAAATGCGTTTGCCAGACGGCCTTGAGCTTGCCCACATTTTCACGATCGATCTGTTTTAGTGGAGACCAGTTCTGGTTGAAGAGGCTGCCTCCGATCTTGAGCCAGTTCTCGACGGGCGGTGCGGTGAGATCCTGAGCGGAAAAAGCGGGTGACGCAGCGATGGGCGAAACGTCGCGGCGCAGTGCAGTTGACGTCACGCTGGGGAGTGAAGGTTGTTGCGGCGCAGCGTGTACGCGCGAGAGGAAAGGCCAGGCCACGCTCGCCAGGCACAGACCGAAACCGGCAGACAGACGCAGCCAACGAGAACTCGATTTGTTGTTCACCGCCATCTCCTTCG
>WNGK01007194.1_pt1 | contig 15878 bp, 13 predicted proteins | sample 5400601 | NCBI WGS metagenome assembly WNGK01 (sample SAMN13153376, study PRJNA577476) | soil metagenome | isolation source: 60 cm soil or saprolite under Garry oak tree replicate 1 | place: USA:California | collected 2016-06-15
GTCTATCTAAAACTTTGTGTAAACAGCAGGGATTGTGAGATAAGTTCAGATTAACCTTTAACACTCCAAGCTTCCAGACGCTAATCAATCCCCGTCTCACCAATAGCTTGTTATATGATTCTGAAGGGGGGACTTAACTCTGACCGTTCGGTGATGTTCGCTCTCGTTCTCCTCGTGCTCAGATAGCCCTTTTTCTGTTCATCATGTGTTTGACTGTTCGCTGATGTTCGTCGGTGTTGCTGTATAGATTGCTGTACTGTTGTACACACTACAGCCGGACTTAGCTAAACTCAGCTTTTTAGAGACGCCGCTGTGGGACACCAAAAACATCTGATCGAAAGCTACTACTTTGCTGGATTGAGAACAACAATATGATGCAAATTACCCATGGAAAATGAGGTCTGCAAACTCGTACAAGAAAAGTAGAGCTACCGTTCTAACAACTGGTACTTGCTCTCTCCATCCTTACAGTGCTGACAGTAAGCGTACACGTATGGTGTCCCGGTCAGTTTTCGGCTTTTTTATGCTGCTGGTGTTCTCAAGTATGCTTTGTAGCTGCTCTTTCTGCTTTTGATCCAAGTTGGAACTTTGCACTATCTTTAGCATTGCTAACAAGGCGTGATACTGCTGAAAGGGTTTTCCAGACTGGATAAGTGGCAAGATTTGCTCAAAATAATCAGCGCTCGGCAACGCCTCCATGATAGATAGTCCTACGATGCGCTCGCCTTCATCACTCGATTCTAAATATTTCTTAATCTCGCTTGAGGAGAAGCCAGCTTGTGGGGCCAAAGCGCGTATTTGTCCTACTATGGATTCCATTTGGTTCGACCGCTCTTCGCCAGGGGACATTTGCTCACGCACCCGCTTGTACTGTTTACCTAAATCCTCGACAGTCTTACGCCGTTCTGCCTGCGAGGGAATACGCGATACTAACGCTTGTGCGAACTCTTGCCCATATTGAGCCACCGTTGCCCGATCTTGAGGGGAGGTAGTTTCGGAAGCTTTGTCAACTACTTCTTCGCTCTTCTGGAATGCCCATCCTAGGCTTTCTTGGGAGACTCCTTGTGAACTCAGCTCGAATCCGGCTGCCTTAAATGACCCCCCTACTATACTGTAGATTTGGATTACGATCGGTAGCCACACCAACGCAAAAAATATTGTTGTTGCTCCAGTGGGCTGAAAGGAAACGGATAATCCGCTTTTACCATCCCAAGTAACATTGATTGCACTGAAGAGGACGAGGAGGCCGCTAGCCAGCACCCACGGCAGAGTATGATTGCCGATTCGATTAAATAAATTCTTGAGTATTTCTACAAATTCAGGCGGAATACTTCTTTGCTGTGTCGTCCCACTCCTTGGATCGTTCGTAGTCATCAAATTGGTCCTTATGTGACTGGGTAATCTCAAGTTTGTCGATCATGACACCAAAAGAGAGCGCATTCCTACAAGGGATTCGTTTATCTCTTACGAGAGGAACGCACTATTCCTCCAGACTTCTAATGTTGTAGACACAATTTGTATCCTTTCCACTTCCAAGCTCTTACAAAGTATATCAGGGGAGAGGTCTCATGTCAACTATTTCAAAAGAAGCGGTTCATAGATTAATTGAACGAATGAGTGTGTTGTGTAAATTGGTAGAGATAATATGGCCAACGATGCAAAGTCATTGAATAAACTGTGCCGAAGGAGAGATTTGAGGTGCCGTATACGGAATACAGCGTGGCGTGTCTTTTATTGTTCGCTAACGTTCTCTTTGTTCTTAAATCCTCTCGCGTTGTTCGCTCAATATCGTGATTTTCCGCTGCAAATCGTCGGCGTTGCTACACGCAGCAATGGGGCAATCATAACTTTATGATGCCGAAGGGGGGAAACGCAAGGGGCTGGTTTTCAATGTGTTTCTCTGTACGTGCTGTGTTGCTTTTTCTGCTCTGTTGTTCGTGGAAGTTTTTCCTGTGATCGTTTTGTCTTTCGGCGTTGCTACACACGTTACTACATGCCCATATCTTCTTTGCATGGTGGCACTCGTTGCTACATGTCCTCCGTGTTGCGTTGCTACACTGAAGCAATTATCATTAAGCAGCTAATGGCAAGCTGCCTCTCTAAATACATTCTTCTATACAGATAAGTCCTTGTGCAGATTAGAAGTTATTTATTGTATACGCCACCAACCAGCACTACTACTAGAATATTCCTGCAAGTCTACAGGACGCCGACGCGGGTTCTCGCGTGAAAGGAAATTAACTAGATGTAAGAACCATTCACGGAATGCAACTTCCTGATCAGTCGCCATAACTTTGCAAGTTGTACCTTCGGGGATGAGTAGACCTCGGCTTAGCACTAGAATACGGTCAATGAAAGTTGGGTTACATTCAGTATCCTGAGCAGCTTTCTTTACACGCTCCCATTCCTTTTTTGCCCAGTCTGTAGGTGCAAGATTAGTATCGTAAGCAAAGATGCAATAAAAACAGCGTGGGTTTTTATCTTCTGCGGCTGCTCCGTTAAGACGAGCATCTACAAAGGATGTATTGTATGGTTTCAAATTGCGTAGGTGCTTGGCTGCTTCAAAGCATGTTTTCAATTCGTCTAGTGTAAGGACTGATTTTACTTCAATTACAGAAAGAAGAGCTTCTGCGGGTAATAGGAATTGATCAGATTTTGCAAGTAAAGGGCCATTTCTAATCTGATCATATATGACTACATCTAGCTGTGTGCTACGAGTGTTTTTTGAGTCGACGGCTTCACCTTTTACTGCTCCATATGCGCCAGGCAGCTTCTCGCGGAGAAATTGTCTTACTGCTGTTTCTCGCTCTTCTCCGCGAATACCGGAGTGCTGAAAGTTTTTAGCGCGTTCCCATGCGTTCCAAAAATCAGATTGGGCTTCGTGAAGGAGTGCCTTAAGAGTTGGATTTACCTCATTTTCTCCGCGTGCCATAAAACCTCCCAGGTAAACATAGAAACATTTAAGTACGCTTTGTGCGAGTGGTTTAGACGGCAAGATCAGCTAATTGGAGGGCAGGTCGGCCCAACAAGGAGTTGATCATCATACCGACACTATGAGCCGTGACCTTGGCAGCAATGCGCGTCATCAGGCCCCAGGCACTCTTATGACCGTTTCGCAGATCAAGCGCAAGCGGTTGAGCTGCTTTTGAGCCGATGGCGACCGTTTTGAAGCTTGGTTGGCTTTGGTAGGAGCCAGCAAGCACAGAGAACGATACTGCTCGAGATAGCGCTGCAGAGCGGCGTCATTGTAGGCTCCATCCCCCAGCAGACGCTTCAGGTGATGGGAAAAGGAGTCGAGCAGTTCGACCACCGGCTGGTTGTCGTAGCTGTTGGCAGCAGTGAGCAGGAAGCCCATGATGAGGCCACTGAGACTGACCACACTGTGCAGTTTGTAGCCGAAGTACTTCATGGCCTTGCTGCTACAGACACCATAGTCAGCCGTGCCGACAAACTCACTGACCTGTTTGCTGCGTTTGTAGCTCACACAGGGCACCGGAGCCGAGTCAATGACTGCTGTCTCTTCCAGTTCGAACGCATCGAGCACGAGCTGCAAGCTCACGCGCACGGCCAGGATCACCGACCACAAATCGCGCTTGCGGCGATTGTACCGACTGCGTTCGTTGAGTCCGGGAAAGAAGCGCCGCAGGCTGGCTTGATGCAGTCGGAAAAAGTGATCTTCTCGCGGTTCCCCAATCAGTTCCTGATAGAGGGCCAGAGTGATCACCTCACTGTCCGAAAGACGTGGGGCTGGACCGGGCCGCTTCAAGGCGTCTTGGATCATGACTGACCCTTTCATGGTGTCATCAACTATGGTAAAAAGAGGAGTGAGAACTGTGGCTTTGTCTAGCATTGGTAGTACGCTCCTTGTTTGTCTTTGCTTACAAACCTAAGCGTACTACAGTTCTCTTTTCTTGTCACTAATTAGCACAAAGCGTAATGGATTATTCAGGAAAGAAGTCCTTGAAATGACTGAAAAGCATTTCAATCTTACATACAAATTTCCTAAGTCAAGCAATAACATTCGCTATATGCAGCCCCATAACTCGGTTGAAGACGATTTGCTTCAACTCACTGACGTTCTCTTAGGAGCATTTAGTCATGATTACTTACATGCTAGGGTAGAGAACGATACCCGAAATGACATTCTCAAACATTGCAGGATGGCTATTCAGCAATATGGCCTTACTGAAAGAAAATTGCCAAAACTTGTTTGTGAAGATTGGGTACCCGAAGACCAGTACAAATATGCACACAACTTGAAAATGGCGCGATCAGCAAGATGGACACAATCATATCATTAGGCATGGTTCAAATGAACTTGACAATGCCTCAAGCACCAGAAAGGTCCAGCCCTGTCATCCTGAGCGCAGCGAAGGATCTCGCTGCTGGCCGCGAGAGACCCTTCGCTGCGCTCAGGGTGACACGGTGCGACTGTTCTAAGCGGTAAAACCTCAACCGCTTCTTAACCAAAAGGTAACCGTTTTACCCTTGCTAATGCTTTTCATATCTTTAATAATGAATGGGTCATTTGATGCTCTCTTTTGTCTTCATGTTTTCTAAAGAATAGAGAAAGATGGAAAAAATGAAAAGACTCGTTTTCCTCTCATTGGCATGTGTAACATTGCTCCTTGCTACAGGCGTTTCTTCGATCCTGGCGATTTCAAATGCTCATGCCGCACAAGGCGCTTCTTTTCAGATGTTCTCAGGTACCTTCACCGATCAAAACCTCTCAACAGACGGAGTAACGAAAATTACACTTGTCTCAATTCCTTTTAGTGTGTCCACTACAGGCAAACTTGAAGCCACCAGCCTCATGAATGTCTACAGTAATGGCAACAATGGACAAGGCAAGGTAAGCTGTGAATTAGATGTTGATACTAATTCCTTCTTCAGTGTCACTACCGCCTTGATCGATAATATGCCTACAAGCATAGGATTAACGAGTACAACCAGTGGTATAGCCTCAGGAAACCATACCTTGACGGTCAAATGTCTAGGCTCGACCAACGGTGAGCCAGGGACGTTAACCGTACACAGCGGGGGTACATCGGTTATTATGAAGGGCTAGCAAATCGGCTTAAACGGTAGAAGCGATATTTGCAGGACATCTAACTATAACAGAAGGTCATATCAGCAAATGTCCATACTGCCTCTATCGTTTATGTTGCACAATTATATTCGCCCCAAAACACCGCTTTATGTCGTACAATTTCTCCAGCTTGTTGAAAAACTCCTGAGTGGATAAGCCTATCCCACAATAAACTTATTATTCATTCTCAGATTGTTGCAAGCAAGTGTCATTTGATCGAGCTTTTTCCCTTTTTCAACATGCTGATTTCTTGTGCGACGGGGGACGAAAGGCTATGGTATAGAGAAGAGGCTTATGATATAATCGCGCCATGCATATAGGCCAGCAAAATAAAGCAATACTTACAATTATTATGTCTATTCAATTTATCTTAAGGACAAGGGATTAATAGTTACCAGTTCATAAATGATGGATGAGGCCAAAAAAAGAGCACTCAATGAATGAGATGAGGTAATGGAAGCAGAATCGACGAAAGTTATAAAGATTTTTTACTGCTATGCTCGTAAAGACAAAACACTACGAGATGAACTCGAAAAACATTTGGGAGCCTTAAAACGTTCTGGTCAAATTACGACTTGGTTTGATCGTGAAATTCTTCCTGGGAAAGAATGGGCTCAAGAAATTGATACACGCCTCAATACGGCAGACCTGGTTTTGTTGCTGGTCAGCCCCGACTTCATCCATTCAGACTATTGTTATAGTAAGGAGATGCTCCGAGCGCTCGAAAGGCGCGAGGCAGGTGAAACTCACGTTATCCCAATCATCCTACGTCCCGTTGATTGTGAAGGGACACCGATTTGTAAACTTCAAATGTTGCCCACAGATGGAAAGCCCGTTACCAAGTGGAAAACTCGTGACGATGCATTCCGCGATATATCCGGAGAAATCCGCAAGGTGATCGCAACGCTTCAAAAAACTGTAACGCAATGGGTAATTGAAGGTAATGATCATTTTAGTGCTAAAAGTTACCAAGAAGCGTTGACTGCTTACGAGCATGCTATTCGTCTTCGTCCTAACGAAGCCATGTTATATGGGAATAAGAGCCTTATACTCAGGTATCTTAAACGTTACGAAGAGGCTTTGGCAGCCGCCGAATATGCGATTAGTCTTGACCCCAATAGCGCTCTTGCTCATTCAGAAAAAGGCCGCATTCTTAAGCAAGTTCAACGCTCTCCAGAGGCGTTGGTTGCCTACAATCATGCCGTTCGTCTACGTCCAGATAAAGCTATTTATCATAGGGAAAGAGGCGAAGTTCTTTTTGAGCTCCGACGTCATAAGGAGGCTTTGGCTGCTGCTGAACAAGCCATTAGTCTTAATCCCAATGATGCTCTTGCCTACCATAATAAGGGTTGGGCACTACGCCTCCTAAGAAGATACCAAGAGTCACAAGAAGCTTTCTCGAAAGCTGAAGAATTGGGCTATGGTAGAAGATAGAGAGCACCTGCCCGAAAAAGCTACCACTTGTTTGCTAAGTTTTGATAATGTGTTCTCATTGTGCGGCATTATCTAAAACCTTCCCAACAGGGGGTATTGTTGCCAATGATAAACTCTTTTTAGAGTAGCTTATGGTTCTTTGGAGGTAGAAATGGCAGACCCGAGCAAAAACTGCAAAATATATCTTACTAACTTTCATACCATAAGGTTTCTTATTAACGCTACCATCTTCGGTTTCGTCTGATCTCCTTCATCTGGAAACACTGTAATGTCAAGGAGCATGCTAATGGTTCCCACTCAGCGCTACTGTACGAGATGCGGAGCAGCTAATCAAGCCCAGGATGCTTTCTGCTTTGCTTGTGGACAACCTCTACAAGCTCTAGCACCTTCCTCGCAGTACCCTTTAGCAGGATCAGCAACCAGTACCTCTACGGGGCTCCTTCTGCCCAATCTCCTACTCAAACAGCGTTACCGGGTTCTCAGATTGTTAGGCAAGGGCGGCTTCGGTGCCGTCTATATGGCCCAGGATATGCAATTGGGCAATCGACTACTTGCTCTGAAAGAAATGAGTCAAAGCGGTCTGAGCCAACAAGAGATGGGAGAGGCTGCAGAAAACTTCAAGCGTGAGACTCACCTCCTTGCTGGACTTATGCATCCAAACCTGCCGAGCATTTACGATCACTTCAGTGAGGCAGGCCGCTGGTATTTGGTTATGGATTACATTGGAGGCCAGACATTAGAAGAGTATGTGAAAACGCAAGGAGGAAAACTGCCAGTGAAGGAAGTTCTGGACATAGGTATTCAAATCTGTACCGTGCTTGAGTATCTTCACACACGCCAGCCACCAATTATCTTCCGCGACCTCAAACCTGCAAATATCTTGTTGACACCCGAAAGACATCTCTACCTGATTGACTTCGGTATTGCCCGCCACTTCAAGCCTGGCCAGATCAAAGATACCATTGCTTTTGGCTCACCTGGCTATGCTGCTCCAGAGCAGTATGGCAAAACGCAATCGACAGCTCGTTCTGACATCTACAGCCTGGGTGCCACGCTCCACCAATTGCTGACAGGGATTGACCCCTCACAGACACCATTCCAATTTGTGCCTCTTCAATTGCAAGGCCAACCCATTCTTTCTGAATTTGAGCGGCTCATTATGCAGATGCTAGAGATGAATAAGGAAAAGAGACCTGATAGTATGCTTGCAGTCAAGCAGGAACTTCAACGCATGGCTGGACAACAAGTTGCAGGACAGATGATTTCGCTGCAACATGGAAACTCCATGCAATCTGTCTCACTACCATCTAGCTCTCTGTTTCCAGCTCAAATAGGTATTTCTGAGGCACATCAGACTGCCACATGGCAATGGCTGGACAAGGGCAGTGACCTCTCCAAAGCAAAGCGCTATGAACAAGCCCTTGCCGCCTATGAGCAGGCCATTCGACTTTGTCCGCATGATGCTAATACCTACAATTTAAAGGGAAACATGCTTAGAGAGCTCAAGCGCTACGAAGAGGCCCTTGCTGCTTATGAACAGGCTATTCAACTTGATCCTAAGCCCGCTACTGCTTACAGTAACAAGAGTGTCACGCTCATATACCTCAACCAGTACGAAGATGCTCTTGCCGCCTGCTCGCAGGCCATTCGACTTGATCCCAATAGCGCTGCTGCTTACAGTAACATGGGAAGTGTCCTTTTTACCCTTAAGCGGTACGAGGAAGCCCTTGCTGCTTGTGAGCAGGCTATTCAACTTGATCCTAAGCTTGCTACCGCCTACAATACTAAGGGGAGCATCCTCGTTATGCTCAACCGCTACGAAGGGGCCCTTACAGCCTTTGAGCAAGCCCTTCAACTTGATCCCAACCTTATCGCTGCTTATAACTTAAGGAAGAAAATTCTTGATGTCCGTAAGGGCTTGGGAGAAGTTCTTGCTCCCATTCAGCGTAACCAAAGACTTGCTGCTGCCTATTGCACTAAGGGTAGGCAACTTTGTAATCTCAAGCGCTATCAGGAAGCCCTGACTATCACTGAGCAAGCCATTCGACTTAACCCTCACAATGCTTCTATCTACAATTTAAAGGGAGACGTGCTTAATAACCTTAAACGCTATCAGCAAGCTCTTGACGCCTATGAGCAGGCTATTCAACTTGATCCTAACCTCGCTATATCCCACTCTAACAAAGGATTTATGCTCTACAGTCTTAGGCGCCATGGAGAGGCATTAGTTGCCTGTGAGCAAGCCCTGCAACTTGATCCAAATAACGCTTCTTTCTACGCCAACAAGTGTCTCGCACTTCATCACCTTAAGCGCTATCAGGAAGCCCTTGTTGTCTGCGATCAAGCCTTGCAGCTTGATCCCAATCTAGCTATAGCCTATTATAACAAAGGAAGTGTACTTGAACGTCTTGGAAAATCAAAAGAAGCTAAACAAGCCTATGAAAAAGCACAGCAACTTGGCTATAGCGAGCAGTAGACAAGAATAAAATTGAAAGCGAATGGATAGCACGCAGAGGGTCGACTTACACGGCACATCGGGGACTTTGAACACTGGAAAGACTGCGATGCATATGAAAAGAGCTTGGGTTGATTGCTCCGTGATCTGAAAGCTGAACTTCCACGCCGGACAAAAAACTGTTGAGTCTCGGTATGTCGTACCCCCCTTCTCAGTGAAAGTCTCAGGAAGTCGTACCGGCCAGGACGTGAGTATACTCAAGCTGACGCCACGCCTCATGAGTAAACGGCAGCGCAAGCTGATACACAGGTAGGGCGAGCAGGTGTCCGAGTTCGCCCATCAGATCAGTTTTCGTCAGCCCCTGGGGTGCAATCGTGAGGGTGCTCTCACTGCCTGCTGGCTGTCCCAGGAAGCAGCCTTGATTGGCATCGAAGTGCAGTTCGAGCATGTGGTTGCGAAAGGCTCGTGCCCAGATAGTAGTCATAGCCACCAATGTCGAGCCGTCCGTTGGCCCGCACGCGCCGAAACCAGCGACAGTTCGCCAGGTACTGAAAGACGCGATCAAGGTCGAGCATCTCCGCTTCCCATTCTGGGCGTGAGACGCGACCCGAGTGCGAAGCCCTCGGATAGGCCTGTAAGGGAGCGTGGCCCTGTAAGACGCAACTGGGAATATACTGATTGAGCATGGCGCGCCGCGCATCCAGGCCGGCCCATAACGCTGGTTGATTGGGCCAGCGCTGGCCGAGCAGGGCTTGCAGCGTCATGGTTTGGTGAGTGCGCTCAATCTTGGCATGGTCGGTGGGACAGCGCTTGCGCGTGAAGCAGACGTCGATGCCCAAGGCCAGGAGCCAGAGATGCAAGCGGGTCGGAAACGGCGACGGCGAAGTGTTATCGTAAAAGACTGTGCCGTGATCGAAGGAGATGCGCCGTGGCAGGCCCGTGGTCAGAAAAGCGCGTCGGAGCATCAGTTGATAGGCTTCCAAAGGGGGATTGGTCGTCTCGAGACAGGGATAGCTCTCGACCTTGAGGCGGCTCAGTATGTCAACAATGGTGATCAGACTGACGTTCCCTACTCCCGCCACATGCATGCGGCCTTGGGCATCGAGTTCCCACTCGTCATGGGGTGCGCCTTCCGGCTGGCTCGCTGGGGTGGGCAGTTCACTATGTTTCTGATAGCGTCGCGTGAGTTTCTCGGCGCTCAGCAGCGCCGCGATGCGGGAGCGACTTGGCAAGGGGTGATCTGTCCAGCGGAGATCAACTCGTAGTTCCGCCAGCAGGGTCGTTGGCCCCCAACCTGGATGCGTCCGCCGCAGGTGCAAGATGGCATCACGCATTCCCGTTGGAAGAGTCCTCAGCGGTCCGCTGGTGGGCCGGCCCATCTGGGAGTTGAGGCCGGTGCGCCCCTGATGTTGACCTCGGCGGCGCCATTTGCGCACCGTCCAGACCGAGCAACCCAGCGCCGCCGCAATCTCTGGGTCGGACTGTCCGGCGGCGGCTCGTTCGGTGATGTCCAGCCGCTCTTGAAAGGTGGTTGTCTGTCCGTGCCGTATCATAGAGCCTCCAATCGTACCGCCTCCAGCTCGATCTGTTGATCGTTCGTGCTGGAGAATCAGAGCCGCTACCAATTGCGGCCACCAGGTACGATTTTATGAGACTTTCGAAAGGTGCGCCCGGTACGACATATCGAGACTCAACAGTTTTTTCTGCGTCGTACAGGTGAGTTAAGGTCTTTCCAATCGCTTTGCCTTCTCTATAGCTAACTCAGCTACCTTTTTCTCAGCAGTATCAATGATATTTCCATCCAGAGATGCAAGTAGGCTAGGGAGATCATTATAGAGATAAACGGGGAGAACCCAGTGATATTTCCTAAAATCAACGAACATAGAGTACTCTCTTTTCGCTTCGAGCAGTAATGGCTGAACAGGCACTTCAAGGTCTGGAATAATTGCCTGTAACTCTTGAGGTATGCTACTTGGATCGGTCAGATCTGCAATGATAAATCGAGCTAAGTGCGCTAGCGTTCTCACCGTTTCTGTAAAATCACGACTTGCTGGCTTCTCAAAATCGAATATGATAGGCGTGTAGTTCCGCTTACGAAGTTCATCCCTTAATGCATCCAAAACCGTTTTTCGCTCAAATGTGAAGTGCCCCAAGATCAACACGACTTTGGATGTGATGGTGTCAATAACTTCACGAATTTCCTTATTGTTCAGCAATAGATGGATAAACTGAGCCATTTCAAGATTGTCCACTGTGACATTTGGTTCATTGAGATCAGTAATCCTGAGGTCCTTCTGGATAGCTCCATCTAATTGGATATTCCATACTGAGATCCCATAAATAAAACAACCTGTCAGATTTGCTTGCACTAATACAGTTTTGATTAAAGTAGCACCACTGAGGTCTGCGCCACTGAGGTCTGCACCACTGAGGTTTGTCCTATCGAGATTGGCATCACAGAGGTCCGCTCCCTTCATATTTGCCCCACTAAGATTTGCATCAGTGAGATCTGCCAATTCGAGGATAGCTCCGCTCAGGTTGGCTCTGCTGAAATTTGTCATGCTTAAGTTTGTCCCTACTAGCCCTGCCTCACTGAGATTTGCATTGCTGAAGTTCGTTCCATAGAAGTTTGAGTCATTGAGTTCTGCGAGGCTAAGATTTGCCCCACTGAGATTTACCTCACTGAGATTTACCGATTTAAAGAATACTATCCCGCTCAAGTTGGCTCCACTCAGGTCTAGTTCTACGTCACGGTACTTTATTCTCCATTCGTTCCAGACCTCTTCTCCCTGCATGAGAATATTGAGAAGTTGCTGGTTTGCCATAATACTTACCTCTACATTACATATTTACTACTAGTAATAACGAAGGAAGAGACAGGTCGTACAAGATAATCAAGGTGATGTAGTGAAGAATTCAAGGAGTATTAGTTAAACTTATTCGCTAGTCAATGGCAATGAACGAGGTTGTGATAGAAACCAAATCAAGTTTCAAGTCGCATACCCCTCATTACGAAGTGACCTGAAATGGCAAAAGAATCTCTTTCGTCAAGGTTTGTGTCTCTTTGTTTTTGTCAAGTGAGCAAACAGACGTTGTTGATTTGCATGCATCTGTGCTGTTTTTGTCGTCCTGTCTGTTCTCACTTTTCCCACATAATAAACAGTCTGTACAATACGACTTGAGCCAACAAGAGAGGCAGTAAATTGAGTAAAATCAAAGTGAAGGAGTTGATGAAGTTTCAGATCACGCAGTTTAAAGTAAAAATTGCTCCCGTCAATGAGGATAATTGCACGTTGGTGCATAGGAATATAAAAAGAAAGCCTACAAACACCCGTAGGTCATGTAGGCGATTTTAGCCTCTTAATTATAGCAAGCTAGCGGTATTTGTCAAGCTGGCAAAATTAATTAGCGGTTAGGTTATTGCGGCAATATTTACGAGAACCGTGACCTGCTGAAAGGAGCATAGAGCAGTAGGTGAAGCTCTTCGCTTAGCCGGACTCACTCAATGTGAGGCAAGACAGGTTCCCAGGCATCTGGATCAAGATCGTCAGTGGGCGGATTGTTGAACGCACGGCGCAAAAAATCTAGGATGTCGTCAAGGCTGTGGCTCGTATACATCTGTTGATTGCGTGCTGTGCTGACGCTGTAGGAGACGATTATGTTACCGACAGTTGTCTCGGAAACTAGAACCCTGTGTTTCCCTGATTTGTTGTTGGCTGAATGCGGGCTTGGAGATTGGTCAAGTGCTTGTGATAACTTCAATTTTTTCCCTTCCTAGAACTGCGCTCCTGATTCCATTATACACAACCATACAAAATCTATTGCAGGAAAAATGACATGTTATCGCTTCACCGGTAAGTTTCTGCGTTTTTTGAGGGCGTTGTAGATCGTCACATCCAGATAGGAATGTTCTCCGGTCAGCCTGTCGGTTTTCTCTGGATCATATAAACCTGACCGCTGAAACAGTCGTTTGGTCTGTGCCAGATCATCATTCGTCCAGTAGAGTAAATACAAGACAAGGGTAAAATCTGCCTCACTTTTCGATGTGTATTCGGAAATATCGCCATTCCATAATGCATGAAACCGTTCACGATTTCGAGCAGCTTGCGCTTTCTCTAACACTTCTACATCTGAGCGCGTTGAAGCAGGTAGTGTGAGGGCTTGAGCCGCACTACTACCCCAGTGTTCTCTGTACTGCGGATGGGTAGTACTTCAGGCATATGAGCCGTATACAAGCTAGTTTGTTGCTGCTGCCGCTCTGCTATAGTTGGGGGTATTCCTGGGACATGATCGGCGGTTATGGTAAAAAACCGTCCTTCTGCATACATTTCAACATTGCCTAATTTTCGTCCTTCACCTGGCAGTGTTGCCTGGGTCAGAATATGCACACCTAATTTTGATGGAGAATATTCAGTGTAAGTGGAAAGTGTGGTAATAATCTCCTGTGCCCATGTTGCGATAGTTCCATCTTTGCCAACACATGCGTCTACATCTGTGCCGGTCAATGGATCGGCTCTTGAGAACACAAACCCAATTCCGTTATATCGTCCAGTTGCAAGTGCTGAGTGCTTGGTTTACATCTGCCTACGTAGATGGATCGTTTGTCCTGGCTGGCAAATGTGTTCGTGGGTTAAATGGTCGCTTTTTCAGCTTCTTATTTTCCATCGTATATTTCCAGACAACAAAGTGAGGATAAGGCGTAAGTTCTGAAAGTAACCCTGACTGAAACCGCTCTCTAAGGTCTTGGCTGTGACCTGCGTAATGCCTTTGTTCTGATCGATGCTCTAACCTGCGTCCAGTCTGCATAAGCACTTCCTTTCTTGGAAAGGTAGTCTGTTTGCGTAGGCCTGTCAAGGGAAGTAACGAGTTCATTCTTTTCTCGCTATTAGGTAGAAAATGGTCATTTTCCTGCTGCTTTGCTCGTTTCATACTAAGCTAACACAGTTTGAGAAGCGCTGTGAGAGAGAAGGTATAATGATACTTTGTACAAAAAACTGCGCGATTTATGCTTTTTCTGTAGGAAATACTTCGCAAAAAACACCGTGAACGCCCTTTCTGCCTTGGTTTCTTCGATAAAAAGGAGAGAGACAGGAGAAGTTTTCTCTCCTGCCTGCGATACAGGAAAAAAGGCAAGAATAAACGCATCCATTAGGCATTTTTCATCGCCTTTTTGGATGCGTTTTGAAATTTTGTTTCGGAAGATATCTGAACTGGCTCCTCAGGCCATGTCGGCAGATGTGTTATATTGTGGAAGGTCTTTCAAGAAGAACGTGGCCACGATGGTAGCTCCGCAGAAGACGAGGACCGCTATAAAGCCATGCTGGATGGCTACAGCAAGGGAGAGCCTGAGCGCCTCGAACACCTGGTTGAGCAGGTGCTGCGCTTGCTGCATAGCCTGCATGGCCACCTGCTGAGCAATCACATTGTGCTGTGGACCAGGTGGAACCTGTGCCACCGCGCTTTGCGCCGCGAAGCGCTGCGCTGTGCTTACCACCGTCGCACGGTAGGCTGGATTCACGAGCACCTGCGGGCTGGTCGCGAACTTCAATCCTGCGGGCGTGAGCCGGTGCGCAACGGACGTCGGCAGACGGCCGGCGATATCGCTAGCCAGAGTGTTGTTCACGACGGTGCCGACGATGGCCACGCCCAGGACTGAGCCGAGCTGGCCAAGGTACCTCACCGCGCTGGTGCCGATGCCCAGGCGCGTGCGCGGCAACGCATTCTGCGCCGCTATGGTCAGCACAGAGAAGAACGGGCCCAAACCAATGCCCGCAATCACCATGAAGACGACTGCCTCCAGCAGGCCTGTCGTTGGCGTCATGCGCGTCAGCAGGAACACACCGGCGGTCATGATGAGCGCGCTCAGGATGCTGATCAGCCGGTACCGTTTGAATTTGGTAATCGCAAAGCCCGCCAGCGCAGCGCCTATCACCGAGCTGACCGTCATCGGCGTGATCACCGCGCCTGCTCCGGTCGCCGACACTCCAAGCACTCCCTGTAAGTAGAGCGGCAGGTAGACAATCAGCCCGACCAGGATCATCAACTGCAACAGCGAGAGCAGCGCGGCGACCGCGAACACCTGGTTGCGGAAGAGGTCGAGTGGCAGAATGGGTTCGACAGCAAAGCGCTCGGTCATCAAGAACGCTCCAAAGAGGATGACAGCAGTAGCCAGAATGCCGATCACCTGCAGCGAGCTCCAATCATAGGTTGCATTGCTGCCCCAGGTGAGTCCCAACAGGAGGCAGATGGTAGCTGCGGCGGAGAGCACTGCACCGGGAAAGTCAATGCGGCGTACCGCGGCCCAACCGGTATGATGACTGCTGCGCGCCGAGATGTTGGCGGGCAGGTAGATCAACAGCGCCGTCAGGGCAATGATCCCTACCGGGATATTGATGTAAAAGACCCAGCGCCAGCGCGTGGTCTCGGTGACCAGAGCGCCGGCAAGCGGGCCATGATCGGTGAGCCAGCCCCCGAGTGTTGGACCAACGAGATTCGCTAAGCCATAGACAACTCCGAACAGGCTCTGCCATTTGACGCGTTCGGCGGGCGGGAACATGTCGGCCACCAGAACAAAGGCCAGGGCAATGCCGATCCCGGCTCCTAATCCCTGGAGCGCACGGAAAGCAATGAACTGGTTCATTGTCTGCGAGGCGCCAGAAAGCGCCGAGCCAAGCAGAAAGATGGCTGTACCTATAATCAAGAACCACTTTCGTCCGAACTGATCGGAGAGCTTACCTACAATAGGGATCATGGTAGTTGATGCCAGGATGTAAGCCGTTACCGCCCATGAGTAGCGGTCGAAGCCCTGCAGCGCACCGACGATTTTGGGCAGTGCTGTTCCAACAACCGTCTGATCCAATGCCTCAAGCAGGAGTGTGAGCATCAGGGCAGTTATGACAC
>WNGK01003993.1_pt1 | contig 15875 bp, 18 predicted proteins | sample 5400601 | NCBI WGS metagenome assembly WNGK01 (sample SAMN13153376, study PRJNA577476) | soil metagenome | isolation source: 60 cm soil or saprolite under Garry oak tree replicate 1 | place: USA:California | collected 2016-06-15
AGTGCAGTGGACAATCTGTCGTTGGGACCGCAGGATTGAAGCGGTCGTCCGTGTGAATGATGCGGACCACGACGGAGAAGCCGTCCACTGCGCGAATGCCGGGAAGGTACAGACCGATGCGGACGGTGAAATTCCCGGACGGGTCAAGGGAAGGAAATGCACCGGCTTCGTTCATGTCGATCATGGAGACACCTCGGAACTGATCGTACTCAACGATTTGTTACGGACAGATGTCAAGCGATCAAATGTGACCCACCCTGCAGGCCGCCCACGCGTCCATTCTGCTAGTCAAGGCTGCGGGCGAATCACAAGAATCACTTGGACCACACGCCCACGTAACAATGAATGCTTACCCTCCTCCCCGATACGTCGCACAAGGCATCTTTCGCCTGCTTCCCCATCCCATCTACACCGGTTTTACGATGCTGTGCGTTGGCGTGTCCATCGCAGTCGTCTCAGCCAGCGGATTGTGGCTGGTCTCCCCGATTGTTGCGCTGAGTTGCGCCGCGCGTGTGCTCGGATACGAGCGGCATGATCTCCGTGAGCGATTTGGTCGCGCGTCGATGAGCTTGCTGCCGGCAGCCGGTCCAACATCTCCGTCTGCCTCGGAGCGCTCGGCTTGTCACGCCTTTGTGCTGTTGCAGTGGGTTGCGCTCTACAAAGGCGTAGTTGCCCTGGGAAAGCCGCCCGACGCGATACATTCGAGCGATCCCCCCGGTGCTGGAATGTCAGAGTTATTCCATACATCGGGCTCGCTCCGCTTCTCGCGCAAACCGCAAACCCGAGATGATCCTCGCACTCACGTGCGTCACGTGCGAGAGCAACTGGTTGCAAAGCACCAAGCCCGGCACCAACAATTCCACTGCGCATCTCAACTACTAGCGTGTGCAACAAATCGGGGAAACTGCTTTCGGTTAAGAGGTAACCCCAATGTATTGAAGACGTTTGATTCATGCACAGTTCCGCACAGCCGCGAGCGAGGGCCACCGGGGTAGATCGCCTGCTGTTGCCCACCACTTTAACTGGAACGTTGAAAATGTAGCTTCATGAATTTACATTGTAGCTATGAAAAGCGTAGGCGCACGGGAACTGAAAAACCGTTTGAGCGAATACCTTCGAGAGGTTCAGTCCGGCGAGGCGATATTGGTGACGGATCGCGGCGACGTCGTTGCCAATCGCTGGAAGAAAGCCGTACGTCTGGTAGCGAAGATTCACCGCAGGATGTTCAACCAACGAAATGATTTTGAACACAAGCTGTCTCGGGAGATCGTCAAGAAATACGGAATAATCGTTGTCGAAGACTTGGCCTGTGCCGAGGCATGCTGGCGAAATCGGTGCACGACGCGGGTTGGGCGGCATTTTTTTTCAAACTGTCTTACAAGGCTGAAAGTGCCGGAAGACAGTTCCTGGTGGTCGTTGCCCATGGAACCAGCCAGCGTTGTCCGTGTGGAGCGCCAAACCCCAAACGGCTCAACGATCGAGAGCATGTTTGTGTGGAGTGCGGTTTAGTGATCACGCGAGACCACGCCTCGGCGCTGGAAATCCTAAGGCTCGGACTGAGCCTTCTGGCGTTAGCGCAACCCGAAGTAAGGGTAATCGTAGCCTGAGAAGCCCCCGCCTTCAGGCTGCCTTCAGGCAGGGGAGTATGTCACCCAGAATAAAGCAGCCTAACCTTTTGCCCCGAGTTTCATGGCGACTGCGACGATAGGTTTGGCCCACTCCGGTACCTCGAATGGATCGCACCATCGGTTGATCCTGCCGCCTACCAAATGCAACAAGAGCTTCGGTTCGGGTGTCTTGCCAGCACCAGGATCTGCTTCTTCGCTGTTGTCATAGAGCAAGAGCTCTGTCAATTTGGGCAGGAGACGAATCAGATGGAGTCGACTCTGGACGTATCGTTCCCGTATTCGTTCCTCAGGAATGGGATGCCCACCCTTCCTCACCCTGGACTTTACGCGAGCGATGTGCAGCTCAACGGTGGTCAGACCCACATACCAGATTCGCACTTCGATCCCTTCCGCGAGTGCCTTTTCAAGAAGCCCCGTGATCGTTCTGCCACCGAGGGTTGTTTCAAACGCAAAATCAAGTTTCTCGACAATAGCGCGTTCGAGCAGGCGCTTGCCTTCCTGCCAGGCGGCGCTGTTCGCTTCCACTTGCGAGATACCAGGATTCCGAGAGGTGATCTCTCTCGCGGCGACGTCCGGGTTGAGATATTCCACTCCGTGCGCCAGGAACATCGCTCCGGCGATGCTGCTTTTTCCAGCGCCATTGGTTCCCGCCAACACGTAAATCCGTGGAACCCTAGGCACGCTTGCGCGCCGCTGCTACCGCAGCCTTTCCCAATTGTTCCGGCGAGGCCTTAAAGGCTGCTTGCATCGCATCCCGCGTCGAAGATCTCTGCATCCTGGAGAGAAGAGCATCAAATTCGGCACTCAAGGTGTTGATTCTGGACTCCGGAGTGCGAGAGAGGGTTTCAAACTTCTCCATTGATAGCAAAACAGCCTTTGGAGCATCGTGCTTGGTAATCACGACGATGTCGCCCTGCATGGCCCTTTCGAGTAGCCTCCCAAACTCGTTCTTCGCTTCCGTAGCTGTTACCGAGGCGGACCTCGTCGAGAGTCTTCCCCCGGGCGCGATTTGAGGATTTGTGCGTTCGCGTTTCAGCCTCACGGCTAGAGCTGCTGTCTTCTCGAGAATATGCGGGCGAATGGGTTTGATGAGAGACTGGAAGGCTCCGAACTCTGCGGCCTCGACGGCACGTTGGTTGTCTGGCGCTTCGAGCAGTAGTACAAATTGCAGGTCGACAAACTTGGCCCGCACGCGACGAAGCAGTGTTAGGCCGTCCGTTGTTGGCAGTTCGAGTTCACTGATCAAGAGGTCGAACTGCGCGTCTTCGATCTTGCGCAATGCGGTTGCGGCCTCGGAAGCCTCCGTCACTTCAAAACCGGCTTTCAAGAGTCGGCTGCTATAGGAGCGAAGAATCGAGGGATTGGGTTCGACAATCAGCACGCGCCCCTTTTCGGCGGTCTCCATGGAGCACCTCTTTCTAGCCATTTTAGCTGTTCTAGCTTGAAAGGTCAAATTCGGATCCTGGCTCCAGGGAAAAGCAGAAAAGATGTTCCATATTTATGGCACGCAGGAGATAATGCTCTCATGAAAGAGCAAGCCATTCGGACAACGGTCGACATCCCGGTCTCCTTGTACCGGAAACTCAAGGCGCAAGCGGCCGCGCAGGGACGGTCGATTCGCGAGCTCATTCTCTTGGGCGTGCGCGTCACCCTCGTCGAAGGCAAGCGTCCTCGGTCCCGGCGAGTGAAGTTTCCATTGATTGTCTCGGATGGACCGAAGGTGGATGTGACGAACGAACAGATCTATGAACATCTTGAATTTCCTTGACGCCAACGTTTGGCTGGCGCTTCTCTGGAGCCGCCACATCCACTCGGAGAAGGCTCGAGCATGGTTTGAACGCTCCAGCGAAGAAGAGTTCTTCTTCTGCCGAATCACGCAAATCACTGTTCTTCGACTTTTGACAACGCCAATGGTTATGGGGAACGATGTCAAGACAATGTCCGAGGCGTGGGCCCTGTGGGACAAGGTGTGCGCCGACGATCGGATCGCGCTGCTTGCTGAACCCGAGGCCATCGAGCCTGAGTTTCGTCGGTTCTCTGCGCTTCGCAGTTCGTCTCCGAAGGTATGGGCGGATGCGTACCTTGTTGCGTTTGCCGTGGTCGCCGGTCTTAAGCTCGTTACGTTTGATCGGGGGCTTCGCTCGCTGGGCGCCGACGTGCACGTTTTATAAGATCCCTCCGGCAACACTACTTGGTCGTTCAGAGCTAATCTAATCCCAACGGCCTCAACCTCGCCCAGAAATGCAACGGTCGAAGCACGGTAATGCGCTATCGGCCACCAGCAGGTACTAGGAGCGAACGCGATTTGCCGCATTTCGACGTGGCAGTCTTGAATCCTTTCAGGTGGCGAGCGCCGGGCAAAGCGAATACCTCGGGCGCGATCGGCGCTGGATCGATTTCACTGCCCATTCCAAACGAAACCCTCAGCTCTCCGGTTGAATCCATTCGCTGTTCTTTCCATTCGCTGTTCTCTGGTTCGTTCCTCTGCGTGACGGCTTAGCTTCGTGATTTGGTGTGCTCGGCATTGCGGTCGTCGTTCATGATCTGCCAGACTGGATTTTTCTTCAGGTCCGCGATTCGAAGTTCGGATACCGGCTTAGATTTCTTTTCGGTCATAGTTGCTTTTCACTGCTGTGATAGCGATGAAGAAAACGTATACGGATAAACAGGGCCAGTACCTGGCCTTCATCTATTACTACACCAAAATCCACGGATGCGCGCCCTCGGAGGCCGAAATGCAGCAATACTTTCGAGTCTCTCCGCCAGCCGTGCATCAGATGGTCTTGACGCTCGAATCGCGCGGGCTCATCGAGCGAACGCCCGGGCAAGCCCGATCGATCCATCTGCTGATCTCGCGAGAAGAGCTGCCCGACTTAGATTAGGTGACAGAATTTGCTCAACTTCCGCGGATTCAGCGGATATTCGAGAGACCGTAATGTGTCCAGCGCGAGGTAATCCTCGTTGCCCCGACCCAACAAGGAAGAGTCTCCCTTTGCTTCAATCCACTCAGTGTTCTTTGGTTCGTTCCTGTGCGTGACGCGCTCAGCTTCGTGATTTGGATTATTGGTTTCTTTTCCGATGAAATCACCTGGCGTGGTAAAAGGGGTAACCGAAAAATGCAGGGACGCTACAACGTTCTGTTTTTGTGTACCGGTAATTCTGCGCGCTCGATTATGGCCGAGGCCATTTTGAATCATCGAGGCCCGCCAAATTTCACCGCGTACAGCGCAGGTAGCCATCCAACAGGGAAGATTCGGCCGGAGGCGATCAAGGTATTGGAGGGGGCGCGGTTGCCGACCGAAAGGCTGCGCAGCAAGAGCTGGGATGAATTTGCAAAGCCGGGCGCACCGCATCTTGATTTTGTATTCACGGTTAGCGATAACGCTGCAAAGGAAGTATGCCCCGTTTGGCCCGGCCGACCCATGACTGCGCATTGGGGCGTTCCCGATCCTGCCGCAGTGGTCGGTACGGCTGAACACAGCGCGCCAATTCCAGCTAGGGCGCACAGGTCTCTTCTCACACCCCTCCTTCTTTCATTGAGAGGTCTCGGGCAACAGGAGTTTGGTCAAATGCGCGAGACCTTGGACGGATTAAGAGTTCGCCGAGTTTCAACTTCAGGCGGTTAGCTTTTGGATTTTCCTCGAAGCGAACGGCGGGTCGTGGCCACTCTCTCGATCAGTTCGAACTTTGCTTCCAGGCGCAGGAGTCGCCGGTCTAGCTCTTGGCAGGTTTCTGCAAGTTGATCCACCTGGTTTGCCATTCGGTCCACGCGATCCTCGATCAAAACGATCTTCCGAATTGCTCCCACGGCCTCGCTGGCCCAGCTCATCTATTTTTCCGCAACTGGCGCAGAACACGATCAACGTGGGCGATCGTTTCGTCGAGTCTCCTGATCATCCTGCCTGTGGCGCGGTTGGCCTCTTTAGCGAGCGCGCTCAGCTCTTCTTCGCTCTCGACCGGAATATCGAGATACAAATTGACCGCGTCACGAACTTCTTGCGAGAAGGATTTGCCTCGCAGCTTTGCCCGGCGCGCAAGCCGCTTCTTCTGATCCGGATTCAAATGAATGAGTGCCGTGACCATGCAGAGTACCTATATCACACCTATATCATAGCATGGATTTCGCGGCCGTGCGGGCCGTTCGGCATCCGTTACTCGTACAGCAGGGCCACCATCGGGGGTCCACCCGCATGGCTCGCCGCGCCTGGACGCAGCCGCCATGGCCACCAGAATCACCAGGAGCGTCATGCCTAGACCCTGCCTCTCCTGATGGCGCGGCTGGCCGGCTACCTAAAACTTCAACCTGCCATGGAGCATTACCGCGGGAAGCTACTGGTCGTTGAAGTTGACCGCATTCGAATTCGGGAGTAGCGCCAACTGCAAGCCGAACGGCGACGTTGAGCATTCGCCCCAGGCCCCGATTCTGCGACTGGGGCCGAGGCGAGATGATGGGCCAAGAGAATTGTAAGTTTCAAGCCCTTCTTAGGTTGCTCCAAAGTTGCTCCAAAAATGGCCATCGAGAAGTGACGTCAGCGAGGCCGCCTGGGCCCGCCCCAAATGTGACTGCACTCATGCCACCAGCAGGGCTTTAGGGTTTTTCCTCGCGATCGTCAAAAGTTTCAGCGCGGCCTGTCGAGGACGACGCGTGCCTTGCTCCCAGCTTCGCACAGCATTCGGGCTTACGTTCAAGTAGCTAGCAAAAAGCGGCTGACTGGCGTTGAGCGCCTGCCGGATACGCCGAATTTCCCGAGGAGAAATCTGTCTCGGCGGCGGCGGAACACGCGTGACGCGCAGGTTTACAACCTCGCCGCGCTCGTAGGCCGCTGCGTCGTGAAGGGCTTCCTTCATGTCGTTGAAGATACTGACTTTGATTTTCTTCGCCATGTTTAGCCTCCCGATACTTTCTTGATCTCTGTGACCCACTCCCGCATCTGCTTGCGCTGTTCTTCGGTGGCATCCTCCTGCTCATTCTTATCGAGCAAAATCAGCAAGTGGATGTGCTGCCTCTTCTCCAGGTACAAGTACAAATAGCGGTAGCCGCCACGTTTTCCCTTGCTACGGCCGGGATTCGCAATACGGGCTTTGCGCACACCGCCGAGGCCAGGACCATGTCGTCCCGGCCCGGCTCCTTCATGAGCTCTCCGTGAATCGCCCTCAGCAATTCGTCGGCAGCGCCACGGAGCTGGTAGAGCCGTCGGGTGAAGGGCCGGGACTCAATGAATATCACCTTGTGATACTACCACAATGTGGTACACATGTCTATGTGCGGATATTCCAATTATCCGAATTTAATAGTGACATGGTTGGTGGACAGATCATCCGCCGGAATGTCATTTTCGGCAATGAGGATATAAAGAGGATATAAACGCATCTCGCAACCGGGACTCGAGAGGCTTGAAGAAAGCTCGGACTTCCCCAGCCGTTGTTGCCGTCCGAGTTGCGATACTCGCGATAGCCGTGTTGGAGACTCGCGTTCGAAGGCGGCGGCACCGAAAGGGACGCGCTTGAACCGTCAGTTTTGAAGCCCGGTCCGCAATCGGGCGTGGATGTTGGGAATAGCGGGCAGCGCTTCCGCGAACTTTCCGAGCAGGCTCTCGGCGAAGCGCAAATAGTCGTGAATGTCGTTGGAGGCTGACAGGAACACCGGGAGCAAGGCGTGGCATGCTGGCGATCTTCAACTCTTTTCGCGGGTCCTGGGATGAGCCATCTACGTGCGACGCGCAGCTTTGCGGCCAAGCTGCGCCGCATGCGTGAGGCGAATCGTTCTCTGCGGAAACACCGCGCGAATTTCAACTTCGCCGCCGAGCGCTTTCACGTATTCGCGCAGGGTGCTCAGGTGCCAATCCGAGCGGCTTTCCAGTTGCGACACGGCCGTCTGCGTCTTGTGGAGCTTCTCGGCAAGCTCGGTCTGCGTCACTTTCATTTCGGCGCGCAGATCACGGATCTCGATCTCAGCCAGATAGCGGTCGGTCAGCTTGCGTGCTGCCTTCCGCTGCGCCGCGCTCATTGTTTCTTTTTTCAGATCACGCCACTTGTTTCGCATTTAAAGCAACCCCTCTTTCTTCAATTCCATGAGATATTTCGCATACAACCTCTCCGCGAGAGCAATCATCTTGCGGTACCAATCCTTCGCCCCTTTGCGCCGGCCAATCAGCAGGATTCCCGTCTGCCGAGGGTCGAACGCGAACAGGATGACGGTACGGCTTGCCCGCCTGCTGCACTCGCAATTCCTTCATGTTCGGCACCCGTAAGCCTTTCAGCGTGTCCACGTGCGGCCTGCCCAACGCTGGGCCAAGTTCTTCAAGCAAGTCCACACTGCCGTCACTGAGACTTTTTCGGCATCATCCAAATTCCGAAACCACTCACCGAACTCATCCGTGAATTCGATGTCCCATGCCATACACCTAATATAATGTAGGCCTAATATTGCGTATAACGTTGACCTAATATTGCGTCAAACACGAACATCAAGTCACGTGCATTTGCCAGGCCTTCGTCCCTCACTTGCGCACGATCGTGAGGTAGGCAATGCCGAGCATTGCGACCTTTCCCTTTCTCGCGCTCGCTTTGCTGGGCTGGCATTCAGCACGCCGAGGCTTTTGAGATCACCGAACACGGACATCAACCGAGCGAGGAAGCGATTCGTAAACTCTTCCCATCTTTTCCTGACCGGTGACACTTTCCTTGCGTTTGACTTGCTCCCCAGGCTCTGCTGGACAATGTTCTGTTGAACAGATCTATGGAGAAGAAGTGATGCGGAAGACGCTGTGCTTGACGCCCTTTGTGTGGCTTGCATTTGCGTCGCCCACTTTTGGAGCCCAGGGCAATTCCTCTGTCCCCGAGTTACCGCGGCTGACTCTTAACAATTTTTCTCCGGGCATCCGAGACCAAATTGACGAGGCTCTCACCTACGCTCGCAGCCACTCAGAGGACGCAGGCGCGAGCGGACGGCTCGGCATGGTTCTCCAGACTTACGGGTTGCTCCAAGAAGCGACCTTGTGTTACCGACGCGCCGCGCAACTCGAACCAAACTCTTTTCGATGGACTTACTACCTAGCGGCCGTCGAAGGGGACCAAGGACGCTGCGACACCGCGATATCTACGCTGCGTCTAGCGCTGCATGTCCATCCGGACTATCCGCCTGCAGAGTTGCGCCTCGCCAATTGCCTGCTTGCTTCGGCCGACTGGGACGCGAGTGGAAAGCTCTACGCCGAGATTGTCGAGCAGCACCCCGATAACGCGGACGCTCACTACGGTTTGGGTCGTGTCCGTGCGGCCAGGCGTGACCTATCTGGCGCGGCCGAGGCTTACCGCAAGGCGATTGAGTTGTTTCCGGATTTCGCCGCTGCCCACTATGCTTTGGCGCTGAGCTATCGTGCCCTCGGCAAAGCCCAGCAAGCCGAGGAAGAGCTTCGCGTCTATGAGAAAAACAAAACCGGCGCGCCTCCCACAGGTGACCCATTGATGGCAGAGGTTCGGGCCCTCAATCACAGCGCTACCTACCAAGTGCAGTACGGCGCTGAGCTTGAGAAACAAGGGAAGCTAGAGGAATCCCTGGCGGCACACGAGAAGGCGCTCGAAATCGATCCGCAACTGGTCCAGGCGCACATCAATTTGATCGAGTTGTACGGACGGCTGGGCCAATTCGACAAGGCGGAAGGGCACTATCTCGCCGCCATTCGCATCGATCAGGGTTCCGCTGAGAGCTACTATAATTACGGAGTGCTTCTCTTGAGCGCCGAGAAATTTCAGTCAGCTGAGGAGGCTTTCCGGAAAACCATCGACATCAATCCGTTTTACGCGGGAGCACACAACAACCTTGGATATCTTCTGGAGCGCCGAGGCAATTTTTCAGAAGCAGAAACAGAATACCGCAGAGCCATCGAGAACAAACCCAGCGACCGCCAGGCGCACTTCAATTTGGGCCGCATTTTGGTGAATCAGAAGAAATACCAGGAAGGGATCCAGGAGTTGGAAAGGACGCTTGAGCCGGAGGATGAAAACACGCCGCGATATATCTATGCGCTGGGCGCCGCTTTCGCGCGCGCCGGCGACCGGGAAAACGCTTTGCGCTACATTCGTCAGGCGCGCGATGGCGCAGCAGCGCGTGGTCAATCCGCCCTCCTTACAAGCATCGAGCGCGATCTGCGGACTCTAGAGGCGTCAGGAAAGCCGCAGTGAAGAATCGGGATTCTACGAACAGATCTTCAGCGTCGAGTCAACGATCCTCATTTGGCCGGCGCGACTTTCTTGAGCTTCTACTTTCTGGGTTAGCTGGCGAGCTTGCGAGCCCGGTTTTCGCTCATCCTTCTCCGGTTCCACTCTTTCGGGAGGTGGCCGAGGAAGTGGGGCTGAAGTTCCACCATTTCACCGGAGCGACGGGCGAGTTCTACATGCCGGAAATCATGGGCTCCGGCGTGGCCCTGTTCGACTACGACAACGACGGTGACCTGGATGTGTACCTGATTCAGGGCGCTACATTTGATCCTGCTCAGGACCCTCGTCACGCCAAGTTTCCCTCTCCAGCGGGTTGGAAGCCCGCCAACCGCCTGTTTCGCAATCTTCTGAGCGAAACCGGGAAGCTCCAGTTCGTAGACGTCACGGAGCAAGCTGGAGTTGGGCACGTGGGCTACGGAATGGGAGTCGCGGTGGGCGACTACGATAATGACGGCTTCCAAGATCTTTACGTCACCAACTTCGGACGCAACGTGCTTTACCACAACAATGGCGATGGCACGTTCACCGACGTGACGGCAAAGGCTGGTGTGGATGACCCACGGTGGAGCACCAGTGCGGCTTGGGTTGATTATGACCGCGACGGGCGCCTTGACCTATTTGTCGCAAACTATTTGGATTTTACAGTGAAGGGAAACAAGCACTGTTTTGCGCCCACCGGTGAGCGGGATTATTGCACGCCGAAGATGTACCAGCCGGTACCGGCGCGCCTGTTTCACAACCGCGGCGATGGGACGTTTGAAGATGTGACGGAAGCTGCGGGAATCGGAGCCGCGATCGGGCCCGGTCTGGGCGTCGTTTGCGCGGATTTCAACGGCGACGGGTGGCCGGACATTTACGTCGCCAATGATGGCTCCGCCGCTCACCTTTGGATCAACCAGCGAAACGGCACATTCAAAGAAGAGAGCCTGCTGGCGGGGGCTGCCTATAGCGTTGACGGCCTACCGCAGGCGGGCATGGGTGTGACCGTCGGTGATTTTGACGGTGACGGCGATGAGGATATCTTCAAAACCAATTTGACCAACGAAGGCGCGAACCTGTATGTCAACGATGGGCGTGGGAACTTCTATGACGCGTCAGCGGAATTCGGCCTGTTGCTGCCGACTTTTCCTTACACGGGCTTTGGCACCGAATGGTTTGACTACGACAATGACGGCCGGGTTGACCTGTTCATTGCCAACGGCGCCGTGAACCGAATGGAGTCATTACGAGGAAGCCCCTACCCGTTTGGTCAGCCGAATCAGTTATTTCACAACGAAGGCCAGGGAAAGAAATTCCGTGAAATGAGCGCAATCGCTGGACCCGCCTTTGCCACGTCAGAGGTAAGTCGCGGTGCGGCATTTGGCGACATCGATAACGATGGTGCCATAGACATTGTGGTCACAAATAACAACGGTGCAGTACGGCTCTTGCTGAACCAGAGCCGTTTCTTGAACCGCAACCACTGGCTCTTGGTTCGATTGGAGGCCGTCCACGGAAATCGCTTCGGAGTTGGGGCTAAAGTGGAAGTCCGGCAGCGGGGGCGAAAACTTTTGCGCCGTGCCCATGTAGACTCGAGCTATTTGAGCGCGAACGACATCCGAGTTCATTTTGGATTGGGAGAAGATGCGAAGATTGAAGAGATAACAGTGCATTGGCCAAGCGGGGAGTGCGAAGCGTGGGACAGAATCCAGGCGGACCGCATCGTCACAATTCGTCAGGGAAGTGGCCGCCGTCTCCCAGGTCAGGGCTAAGGTTCAGGGCGTAGCTTCGAAGACTCTCGCACCTGCTTCGTTGAGTTCAAGCAAAACTTGTTTGCGTCCTCTCGAGTTGTTCCTCCGCCCGGCTTCGACGAGTCTTTCCTGTTTGAGCAAGTCCCGCACCAAGCCGGAGATTGCACTGCGCTGAAAATGCGTGAGTTCGCGGATCTCCACCTGCGAAAGAGGGCCTAGCTTTCGAAGCAGAGCCTCAATGACCAGCAGATCCCGTTCGCGCTACGATTTGCAGTGCTTCATGCGGTCCATTCCGAATCTCCCGGTTCTGGGGACAGCGACAACATTCCGAAACTAGCAGCTAGAAGTAATTCCGGCTTCCTGCGGAGATTGTGCACCAATTAATTCGAAAAAGTAAAACAATTCGCTTGACAAGCGTTTTTTGCGTTGCTACTTTGCCCCTCAACTTGTCGAGGAACCAGGTGCCTCCTTCCCGGAGAATTCAGGGTTAAGCGCTGGGTTCGGGCGCAGATGGAGGTTTGGGGTGATGCTGAGAAACAGATGGACGGTTGTTTTCCTTTCAGTATTTGTCCTGGGTTTCGCCCTGCTGGGATTCGTCGAGCGCACCGACGCACAGGTCTTGTTCGGGTCGGTGAGCGGAACGATCACAGACCCGAGCGGCGCGGGCATGCCAAAAGCGCATGTGACGCTCATCAATAAAGCGACAAGCGTTCAAAAAGAAGCGGAAACGGACGAAAGCGGCCATTACACTATCACAGACGTCCCCCCCGGCAATTATGACCTGAAGGTTACCGCCAGCGGATTTAAACCCCTCACGCAAACGAATTTGACCGTGACTGCCAACACAGTTATGAATGGAGACGCCAAACTGCAGGTTGGAGCTATATCCGAGCAGGTCACGGTGGAGGCTTCCACGGTAACGCTACAGACCGAGAAGACCGATGTGCACACGGAATTGACGTCAAAGGCCATTCTGGACATGCCGCTGAACCAGTACCGGAATTATCAGACGCTGATTAATCTCGTGCCTGGAGCGACGCCAGGGGTTTTCCAGAATGCGATTGCGGACACGCCAGAACGCGCTTTGAGCACGAACATCAACGGCACCAATCGCAACAACAACAATACTCGCGTCGACGGGGCCACCGATGTGTTCGTTTGGCTGCCGCACCACACCGTCTATGTTCCGCCGGCCGAAACCATTCAGGAAGTCAACATCTCCACGAATAACTTCGACCCAGAGCAGGGGATGACCGGCGGAGCAGCCATTACTGTTATCACAAGGTCCGGAACGAATCAGTTTCACGGCGTTCTCTTTGAGTACCACGAAGATCAGGCTCTTCGTGCCAGGCAGTTCTTTGAGACGGCAGCTAGTAGCCCACGCAAGGGCAAGAGCATCCTTAACGACTTGGGCGGTACATTCGGCGGCCCCGTCAAGAAGGACAAACTGTTTTTCTTCGGGAGCTATGATGGGACTTTCGAGCGCGACAACCGCCAAGTGTCGACTGGCCCGCTGCCTGGCATACAAACCGTGCCGACCGCCGCCCTCCGTGTAGGAGACTTTAGCGGCACCTCGACCAAGATCTATGATCCGGCAACCGGGGGCGGCAACCCCGCCACTCGTACCCAATTTGTTGCCTCATCGAATCCAAGCAGCCCGGTTTTCAATTCGGCCTGCACGAACGCACTAGGCTGTCCCAACATGATCCCTGCGGCCCGCCTCAGCGCCATATCTCAGCAGATCTTGGCCCTAGTTCCGCCACCAAACTTGCCCGGCGACACGGCGAACTATTTTAAGTCCGCTACGCAGCGGCTGACCCGCAACAATTTTGATGGCAAGGTGGACTGGAATCGAACTTCCAGCCATATCATTTTTGTCAAGTACAGCGCCATGAAATCGGTCTTCCATGGTGAGCCCAATCTGGGCAAAGCCATTGGAGACTGTGCCTGTGACGGTGGCCTCGGTGACTTCCATTCTCTCGTGCAGCTTGTCACTGTTGGCCATACGTTGACGCTTTCTCCGACATTGGTTGTCGACGGGAATGTGGGCTTTACTCGAATGAGCGAATACGGGAAAACCCCGGACTTCGGCACGAACATCGGGTCGGACGTACTAGGAATTCCGGGTACGAACGGCCCGGACCTCCGCAGCAGCGGCTTTCCTCTATTCGCTATCTCGGGCTATGCCAATATTGGCAATCCCGAGGGCTGGAATCCTGCTTTCCGGAACGACTGGAGCTTCACCAGCAACCACAATGTCCGCTGGTCTCACGGCAAGCACCAAGTCAGTGCCGGAACCGACATTGTTCACCATCACCTGAACCACTGGCAGCCGGAACTCGGTGCCGGACCGCGCGGAGAATTTGACTTTGGCGGCGGTGCAACGGCTTTGAGCGGAGGGGCTGCTCCTGACCGGTTCAATGCACTGGCTGAGTTTGAGCTCGGTCTCTTCGGCGAACTCAATAGCCAGGCCGGAGCAAATATCGGCGCTGGAAGGAGCGATCAGTTTATCAAAGCTACGGCCCGCGAGTGGCAGTTCGGCTGGTTTGTTGGGGACCGCTACCGGGTTACCAACAAGCTTACTCTCAACTTGGGCTTGCGTTACGAATATTACCCGCTGATGACCCGCAACGGCGCTTTCCAATTTGACCGCTACGACTTCACCACGAACCAAGTCCTGCTTGGTGGTATCGGCGGCAACCCCGAGCACCTTGGTGTCACTACCAGCAAGAAACTCTTTGCCCCGCGTGTCGGTGTAGCCTATCGGCTTAATGAAGATACCGTAATCCGGTCTGGCTTCGGCATCACCGTTGATCCCCTGCCCTTGGCGAGACCCCTACGCGGATTCTATCCACTTACCGTCGGGGCCGCGTTTGCCGGACCGGATGGCTTTACCCCATACGGTTCCCTTTCCACAGGAATACCCATCATTTGCTGCAGCAACATCGATATCAGTAGTGGGACCATCACGCTTCCCACCGCAGCTCTGGAACGTTCAACCGGTGCCGGCCTTTTGAAGCGCGGCTATATCGAGTCGTGGAACCTCGTCGTCGAGCGTAAGCTGCCCGGTCAATTCTTGGCATCTGTGGGATACGTAGGTACCCAGACTGTGCACCAGTTCGGCGACCTTAACGTTAACGCCTCTCTACCGGGGACGGGCCAGGCCGGCCAACCCCTCAACGTTCTCTTTGGGCGCACCACGGAAACCGATCTCTGGCAGGGCTTTCTCAGTGCCAATTACCACTCGCTTCAGGTTTCCGTCAACCGCCAGTTCACGAGCGGGCTGATGGTCAAGGGAGCTTACACATACTCCAGGGCCATAGATTTCACCGATGATGATGGTTGGGCCGCGCTGGTCTGGAACGACCCAAATGTCATTCGCCGCAACCGTGCCCCGGCAGGTTTCAACACACCACATATTTTCCAACTCGCTTATGTTTACGAATTGCCCGTCGGGAAAGGTAAGCGATGGGCCGGCAGTGGCGGCGTGACTACGAAAATTCTCAGTGATTGGCAGGTCAGTGGCATCTTCGCCGCCATTCACGGCCAGCCTTTTTCGTTGACTGCCTCAGCTGCCTCGCTGAACGCCGCGTTCCAACGTCAGACTCCTGATCAGGTCGGGCCCGTCCAAAAATTGGGTGGCGTCGGCACAGGTCATCCGTTCTATGACCCCACTGCGTTTGCGCCAGTGTCTGCGTCTGCTGTCTATGGCAATGTCGGTCGCAACACATTATATGGGCCAGGCTCGGTGAACATGGACTTCAGCCTGTTCCGGACCTTCAATCTCACCGAGCGGTTTAACCTGCAGTTCCGCACAGATGCGGCCAATCTGTTCAATGCCCCTCATTTCAATAATCCGACTGGATCCCGCAGCAGCGGGAATTTCTTGGTAATCACCAGTGCCAAAAACGACGAGCGGCAATTCCGGTTCGGCTTGCGCTTAGCGTTCTAATTTAGAGGAATTTCAGCCTGGGGCACGTTACGGCGTGCCCCGGCTTATATCTCGCTTCTCCAGCCCGCAGCATGATTAGGTTTTTCTTCCGTTCCAGTGCGCGCTAAAATCCACGGTCAAGCAGAAGCGGAGGATTTGTCGTGAAAAGATCTGGTGGGATACTCGCCTTGGCGCTTTTCCTAGGGGTGGGCGCGTGGGCTCAGGCTCCAAAGGAAAGCGGCTGGGTTCCTCTCTTTAATGGGAAAGATTTGACAGGATGGAAGAAAAATGGCGACGAGAAGTGGATCGTGGAACAGGGGACTGTCCTTTGCGAAAGCACAGCCAACAAGTACGGATACCTGACGACGG
>WNGK01008808.1_pt1 | contig 15874 bp, 22 predicted proteins | sample 5400601 | NCBI WGS metagenome assembly WNGK01 (sample SAMN13153376, study PRJNA577476) | soil metagenome | isolation source: 60 cm soil or saprolite under Garry oak tree replicate 1 | place: USA:California | collected 2016-06-15
GCACCAAAAGCGGAAGCGAAAGAAAAGGAAGAGCAGAAGCCGCGCGCGAAGGCGAAGAAAAGAGCGCCGGCCAAGAAGAAGAAGACGACCAAGAAAGCGAGCAAGTAAGTGGGACAGAAAACACATCCGTACGGGTTCCGGCTGGGCATCGTCAAGCAATGGCGCTCGCGCTACTACGCGCGCCACAACTTCCCCGAGCTGCTCAAGGAAGACGAGCTGATTCGGAAGTACCTGCGGACGCGCCTCAGCCACGCCGCCATCGCCGACGTGCACATCGAGCGCAAGCCGGGGAAGGTGACCGTCACGGTCCATACCGGCCGGCCCGGCGTCGTCATCGGCAAGCGCGGCGCGGAAGTCGACAAGCTCCGCGACGAGCTGGCGCAGCTCACGGGGAAGGAAGTCGGCATCAACGTCGAAGAGATCAAGCGTCCCGAGCTGGACGCGCAGCTGGTGGGTGACAGCGTGGCGCATCAGCTCACGCAGCGCATCTCGTTCCGCCGCGCCATGAAGCGGGCGGTGCAGAGCGCGATGCGGATGGGCGCGCAGGGGATCAAGATCAAGACGGCGGGCCGGCTGGGCGGCGCCGAAATCGCGCGCACCGAAGGTTATCACGAGGGCCGCGTGCCGCTGCACACGCTGCGCGCGGACATCGACTATGCGACCTCGACGGCGAAGACGACGTTCGGCACGATTGGCGTGAAGGTCTGGATCTTCAAGGGCGAGCGGACCGAGGATCTCCACGGCCGCACCTATTCCACGGGCGTCTAGACCATGCTCGCACCGAAGCGCGTCAAGTATCGCAAGCGGTTCAAGGGCCGCACCAACGGGATGGCCACGCGCGGCAACACCGTCGCGTTCGGCCACTACGGCCTGATGTCGCTCGAGCCCGGCTGGGTCACGAACCGGCAGATCGAGGCCGCGCGCGTCGCGCTCACGCGCGAGATGAAGCGCGGCGGCAAGGTGTGGATCCGGCTGTTCCCCGACAAGCCGATCACCAAGAAGCCCGCCGAAACGCGGATGGGAAAAGGCAAGGGGAATCCGGAAGGCTGGGTGGCGGTGGTGAAGCCGGGACGGATCATGTTTGAGCTCGAGGGCATCGAGGAAGCGTCGGCCCGCGCCGCCCTGGCGCTCGCGTCCGCCAAGCTCCCCGTGCGCTCGAAGTTCGTGAAGCGGGAGGAGCGGTAGCATGCCGGCGAAACGGGAAAACCGGTCCGAGGGGCTGCGCGAGCTCAAGACCGACGAGCTGGCGCAGAAACTGGCAGTGCTGACCGAGGAGAAGTTCCGGCTCGAGTTCCGCCGCGCGACGGAGTCGCTCACGAATCCGCTGCAGCTGCGGACGATTCGCCGCGACATCGCGCGGATCAAGACCATTTTGAAGGAAAGGGCGTCGGCATGACCGATCGAGGCCGCAGGAAAGTTCGTACGGGGACCGTCGTCAGCGACAAGATGACCAAGACGGTCACGGTCTCGATGGTGCGCCGCTTCGCCCATGCCTTTTACGGCAAGCAGATCACCAAGACCAAGACGGTCGCGGCCCACGACGAGCACGGCGCCAAGACGGGCGACACCGTGCGCATCGTGGAGACGCGGCCCTTGTCGAAACGGAAGCGTTGGCGCGTGGTCGAGATTATCGAAAAGGCGAAATAGCCATGGTGCAGCAAGAATCGCAGGTAAAGATCGCGGACAACTCGGGCGCGCGCCGCGCGCTCGTCATCCGCGTGCTCGGCGGGTCCAAGCGACGCTATGCGGGGCTGGGCGACGTCGTCGTGGTCACGATCAAAGACGCCATCCCCACCGGCCAGGTGAAAAAGGGCGAGGTGGTCAGGGCGGTGATCGTGCGGACGGCCAAGGAGACCAAGCGTAAGGACGGCTCCTACATCCGCTTCGACGAAAACGCGGCGGTGTTGATCAACGACGAAGGCGAGCCGCGCGCCACCCGCATCTTCGGCCCGGTGGGCCGCGAGCTGCGCGAGAAGAAGTTCATGAAGATCGTGTCGCTGGCGCCGGAGGTCATCTGACATGAAGCCGCTCGTTTACAAGAAGTCGCGGCGCGTGCGCGGCACGGAGCCCAAGCGGCACAAGATGCATGTCGCCAAGGGCGACACCGTGCGCGTGATCAGCGGTGAGCACCGCGGCAAGGAAGGGCGCGTGCTCCACGCCTATCCCAAGAAGTTCACGATCGTCGTGGAGGGCGTGAACGTCGTGAAGAAGCACAAGCGCGCCACGACCCCAGGGGGCGAGAGCGGGATCATCGAATTTCCCGCCCCCGTAGCGGCCTCGAACGTGATGCTGCTCGACCCGAAGTCGGGCGAGCCGACGCGGGTGCGCCGGCGTCATGACAAAGAAGGGAAGCTCGAACGGATCGCGGTGAAATCGGGTCAACCGATTCCGAGAGTGAGATAGCGATGGCGGACGAAAAAGAGAAGCAAGAGAAACAGCCCAAGCAGGACAAGCAGCCGAAGCAGGAGAAGCAGGCCAAGAAAGCAAAGCCTGCGGCCGAGGCGCCTGCTGTCGCACCGGAGTCGAATGAGCCGGTGGAACCGGCTCCGCGCGCCCGGCTCTGGGACTTCTACGAGCAGCAGGTGCGGGGCAAGCTGCAACAGCAGTTTGCCTTCAAGAACCCGCATCAGATTCCGCGGCTCAAGAAGATCGTGCTCAACGTCGGCATGGGCGACGCGTCCAAGACCCCGAAGGGGTTGGAGGCGGCGGTCGCGGAGCTGGCGGCGATCACCGGCCAGCATCCGGTGGTGACGCGCGCCAAGAAGGCGATTGCGAACTTCAACCTGCGCGAAGGGCAGCCGATTGGCTGTGCCGTGACGCTGCGCGGCGGCCGGATGTACGAGTTCCTCGATCGCTTCATCTCAATCGCGGTGCCGCGCATGCGCGACTTCCGTGGGCTGCCGACGAAAAGCTTCGACGGGCGCGGCAATTACTCGTTGGGTATCAAGGAGCAGATGATTTTCCCCGAGATCGACTACGACAAGGTCGAGCGGATTCATGGGATGGATATCACGTTCGTGACGAGTGCCGGGCGCGACGACACCGCGCTGGCCCTCCTGCGCGAGTTGGGCATGCCGTTCCGGGTGGAAACCCCGGCAGCGGCCTAGGAGACTTCATGGCGAAGAAGGCGTGGTTGGAGCGGGTGAAGCGCGGCCCGAAGTTCAAGGTGCGGGGCTACTACCGCTGCCAGCGTTGCGGCCGCAGCCGCGGCACGCTGCGCAAGTTCAAGTTGTGCCGCATCTGTTTCCGTGAGCTTGCGCTGCGCGGGGAAATTCCCGGCGTGCGCAAAGCCAGCTGGTAAAGGACACGAGATGAGCGTCATTGATCCCGTCGCCGATATGCTGACTCGGGTGCGCAACGCGTGCCTCGCCGGCCACCGCCGGGTCGACATGCCGGTGTCGAAGCTGAAGGTCGCGATCGCCACGATTCTCCGTGACAACCATTACGTCCAGGACTTCAAGGTGCTGGACGATGGGCAGCACGGACTGCTGCGGCTCTACTTGAAGTATCACAACGACGCGCCGGTCATCCGCGAGCTGCATCGCGTGTCGTCGCCCGGGCTCCGGCGCTACGTCAAGGCGCGCGAGATCCCGCGCATCAAGAACGGCCTCGGCATGGCGATCCTGAGCACGCCGCAGGGACTCATGACCGACCGCGAAGCGCGCACCGCCCGGGTGGGTGGCGAAGTGCTCGCAGTGGTCTGGTAGGAGACGAGCGATGTCACGTATCGGCAGGAAGCCCGTGCCGTTGCCCAAGGGCGTCACCGCGCAGATCGACGGGCACAAGATCACGGTGAAGGGGCCGAAAGGCGAAATCAGCCGCACGCTCCACGAGGACATGAACATCGCCCTCGAGGACACCTCGGTCGTGGTGAAGCGCCCCTCCGACGAGGCGCAGCACAAGGCGCTGCACGGCCTCACGCGCACGCTCATCGCCAACATGGTCGAGGGCGTGACGGCGGGATTCGCGAAGTCGCTCGAGATCCAGGGCGTCGGCTACAAGGCCGAACCGAAGCCGTTCGGCGTGCAGCTGGTGGTCGGATACTCGCATCCCGTGCCGTATCACGCGCCCCAAGGCATCAAGATCACGGTGACGAATAACGTCCTCGTGAAGGTCGAGGGCATCGACAAGGAACTCGTGGGTCAGGTGGCCGCGGAGTTGCGCAACGTACGGCCGCCCGAGCCCTACAAGGGCAAAGGCATCCGCTATGCGGGCGAGCAGGTCCGCCGCAAAGCGGGCAAGACTGCCCAGGCGGCGAAATAAGCCATGCGCTCCGTTCGCAAGATCAAAACTTCGGCTGATCGCCGCTACCGCCGGCACCTCCGCGTCCGCAAGAAGGTCGAAGGGACACCGGAGCGGCCGCGGCTCGTTGTGTTCCGGTCGTCGAAGCACATCTATGCCCAGCTCGTCGATGACGAGCGCGGCCTCACGCTCGCAGGAGCGACGGACACCTCCGAAGGCGTGCAGGTCGAGGGCAAGGGCAAGGTGGCGCGCAGCTTCGCGGTCGGGAAGCTCATTGCCGCCAAGGCCAAGGAAAAGGGCATCGCCAAGGTCGTGTTCGACCGCGGCGGCTATCAGTATCACGGGCGCGTGAAGGCCGTCGCGGACGGCGCACGCAAAGGGGGCCTGGAGTTCTAATGGAAGACCAAAAAGAGAGTACGGAAACTCCGGCGACCGCTCCGGCGACCGCTCCGGCGACCGCTCCGGCGGTGGCGGAAGTGGAGCAGAGGCCCTCCCGCGGTCCGCGTCAGGGTGGTGGCGGTGGTGGTCGCGGCGGCAGAGGCAGAGGCCGCGGCGGTGAGCGGCGCGATGGCGATCGCGGCCAGGGCGGGCGCGAGAGCGACGGGATGGTTGAAAACGTCGTCGCGATCAATCGCGTCGCGAAAGTCGTGAAGGGTGGTCGCCGTTTCTCCTTCAACGCATTGGTTGCGGTGGGGGATGGAAAGGGTCAGGTCGGGATTGCCACCGGCAAGGCGAACGAGGTCAGCGAAGCGGTCCGGAAGGCCGTCGAGGCAGCGCGTCGCCGCATGAACGAAGTCCCGCTCACCGGCGGCACGATCCCGCACGAGATCATCGGCAAGCACGGCGCGGGCCGGGTGCTGCTCAAGCCGGCGGCGTCAGGAACGGGCGTGATTGCGGGTGGGCCGGTCCGCGCGGTGCTCGAATGCGCCGGCATCCGCGACATCCTGACCAAGAGCCTGGGCTCGACCAATCCGCACAACATGGTGCGGGCGACGATGGACGGCCTGAAGCGTCTGACGACGGCGCGGCGTGTCGCGCGCGAGCGCGGCGTGGAGCCCGACGCCATCCCCTACCGCGCCCGCCAGGAAAGCGTGGTCACGCATGGGTAGGCTGCCGCCGACGCGGAAATACCGCAAACGTAAGACCGGCCGCGACCCGATCCTGCCACCCGCAGGGAAGGGGAAGCTGCGGATCAAGCAGGTGCGGTCGGGCAGCGGCCATTCCCATCGGATGAAGCGGACGCTCGAGGCGCTGGGCCTCAAGCATCATCAGGATGAAGTCGTGCACGCGGATCATCCCGCGCTGCGCGGTATGTTGCAACAGGTGCGCCACCTCGTGGAGGTGACGCCGGAGAAGGAAGGAAAGAAGTAGATGCCAAAGGCAAAGGCAAAGGCAAAGGCGACGCGGAAGCCTCGGGCGCGGGCCAAGCCCCGAGTCCCTAACCCCGAAGCCCAATTTCCGCGCCTCGCGTTGCATGATCTGCAACCACCACGCGGCTCGCATCGCGCGCGCATTCGCAAAGGCAGGGGTCCGGGATCGGGGATTGGAAAAACCGCAGGTCGAGGCGGAAAGGGTCAGACCGCGCGTCAGGGCGGCAAGGTGCGTCCGGGATTCGAGGGCGGGCAGATGCCGCTCATCCGGCGCATTCCCAAGCGCGGGTTCACGAATCCGTTCAAGCAGCCGGCGCAGGTGGTGAACGTGCGCTACCTCATCCTGCTCGCCGAGGGGGTCGAGGTGACGCCGGAGACGCTGTTCGGCGCGGGGCTCGTGCGCCGTCCCGACCATCCGATCAAGCTGCTCGGCACCGGAGAGGTCGCGGGGCGGAAATTCATCGTCAAGGGCGTCGCGGTGTCCGCGAGCGCCAAGGCCAAGATCGAACAGGCGGGCGGAACGATCGCGTGAGTAACCCGGTTCAGAATCTGTTCAAGGTCCCGGAGCTCAAGGAAAAGCTCTTCTTCACGTTCCTGTGCCTCGTGATCTACCGGATCGGGGCACACATCGCGACGCCGGGCGTGAACGTGGACGCCCTCGCGAACTTCATGAGCACGCGCGGGACCGGCACGCTCTTCGGGCTCTACGATCTGTTTTCGGGCGGCGGGCTCAGGCGGGCCACGGTCTTCGCGCTCGGGATCATGCCGTACATCTCCGCGAGCATCGTGTTCCAGCTGGCGGGCCCGGTGTTCCCCATCATCGAGAAGATGCAGCGCGATGAAGAGGGCAAGAAGACGCTGACGCAGTGGACGCGCTACGTGACCGTCGTGCTGTGCATTTTCCAGGCGTACGGGTTCGGCATGTTCACGGAGTCGCTGCCCGGCGCCGTCGGGAGTCCCGGCTTCGGGTTCCGAATGACGACCGTCCTGACGCTGACGACCGGCGGCATCTTCGTCATGTGGCTGGGCGAGCAGATCACCGAGCGCGGAATCGGGAACGGGATGAGCTTGCTCATCTTCTTCTCGATCATCGAGCGGATTCTGCCGGAGACGGTGAATACCTTCGAAGCCTTGAAGGCCGGCACCTTGAGCTTCCCCGTGCTGCTCATCGTGCTGATCATGTGTGTGCTCGTGGTCGCGGGCACCGTCGCGATCACGGTGGCGGCGCGCCGGATCCCGGTCCAGATCCCCCGCAAGGTGATGGGGCGCGGCCGGATTCGCGAGGGCCAGAAGACGTTCATCCCGCTGCGCATCAACAGCGCCGGCGTGATGCCGATCATCTTCGCCCAGTCGCTCATCATCGTGCCGGGCACCGTCGCGACGTTCAGCGGCGTCCCGTGGCTCAAGACCTTCGCCGAGTACTTCAATACGACGTCGGTGTGGTATATCGTCGCGAGCGCCGCGTTGATCGTGTTCTTCGCGTACTTCTACACGTCCATCATTTTCAACCCGGTGGATCTGGCGGAGAACCTCAAGAAGCAGGGCGCGTTCATCCCGGGCGTGAAGCCCGGCGCGGCCACCGCCGATTACATCGACGAAGTGCTGACCCGCATCACGTTGCCGGGCGCGCTCTTCCTGACGTTCGTCGCCCTGTTGCCGATCGTCGTCCAGAACACGCTTAACATGCCGTTCGGGTTCGGCGGCACGGCGCTGCTCATCGTCGTCGGCGTGGCGCTCGATACGGTGCAACAGGTGCAGCAGCATCTGCTGCTGCGCCAGTATGACGGCTTCATGAAGGGTGGTGGCTCGGGCGGCGGGGGGGGCACCTCGCGGGTTCGCTTCCGCCGCTAGTGCCTGCCCTGTAAGTGTTCATCCTCATCCTGGGAGCGCCAGGGTCGGGCAAGGGGACGCAAGGGAAAATCCTCGCCGAGCGGCTCGGGCTTCCCAAGATCACCACCGGCGACCTGCTCCGGGCCGCGATGAAAGACGGCACGCCGTTGGGCCTCGACGCGAAGAAGTTCTACGATGAAGGCAAGCTGGTCCCCGACAGTATCATCCTCGGCATGATCAAGGAGCAGCTGGACCGCCCGGAAGCGACAACCGGCGCGATCCTCGACGGTTTCCCGCGCACCGCGGCGCAGGCGGAGCTGGTCGACAGGACCCTGGCGCAGCGCGGCCAGCGCTTGAACCACATCCTGCTGCTCGACGTGACGGAGGATGAGCTCGTCCGTCGCATGAGCGCGCGGTCGCAGGTGGAGGGCCGCAGCGACGACGCCCCCGAAGCCATCGCGAACCGCCTCCAGATCTATCAGCGCGACACCGCCCCACTCATCGCGCATTATGCCCAGCGGGGCATCGTGCACCGTGTCCCCGGCACCGGGACAGTCAATGACATTGCCGGGGAGATCAAGCGGATCATCGGACGATGATCACCATCAAGTCGCCGCGTGAGATCGAGACGATGGCCGCCGCCGGCCGGATCGTCGCCGAAACGCTGGCGCTGGTGGGGAAGCACGTCCGGCCCGATATCACGACCGAAGAGCTCGACCAGCTCGCCGAGTCGTTCATTCGCAGCCATCCAGGCGCGCAGCCGTCGTTCAAGGGGCTGTACGACTTTCCCGCCACGCTCTGCACGTCCATCAATCAGGAAATCGTGCACGGCATTCCGTCGCACAAGCGCGTGCTGCACGACGGCGACATCGTCAGCATCGATGTGGGCGTGTGGCTCGAGGGCCTGCACGCCGATTCCGCGGCGACCTTCCCGGTGGGCGACATCAAGGCAGAGACGGCCCGGCTCCTGGCGGTGACGCAACAGGCGCTCGCGGCGGGCGTGGCGCAGGCGCGGGCTGGCAATCACGTCGGTGACATCGGGCATGCCGTACAGCAGGTCGCGGAGGGGGCGGGATATTCGGTCGTGCGGGAGCTGGTCGGCCACGGAATCGGCGCCTCCTTTCACGAGGAGCCGCAGGTCCCGAACTACGGCAAGCCCAAACGCGGCCCGCGTCTCGCGCCCGGCATGACGATCGCGATCGAGCCGATGATCAATATCGGCGGCTCGGCGATTCGCACCCTGGATGACAAGTGGACGGTGGTGACGCAGGACGGATCGCTGTCGGCGCACTTCGAACATACAGTCGCGGTGACGGACAACGGCCCCAGGATTCTGACGACGACCTGAACCTGGGTAGGGGCGCAGCATGCTGCGCCCCTACTCCAAACCGCGGTTAGGTCCTCACCCAGCGCCCGACTGCTTTGCCCTGGCCTGATCCGATACCCCCGCCAGGTTCGCGTTCACGTTTTCCGTCGCCCCGTCGATCGCAGTTCTGGCCAGCATCCCGGCCACGCGCGCGTCGCTCACGGCGTTCTTGTTCCCGATGTGCTCGATTGTTTGGGCAAGGGCGAGGAGGCGTCGGCCGTGCTTGACGACGTCAGCGGGCGGCCGGGCCGCGGCGAGCAGCGCGTCGTCGATCGCTTGAGCGCGGCGAGGATCGGCTTTCGGGATCTTGTACGCCTGGCTGACTCCTGCGTAGGCCGCGGCATCCTCGTCCACCAGCCGCCGCAGCTCGGCGCGCAATTGCTCGGCTTCCGCGAGGATGTCGCGGGCCTGCGCGTCGACTCCCGCGTAGGCTTTCTTGCCGATTGTCAGCCGCGCCACCATGGCGACGAGCGCCGCGGCGAGCGTCCCGGCCAGCGCCGCGGCGCTGCCGCCCCCCGGCGTCGGGGCGCCGCCCGCGAGCTCATCAATCCATCCGTCCAGGGACGCTGCCGCGGCCGGCGTGGCGGAGGGCATGGCCGCACGGATCTTCGTTTCCAGGATGTGATCGCCGGCGTTTGACAGCCGCAGCAACGATTCCGCGGCGCCGACGAGCGCGCGCTCCGGAACGAGACCGACGATCTCGCTGTACTGTACCCCCACACCCTGCTTTTCGGCGCGCGCCTTGATCGCATTGAAGACCACGGCGGGCGACGTGATGTCGATGTCCAACAGGTTCATCGACACCTGCGCGAGACCGTCGACGATGAAGCCGCTGGCCTGCACCCCCGGCAATCCGCCGCTCGACGTGCGGATCTGTTTCGCGATCTCTTTTGCGACGGCGATCTCCTGCGTATCCAGATACACATTGAATGCCACGAGGAACGGCCGGGCTCCGATTGCCGTGGCGCCGGCCGTCGGATGAACCTTGGTGGGACCGAAGTCGGGTGCCAACGCTCGCGCGCGCAACGCCTCGAACTCACCCTTGCGAATGTCCGGCAGACGCTCGTGGTCGGGACGCGTCGCAGCCCTGGCGTACAGGAACACCGGGATCGCCAGCTCGTTGCCCACTCGCTCACCAAGTTGCCGGGCCAGGCCGACGCACTCTTGCATCGTAACTCCGGTGACCGGCACGAACGGCACGACGTCGGTCGCGCCCATGCGCGGATGCTCGCCGCTGTGTTTGGTGAGGTCGATCCGGTCGGTCGCGACGCGCGTCGCTGCGAATGCCGCTTCCACCACGGCAGCCGGATTACCGACGAACGTGAACACGGAGCGGTTATGCGCCGTGTCACTTTGGACGTCGAGCAACTGCACACCGGCGACCGCGGTGATGGCCGACCGCAACGCATCGATCGTGGCGGCATCGCGGCCTTCGGAGAAGTTTGGCACGCATTCGACCAGCGGTGCGGTCATCAGCTCTTCCTCAATAGATCGATGAGCCAACGATGGATCGCGGCATTACCCGCCACGATGGAACCGTTCCCCTGGGTGCTGAGCACATCGGCGGTGCCGTCGGGCTGCGTGACGATGCCGCCTGCTTCGCGAATGAGCAACGTGCCCGCCGCAATGTCCCAGGCGGATGCCGCTCGCCGCACCGATCACGGCGGCGAACTGGGAGAGATAGATGTGCAACAGATTCAGCGCCTTGAACGGGAAGCCGGTCCCGATGAGAGCGCGTCGGGGATCGGTCACGGCCGAAACGCCCAGGCGCGCCTCTTCCTCGAACGCGCCACCGCCGCGAATGGCTCGGTACGTGCGCTTGCGACAGACATCATGGATGACGCCGGCTGCCAGTTTCCCGTCAACCAGACACCCGATACTGACGGCGTATTGTGGATAGCCATGCAGGAAGTTGGTCGTCCCGTCGAGCGGATCGACGATCCAGACGAGCTCGCCGCGTGGCGGCCGCGTTGGAGACAACTCTTCCCCGACGATGACCGAGTCCGGTTCCTCGAGCATGATCACTTCGGCGATGAGCCCTTCGGCGGCGCGGTCGACTTCGGTAACGAAGTCGTGCTGGGATTTCTCGGTCCACATATGGAAGGCGGGCCGCACCGCGCTGCGGAGATAATCGGCAGCACGAAGCGCTGCGCGCTCGGCGAGCTTGACTAAGTCGTTGTATTCACGCACCTTGTGGCCCCGTGGCCCCCATGACCTCGAAACGTGTATTCAGCGGCATCCAGCCCTCCGGCGAGCTGCACATCGGCAACTACCTCGGCGCCGTGCAGAACTGGGTTCGGTTGCAGGCCCAGTACGAATGCCTGTTCTGCGTCGTCGACCTGCATGCCATCACGCAGCCGTATGACCCCGCCACGCTCCCGTCTTTGACGCTCGATATGGCGGTGAGTCTGTTTGCGGCCGGCCTCGACCCGGATAAGTGCATCGTGTTCGTGCAATCGCACGTCGCCGAGCATACCGAGCTCGATTGGCTGCTGACGAGCGTGGCACCCCTCGGTGAGCTCGAGCGCCAGACGCAGTTCAAGGACAAGTCGCAACGCCAGGAAAGCGTCACGATGGGGTTGCTGGCGTACCCGGTCCTGCAGGCGGCCGACGTGCTGCTTTATAAAGCTAGCCTCGTCCCGGTCGGTGAGGATCAGGTGCAGCATCTCGAGCTGATGCGGGAAATTGCGCGGCGGTGGAACGCCCGCTATGGCGAGGGCTTCTTTCCCGAGCCACAGCCGTTGTTGACCGGCACGAAACGGGTGCTCGGGCTCGACGGGAAGGCCAAGATGTCCAAGAGCTTGGGGAACACCATCGGGCTCTTCGAGTCCCCCGAGTCGATTTGGGAGAAACTGCGTCCCGCGGCCACCGATCCGGCCCGCAAGACCCGCAAGGATCCCGGGACGCCGGAGATCTGCAACATCTTCACCCTGCATCAGGGATTCTCACCGCCCGACACCGTCGCGGACGTCGCGCAGAAGTGCCGCACGGCGGGGTGGGGCTGTCTTGATTGCAAGCGCGTGCTGGCGGACAACATGATCAAGACGCTGGCGCCGATGCGCGAGCGCGCGGCAGCATTGAAGCGCGAACCCGCGCGCGTGCTCGATCGGCTGCGCGATTGCGCGAATCGCGCGCGCGCGCTCGGGCAGCGGACGATCGCGGAGGTGCGCGAGAAGATGGGATTCCTCAAGAGTGTTTAGACAGGTGGTGGATATCTTCCGTCTCGAGCTGATGCTGCAGCTCGGTCTCGCCACGCTGCTCGGCGGCGCGATCGGGCTCGAGCGCGAGCTGGGCGGCAAGCCGGCCGGCCTGCGCACCAACATTCTCATCTGCATCGGATCGGTACTCTACACGCACCTCTCGCTCGCGATGCTGGCCGCGGCAAACGGCGGAATTCCGCCCGGGACGGACACGACGCGCGTGGCGGCGCAGATCGTCACCGGCGTCGGGTTCATCGGCGCCGGCACGATTCTCCACGCGCGCGGCGCGGTCGTCGGCTTGACGAGCGCCGCCACGATCTGGGTCGTCGCCGCCATCGGCGTCGCACTCGGCAGCGGTTACTACCTCGAGGGCGTCGGCACCACACTCGTCGTGCTCGTCGTGCTCGCCGGTTTGGGCCGCGTCGAGAAAATCGTGCAGAGTCACTCGACACGTGCGACCCTTACGATCCACGCGCGCCAGGGACCGACGGTGGTGGAAGACCTCGAAACGCTGGTGCGGCGCACCGGCCTCGACGTGGTGACCATCTCGAATCGGCAGGAAAATGTCGATCTCGTCATCGAGCTCGAGCTGCGCGGGTCGAAGCGGCTGTACGATCAGGCAATTGTCACGCTCCTCCACCACGACCACGTGCGCACGGTCTCCACGGGAGAGTGAGCACTCCTCCGGTACGCCGTCTCGTCGTCGACCTGGCTTCGCCGCGCGCCGCCTGGAGAATCCCGAAGTCGAGCGTGGCCGCCATCAAGAACGCGGCCGGGACCGACTGGGACGTCATCGAAATCAAAGCGCCCGCCGTGTCGGACGGCGACGGCGCTTATGGCAGCGGCTCGCCCGAATCGATTGCCGCGGTGCGCGGCGCCGAGGTCTACCTCGGCTTTGGAGTTCCGGAAGGCGTCGCGAGCGCGGCGAAGGAGACCCTGCGCTGGGCCCACACCGCCACCGCCGGGGTCGGCTCGAGCCTCGGGCACGTGGACAAGCGCGTCTTGCTCACGAATTCCGCCGGCGTGCACGCCGAACCGATGGCCGACTGGGTCGTCGCGGCGATCGCCTACTTCACGCGGGGCCTCGACCGCATGGTGTCCGCGCAACGCCAGGGTCGCTGGGCCAAGGAAGACTTCACCGATGGCGCCATTCCGATGCGCGAGTTCCGGGAGCTGCGCCTCGGCGTGTACGGACTTGGCGGAATCGGGACGGCGGTTGCGCGCCGCGGCCTGGCGCTCGGCATGAAGGTGTCGGGCGTGCGGCGCCGGCCTGAGCGGGGTGGGCCCAAGGGCCTGGAGTGGGTCGGCGGCTTGTCCGACCTGGCGCGCCTGGCCGGCGGCAGCGACGTGTTCGTCATCGCCGCGCCGCACACCGCCGAAACGGTGGGCACGGTCGACCGGCGGGTGCTCGAGCGGCTACCGCACCAGGCGCTCGTCGTGAACGTCTCGCGCGGCTCGCTGCTCGATGAAGCTGCGTTGCTCGAGCTGCTGGAGCTGCGGCGACTGCGGGGCGCGGCGCTCGACGTCTTCGCGACCGAGCCGCTACCCGCCGGACATCCCTTCTGGAGCCATCAACGCGTGCTCATGGCGCCGCATGTGAGCGCGGTGTCCGGCCGCTTCTGGGAACGGGAGACGGCTTTGATCGTGGATAACATCCGGAGCTATCTTGCAGGTGCGCCCCTCACGAACCTCGTCGACCGGGAAGCCGGGTACTGAATGGAAAAAATCATCAAGGCCGCGGTGGATCGCGGGGCGTCCGATCTGCACATCAAGGCGGGTGACGTGTTCCGCGCCCGGATCGACGGGAAGCTAGTACCGCTCACGAAGCAGCGGCTGACCCCCGATCAGACCAAGGCCATCGCCCAGCGCCTCATCGCCAACGACGACGACCGGGCCCGCCTCGACAAGCTCCGCGACTACGACTGCTCGTGGGGCATGCCCGGTATCGGCCGCTTCCGCGTCAACATCCTGCGGCAGCGCTCGTCCTTCATGATCGTGATGCGGGTCATCCCGTTCGACGTCCCGACGTTCGAGTCGCTGAAGCTGCCCGCCGTGCTGGCTGAAGTCGGCAACGCCGAGCGCGGGATGATCCTCGTGACCGGCGTGACGGGCTCGGGCAAGAGCTCGACGATGGCGGCGATCATCAACCACATCAACCAGAACCAGCATCGTCACATTCTTACGCTCGAGAACCCGATCGAATTCCTGCACCGCGACATCAACTGCTCGGTGACGCAGCGGGAGATCGGCGTGGATACGGACGACTTCCGCACCGGGCTGCGCGCGGCGCTGCGTCAGGATCCCGACGTGATCCTGATCGGGGAGATGCGTGATTCGGAAACCATCGATACCGCGTTGAAAGCAGCCGAGACGGGCCACCTCCTCGTCTCCACGCTGCATACGCCCGACGCCGTCACGACGGTGAGCCGGGTCGTCTCGATGTTCCCGCCGGAGGAGCAGGAAATCGCCCGGTTGCGGCTGTCGGAGGCGCTGCATGCGGTCGTGTCGCAGCGGCTGCTGCCGCGGGCTGACGGTAATGGTCGCGCGGCGGCGCTGGAGGTCATGATTTGTACCGACATCGCTCGAGACATGATCAAAGACGAGAAGCGGACCTCCGAGCTGCCTGACTACATCTTGGACTCGCGCGAGAAGTACGGGATGCAGACGTTCGATCAGCATCTCCTGGACCTGGTGGCCAACGAAATCGTGACCCCCGAGACCGCGCTCGCCGCTTCGTCCAATCCGTCGGACTTCCAGCGACAGGTCAAGACGCTACGCCGGCGGTCGCGCGCGGCGTCTTCCCCGACGGCTCCCGCAGGCGCAGCGTCCGCTGCCTCCGACAAGCCCGAAGGCCTGACCGACGATCTTTCGAGCATGCTCCCGCAGTGAGCGACAAGATCCCGCCGTCAGGAATCTTTCCGCCGGTCACGACGCCGTTCGATCCGACGACGGGCGATATCGCGCCGGTGCAATTCCGGCAGAACCTCGAGCGGCTGTGCGCCGAGGGCGTGGATGGCGTGGTCGTATCGGGGTCCACGGGTGAGGCGCCGCTCCTCGAGCCCGAGGAGCAGCGACAGCTCGTTGGCCTCGCGCGCGAAACACTGACCGACGGTACATGGATCATCGCGGGAACAGGCGCGGAATCGACGCGTCAAACCATTGCGTTGTCCAAGGCCGCCGGCGCCGAGGGTGCGAATGCCGTGCTGGTGCGCGCGCCGTCCTATTTCTCGGCGGCCATGACACCCGAGACACTCGTGCTGCACTTCCGCGCGGTGGCAGACGCGAGTCCGGTGCCGGTGCTGATTTACAATATTCCGAAGTACACCCACCTGCCGCTCACTCCCGCGCTGCTGCAGGAGCTCACGCGTCACGAGCGAATCATCGGCGTCAAGGATTCGTCCGGCGATCTCAAAAACCTGGCGGCATACCGCGCCGCAGTCCCGCAATGGTCGGTCCTCGTGGGATCGGCGTCGCTGCTGTTCGCGGCAATGGAGCTGGGATGTCAGGGCGGCGTCGTCGGCGTCGCGTGCTACGCGCCGAGCCTGTGCGTCCAGCTGGTGCGCGAGTTCGAGCAGGGCCACCGCGCGGCCGCCGGCCAGCTGCAGGAGCGAATCACGCCGCTCGACAAGGAAATCGTCGGCAAGCTCGGTCCCGCCGGTGTGAAGGCCGCGATGGACGTAGTCGGATTGTACGGGGGGCCGGTGCGGCCACCGCTGGCGCCGCTCACGCCCGCCGACCGCGAGCGCGTGAGCGCGCTCGTGCGCGGTGACTGACTATGGGTTGTTGTTCCGGGAGCTGGCGGTACCGCGGCTCGTCGGGACGGCCAATCATCAGAGGGTTCGTGAGATCCTGAAGCGCGAGCTCGC
>WNGK01005063.1_pt1 | contig 15868 bp, 17 predicted proteins | sample 5400601 | NCBI WGS metagenome assembly WNGK01 (sample SAMN13153376, study PRJNA577476) | soil metagenome | isolation source: 60 cm soil or saprolite under Garry oak tree replicate 1 | place: USA:California | collected 2016-06-15
TTCGGGCACCTGGTCGAGATTAGTAAGCAGTTCGATCTGATAGTGATTGGTGCTCAAAATGTAAGTCTCCAGTGAGTAATCATCTTTGCTCGCGGCTATTCCTGGATCGGTGTCGGTTGTTTCGTGTCCCGAAGCGGTGATCTTTCGATCTTCGTAAAGATATTTCAGCGCCGGCAGACTCCATCCGGGATAATGGGCAACGCCTTGTGCGTCTTTATTTTCCATTTTTGTCCCGTCGGGCCAGCGTTTCGACCAATCCGTGCGCATCGCTACAAATGCACCGCCGGGGATTTGGCCGTGATCTTTTTCCCATTTCTTTACGCGCTTGAGCGACAACGTGTAATCAGGATCAGCTGCTGCCTCGCGGTGCACATCAATGACCACCAGCGGCAGGATCATTTCTTTCGGGTCAATCTGATCAACTGTGCGCAGGCCCTTCACGAAATGCGCCGGCGGATCGACATGCGTCCCCCATTGGCCGACATGCGTGAACAGTTCCGAAAAAAAGCCCGCTCCCATCGTGTCTGGACGCTTGTCGTACCAGTAGATCGTCTTTCGCGTTTCATCCGGAAAACCGGGCCAACGCGGAATTCCAGGCCCAAACGCGTGTGTGAGATCCACATATTTTTTAGAAGCAAGCAGTTTCTGGACACTCCAAAGGCCAAGCTTATCGGCGTCGATAGCGTCACAAACAATACCCGTGCTGCAAAGAGCGATCAGCACCGCCATCAGGAAACCACGCGTTCTGAAAAACATTTCTGCCTTGTTAAACAACACACCAGTAAACCGCTAACAACTTTGAATATCTCTGGAGAAGTTCAGTGCGGGGCTTGTCGCATCGCGATTGTCGATCTGGGATACAACTCTTATCAACAGGTCATAACAAATCCGGGATACAAGAGGTGATTCGTTAAGGTTATTCGCATTAAGAAGAATAAAGACCAAAGCAAAATTTCCTTAAACTGCAGTAACCTTGTGTTGTGAAAAACTTTGTCCGGTAAGTTCATGCCAACGTTTCGGGTCCTTGATCCAACTTTCCCGTCATCGATTGCACGCGCTCAGTGTGCATTGGCCGTAATGACCAAAGCGCCGCAGGCAGGGCAAGTTAAGACACGTCTCATCCCGCCGCTTACACCGGATGAAGCAGCGGAATTAAACAAGTCATTCCTCCGTGATACCACTTCAACGATCTCGAGTGCGGCTATGACGAACTCAGCGTGTGGAATTGCCGTTTACACACCGGTTGGAACGGAGTCAGTTTACGAGGATATCTTGCCGCCGGATTTTGTGCTGCTGCCACAACGCGGCGAAAATTTTGGCGAACGTCTTTACTTCGCGGCTGAAGATCTGTTCAAATGCGGATTTGGGTCCGTTTGCCTGATCGATTCTGATAGTCCAACCGTTGGCGTCGGAATTTTCTCGAGAGCGATCGAACTTCTAACTTCGGGAGGCGACCAGGTTGTGCTTGGGCCGTCTGATGATGGCGGGTACTACTTGATCGGATTCAATAAACTGCGCTGTGAATTGTTCGAGCGAATTGACTGGAGTACCAACGTCGTCCTCAATCAGACGAAACGAAGTGCGCGGGAAATTGGCCTGGACGTCAAACTGTTGCCATCGGGGTACGACGTAGATGATGCCAGCAGCCTGCGCCGCTTGTGCAACGAACTGCTGACCGACACTGCGCCAACTAACATTGCGCCCCACACGCGGAGATTATTGAGCAAGCTGACCGCGCAGAAAAAGCTGTAGACCGCGCTCTCAGAGCGGCGCCGTGAATTTGCGACGGTCGGACACACCCGCTACAAACACGCATGGCGAAACACGCGTTAGTCACTGGGGGCGCAGGCTTGATCGGTTCACACGTTGTCGATTTGCTCGTCCGTGAAGGATGGAAAGTGCGTGTGCTCGACAATCTTGAGAAGAATACGCATAGGCGCGGTAAACCCGCATGGATAAATAAAGACACGGAGTTCATCCAAGGCGACATGCGCGATCGAGAAACAATAACTGCCGCGCTCGATAACATCGACGTTGTCTTTCATCAGGCCGTGAAGTTTGTTCACGTGAATTCACTTGGCACTGCGCAAATGCTGGAAGTCATCCGCGATAAGGAGCTGCCGGTTAAGAAAATTGTCTTGGCGAGCTCACAGGCGGTTTACAGCGAAGGCGCCGGCGATTGTCCGAAACATGGTCTGGTTTTCCCAAGCGTACGGTCCACTGAACAATTGCGACATGGTGATTGGGAAGTGAATTGCCCGATCTGCGGCGCGATCACAAAGAGCGTCCCGACTCCTGAGAATGCGCCGGTCGGCGGGGAGACGGTTTACGGACTCACGAAAGTCGACCAGGAGCGGCTCGTGCTGCTCTGGGGAAAACAGGTCGGTGTTCCAACCGTGGCATTGCGTTACTCCTGCACGTACGGACCACGCCAATCCATTTTCAATCCGTACACAGGCGTGATTGCGATTTTTTGTACCCGGTTGCTGAACAATTTGCCCCCGGTGCTTTACGAAGATGGCAAGCAGACACGCGATTTCTCGTTTGTCGAAGACATCGCCCGCGCCAACCTGCTTGCCGCTGAAACTGATAAGCTGGATGGTTTGCCGGTAAACATCGGCAGCGGACGCGGCACACCGATTCGCGAAGTCGCCGAACAACTCGCAGCTGTTTTGAAGATCGACATCCCACCAACGATCGAGGGCGAATTTCGTCCCGGCGAAATGCGTCATCTCACCAGCGACACCACGCTCGCGCGGTCCGTCGGCTACAAACCAACCGTCGATCTAAAGGATGGCATCGCCCGCTACATCGACTGGATTCGCACCCAGTCAGACATTCACGATTACTTCAATGAAGCCAGCGAGATTTTGAGAAATAAGGGGATCGTCCATCGGGTCGCAAAATGAATGTCGCTGCGGGGAATCCGGATTTCGACGCGTCCGTTGTCGATCATGCGCGCAAGGATTTTCCGTTACTGGATGTGACGATGACAGTGGGCGAGGCGCTGGAACACATCCGGCACGAGGGCGTGGGCGAACGCGTTATTTACTTCTACGTGATCGATGAACAGAAACGGCTCGTTGGCGTGGTGCCCACGCGACGTCTGCTCACCGTCCCGCTGGAAGCGTCGCTGCGCCAGATCATGGTGCCGCGCGTTGTGGCTGTTCCCGCGACTGCCACCGTCCTCGATGCCTGTGAATTTTTCGTGCTCTACAAATTTCTCGCGTTTCCCGTAGTCGACGAGCAACGCCGCGTCATCGGTATCATCGACGCAAATCTTTTTGCGGAAGAAATCTTGGAAGCGGGTGAGAGCGAGGATCGATATCGCTCAGCTTCGCCCGTGGGCCCGGAATTTTTTGAGGCGCTCGGATTTCGCATTGAACAAATTCGCGGCGCGTCGCCATGGCGCATTTTTCGGTTCCGTTTTCCGTGGCTGCTCGTCACGGTGACGGGCGGCACGCTCTCGGCGGTTTTGGCAGGTTTTTTTCAAGCGACTCTCACCCGCAGTCTGGTGCTGGCGTTTTTTCTCACCATGGTGCTCGGGCTGAACGAGAGCGTTAGTGCGCAATCCATGAGCGTGACGATTCATGCCTTGCGATCAGTTACTGTTACATGGCGCTGGCTCGCGACCGCGTTCCGTCGCGAAGTGGCAACTGCAATTCTTCTCGGCGTTGCATGCGGCTTCATTGTCGGCGTCATCGCCTGGTTCTGGCGCAATGATATTCGCGCCGCGTTTGTTATCGGCGGCAGCATCGGCGTCTCGCTCGTGACGGCGTGTGCGCTCGGACTGGGCGTGCCATCGCTTCTGCATCGGCTCAAGCTCGACCCGAAAATTGCAGCCGGCCCGGTCACACTCGCTCTGGCCGATTTCGTTGCGCTGGTGATTTACTTCACGACTGCGTGGCTGGTTTTGCGATGAGTAACGTGTCGGTCATCATTCCGGCGCTGAACGAAGAGGAGCCGATCGGTGGTGTCGTTCGCGAATGCCTCGCGACCGGTTTGCCTGATGACGTGATCGTGGTCGATAACGGCAGCACGGATCGTACAGCCGAGCGTGCACACGAAGCTGGTGCGCGCGTGGTGACTGCCCCACGCGGCTATGGGCGAGCGTGCATGGCGGGTGTGCGAGCGCTTTCCCTGCAATGCGAGACCGTTGTATTTCTCGACGGCGATGGCAGCGACGTGCCCGCGTTAATGAAGCAACTCCTGGGTCCGATCATCTGCGGGACCCATGATTTCGTGATCGGCTCGCGCACGCGAGGCCAACGCGAGCCGGGCAGCATGAACTTCCAGCAAATTTTGTCTGGACGCATGGCCGGATTCATTCTGCGATCGCTCTACGGTGTTCGTTACACCGACATGTGCCCGTTTCGCGCCATTCGCCGCGACGCGCTCATGAAACTCGACATGGGTGAGAAAACTTACGGCTGGAATTTGGAGATGCAGATGAAAGCTTCGCGTGCTGGTCTCCGAATTCTCGAGATTCCCGTGAACCATCGCCGGCGCGCGGGTGGCGAATCAAAAGTGTCGGGCACGCTTCGCGGAACGTTTGTGGCTGGCGCCCGCATCCTCGCCACGTTAGTGCGCGTCGCCCTGGAATAGTCTTGGCAATGATCGCCGCGGCGACCCCCGGAAATTCTATCTGGCGATCTCAGCTTCATTGTGTAGCGTCCGCCGATGCTTTCGATGCTCGACTTGGAGAGATTTCGGAACACGCCGCTTACCAGTGAACCGTTCGAGTTTTTGATCGTCCCAGAATTTGTAAGGACCGAAGCGCGTCTGGCGATCGACAAGGATTACCCTGAGGTGGCCCGGCCCGGCAGCTTTCCGCTGCGCGAGGTGACGTACGGCGCGGCCTTTGCAAAGCTGATCGGGGAGATGCGCAGCGACGAATTTCGTCAGGCGTTCGAGGAAAAATTCGACGTCGATCTAGCTAACCGTCCGGACATGATCACAGTTCGCGGATGTTGCAGCGAAAAGGATGGCAAAATCCACACTGACTCGGAGACAAAGATCATCACGATCCTCATCTATATGAACCCGGCGTGGGAACCTTCCAGCGGCCGGTTGCGGTTGCTTCGCTCTGCAAACAATCTCGATGATGTTATTCTCGAAGTGCCGCCGACCGAAGGTACGCTACTGGCGTTTCGTCGCAGCAACAACTCGTGGCACGGTCACAAACCGTTCTCCGGTTCTCGTCGTGTAATTCAATTTAACTGGGTAACGAGCGAGGCAGTGGTGCGACGGGAGCAGAATCGTCATCGATTATCGGCGTGGATGAAAAAACTCCGCGGGGCGTTCTCAGGCGAGAAACAAGCTGCCTAGCGAAGGCTTAGCATCTGGAGTTTGACGTTGGACGTTGAGCGTTGAGCGTTGGACGTTAGTAGCCTTTTCTGCGAGACAGCAATTGAACAGCCAGATCGAAGACGTACGGACAAAGAACGCGAACGCATCAGGACTGCAGTCCGCGGAATTCTCGCGCATTCTGCTCATCAAGCCTTCGGCCTTGGGCGACGTCGTCCATACAATCCCAGTCCTTGTGAAACTGCGGGCGCGATATCCGCGCGCGCGCATTGACTGGCTGATCACACCGGAGAACGCCGAAGTGGTGCGCTGCCATCCGGCGCTCACCAATGTCGTTCTGTTTGCGCGGCGCGATTTCTCTAAGCGCGGCCGCAGATGGCGCGCACTGACGGCGTTCTTCGATCTGCTGAAGCAAATTCGCCGCGCGAAATACGATTTGATCATCGACATGCATGGTCAGGTGCGTTCGGCTTTTTTCGCTCTCATCAGCGGCGCTCGCGTGCGGATCGGATTTGATCGACCCGTCAAACGCACACTGACAGTTTCTGCCGAGCACGATTTGAAGAACGTACCGAGCCATGGCTGGCGAGGCGCCCGCGAAGGCTCGTGGCTGGCATACACGCACCGGATCGCGATTCCGACCCTGGATGTTCATGCGATCGATCGATATCTATGGGTCGGAGAATTGCTCGGATTCGACGGCAATCCACCGGATCTAACAATTCATCTTCCGGCGGAAGCGGTCTCTAAGGTGCAGCGATTACTGGAGGAGCACGGTGTGCCCGCTGATATGCCGCTTGTTGTTCTGGTGCCAGGAACTATTTGGGAGACGAAGCACTGGACCATCGAAGGATTTGCAGGTGTCGCGCGCGAATTCCTTCGCGATGGATTTGCCGTGGCACTCGCGGGCACAAAACGCGACCAGCAGCGTTGCCGCCAGATTGCAGCCGCCGCACCCGGTACACGTGATCTTTCAGGCAGAACCACGCCAGCAGAATTGGCGGCGCTTATTCGTCGCGCCGAGGTGGCAGTGACAAATGACTCAGGTTCGATGCATGTCGCAGCATCTCTCGACAAACCCATGGTAAGCGTCTTCGGACCAACCAATCCCGTTCACATAGGTCCTTACGAGCGACCGGAGTCGGTCGTGCGCGTGGACTTGCCATGTTCACCATGCAACTATCGGCGATTGAGCCAATGCCCGTTTGACCACGCATGCATGAAACAGGTTACATCTGCGATGGTCGTGGAGCGGGTCGAGAAGATCCTTGCGAGTAAAAAGTGAATTGCGGTGGCGCCGTCGACGCGGCGAACGCTCTGGATCGAATTATCAGGCGCTTGGCACGAGTGTCTCTACAACTCATATTCGCGGCAGATGAGTAGAACAAAGGCGATTTTCGCTGGGTTGCTCGCCGGATTGGTCGGCGGAATCGTGATGACGGCGGCGATGTTATTGCTTGCCGCGCTTGGTGTGGCGACACCGCTCGTGATCATCGGTGATCGCCTTTCGGTCTTCATATCGCCGGGTCCGTTTCTTTCGCTGATGGGCAAAGTGGGCGGATACAATCATCTGAAACAACTCGGCGTTGGATCGACAATTGGAGGGCAACTCCTGGTTGCTGCGATTGCCGGCGCGATTTTTGGCTTGTTGGTCCGACGGAACCCGACGCGTATCCCGGCGATCTGGACAATATCGATCTTTATCATGCTACCGATCGTTGCGTTCGCAATCGCGTTGTGGCCAGTGCTCGGCACAAGCTATGTTGGCCTGCCTATCAATGTCGCGCGCTTGGTGACGCTCGTAGGCTTCGCGCTCTGCGTTTTTTTGTTCGAGCGAACGGTTGTCGCTGCTTTTCAATTTCTGGTGATGCGAAAAACAGGGAGGCACGAGTATGAATTCAGTCCGGCCGTTGGCCGACGCGCCTTTGTCCTGAGCGCAATTGGAGTCGCTGTAGCCGGTGGTGGCTTTGCGCTGGCTCGCAAGCTTTTTCGCGTCGCAACATTTAGTTACGACGGCACGCAATACAAAGGCCGGATCGTCGAGCCGATCACACCTAATGAATTGTTTTATTGCGTTACAAAGAACGTCGTCGATCCCAGGGTGAATGCCGACCTGTGGCACCTCGAACTGAACGGGCTTGTGCAAAATCGCGCCACGTGGCGAATGCAGGATCTCCTGGGACTCCCAGCGCATGAGCAGCAGACGACGCTCATGTGCATCAGCAATGGGCTGGACGCAGGCCTGATTAGCAATGCGATCTGGAAAGGTATTCCCCTGCGCGATTTACTTGAACGAGCCGCGCCGCTTTCCAACGCCGCGCGCGTGCGCTTTCACGGCGTTGATAATTACACCGATACCATCCCATTGGAGAAGGCGATGGAGCCAACCACTTTACTCGCCTATGACATGAACGGTGTTCGATTGCCGCACCGGCACGGTTATCCGTTGCGCGCGATTGTGCCCGGCTACTTCGGCGAAAAACATGTGAAATGGCTCACGCGCATCGAGTTGACGGACGCTAGCGCGAAAGGCTTTTATGAAACGCAAGGTTGGGGACCCGATTTCACTACGCCGACGCGCTCACGGATCGATGTGCCAGACAATTGGTTGTCCGTCTCGTTAGGCAAACTAAGTGCTCCCATCGAAGTGAAAGGCATCGCCTACGGCGGCGATCGGGGGATTTCCCGTGTCGAGCTGAGTTTTGATGGCGGAAACAGCTGGACGGATGCTGAAATTTACTACGCTGGCGGCGATTTGGCGTGGTCACTTTGGAGAGCACAGTGGATGCCGCCCGCGGCGGGTGATTACATGCTCGTCGTTCGTGCCAGCGACGGCGAAGGCGACGTGCAGGAATGGGAAGAGGATCGCGGTCCATTCTCTGGCACCGCTGGGCTTCATAACATCAGTGTGCACGTCACGGCGTGAGGTGCACGCTTTACTGCTTGGAACATAGACATTTTGTCTGTGCGCCAAACAGGCATGCTGCCTGTTTCTCTCGCGTTGACGAATCGAGGTTGGATGTTCAACCGGTTGCAAATCCGCAGGGCGCAAAGGCTGTAAGCCCATGTTCCAACTTGCGCGGGTGTGCTAAGTTTTATCGATGGAGAAGGTGATTATCATCGGAAGTGGTTGCGCCGGATTGACGGCGGCGATTTACGCCGCGCGCGCAAATTTGGGCCCCCTGGTGCTCGAAGGTCGGCAGCCTGGCGGACAACTCTCAACTACGACATTGGTGGAAAATTATCCCGGCTTTCCCGATGGAATCGACGGACCTGAGCTCATCCTCAACATGCACAGGCAGGCCGAAAAATTCGGTGCCCGTTTCTCCTACGCTGAGGTGACCGATTTTGATGGAAGTAACAAGCATGTCCGGATCAAAGCCGATGATGAATGGCTCGAGACCCAAGCGCTGATTATCGCCAGCGGAGCGTCAGCCCGGTACCTCGGTTTGGAAAATGAAGAGAAGTTGATCGGCCACGGACTGACTTCGTGCGCAACATGCGACGGCGCATTTTACAAAAATGTGCCGGTCTGCGTCGTTGGCGGCGGCGATTCCGCGGCGGAGGAATCGTTGTTTCTCACCCGGTTCGCTTCAAAGGTCTATCTGATTCATCGCCGCGATAAAATGCGCGCTTCCGTCATTATGCAAGAGCGCGTGCTTGCCAACAAGAAGATCGAGCCGATCTGGAACACGGTCGTGACGCAATATATACCTGACGAAAAGGGGGAGATGCAGGCCGTGCGCCTGCGCGACCTGAAGACAGGCGAAGAGCGCGAGCTCGCGGTGGCGTGTGTTTTCGTGGCCATTGGTCACGATCCAAACAGTCAACCGTATCGAAGCAAACTCGACATGGATTCGGACGGCTACTTGGTCACGAAAAACTTGGTGGAGAGCAAACATCCCGGCGTATTTGTGGCGGGCGACGTCGCAGATCGCGTTTACAAGCAAGCGGTGACCGCAGCGGGGTCCGGCTGTGCGGCGGCAATGGACGCGCAGAAGTACCTGAGCGAGCTCGATTCTTGATTTGAGATTGCCGAATGCCGATTGCCGAATCAAAGACAGTCGTTCGCACCGCGGACTTAAAGGCACGAACAAAGCAGTTTGCACGTGTAATGAAACTGGTCGATTCGCTGCCTCGGACAATTCAAGGGCGCGCCGTAGCAAATCAGATTATTCGAAGTGCAACTTCAGTGGCCGCGAATTATCGAGCAGCACGCCGGGCGCGGTCGCGCGCTGAATTCATTGCCAAGATTGGAGTCGTAGAAGAGGAAGCAGACGAAACTACTTTTTGGCTAGAATTGATCATAGATTCTGCATTGCTCACTGAGACGAGGACTCGTCCCCTGCTGCGCAAGGCTGGGGAACTTGTCGCGATCATGGCTGCTTCGCGAAAATCGGCATTCGGCAATCGAAAATTGGCAATCCAATGAAAATCTGCGACCTGACTCAGTTTTATTCGCCGCTAAGCGGGGGCGTGAAACGGTACGTTCACGAGAAAATTGCCTACATCAGGAAGTACTCACTTGATGACAAGCATATTCTTATCGTCCCAGGGCGAAGAGACGAGGTGACAACGAACGGCGTGTCGCGAGTCTACACGATTCGTTCGCCTCTTGTGTCGCGCGCGGGGCAATATCGCGCGTTGCTGAATTTGCGCGCGGTTGACGAAATTTTGGAAGAGGAACGGCCCGACCTGATTGAGTCCGCCGATCCTTACCAACTCGGCTGGAAAGCGGTGAAGCTTGGTCGTGCATTGCGCGCACCCGTGATCGGATTTTATCATTCGCATTTTCCGGAAGCATATCTGCGCAACAGCGCCAAAATCCTCGGGAAAATCGCGACGCGCCGCGTGATGAAGCTTTCCCGGGTTTACGTGCGCAAACTTTACAATGAGCACGCCGCAACGTTGGTAGCATCAGAACGGCTGGCGAGCGTGCTACGCGATTGGGGCGTGCGCAACGTGCGGGTCGTCAGTCTCGGTGTTAACCCTGATATTTTTCGTCCCGACTCATCAGAGAAGGACACTATACGCCGCTCGCTTGGTCTCAATTCCCAAAAAAAACTCCTTCTTTATGTCGGCCGTCTTGCCAAAGAAAAGAACATGGCAGCTCTGTTTGCGGCGTTCAAACTTCTGCAGCAGCGCCGTCCGAATGAGTTCCAATTGCTCGTTATTGGCGATGGACCCGAACGAACTCAGCTCCGGAAACTCCAGGCGCGAACTAAAAACGTTTCGTGGGTTCGTTATTGCGCCGATCTGCGCGAGCTCGCCCGCTACTATCGCGCCGCCGATCTCTTCGTTCATCCCAGTGTCCAGGAAACATTTGGACTGGCGGCGTTGGAGAGTCAGGCGTGCGGGACGCCGGTAGTGGGAATCCGGGGCAGCTGCATGGACAAGATCATTTGCCATGACCAGAAATCGTGGGCGCGCGAGAACAGCGCGGACGCGCTGGCCCACGCAATTGCGGGTTGCGCGACAAAAAAATTGTTAATTCTCGGCAGGAATGCGGCAAAGAAAACGCGCCGCCTCTATAGCTGGGAGCGGGTGTTTGACGAACTGTTTTGCATTTATCGCGAGGTTCGCGCAAACTACCGGCAATCTTAAATGGCGAACGACAATCACCAGCCGTTCCTCATTCGTGGCTATCGCAGATCGGACCGCGAGGCCGTCCGAAAGCTCTGCTGCGACACCGGCTTCCTTGGCGATCCGATTGACCCGGTGTACGAGGATCGAGAATTGTTCGCAGATTTTCTCACCACCTATTATACCGATCACGAACCCGAATCGTGTTTTCTCCTGGAGATGGAGGGCGAAATTCGCGGTTATCTGCTCGGCTCACGCAAGCCGCTGCGAAACCAACTCTACGCGCTTTACCAAAACGTCTGGCTCTTTTTTCGTGCGCTAACGCGCTATTTCCGCTATAAAGCGCGGTCGCGCCGGTTTATTCGGTGGCTTCTTGTGCATGGCTGGCGCGAAGTCCCTGCAGCACCGCGGCGCACGCCGCATTTCCACGTCAATCTGTTGCCAGATGCGCGCAAAGTGTCGACAACCCGCGCGCTCATGAGCGCGTATCTCAGCTATTTGTATCGCTCCGGTGAGAAACGTGTTTACGGTCAGATTGTCACGTTTGAAAGCCGGCGCGGAGAGAAAATGTTCGAGCGCTACGGGTTCAAGGTTCTCAATCGGGCGGAGATCACAAAATACAAGGCGTTCTATCCCGAGTCGGTGTATCTCAGCACAGTCATCAAGAACTTGGAGACGGCTGGGCCTCTTTCCGCCTCTTCGCGTGTTCGCGAATAAGCGGACAGGTGTTTCCACAGATGCCCAGGAGCGCGGCGGGGGCAATTTGCCGTAAGTGTTACGCGGCGAAAAGTGACAGCAGCGTCACTTTTGGGGTTCAACGCGTACATTGAAACGGTTGTCGATGTTAAGGCCTTATGAGAGACAGAAGAACCTACATTGCGACATCCAACGCGACCCGTGCGCAAAGCGGACTGTTGGCCGCGTTGCTGCAACAGATTCACGATGACCTGCGGGTTCAACATCCCGAATGGGTCCAGCCAAGTGGCGATTGCCCCATATGTGATTCTTACGAGGCGCGCCTGACGGAATTACTCGGTCCCTTTTATACGAAGGAGCAACCGAATCGAAACCCGCAGCAGTTACGTGGATAGATTTTCTATTCGGTACGTAGCGCCGTCATCGGATTGACGCGAGTGGCACGGCTCGCCGGGAAGAAACAAGCGAGGAGCGCCGCAGTTGCGAGCATCAAACTTGCGCTGACGAGCGCCAATGGATCGGTCGGACTCACTTCATATAAAATTTTGGCTAGGAGGCGCCCTGCAGCCAGTGAAAGGAGGAGACCGACGCCGAGGGCAAGAGCCGTTTGCATGGCGCCCTGTCTCATGATGAGGCCAAACACGTCGCCCCGATGTGCGCCCAATGCCATTCGGATTCCAATTTCGCGAGTCCGACACGCAACGGCATAAGCTTTGACGCCGTAAACGCCGACCACGGCGAGCAACAACGCGATACTGCCGAACGCGCCGAACAACATCGCACCGAGTTTCACGATCCAAAGGTTTGGCGATTTCTCCATTAAATCGACATAAGGCCTCATCTGCAGAAGTGGCAGATCGGGATCGAACTCGCGCAAAGTTTGTCGCAGTGTCGGCATCATGGCGACCACGGCATGCCGATCTTGGGTGTTGAGGCGCACGTGCATGTAAATCTGACCGCCATATCCCTGCGCCAGCGGCACGAACAATCGCGCGATGATCGTGTCGCCCGAGACAGAATGAAGATGCTTGCCGACGACGCCTACGATTTCCATGTCGTTAGGCGAGCCATCCTTCGGCGGTTGCGTGTAACGAATGTGCTGCCCGATTGCGTCTTCGTGAGGAAAAAGCTTTTTCGCCATCTCTTCGTCAATGATGGCAACACGGCGCGCATCCTTTTTCTCGCATTCCTCCTGAGTGAAATCGCGCCCGCGCAGCAGCTTCACGCCAAGCGCATCGAAGTAACTGGGCGTCGTCGCGGTGTAGAGCGCATTGGCGCTCGGGTCAGGCGCTTTCGGATCGTTAGGCATGGCGTCTTTCGCGCGAAGGATTCGACGCGCGCTCGTGAAATCGGCGTAAGGCAACATTGTACCCGCGGCTGACGCGGTCACGCCCGGAAGCTCGCGCGCGCGTTGCACCATCGCGAATATCGTTCGACGCGCGTCGGCCGGAGTTTTTTTCACCAGGGTGAAATCGAATTCGGCGATGATGTCGCCCGCGGCAACGAATCCGGGATTGAGTCCGGCGGCTTTGAGTGCGCCGCGGAAGAATAATCCGGCAGCGAAAAGCAGCATGAGGGAGAGCGCGATTTGCGCCATGACCGATATGTGTCGCGGCGCGAAGAAGCGGCTCAAACGGCCGATGCGGGCCGGCTCGCCTACTTGTTCTTTAAGGTCGCTAACCAGATCGGACTTCGTTGCTTTCAGTGCCGGGCCGAGGCTGAACAGCATCGTCGCGATGAGGCAGAAGAAAAACGTCACCGACAGAACTACAAAGTCCGGTCGTAACTTCAGGATGACAGAGAAGTTCACCGAAGAAAGCAAACCGACCAGCTGTTGCAGCAGGAGATCGTTGCACCACGTGCTGAGAAGCAGGCCCATGATGCCGCCGCAAACCGCGAGCAGCAGGCCCTCGCACAGCAATTGCCTGACAATTCGCCAACGCGACGCGCCGACTGCGAGCCGCACCGCGATCTCCTTCGAGCGCGAGGTGGCGCGCGCGAGCAGCATGTTCGCGAGATTCAAACATGCGATGAGCAACACCGCGCCGGCCATCGCCATCAGCAACGTTGCCACTAATGTGATTGGACCGTCGTCCTCTGGTTGCGTGCTCAGACTGAAACGCGACGGCGTTTGGATTTGTAACTCGCGCGCGCCTTCGGCGCCGTCCGGTTGAATGGCATTGAGTCGCTGCGCGATTACGGGCAGCCGCGACTTCGCCATGTCGAGTGTTAGACCAGGTCGCAGCCGCGCCGCCAGATTGAACGTGTAATTCCTCGGGTTCAGCAGGTCGTGCATCGTTTCGGAATCGCCGAAGGCCGAGCCAAGCTGCGATCGCATTCCTAGCGGCACCCAGATGTCCGGCGCGACCAACACACTCGCGCCGCTGAATCCATCGGGAGTGATGCCGATGACCGTGTAAGGCTGACCGTTTACCTGCAATGTGCTGCCGACAAAATCGGCGCGGGCACCGTTGCGTTTCCAAAATCCGTAGCTCGCGACGACTACGGCAAGATTCGCGTTCGGTTTGCATTCCTCGACGTTGTAAAACCGGCCGCGAAATGGCTTCGCGCCCATCATCGAGAAATAATTTTCGGACGTGATGAACGCGAAGCTGCGCCGCATCTCGTGATCGCGTCCAATGCCGGCGACTGCGAACTCGATCGCGGCTACATCGACAAACACATCTCCGCCGCTCTCGCGCAGTTCGCGGTACTCGTTGTAGGAGAACTGACGATAATCGTGGCTCGCGTTTTGACGTGCTGTGAACACATTGACAATCTCGTTAGGCCGCAAAGGAATGGGCGACCGCAACACCACGCCATTGATCAGCGCGAAAATGGCCGAATTAACTCCGATTGCCAGCGCCAGGGTCAACACTGCCACTGCCGTAAATCCCGGCGCCTTGAGAAGCTGCCGCAAAGCAAACCTGAAATCCTGGATCATGAAAACCTTTGTTTGTTTTCACTGAGATGCAGCCCACGTTCGCTTTGGATTCAACAAATAGCGCGCATGGCATGACTCCGAAGTGAGCCTGCCAACCTCGGCTGTAAAAGTTACGATGGCTTTCTGACGTTCCGTTTTAACATTGTAATCCGTTTCTGCGCCTCGTTTCGCCGGCATAACTCAGCTGGTCCAGAGCAGCTGATTTGTAATTCAAAGAGAGGTTTTTGCGCAGTTTTTCAGGACGTTGCGCAGCGTGTTTTTCAGAGCTGGCCAGAGAACAAGCTGGTTCGCATAGCGTTGCGCAGAATTGCGCGGTTTTTCAGCCAAAATTTCGCAGACCGTAGAAGCGACCGTGAAAAGTGACTCCCTCTCGCGCACGCGCGCGGAATGCGGAATGGTTTGAGGCTCGACTCGTCGAGCCCAGGCAACCGGCGCTAAGTTTAAGCTTGTACCTTGGGACGGCGACATTTTCATGGCCACCCTTATGGCGACGGGCCAGTTTGGGCCCATAGTCGATTTGGATTACATGACAAAGGGATTTGCCCAGCTTCAAATGGATAAGGACGGTAAATTGAATTTACTGCGCCTTTCCACTCAAGACGGTCAGGCTTATGAATTCCGTCGTGAATAGGCGTTTCGACCGGATGGACATCAGCAACGAAGATCGTACGCCCGTAGCGACCCATGTTGCAACACAGCCCCAACATAGCTCAGTGGTCCAAAGCGGCTGATTTGTAATTCGAGCCTAACGAGTTGCGTATGTTTTCGCTGCGTTGCACAGCTTGTTTTTCATAGGTAGACGGAACGAATCCGATTCGCGCTGCATTTCGTAGCATTGCATTGTTTTGCAGCAAACTTTCGCTCGACCGTAGAATAGACCGTGAAAAACCTTGTCCAGCCGCCAGGGTTGCCTGGCGTGCGCGCGGAATGGTCCATGCCTCGTATTTTTAGCTTCACTGCAATCTTGCGTACATCATTGGGCAGCACCGATCGTTATGCGCGAATCAAGACTTTGATGACCTGTTGACATATAAACGCACGACCATGGTTGCATAGACTCTTACGACTAAGGTCCAATAGACGTCTAAGACATGGACCTGCATCATCAAAACGGATCTGAATGAGGCGCGGGATTCCTTTTCCCCGCTTCGTCCTTCGCCCCATTTCGGACTCGCAATAGAATTCAATCCAGGCGGGAAAACGAAAGGAAAGCGATGAATCCATTTAGTCGGGTGAACAATGCAACTCCACCAATTCTTAGCGGACTTCTACTGGCTTGCTTGCCGCTTGCCCCCATCGCGCAAGCGGTGGATCCGCCGCAGGAGCGTGGCCGGCCGA
>WNGK01013699.1_pt1 | contig 15865 bp, 16 predicted proteins | sample 5400601 | NCBI WGS metagenome assembly WNGK01 (sample SAMN13153376, study PRJNA577476) | soil metagenome | isolation source: 60 cm soil or saprolite under Garry oak tree replicate 1 | place: USA:California | collected 2016-06-15
TCGGTCAGCGACATGCGCGGTGTCGTTTCCACCATCGGTCGATGTCCCAAGCCGAGCTGGCGAACGCGCTTGGAGACAACGTTGATCAGGAGTTGCTGATTGGGAATAACTTGAGCGGCTTCCTGGAGGAGTTGAGTCGTCATATGGCGCAAGGATCTGACGGCGCAGTTGGCTTCCGTCGGGAATTGAAGAATGGTCGGCGCGCTGGCGGCGAGAGTGAAGGGTGTGAGCTGCGACGCGATCATAAAAATGGAGCGGTGACATTGCGAGCGGTTGAAAGAGTTGTCAACCGATTTGTTCCGATCGACGGGATGTCGATCTCGCTCTATGAAAACATCGACAATTAGGCGGGTCTTTGCGAGTACGGAGCGAGCGGCCTAACGAATGTCTTCGACGTAGCTGATGACGCGATAATCGGCCGCGTTGCTCTCTTTATCGAGCTGGCGATCGTAATGCCAGTGCACGTTTCCATTGGCATAGAAGTTCTTGCAGACAATTGCGCCGGTGATATCTGGACCACCATTGATCGTAAAATTAGCACTCGGGGTATAAATTCGAGCTCATCGCCGCGCCGATCCCATAATTGAGAGAAAAACGAGGACTTCGCCTTAGACGGAGTGATATTTTTTTGAACAGCCCGGCCTTCGTCAGGGGTAATCTCCGGCAACGTGTCAGTCTTTCCTAATCGCTTGCCATCAGCGATGAAATGCGCGAGGTAATGCGCGCACTTCGGGATTCGTTTATTCGCTGAAGGAAGTTCGGGCTGTGGCTCAGCTTGGTAGAGCGCCTGGTTCGGGACCAGGAGGCCGTGGGTACAAATCCCACCAGCCCGATAAAAACGTCTACAACTGCAAGGCCAAATGCTGCGCTTCGATTCCTTAATTACAATGTCACCGAACACTTACATGCGCTTCAAAATCGCAGCTGCTATTGTTGTGATCCTGCAGTGAGCTTCGTTGTCATCGCAGGGAATCGGAGTGGACGTGAACGTCGGAAGACCGCCAGCTCTAACTAAGTTCGTATATCCAGAGTATCCGGCCAAACTCGCGACCGATGCGTGGAGCGGTAAACGTCTCAAGACAACTGGTCACGTGCTCTTGAACGAGTTGGCGACGAAAGCGTTCTTTCAGTGGAGATTCCAGCCAGGCGGAGCGACGCAGGTGCAAGTTCCATGTGAATTCTACGCGCACGGTTTTACGCGTAATCTCCGTTAAGCAACGTAAGCCCAGCGACCGTTCCGGTGAATGATCCTTATTCACCGAATATCTTCCTGACGACGTAGCATTCGTTTCCGAAACAGGCTGCTTGTCACAAGAAGTCAGTTGAAATCGGGCCTGCTCCGTGGTTGGATCGGCAACTGCAGAACGCAAATTCGTTATGGGCTCCCTGAAGAAAAGACGTAAGGCGAAAATCTCAAAGCATAAGCGCCGCAAGCGCATGCGGGCGAATCGCCACAAGAAGCGCTTACGATACAAAGCGTAGCTTTTCCATTCGTTAGGCCGCGCTCGAGCGTTTGCGTGCAAGGTTTCGCGCGACTACAATCGGCAACATGATGGAGCCCAACGGCCGGCTTGAGCGCATTCTCCATCGCCTGATTATTGGAGCAGTTTTCCTGACTTTATCAGCGCCTCTTCTTGCTCGACCGCGTTCTGCCGCGCCAAGTCCTCAAATTTCTCCAAGCGCAGCGCCGACAAAAAAATCGGCTCGGCAAGAGGACTCCGTGTTCGCAACCCCGCCTAAAGACCTCTTACTTCGCGCCGAAGGCGAGCATAAAGCCGACGCCTTCGCGCACTTTGTTGAAGGGATGTCGTTCGAAGAGAATGGAGAAATGGACAAAGCCTTGGCCGCCTATCGCAAAGTGCTCGATGTCGATCCAGGGCAGGCGGATTTGGCGTCGCGCGTCGCGGCACTGCTTACGCGGCAGGATGATTTTCCGCAGGCGATCGACGTTTTGAAAGACGCCATCAAAGCGAATCCGAATGCTTCTGAACCTTTACTGCAGCTTGCGTTCATCTACGCAAAATATCTTCGACGGACCGACCAAGCCATTGATTACGTTAATCGTGCTATCGCGCTTGATCCGCATAACATCGACGCCTACGAACGGCTTTGTGAAATTGCGCTTGCGGCTGGAGATGAGAAAAGAGCCTTGCAGTCGCTGGACCGCGCAGCCGCGACGCCCGATGACGATGCCGTCTTTTGGGCGCGTCTCGGAAAACTTTACGCGTCGATTGTTTTTAAGCCTGATCGCCCGCCGAAGCCGGATGAAACCGCGCGGGTGAATGAAATCTTTAAGAAGGCGGCCGAGCATGCCGGCGACAACCCGGCCGCTCTTAAAGAGGTCGCCGATTATTATGCCTCCACCCAGCAAATTAGGGAGGCCATCCCGCTCTATCTGCGTCTACTAGAGCTCGAGCCGAACGATACCAATGCGCGAGAAAAACTCGCCACAGGTTTCGTTCTGACGAACCAGCGCGATAAAGCCGTGGAGATGCTGGAGGAAATCATCAAGGAACACCCCGAAAAATATCAACCATACGACTTACTGGCTGGGTTGCTGGATGATGCTGCTCGCGCGTTGGAACGGGAAAAAAAGACCGACCAGGCAAAAGCGGCGTTTGCCAAAGCGGCTGCCAATTATGAGCAGAGTCTGACCATTAATCCTGGTCGCGCCAGCCCATATCTCCATTTAGCCGAGCTGCTTCTTGGCCCGTTGAAGGAGAGCGACCGCGCGGTCAAAGTACTCAGCGAAGCGCGGCAACACTTCCCCCAAACGCCGGAAATCGTTTACTACCTCGGCATCGCTCAACGCGAAGCGAAACATTTCCAGGCGGCGGTCGCCACATTCGAAGAAGCTTTGCATGAAGCCGAGGCCGAAGGCGCCGAGATTGCAAATGCGCGATTTTATTTCGATTATGGCGCAGCCGCGGAACAAGCCGGCCTGTACGACAAAGCGGCGGATCTTTTTAGAAAATCGATTGCGGTCGATCCGGCCAATGCCGCAGATGCTTACAATTACCTGGCCTACATGTGGACCGAGCACAACACGCATCTCGATGAAGCCGAGCAAATGATTAAGCTGGCTTTGCAAGCCGACCCAAATAATGGCGCATACATTGACACGTTGGGATGGCTTGAGTTCCGGCAGGATAAATTCGATCAAGCGTTGACCGATCTCCGCCGTGCCGCGCAGAAGTTAACCCGCGACGACCCGGTTGTGCTTGAACATATTGGAGATACCTGCGCGAAATTGAATAAATCTGCTGAGGCTTTGGATGCTTGGCAAAAGGCGCTCAATCTCGACCCTCAAAACAAAAAACTGGCCGGCAAGATTGACAATGCGAAGACGAAAATGAGTAAAGGCCAGCCTCCGAATGCAAACCCGATCCATTAAAGTTATGTCGCCTGGCTTTCTGTCGAACTGATCGTTGGCATGAAGGCGTATCCAACACCCTGGCAGAAAAGAACGATGTGGGCTGCGCTCACCGCTTTATTTGTTGTCCTGCTGATCGTGATAGCCGGTGCGGTTGTTTACGTCGGCGCCAATCTCATCAGTTTTCTCCAGCCGATTTTGATTCCCGTTGCGATCGCGGTCATCCTTGCCTACCTGCTCGATCCGCTTGTAACCGAGCTCTGCCGTCGCAAAATGGGACGCGGCTGGGCCATCATTGTAATTTTTGCCAGTGCTGTTATTGCCCTGGGCGGCTTGGTCGCGTGGGTCGCGCCAACCATTTCAATGCAAAGCGCGAACTTTGCCCGGGAGCTTCCCAGTTACACCCAAAAAGCGCGCGACCGCATTGTCGATCTTATCGTTCAGTACAATCGCATGGCCGGCGGTACTGCCGGTCGCGGGAAATCTGCGTCGTCGAGCCTAGTGAATTTCTTGCTCGGAACACCTGCGCCGCACCCACCATCGCCAACCCCTGCTGCGCCTGCGCCGACTCCACTGCCGGAAGCTACCGCGTCAGCCGTTGAAACGATTTCGGCTGCGCCGGCCAAAATCAGTTCGGCCGAGCGGCAGCAACTTGAAACGAAAGCCGAGAAAATTATTCCGAACCTGGAGCGGTATTTGCCCACGTTAGCCGAAAAAATTTGGAATATTGTAAAAAAGAGTATTGGCGGATTTCTCGGCGTGACCGGCTTCTTGCTCAGTTTGATCATGGTTCCGATTTACCTCTTTTTCCTTTTGAAGGAACGGCCGCGGATCGAAAAGAGATGGAAAGATTACCTTCCGCTCCGGGCTTCCCCTTTGAAGGACGAGATCGCAGCGGCGCTATCAGAGATCAACAACTACATCATTGCGTATTTTCGGGGCCAATTGCTCGTTTGCCTCGTCGACGGAACACTCATTGGAAGCGCGCTCACCCTGCTCGGGTTAAGTTTTGCGCCGTTGATCGGCCTTTTGGTCGTGGTTCTGACGATGATTCCGTACATTGGAATTGTGATTTGCTGGGTACCGGCGGTCCTGATCGCGGCACTTCAGTGGGGTGATTGGACGCATCCGCTCATCGTCACCGTTATATTCATCGCTATCCAAAATCTCGAAGGGATGTTTTACGCGCCGCGCATCGTCGGGAAATCGGTGGGTCTGCATCCGATGACTGTCATCGTCTCAATCTTTGTCTGGGGACTGTTAATTGGCGGTTTGCTCGGACCGATTCTCGCCGTGCCATTAACGGCGACGATCAAAGTGCTCTTAACGCGTTATGTTTGGGGACCGCGCGTGCGCGAACGGGTTCGCGATCAATTCGAGAGTGTTCCTGTTGTCCGCGAAGCGGAGCAGACCTAACCCTTCCGACCGGACTTTGTCCACCCGTCAGTTGCATTCCGGCGACCGCGAACGCATAGAGAATAGATGCCGGAAAAAATCAGACGCGTGCGGCGCAAAAGACGCAGCCGATCGTTGCCGGGCGTCGAATCGTTTCCAAGCTTCCGGCTTCATCTACCGCCAGTCCGAGTTGCGCTTTACGTTGCGGCCGCCGCCGTGGCCGTGCTGTTGATTGCCCTTTTTGGAACTTACAGCTCCAAGCTTTACACCGGCTGGCGCGAATCACGTTTACTCAAGCGCGCAACCGCGATGTTGGAGAAAAAAGATTTCGTCGGCGCGAATCGATTGGCCCGCCAGGTCCTCGAACGCCGTCGCGATTCACTTCCCGCTTTTTACATCCTTGCCGAAGCCACCGAAAAACAAAACTCGGAGGACACGGTTTCCTGGCGGGCGCAGATTGCCCGTTTGCAGGCTGACAACATCGACAGTCAGCTCAATCTCGCTTCGGCCGCATTGCGGTTTGGTCAGATCGATCTTGCGCGAAAAACATTGGAGCACGTCGCGCCCAGGGCGCAGGATCTGGCGGCCTTCCATGTCGTAGCCGGCTGGTTGGCGCGAGCCGAAGGAAATCTCGCCGAACAAGAGCAGCAGTTCGCCATCGCGGTAAACAAAGATCCCCAAAACGATCTTTATAAATTTAATCTCGCCGCGCTCCAGATCCGTTCGCAAGAGCCGGGGAAAAGCTCTCAGGCGCGCGACAGTCTGGAGCATCTCACTCAAGTTCCGGAGTTTCGCACCGGCGCTCTCCGGGCATTGCTCAATGACGCGGTCGATCACAATGATCTCCAAGCCGCTGATCGATTCGCGCAACAATTGCAAATGTCGCCCGAGGTCAGCTTCGGCGATTATTTACTCTGCTTGAATTTCTACCGGAAGCTGGACGCGGAAAAATTCGATGTGCTCCTAGAAAAAGTGAAACCAGTCGCATCTCGCAACCCCGGCGACCTCGGCCTTCTCATGGATTGGATGAATGAAAACGGCCTGGCGTCTGAGGTTGTGAAGTGGATGGATAAATTGCCTGAGGCGACAACCGCGAAACCGCCCGCCGCCATCGCTATCGCGGCCGCCTTTGCCGAACAAAAGAACTGGTCCCGCTTGCGGCGGTGGACACGAAGCGGGTCCTGGGAAGAAGAAGATTATCTCCGGCTCGCCTATCAGGGCTTTGCCTGGCGGCAATCACGTCAATCCAGCGCCGATGCCGAGTTTGACACCCTCTGGCGCGCTGCGCTCCGTGCCGCTGCCGATCAACCCGATCGCGAAATCAAACTCGCGCGCCTTGCCAGCAAATGGAATTTGCCGATTGAGAGCGAAGAACTTTGGTCGCGGCTCTCGCGGACTCCCCCCAGCCGGCGCGAAGCACTCGACGCCCTTTATCGGCTTTATCGCGGAAATAAAGACGTCAAAAAACTTTACGATGTGCTCCAGCGTTTACACGACGCTTCGCCTAACGAAATTGGGATCACGACCAATCTCGCGCGGCTTGGGTTAAACATCGATCAGAACACAAAACAAGCGCAGGAGCTGGCCAAACAAGCTTACGATCTCGCGCCCGACGACGTGAACTGCGCAGTGACTTATGCATTCTCACTTTACGCGCAGGGTCGCACCACCGAGGGGCTCGAGATTCTCCAAAAGCTGCCCCCCGAATCGTTGCACGAATCGCATACCGCTGTTTACGCCGCCGTTTTGCTTCTCGATGCAAATCAGACTGACGGCGCCAAGGAATACATCCAGGTGGCGAAACGCGGTCCCATCTACGTCGAAGAAAAACGGCTCCTCGAAGATGAGCTTACGAAAATCTCCGGCGCATCGCCCAGTCCAACGCCAACGCCGTCGCCAGCTCCAACGCCTGCACCGTCGGCAACATCGACATCTCCGTCTGCGACGCCAATTCCTGAACTTTCTGCAGGCGCGACCCCCTGACCGCTTCGATCGCGTTCAGTCTTTAAAAGGATCGACAATATCGCGCCCGGCCATTGCTACACCGAGCGGCCGCAACGTGTGCAGCACGCGGATAGTGCCCGCGTGCGCTTGTAAGACATCAGGCAAACGCCGGTACGCTTGCGGTGCTTCGTCCAAATCGCCACCGCGTAAAACAATTCCGCGGCTGTGCAACCATTTCATCATCTCATCGTGCCGGACGAGTCCGTCCTGGCGGATTCGTTTGTTGCCGACCTTCACAAATCTTCCTTTCGCTGCCGTGCGCGACATGATTCGTCCGGCGCCATGAATGGTTGAAAAAAGCGCTTCGCGGGAAGTCGGCGAATCGAGTCCTTCGATAATCACCGCATCGTCGCCCATGCTTCCGCCCACAAAACCTTTTTGTCCGGGAAATGCGGGCGTGGCGCCTTTGCGCACGACCCAGAACTCTTCGTCATCGTGTTTTTCGCGCCAGGCGAAGTTGTGATGGTTGTGCACTTCATCGACAATCCGCGCGCCCAAAATGTTTTGGACTACGTATCGTGCAACCGCTTCGCGTCCGGCGTAGGCATAGCGCCCGGCCAGATGCATTCCTGCAAGATAATCGTGACCGATCTCTGATTTTTCATCGACCACCGTGGGCGGCACATCCATTCCGTCTTTTCCGCCGGCGGCCTTCAAAAAATGAGTGGCCGTCTTGTGGCCAAGTCCGCGCGAGCCGAAATGGACGCCGACCCAGATCCGATCCTCCTCGTCCGCGAAAATATCGACGTAATGATTGCCGCCACCAACCGTCCCGAGTTGCGCGGCCGCCATCGATCTCAAATCACCGATCGGTTTTAATTGCCACGCCGGATCCTCGAACAATTCGTGTTCGACGCGCGTTTTGCTCTTGCGCCCAATCCCGAACGAAATTTCCCGCACCACCTCGTCCATGATCTTGCCGGTCTTCGGCGCAATCTCTTCGCGTTTGGCGTCGGTCAGGATTGCGAGATTGCCACAAGCGATGTCGAACCCGACGCCGCTGAGTGAAATCTTGTCTTTGTAGGCAACGACGCCGCCGATTGGTTGGGCGTAACCTTTGTGACCGTCGGCGCAAAGCACGCCGCGCTCGCCGCCCGTTGCCACGCAGGTTTCAATTTGCCTGATCGTCGCCGGGTCGTGCTTGCCGAAAATCTTCGTTTTCGGATCCATCGGTAGATAAAGCTCGAACCGATGAAGAAGATTTCAATCCACTATCGGCGCAGCGGTCTTTTGGCCAGAATCTTCCACGCCTCAACATCGGCCTTAGTCCGCGATGGTGAAGCGCACCGCACCGCCGCGATCGAATCGAAAACAACAATGCGAAGCGGCAATTTCATCACTGCCGCCAGTTCCTTCTTCGCCGTGCGCGGCAGTTTTTTGTAAAGCAAACTTAGGTGCGGCTCTTTAGGAGCCTTTGCCAGTGATTTGGTTGCGCGGCCGAGGTCGGTTTTCTTCATCGTGTAGCGGCGCTCTGCCGGCACCGTTTAAGATTGAGCTCCACCGCCCGTTTGACCTGCGGCCCAGGTTAAGGAATTGAGTTGGCCGCCCACAAGACAAAAGACGACGTCGATCCTAAGGTGCCCGGGAATAAACTGGCGCGTCGCTGCGCATGGAGCAGATTATCCCATGCACAAAGCGGCCACTAGTCGCGTGGATTGGTCCGCGCTCCGCGAAGATTTTCCGATTCTGCAGGAGCGCGTGAACGGTCGTCCGCTGATTTACTTCGACAACGCGGCCAGCTCGCAGAAACCGCGCGCGGTGTTGGACGTCGTTCGAAACTATTACGAACACGAAAACGCCAATGTGCATCGCGGCCTGCACACATTGAGCGCACGCGCGACCGCGCATTACGAAAAGTCACGACAGCACGTGGCTGATTTTATCGGCGCTGCGAGCGCGGATGAGATCGTCTTCACGCGCGGCACAACCGAAAGCATTAACTTGGTCGCGCAAGCGTGGGGCGGAAAATATCTCCGCCCTGGCGACGTGATTTTGCTCACCGAGATGGAGCATCACAGCAATCTCGTGCCCTGGCAGCTGCTCGCCGAAAGAATTGGCGCGCAATTGCGTTTCATTCCGGTCCGAGACGACGGCACACTTGAGCTGGAAAAACTTCCGTCACTGCTGACGGCCGAAGTGAAAATCTTTGCCTTCACCCACGTTTCCAATTCGCTCGGCACGATTAATCCCGTCGCCGATCTTTGCCACAAAGGGCGCGCGGTTGGCGCAGTTACCCTGGTCGATGCAGCGCAAAGTATTGGGCACATGCCGCTCAATGTTCAGGAACTCGGCTGCGATTTTCTGGCTTTTTCCGGCCACAAAATGTGCGGGCCGACCGGGATCGGCGTTCTCTATGGGCGATCGGAAATTCTCGAGGCGACGCCGCCGTGGCACGGCGGCGGGGAAATGATCACGAGCGTGACGTTGGAAAAAAGCTCGTTCAAGAAACCGCCGCACCGTTTCGAAGCCGGCACCCCGAACATTGCCGGCGCAATCGGGCTGGCTGCGGCAATTGATTACATCGAAGGAATCGGGCGCGCCGAGATTTTTGAACACGATGTCGATCTTGCCGGTTACGCCTTGAAAGGAATGGCCGAATTGCCCGGACTTCGAGTGATTGGAACGGCGCAAGAACGCGGCGGAGTTATTAGTTTCGTGATGGATGCAGCGCATCCGCATGATCTCACCACGTTTGCCGATCGCTATGGTCTCGCCATGCGCGGCGGGCATCATTGCAACCAACCTCTCATGCGCCGGTTCGACGTAACCGGAACCTCGCGCGCCAGTTTCTATTTCTACAGTACCCGCGAGGAAATCGATCGCATGATCGACATTCTTCGGAAAGCGGTCCGTTTTTTCAAATGAACCCGGAACTTGGCGATCTGGAAGAGCTTTATCAGGACGTGATCCTGGATCATTCGCGTCGCCCGCGAAATTTTGGCGAACTTCCTGATGCTGCGGTTCGAGTTCACGGCGATAATCCCGCCTGCGGCGACGAAATTCATCTCGCCGTGAAATTCGACGGGGGCGGCGGATTACAGGACGTCAAGTTCACTGGTCACGGCTGCGCCATCAGTCAGGCATCGGCCTCGTTGATGACAATGAAATTGAAAGGGAAAAGCCGCGAAGAAGTCGGCGAAATGCTTAGCGCATTTCACAATTTAGTAACGACCGAAAATAACGATGCGCCAAAAAAGCTCGGCGATCTTCGCGTGATGCGCGGCGTCCGAAAATTTCCGCAGCGCGTGAAATGCGCCATGCTTCCATGGCGAGCGGTCGAGCAAGCGCTAAGGCAAACCGAAGGCGAAGCCACCGTTTCGACTGAAGAACCGGAATTTGCCTGATTTATGCCGACCAACGTCCTCGGGACCGAATTAAAATGTTGTTGCCGCGATCCGATGACCGGATTTTTTCGTGACGGCTTTTGTCGAACCGCACCCGAGGATGTCGGTTTGCACACCGTCTGTGTGAAAGTGACCCGCGACTTTCTGGATTTCTCCGTTCTCGACGGCAACGATCTGGTCACCCCGGTTCCGGAATGGGGATTTCCCGGACTCAAACCTGGTGACAAATGGTGCGTTTGCATTACGCGCTGGAAATCCGCGCTCGAACACAATCGCGCCGCGCCCATCGATCTCGAAGCAACCCACGCTTCCGCCCTCGAATTCGTTACCCTCGAAGACCTAAAAGCGAACGCCCTCAAATAAATGGCCTGAAAGCAGCTTCTTAGGCGATGCGTGTCACAGCCCCGTAGGGTAATTTCGCCTAACTACTGGCCAGTTTGTTTCGTGGCTAGTGCGCTTCTCTTCCTCTTCGTTTGTTCTTCCCACGCGCAATCCTGGCGGACCCGCGAAACTGTCTACTCGGCGCAAACCGCCGATGGCGTACCGCTTCAGCCGTTTTCATTTGATCGACAACCTGCGCGTGCGCAGGCAATTCAAGTTGCCTATTACACGCCACGAGCGATTCGCCATGCGGAACCGATCCAACCTGACGAATTCGATTCGGAAGCACCGCTGCCGGGATTCGATCTCGGCGGTTCGCATCCAATGGTCCCCGGAAATCGCGCGGTGTTGCGAAACGGAATCGCCTACGCGCCGGCGAACGCGCCCGACGCAGTCAAACATGCAATCTGGGCGATCAACACGATTCGCAATCGCCCGTACGTTTGGGGCGGCGGACATGGATCGTTCCACGATTACGGTTACGATTGTTCCGGCACCGTGTCGTTCGCGCTTCATTATGCCGGGATGCTCGAGCAACCGTTGCCTTCGAGCGATTTTCTTCGTTACGGCGAACGCGGCCGCGGTCGCTGGTTCACGATCTATTCACGACACGGTCACGTGTTCGCGATGATCGCCGGTCTGCGTCTCGACACCACTGATCTGCGCTACGGGAGCGATGCTGGTCCGCGCTGGCACGTCGATGGTCGCGACGCGTGGAGTTTTCAAGCGCGGCATCCCGCTGGGTTGTAAACGGTCGCGTTCGCAGCCAACATAACGGCAACTTGAAACTGCCGTTCAGTCTTTTTCTCGCGCTGCGTTATCTCAAACCGAAACGTACATTTCTGTCCATCATCACTTTGATTTCGATCATCGGCGTCACGCTTGGCGTGACTGTGCTGATTCTCGTGATTTCGGTGATGACCGGTTTCGATCGCGAGCTGCGGCAAAAAATAATCGATTTTGACGCGCACATTCTTGTGAAAAGCGAGGACGTGATGCGCGACTGGCGAACACTTCAGCAGAAGATCGACGACACGCCGCACGTGGTCGCGACCGCGCCGTTCGTTCAAGGCCCGGTCATTGTTGAATTCCAAAACCAGCGATTGGCGCCGGTGATGCGAGGGATCGACCCGGCCCAGGAAGAAAAAGTGATTCCGATTCGCAAGTTCATTAAAGAAGGTCAGCTCGATCTCGACGGCGAATCGGCCGTGCTCGGCAGTGATCTCGCCCGCATCTTGCGCATCAATGTTGGCGACAAGCTGACCGTTTATTCCCCCGGAAACCTCGGACAGATTCTCGATGAGATTAAGAATCTCGAAAACGCGAAGGGCGCAGACGAAAAGAAAGCGCTCGATAAATTGCGCGAGGTTGTTCTGCCAAAAGATTTGACCGTCACCGGCATTTTTGAGACCGGGCGCTATCAATATGACTCCGAGTTTGTGCTCGTGCCGATCTACATCGGACAGGAGCTTTATAATCTGAGCGACGCGCTCCACGGCCTCACCATTCGGACCGACGATCCTTACGGCGCCGATCGCGTGAAGGAATCAATCGAGCAATTCATTGAGCCGCCGGTGTTCGCGCAAACCTGGACCGAGATGAATCATCAATTCTTCGAAGCGGTGCGGCTCGAGCGCAACGTCATGTTCTTTTTGCTTTTCTTCATTGTCGTGGTCGCCGCGTTCGGAATCATGAGCACGCTCATCACCGTCACGGTTCAGAAACGGCGCGAGATCGGAATTGTAAAAGCGTTGGGCGCGAATATTTCCCAGATCATCTGGGTTTTTCTGGGGCAGGGGACCGTGGTCGGACTTTTTGGAACGCTGACCGGCTTAGGTCTCGGCATGACGCTGATTCGTTATCGCAACGAATTCAGTCATTGGCTTGCGTCAACATTGCACATCGAAATTTTTCCGCGCGAAGTTTACCAGTTCTCCGAGATTCCCGCCCAAGTCGTCCCTCACGACGTGACCATCATTTGCGTCAGCGCGTTTTTGATTTGCTCATTTGCCGCGCTCATCCCCGCTTACTTCGCCGCGCGGCTCGACCCGGTGAAAGCGCTTCGCTACGAGTAGCGGCTGCTTAATATCTCAAGCGCGAAAGCAAAATATCCACCGCGCGATAGGCGTAGGCGTAGCCGCCGACCCATTCGCTCTCCCGCGGGCCAGCCACGTTGAGGATGTCGATCTCGTGGTCGCAAACAAAGGAAACCATCAACGTCGCCGCGTCTTCCGGCGAATACTTCGCCGCATCGATCAAGCGATGTGATTGTCGATCTTCAATGCAGCATCCCACCGTGTATGCGGTTCCGCCGCTCAACTCATGAAAGTAAATCACGATCGTTCCTTGAGATTCCTGGACGTTCCGCAGCGTGCGCTCCTCGGGTCCGCCCTTCTTTAACTCTTTTAGCGGATAACGATCCGGAATTTTCCCGGATTCATCGAGGCGTCCGGCCGGACACCAGCCGCCGCACTTGACCCGATGCTTGAGCGCCACATCGAGCGCCGCCCGATCGACTCCCGTCTGTCCGCCGGAAATAATTTTCAATCGCCTGTAGGAACGATATCCGCTCGTTCGACCATAAGAATGACCGTGCGTTCCGGCGCGCGCGTGCGATGTCGAACCGCTTTTGGAACAACAAAGCCCTGACGCGGTCCAAGATCGACAACCTTGTCTTCAAGGTCGATCAGGAAATGGCCGTCGAGCACAAAGAAGAATTCGTCAATGTCGTTATGTTCGTGCCAGTGATATTCGCCCTCCAACACGCCAAGCCGCACGACCGAGTCATTCACCTGGCAAAGCGTTTGATTGTACCATTTGTCAGCGCAGGCATTGACCAGCTTCTGCACGTCGATGACCTCTAGCGGCCCGTGTAAAATGTTCAGAAGCGTTTGGTAGCGAAAATCTGGCGATGACTTTTTAGAATCCGTGTTGTCGTCGATCATTTTGTCATTCCGACCGGAGTGGAGGAATCTCTTACTATTTCTGTATCACGAACGCGCCCACTGGGAAACATTTAGAGATGTCTCGACTTCGCTCGACATGACAAAAGCTATTCCTCCCCGTCGAAATAATCGGTCTCGTTGCTCTTGATCACAACCCGATCCGCCGCCGACGTTTTGTTCACTTTCCACTTTCCGCTGTCGGGATAGTAAGCTGATTCGCCAATCGGATTATCAGCGATGACGTAGTAAATGAGATCTTCCGAGCCGCTGTTGGTGATTTGATGCGGTTCATCAGGCCCGAAGATGAACGCGTCGCCGTCGCCAACGTCAGTTTTTCCATTTTTATGGCGCACACTGCCGTTGCCGCTGATGACGAGATAAAGCTCCCACGCTGCTGAGTGTGCGTGATACGGAAAATTGTGTTTTCCGGGCGGCACGCGCGTCCACTCCAGATCGAACGGATGCCGTTTCGCCAAATCGAGCGAATCCGGATCGCGTCCGAGCGCGATTGAGATCCCTTTGAAATGCGCAGCGTACTTTCCACCCGGCGATTGCCACGGCTCTTCTTTGATTTCGTTAACGTTGACTTTCCTCATCGCTTTAGAGATCCACCACGAAGGACACGCAGTTCACGAAGCTCCCAGCGAGACAGAATGAACAGAATTTTCAGAATGGATTCGGTTCATTCTGTTAATTCTGTCAAACTCTGTGATCTTCGTGTTCTCTGTGGTGCAAATCATTCTTCGCCGTCGAAGTAATCGGTCTCCGTTCCTTTAACCATCACTTCTTCGCCGCCTTCTTTGGTCACGGCCCACTTGCCGCTGTCGGGATAAAAACAGGAATCGCCGGTGGAGCCGCCGCTGCGCGGGTTATCGGCGATCACGTAATAAACAAAATCTTCCTCGCCGGCGTTGGTGACTTGATGCGCCTCGCCCGGTTGAAAGAAGAACGCGTCGCCCGCAGTGACGATTGTCGACCCTGTTTTGTCGCGAATGCTGCCGCGTCCCGACACGACGAGATAAAGCTCCGACTCACTCGAGTGGGAATGATACGGACAAAGGGATTTCCCCTTTGGGACGCTGACCAGCGCCAGATCGAACGGATGCCGCTTTAACAAATCGAGCGACTCCGGATCGCGTCCGAGCGCCACCGAAATGTCCTTCGATCTCCGCCCAAACTTTCCCTTCGGCGATTGCCGCTCGCGCTCTTCAATATCTTTCAAATTCACTTTGCGCATACCGATCACTTCTTGCGCGCTTTCAAAGGCAGATACTTCCGCACTGGCTGAATGTACTCCACGTTTCCGTCGCGGCGAATCAGCAGCTCAAATCCCGGACCGGAAATTGAAGTCAATGCTTTGAATCTAATCTCCTTGATTTCCGACGCCGTTTGCTCTGCTCCGACGGCCGCGAAGGCCGCGCCAACCATTGCTAGAACGATGACGTTTCTCACAGCTTCCATTTCTTCGGCACTTTTTGTTTGAGTTTTTCGATAGGCGCGAAGAGGTCGCCTTGTTTCTTAACGCGGGCGAGGACTTTGTCGGAACGAAATTTCAGCAGATCGGCTTTTTTCTTTTTCAGGCAGTTGGCGACTTCGTCCCAGGTGACCGGAGTTGAAACGGTCGGTTCTTCCCTGGCGCGGAGCGAGTAAACGCAGATCGTCGTTTTGTGTTCGTCGTTCTGGCTCCAATCGACGAACACTTTTCCCTTCCGCAAAGCTTTCGACATGCTGGAGGTGACAAGATTGCCGTGTTCGCGCTCCAGATGCTGAGCAAGCGCGCGCGATAAATCTTTCGTTTGATCAAACGTTATCAGCGTGTTGAGCGGCACGTAAACCTGCAAGCCTTTCGAGCCGCTCGTCTTGGCGAATGATTTCAATTTTATTTCGCCTAACAAATCGCGCAGCCAAAGCCCGACCTGGCAGCATTGAATGCTGTTGGCCGGCGCGCCCGGATCGAGATCGAACACCATCATCGTCGGTCGCGCGACGTCGTTCTTTTTCGCAAGCGAAGTGTGCAGCTCGAGATCGGCCAGATTTGCAGCCCAGACCAGCGTCGGTAAATCCTGCGCCAGGCAATAGTTCATCGTACGATTGTTGCTCTCACTCCAAACCTTCGCGGTCTTCACCCATTTCGGCCGATGCGATGGACAATTTTTCTCGTAAAAAAATTCTCCGTCCACGCCGTTGGGATAACGCTTCATCGTCAGCGGACGGTCTTCCAGATGCGGCAAGAGCACCGGCGCGATCCGGATGTAGTAATCGATCACCTGGCCTTTGGTGAATCCGACTTTTGGGTAAAGCACCTTGTCAAGATTCGAGACGGAAAGCTTTTTGTCTTCGACGACGAGCTCGGCTTGTTCAGGCATTTCCTAAACCTCGCACAACGTCCACGACGGACACAAAGTTTCTAAGAGTTTTTCTTT
>WNGK01005488.1_pt1 | contig 15862 bp, 10 predicted proteins | sample 5400601 | NCBI WGS metagenome assembly WNGK01 (sample SAMN13153376, study PRJNA577476) | soil metagenome | isolation source: 60 cm soil or saprolite under Garry oak tree replicate 1 | place: USA:California | collected 2016-06-15
GACGATGGTCGGTCAGCCCGGCATCCTTGAGAGTGTGACGCCGTCCCCGAACGACGAGTACATTCTGGTTTCAAAAATCAAGCGTCCGTTCTCGCACCTCATTCCGATGGCCGGCTTCCCAGAGGACGTGGAGGTTTGGAGTCGCCGCGGCGACGTGGTGCGCAAGATCGCCGATGTCCCCTCGCGCGAAGGCGTGCCCATCAACGGCGTACAGACCGGTCCGCGCGCAGTTCATTGGCGGCCCGATCAACCCGCGACAGTCGTCTGGGCCGAAGCGCTCGATGGAGGCGATCTGAAAAACAAAGTTCCGTTCCGCGACAAAGTCATGTGGCTGGCGGCGCCGTTCAGCAGTGCTCCAACCGAATTGGCGAAGACTGAATTTCGCTTCAGCGGCGTGTCATTCACCGAAAAAGGCATCGCGCTTTTGAGCGAGGCTGATCGCGCGACGCGACGCACGCGCACCTGGATTCTTGAAGCGAGCGCGGCGCCGCGCAAGCTGTGGGATCGAAAGCAAGAGAGTCGCTACGACGATCCGGGCACTCCGGTCGTGCGTCGTGACAACGGCACGGGCGGGGGATTCGGCGGTGGTGGCGGTGGTGGTTTTGGAGGCGGCGGTGGCAGAGCGCCGGTCATCCAAACTGGCGACTCCATCTATCTCAGCGGCCTGGGAGCATCGCCCGACGGCGATCGTCCATTTCTCGATCGCTTGAACCTGAAGACGCTCGTTAGTGATCGTCTCTTCCGCTGTGATACGAAATCATACGAAACTGTGGTCGCTCCGCTTACCGATGATGCGAAGACGATTCTCACGCGTTACGAGACGCCGACTGATCCGCCAAACTATTATGTGCGTGATCTCTCCGGGAATTCGAAACGTGCGCTGACGGCGTTTAAGGATCCGCAACCGCAGCTTCGGAGTATCGAGCACCAGTTCGTGACGTATCAGCGTAAGGACGGCGTGAAGCTTTCGGCCACCCTTTACCTGCCTCCGGGTTACAAGAAAGGCGAGCGGCTGCCCGTGATCATGTGGGCCTACCCGCGAGAGTTTGGCGACCCAGACTCGGCGAGCCAGGTCACCGGATCACCGAACCGGTTCACCACCATCAGCGGGTATTCGCATCTGTTTCTGCTGTTGTCGGGTTACGCGATTTTTGACAACCCGACGATGCCGATCGTCGGGCCGGGAGAGACGGCTAACGACCACTACGTCGAGCAGCTCGTGTCGAGCGCGGAAGCAGCCATCGACAAGGTCGTGGACATGGGTGTTGGCGATCGCGATCGCATCGGCGTCGGCGGCCACAGCTATGGTGCGTTCATGACTGCGAATCTGTTGGCGCACTCGCGTCTGTTCCGCGCCGGCTTTGCGGAGAGCGGCGCCTACAATCGTTCGCTGACTCCGTTCGGCTTCCAGAGCGAACGGCGCACGTTCTGGGAAGTACCCGATCTCTATTCGAAGATGTCGCCGTTCTGGTACGCGAACCGGGTGAAGGATCCAATCCTGCTGATGCACGGCGAGGCAGACGACAACTCGGGCACGTTCCCGATCCAGTCGGAGCGCTTCTACATGGCGCTGAAAGGCCACGGCGCAACTGTTCGTTATGTCACGCTGCCATATGAAGCGCACGGGTACGCCGCGCGCGAGACTTTGCTGCACGTGCTTGCGGAACGGATCAACTGGTTCGACAAATACGTGAAGAATGTCGGACCGAGAAGTAACGACGCGACGGCAACAAAGTGAGGTCGGGGCAGCAGCCCGACCGTGAGGAAGGGCGTTACAGATCCCCCGAGCGGTAGCGAGGGATGCCAGCATTCAACCCGTGCGTGAAAGGATTCTCTGTTTCGCCTACCCTCACAGGTTGAGCGTTGGGATCCGGTCGCGACGGCTCCCGGTTTTGTAACATCTGTCGCCCGTTTCACGGGCTCTGACGGTTTTGGTTGGCGCAATCACCCAGCACTCAAGTGCTGGGCTATTTCCGACCGTCCGCTGCGCGGACTTAAGTTAACGAAAAGTTTCGTGAATCATTGACGCCTCACCCTTCCAGCCTACTGCACTTGGTCAGCTCGGACTGACCGTAGAAGATTCCATTTAAGAGGAACTTGACCGGACGGCAGTTTCGAGCGGCGCTTACTTTTTTCAGCCTCAATCTGCAGTGCGATACTTCCCTGGTGCGACTTTGCCGCCGACACCAGGCCATTGGTTCGCATTTAAGCGTCTGGTTGTTACGTGATGTACTTGCCATAAATCTCCCGGTTGTGGTGTTTGTCTTGATAGAGACAAATGGCCCGACGGTTGTGAGCTAAGGGCAGCTGAAGACACTTTCGTGTGGCCCATTGCAGGGCTGTCGGAATGTTGCGGAGGCACTTTGTGTGAGTGCGCGACACCAGCTTGCTGCCCTCTCGAATGAAATGAAATCTGCCGACAGCGTTCAAGCACTGGAAACAGATCTAGGAGTTGGGAGGTACAACATGAAGAGCGTGATTGAAATGCCGATATGGGTTATCGGCTTAATCGGAATAACAGCGGCTGCGTGGCAATTGATGGCATTTCTTGGAGCTAAAGATCCTCAGACAGGGATCCCCGACATGATGGCTGGCCTCAACCATCTATGGTGGGCCATTGGAGCAGTGATCATCGCTACTCTATGCGTCGTAATCTATTTCGTTCGCCACCCGCGCGTGGAGGAGGAGATTCATATCAGCAGGTGAGGTCAACGCGCCTCGTCGTAGGCCGTGGCAAAGAAGCGATTACAATCTATGGCAAATTCACCAGCTCGGACCGGCCGTAGAATATTCCGTTGAACAGGAACTTGAATGTTCCGTGTGGTTGCGCGCGGAACAGTATTTCCGGTCCGAACATAAACAGCTTGCCTGAGCCCACGTTCGCGTCGATGACCGCAGCACTGTCCTGAAGATACTTCTGTCCCCAGGCCCAGCCGCTGCGCAATGGATGATCGCTCTCAAACCACGCGACGGGTTTAATTCCTTTCAAGGCCGCTTCGGTGCGCAATCTAAATGCAGGACTATTGTCGAAGAACACATCCGTTCTCTCGTTCATGCCAAACGCTAGCGGGTTGGTGATGTCCAAATGCACCTGCAGCAGTGACCCCGGCACATAAAATTTATCGCGCGGTAATGCGCGGTCAGTGCCATCGGCAGTTTTTTCAGTCAGAGCGCTCGCCACGGGCAGACCAATTAAATTGGCAAGATTGTTTGAGCTGCCAATCGTAATCACGGTCCCGCCTTCTTCCATGAAGCGTTTAAGTTGCGGAATTGTTTTCGCCGCCGTGATACTGCCGAGGCGATCGCGATATTCAGCGGGAATATTTTCCGGGGAGATGCCGCCGCCGAACTGACCACCGCCCCCGCCGCCACCGCCTCGGCCTCCACTGGCACCCGGAATTGCGCCGTCGACAAAAATAATTACGTCAAATTTCTTGGCGAGATCACCGGCATCCAGCGTAGGCGGATAGACGACGGTGAAAGGGAACTCGTACTGCTCGAGTATCCAACGCGTCCAGCCCGAAGGCATCGATCCGCCGTAACGATCCCATAATGCGATTCGCAGCGCGCGCAGCTTGAGCGCGTCGCCGGCGGGCTTTGTCGTTACGGCAGCAAAGCTCAAGCCAAGGTCGGCCGCCATCTTTTGGAGCTTGGGCAGGGTAGATGATTTCGCCGGAATGAAGATCGTGCCCGCTCCATAATTCTGGCCCTCGGCGTTGAACGGCTTCAAGAGCCAGAACACATCCTCGCCAGTTGCCAGCAGACGATTAGTTACAATGAACGAATCGTTTGTCTGGTGACTCAGCAAAAATCCGACAGCGTTCGTCGCAGGTGCAACGGTGCCGGCGGGCGGCTTAGCCATTCCCGAGAGCTTTTCAAACGGACCATCAAAGCCTTCAAGTACGCGATCAAAGACGACACCCATTTGATAAGCAAGCGTCCAACCGGCATTGTCGTAAGGCGGAATCGGTGGCCCGCCGGGATAGGCGAAATCATCCGGATGGTCTTGCGGCTCGAACATATCCAGGATATGTGGGCGAAACGCTTGCGCTGTCTTCACGACGTAAGAGCCGGCCGGACAGGTCTTCGCTCCGACCTGAAATCCCCGCGTCGCACGCAGGATCGTGATGCCGTTCTTGATGAGCGTGTTGATGAATTTTGTAGCCGTGGGAAAGTCCGGTTGATCTGAAGGAATGATATAACCGCGCGGGTCGCGCAATTCAGGTTTCCGCAGCTCTTCGTAGAACTTCATCGGCGCGCCGCGGAACGCGCCACCACCGCCCGGCGCATCGTTCGATACCGGCGCGTCCGCTCCAGCGCGTCGACCGCCAGGCCCGCTCGCAGACTGACCCGATTCTTTAGCAATTTCATCTTCAATCTGCTCGACTAGTCTTGGGTGGATGGTCCAACTATCTCGGCTGCCTCTTTCGATCGAGTTCTTGCCCATGCGATAGATGTTGAAGAGAAAATCTTCACGCATCTTGGCCGCGAGATCGAGCACGGCGCGGTTTGCCGTGACCGAATAATCAATCGATTGCCGGAAATGCCAAGTCTGCGGAGCGATCGGGAAAGAGAGATCGCCTTTCGGCAACTGTCGCTGCGGCAGAAAAGGAATCTGCATCGGCGTTGGGTTACCAATCGTCTCGGTCAGCAGTCCGATCATGTTGTGAAAATAAGTTGTGGTTCTGAGTCCCCCATTCCACCAGGTTGAGTAAGACGAGCCCGAGCGCATCGTCACACCGGGTTTGCCCTCGGCGGCAAAACGCGTGTGCATCGCAGCCCCTATCAGATCGACTTCCATCGGGATGATGGGATCGAAATTGTAGTTGAACGGATCGCGAAAAGGCGGCGAAAACATGACCGTCCCTGGCGGGCCGGTCTGGTGATGGTTGTAAACGATCTGCGGAAACCAATCCCAATAAAACACGCGGTTAATGGCTTCGGTCTCCGGCTGCGTGACCATGTAGAAATCGCGATTGTCGTCGTGGCCGATGTACTTGTGATAGAGCACAGGCAGCGCGGCCATCGAGCGTTTGGTTGGGTCCGGATTGCGCATATACCAATTTGAAACCAACTCCATGCCGTCGGGATTTACCAACGTGCAGAGCAGGATCACGTTATTCAGAATCCGCTGGGTTTCGGCGTCATTCATGCTGACCATCTGGTACACGGTTTCGATCAACTGCTGGGCGCCGAGCACTTCAGTGGCGTGCAGGCCACCGTCAATCCAGACCACGGCTTTCCCTTCAACGGCAAGCGCGCCTGCCTGCTCATCGGTCAAGCTTTCGGCCAGCGCCAGACGACGCGCGATGTCTTTGTAATGATCGAGCTTCTTCTGATTCTCCGGCGCAGTAATAATCGCCATGTACATCGTGCGGCCTTCGGCGGTGTGGCCGACTTCCACCAGCTTCATGCGGTTCGACTGTTGGGAGAGTTTCTTCCAGTAGTCAACCATCTGCGTATAATTGATGAGGAAATAATCGTCACCGATGTTATGCCCAAACTGTTCCATCGGACTGGCGACTTTGGTTTGAGCCAGCGCCGCTGCGGATGACAGCAGAACGAAGAGGATTTGAAACGAGAGACGCAGTTGTTTGCTTTGCATGACTAACCCTCTCTTTAAGAAAATGTCCGATAAACTTTTCAATTTGTCTCGCTTGGCCCTGCTCCATGAATGATGCTGCCGCAGGCCTTCGAGCATCCTCACGAAAGCACGTTTGGCAGAATCAACGATCGGACGTTCGCGTGCAGGCGAGTCCACAGACCCGGATTCTCGTCAAGCTGCCGCGCGCGCGTCTCAACGTCATCTGAGATTCTTGTTTCCAACATGCGGCGATAGCTCACGCGCTTCGTGGGCGCCGTGTCGGCATCGACTATTGATTGCACAATTCGCCTGGCGCTGAGAATAGCAGCCGGGCCAAGCGTGAGAATGTGCGTCGCGCGACGGCATTCGGTTTCGTCCTCGCGGCTGAAGGAACTGCCGCCCGCCTTAAATTTTTTGATGTGGTGTTCGAGGATGGTCGAAGAGACGGGGATGATTCCCGCTACATCGACTGCAGTTGCGCCTGAGTTCCGTTTGATGTAAGCGAGATGCGAGGCGCCGCCGGCTTCCGGGCCCAGGCCAAGAAAGAATATGTCGAGTCCGCCCATGGCCTCTAATTTCTGCACATATCGGGTGACTTCACTTTGCAAATCGCCGGCGTCAGTCCGCATCTGAGTAAAGCTCTTGACCCGCTGAAAGAATTCCATCCCGAGCAAGCGTTCGAAATCGCGCACAAAACTGAAACCATTCTCCACGCGCATCGGCGCCAGCGCGTCCTGCGTGAACAGGTGAAGACGACTAACAAGACCATCGGGGTCGCCTGCGCGCGCTCGCTCGCCGAGCAGTCGATGCATGGCCTGGGCGCCGCGCCCGCCCAGAAGCGCGATTGTTAGATCGCCGCGCTTGGCCTGCGCCGCCGCCTCAAGCTCTTCGAGCATTGCGCGCCCGACCAGCTCTTCCGTTTCGATAATCTCGGGTTGGATCTCATGAACTTTCGTGCGCGCAAGCTCCGCGCGCGCATCGGCGCCACCGCGTGCCAGCCAAAGATTTTCTCCGACCTCGCGAGGTAGCAGACTAACTGGAGCAGGCGTACTCAATCGCATTTCCTCGTGGCGGGCGGTGAGCTAGATGCGTTCATGGTACGGATTTATATCACTAATCCAGAAGAGCCACAATTCAAAGAATTTTCGGTACTGATGCAGTTTCAATTGGGAACGATCTCATTCACACCAGGCTTTCAGCCAGGTGACGAACGCCGGTTATCACAACCGAGAGAGCGGGCTGGGATCGCTAGCCACCTCGCTGAAGCGAGGTGTGACTGAGAGTTCAAATTGCATCAGGACTAGAATTTCTTCACTTCAACGCACTGCAGGCGATTGCGATTAACAAATCTCGTCTTCAATTGGTCGAGCCAGCTGCTTTGTTCCTGATCACTTTCGGCGCCTGGACGTTCTTACAGTCAGTCAGCTTTACGGGGTTTCCGTCCGCGGTGCGAAGCTCGACATTTTTCATGGTCCAGTTGCGCGCGCTTTCGATAATGCCCGCCTCGTTTGCCTGGGCAGCCACATTTATCCAATTCACATTCGCGATCGGTTTCTCTGGCAGGCCCACAGCAGAGAAGACACGATCCGCACCGGCCACTGTGACGTCTTCAATCGTGATGTTGTGGAATTCGCAGAAGCCGCGTTCGGGCGGCGTGACGGGCGTGCTTAACACGCGCCAGTACGGCGGGATGTCCTTTGCATCAAGAGGAATCTTCGCGTAGCTGTAGCTCGGGTTCCAGTTCAGCGTGAACGTGAATGCCAGCGGCACATTTTCCAACCTTAGATCGTGAATCAAGACATCTTCAACATAGCCGCCGCGCGTCCTGGCGGACTTGAACCGAATGCCCTCACTGGTGCGAATGCCGTGATTGTGATAGGCGACGATCTTGCGGATGCCGCCCGAAGTCTCGCTGCCGAAAGAGATCACGCCGCCACCACCCCGCGTAATGTTGTTCCGGATTACTACGTATTCAGTCGGTCGATTAACGCGCAGCCCGTCGGAATCGCGCCCCGCTTTCAGGCAAATACAATCGTCGTTGTTGTCGATGTCACAGTTCTGGACCAGCACATAGCTGGACGAGTCGATGTCAACTCCATCGGTGCTGGGGCCGCGATTGTCGCTAATTCTGATGCCGCTGACCGTCACATGATCCGAGTAGACCACCTGCACGGTCCAGAAGCCAGAGCGCTTCAAGCTGAGATTCTCAATGCTGACGTCGGTCGACTTCCAAATCACCATCAAGCGTACGCGCTGGGCGTCGTAGTCCGAGGCCCAACGCAGACCGCGAGGTTCGTAATCGCCTCGGAAGCTCCAATATCTGTCCCACCATTTCTCACCGCGGCCATCAATCATACCGCCACCAGATATCTTCACATTTTTCTGATCGTTGACATTGATCACGGCCGCGGGCCATTTCATTTCAATGCCGGCGACGCGGGTCGAAAGCGATGGATAATCGTCGTCATTCTGACTCGCGAGCAGCGTGACACCGAGACCGATGCTCAGATGCACATCGCTCTTGAGAAAGAGCGCGCCGGTGACATAATGACCTGGCCTGAAAGTTACGATGCCACCACCAGACTTCGAGCAGGCTTCAATCGCCTGCTGTATCGCTTTGGTCGAGTTCTTAATGCCGTCACCCGTCGCGCCGTATGAATTCGCGGAAAAGATCCGGGTCGCCGCCGGCTCGCGCCTTGCGCCAACGTCCTTTACCCACCCCGGCAGGCTCGCATGCGATTTTGCCTGCGCGAATGCCGAGTGATTGATCGTACCGGCCACACACAAAGTCCAAAATGGGATTAGCAAACGCCTCATCAGGGGCTTCCACCATTTCTTCTAATTCCGTAGATGTCTATCTCGACGATGCTGAGTGTACCTTGTTTCTGACTCTATCCTATCATCATCTTTCTTGTCGGTAAGCTTGCGGATGTTGCTGAGACGTCCACGTCCGCGGCGCTCCGTTGAGTTCGAGTTTGTTGATCCACGCGTTGGGCGATCACGGTCTTGTCAGAATATCGACAGCAGCGTCGTCGAAAAGATGGTCACAAGTTGGTCACAAACGAAAAGCGGCAGGCTCTTTGACCTGCCGCAAGTCATTGAAAATAATGGTGAGCTGTGGAGGGCTCGAACCTCCGACCCGCTGATTAAGAGTGTGTTGAAACGCTCTCCAGCAGGTTATGGCCCTTACGATTTATTAACATTTGTTACGGGTTGCAGCCGCCAACGAGTCTATCTACTACCGCTTAGTAAGTCCAGTTTACTTGTAGTCTTGTCACAAGTTTGTCGCAAGCTCATTCGCAGTCGCGCTTTTGCCTCGCTGCGAAGAATGCATTTCCTGTTGCGGGACCAGGCACCTTGGGTTGTGAATGCAGCCCCGATGCCACCAACTCAAGGATTGAGCCAACTACATGTGAGTGGAACCGTATGGAAAATTTAGGTGCTACAAACCGACCTACCAGAACTGCGTCAGCTACGCGGTTTCTCAGCAATGATCTCCAACTGTCGACGTCCGATCTCCTTGATGCTGGAATCGGGCCACTTCTCAAGCTGCTGGTAACTTGGATGGTTCGGCTTGTCCTGACAAGGATTGCGCGCCGCATTATAACTACAGATTAGCGACCAACGTGGCTTCGGGCTACGATTTGGGTCCGAGCGATGAAGTAGATTGCAATGGAAGAATAGCGCTGTTCCTGGAAGCATCTCACAGTCTACTATCTCCAGATACTTGAGTGCTTCACCTACTCGTTTGATGTCGGCACCGGTTTGCTGTCCAACTCTTCCATGATCAATGCGGCCCATGCGGTGTGACCCCTTGATGACCTGTAGGCAGCCGTTCTCCCTTGTTGCGCGGTCAATTGCGATCAGGCAACTTGCCATGTAAGGAAACAAACAGCCATTGGAGTACCAGTAACCATAATCTTGATGCCATTCCCATGCTCCGCCCACAAAAGGCTCCTTGAGCATGATTTTGTGGTGATAATGGTAAACCTCTCCATCCAGCAACTGCTCCAAAGGATCAACGATGCGGTGGCAGTGGACAAAGGCACTGTAAATGTCTTCGCCCAGGGAACCGGTAATCCACAACTTACTCCGGTCACCAGAGAGGTCCAGACGCTCGATTGCCTGTTCTGACATTTGCTGATCAGCTTTGGCGATTCTGATGAGCAAATCCATTTCTTCGGCGTCAAACAATCCTTCGACCATCAGAAAGCCATCTCGATTGAATTGCTCGAACTGTTCCTTGGTTAACTTGGACATGCTTCCGGCCATGGCGTTTGTCCATCAGCTTAATGCTCAAAATCAATTATCTGGACATCTGCGGCGGAGCACTCAAACGCGAGGCCGAGTCTGTATCCAGATAGATAGTTGTATGCGTATGTTGCTGTAGAACAGATGCCGGATGGCTTGGGCCAACCTCACCTTCAAGGCTATTTTTGACAGCCTGTGCTTTCCTTTTATCAGGAACAATGCAGAGTATGTTCGTTGATTTAAGAATTTGACGGATCGACATTGAGATTGCTTTCCGCGGAACCTGCTCTAAGCTACTGAACCATCCTTCGCCCAGTTGCTGGCGTCTGCAAGCCTCATCGAGTTTCACGACGACGTAAGGCTCCTCCGTTTCAAAATCGGCGGGTGGGTCGTTGAACGCCAGATGACCGTTCTCTCCGATTCCGACAAAGGCTGCATCAATCGTGCGGGAAGATATCAAGTCTCCCACACGGCGGCATTCTGCCGCGGGATCAGGGGCGTCGCCATTGACGAAATGAAATGTGCCCGGATGAACAAGATTCACAATGCGCTCCTTAAGATATTTCCTGAAGCTCGCCGGATGAGACTCAGGAAGCCCGACATATTCGTCCAGGTGAAAGAATGTAGTCTTAGTCCAATCGATATTCGGCTCGCGGACAAGCGCGTCGAGAAACTCAAATTGGGAAGCGCCCGTAGCAGCAATCAGGTAAGCACGGCCATGTTCGGTGATTGCCTGGCGGATGATTCGCGCAGCGTCCGCCGCCGCCGCCTGGCCCAACTTTTGTTTGGAATTGAAAATCCGGACATTCATCAAATCGCCTCCAAACGCTCCCCTTGAAAACAAGAAACAGAAACCGCGCGATGTCCAACAACTTCTCGCGGCTCACCGAATGCGGTTGCAAAATATGGCGACAAAAACTGAAGTTCGTCGGACATCAATTCTGAGCCACCATCTCGGCAAATTGAAAGCATAACTGAACTGAGGGGGCAATATCTTCAATTGATGGCCGCGGGCGCACCCCAGTCTGTAACGCTCTCACAAATTCGACAGCTTCGTCATAGCTCCCATTCATCACATCTTCCGGAGAATCAATTGAAGCGACCTCTTCCAGCACCAGGGTATTTCGTTGCCAGCAACGCAGGGATAAAGGCTGACCAAATGGTGAGGTGACAGAGGTGCGGAAGCCATCACCTACTAGTTCATAAGTCTCCTCGAGCATACCCGACGTTGGCAAGACCTCAATATGTCCGAACACTCCCTGCTTAAACTCGAGAGAAACTGAATACCAATATGCTGCTTGGTCCGCTCGCTTTTGAGTGCGAATGTTAGATTCACTGATGTCGCCAGCAAGATAACGCAAGGCGTCGATGGCGTGCACCGCCGTTGACCAGAGAAAATCGGATTCCTTTCGCTCGTGCCTCATCATGGTGCAACGAACATAACGGAGTGGGCCAATGCTTTTGGCCCAAGCAAGACCGCGGTTCAGCAAGGGCATGAAACGGCGGTTGACAGAAACCATGTGAGGCGTTTGCGTTTCTTTCGCTACTTCAAGAAGATGATTCACCTCCGCCAGGGAGATACCCAGTGGTTTTTCAATCACGCAAGGAACTTTCATTCGCAGTAATTTAATGCCGATCTCTACGATACGGTGCATTGGCATGACCGAGATGCAGCCATCCAGCTGCTCCTTCGATAACATTACGTCGAAATCAGAATAGGCGCGGGCAAAACCGTATCTTCGGCAGAACTCTTCGGCGCGCTCAACTTGCAGATCGCAGGCTGCGGCTAAGTATATTTCACCGGCATGTTCTGACGCATATCTTGCTAAGGGGACGGCATGGCTGCCTTCCGCATGCTCTCCACATCCGATGAGTCCTAATCGAAGCATGTTCAGTTCATTTCGCGCCAGTGCATGGCGTAGTAGGCAGCGCCGAGCGTGCCCGCAAGATCGCCGAGAGTCGCCGGAATGATGTGCACGCGGTGCCCTTGTGGCCGCCACTCCATTTTCTCGAGAAAACATTCGAGGGGTCTGAAAAGAGCGGCTCCCGCTTGAGCGATTCCGCCACCGAGAATAATCACTTCGGGATCAATCGCGTTGATGATGGACAGGATTCCTGCGGCCAGGTGGTAGACAGACCGCAACCAGATGTCTGTCGCTTCAGCGTCACCCTCCAGATGCGCCTCGACCAATTGGCGCGTTAAGGTAAATCGTCCTCCTGAACGTGCGGCAAGCGTGCAGTTGCCGATCATCTGTTCAAGACTGCCAGGTGTGCCAACAATATCCGGTGGGCCATCAGGGTTCAGGGAGATATGTCCAAAATGCCCGGCCCTTCCGATGTGGCCTCTGAACAGGTGACCATCGGCGAGGATGGCGCCGCCGACTCCAGTGCCGAGCGTCAACAGCACGGCCTGACGATAACCTGCCGCTGCGCCTTTCCAGGATTCACCAAGTAAGGCCGCATGTGCGTCGTTGAGCACAGGCACGGGATGCGAAGTTTGCAAGAAAGCTGTCCAGTCGAGTCGCTCAAGTCCTTGGAGTCGCCCTTGCATATTGGCTATCGAAAGGCCATCCTGCGCCGCCAGGCCAGGCGCAGCCAAACCTATCCAGCGCGAGGGCTGATCCCGACGGTTTTCAAGCTCACTGATTTTCTGTTTTATGGTCTGAGCCCAGGAACCTGTCGCGTCGTCTGCAGTTTCAGCCGCTGAGCGGTCCAACACCTCGCCATCTTCCGAGACGACCGCGACCTTGATATTCGTGCCGCCGAGATCAACACCGATTGCATAGCTCATTAATCTATTCCCGGGTTCTCTTTCCATTACCTGAAGGGATAAATATCTTCAAAGGCGCGAGACACTCCACTGGTGGGTCCATACCAGACGCTGCTCCCGAAAGTCGTCAGATAGAGCATACCTTTGTGATGGGGGTCTATGATGGGGCGATGACCCCACTTGAAGTTGTAGCCTTCTAGTCGCTGCCAGTGCTTTCCGCCGTCAGCGGAACGATAGGCCCCACTATCGAAAGTGTTGATAAACAGCGTGGCAGGATGATCCGGGTCGACGGCGATGCCATAAACGTGCGCAGCCTCATCGAAGATATTGCGCCAGTTCTGGCCAGCGTCCTCGGTCACATAAAGCCCGCCGAAGCGCTCCGCGCCCTTAATCGTTTTGGGCCAGCACGCCAGGTACATAACTCTGGCGTTAGAGGGATCAAACACCAGATCGTTCGGCGCATTCGCTTCTGCCGGAAGCGGGACGCTTTGCCAGTGTTCGGCTCCGTCCGTAGATTTGTAGAGAGCCCCGTTAATCTCTTTGCCATTTTCCAACCCGCGTGCGACGAGTAGATAGAGCGCGCCGTCTGGCGTCAACACCAATCGCCAGCCATTTAGATTGTCGCCAAGCCCCTGATTCTTAAGCTTCCATGTGCGGCCATCGTCATTTGACTTGAAGACACCCTTACCGAATCCGGCAACATAGAGCGTCCTACGTCCCACGGTACTGTTGGGATCGAGCACGATGTGCGTCGAGACTGAATTGTCAGGCATCCCGCTGTTCGACTTGTGCCACGTTTTCAAGCCGTCATCAGTACGACAGAGATCGAATGTTGCCAGCTTCGACCACCGTCTAACGAATGGAAGAGGCCGATGTCCGTATAGGAGATGACCAGATGCCCTTGATTCCACGGATCGAAATGAACGCCATAGCAGGTTGTAACATCCAGCCCGCGTGTTGACACCGTGCCATCTGCCTGATCGTGGGAATAGACTTGCTGCCAAGTGCGCCCACCGTCTGTTGTCTTATAGGTTGTGCCATAGTCGGTTGCGTAGCAGACCTCAGGTTGCGTTGGACCCACGCCTAAACCAAGCGGCGCCTCGCCCCATTCCGGTCCGTAGTCGCGTCCCACCCAGCTATCTTTCTTGTTCAGAGGATTGAGATTGTCGTTCTCGCGCAGCACCCATTCCCACGTCACGCCACCATCCACGCTCTTCGTAATGCCGTAATAGTTTGTTAGGCCCGCAGGGTTGGTTCTCGTCTCGGGATGTCGCTGAACTGCCAGGTACACGGTACGTGCGTCGCGTTCGGAGCAGGCGATTTGAGTGAAGAGTGGAAGCTGATTGCTACTCGGTCCCGCGAGATTCTGATCCAAAACGGAATGGATCTCCTGCCAAGTCTGGCCGCGATCAGCTGATCGCCAAACGCCGGTTGAAAGCTTGCCTCCTTCCAGTTTCGCCGGAGTAGTAAGATAAAAAATGGGTGCGTGACGAGCGGGGTCCAGGCCGCAAGCCGTATCGGTAATCTGTGAACTAGTTGGCAGCTTGATACGATCTAGTTGAAACCCTTTGGTGTGGGCGATGAGAGCTTCCACATCCGTGAAGATGAAGAGCCGCCGGTCTTCAGACGGGGAAGTCGGATCAAGATAAAGCCCGCGGAAGTCGCGGCCCCGCGCCTCGCCTCCTTGCTTCCAGCTTTTCCCCCGATCAATGGAAAAAAAGATTTTCAGGCTTTCGGATTTGATACCGAGCCAGATATGCTCCGGATTGTCGGGATCAATGCTGATAGCCTGGATATTGCCACCGGGCCAGTTGTCGCTGGAGACAAAAGAATGGTCAGCGTGATCTCCGATCATGCGCTCTCGAATGCCAGACGCGGGATCCGGAAAGATCAAACGCCAGGTGTCGCCATTATCGTCCGAACGGAAAAGCCCGCTCGCGCCCGCATAGATGATCTTAGGATTGATGGGATCAAAAGCGAAGGAGTCAACCCGAGTCCGTAGATTGAATTGGCGCCAGGTCTGGCCTCCGTCATGCGTAATATAAGAGCCCGTCATGTCGCAGGCGACCAGGACTGTGCGCGGATCGTGCGGGCTGATGGTTGGGATAAACTGCGCGCCGCCCCCACCTGGCCCAATAATCTGCCACTTTGCCGCGGCGGGCGAGGCGCGACGAATCGAACTCACTCTCTCAAACGGAAAGCACAAGAAAGTGAGAAGCAGGGCAAACGTGATAAGCAGACATCTACTTGCTTTCGTTTCTAAGCTCATACGCCCTTCCTCCACCGCTTGTCATCGCGACGAATCAACTGGATCGTGAGCGAGCCATCCGTATTCGCGGGCTGGGCAGAAGCCCAGCGAACTGGGCGACGTATCCCGCCTTTGGTTTCGATCTCCGCCCTGATCTTCAATTGCTGCCCGTCCATGCCCTTCGGCAAAACGAATGACGCCTGCCGCAATTTACCGCCGTAAGGATGTCCGGCGTCCAGGCTCCCACCGACTTTGAGCTTCGCATCCAGGCTTTCGATATAAACTCTAAGCACACCGGGAACACCGGCCGCTCCGTCATTTGCGACCGCAACGATCAATTCATCCGTGCCATAGCGCTTCCTCTGCCACACCCAGGAGGGACGCACGCGATAGCCCATGCGCCTACGAAGGATGTCGAATCCATTGGGATAACGTTCATAGTAGCGTCCGAGATTTTCTGATTCAGTCCACAGCGACCAGTAGTTAGCTCCCAGGTCCAGGACGTGAAGCATCCATTTCTCCAGGACATTGATTCCGGCATCATCAGTCGGAAGATACTTGGGATCGATCTTGTACTGGCGGTAATAACCATCCTCCATAACGACGGCCAGCCAAGGCGGGCGGTTCGCGAGTTCTTCGATCTGAATCGACTCTTCGATGATGATGCTGTCTGAACGCAGCCAGCAGCCTGCGCGCACACACAGGTCCAGCACTTCATTATTGCCGACGCCGCTAATGTCCGGCTGAGTATTCACGGCGAGCGGAACTTTCTTCCATAGATCAAGCTGAAGCTTAGTCATCTCAATGAAGGTCTTCTCTGCTGTGCGGTAATCTGGAAAGGGGTTGGGCAGATTGCCAGTGTGACCTTCTCCCCAGAACCCATACATCATCAAGTCGACATATTCCATGAGCGGGTTGTCATCAAACTCGGCGGCGAGCAACTCATTTACTTCTTTGAAGGCGCTCTGAAATGCTGGATGATCATAGCGCGGCTCGATGAACTGGTGAC
>WNGK01010789.1_pt1 | contig 15860 bp, 14 predicted proteins | sample 5400601 | NCBI WGS metagenome assembly WNGK01 (sample SAMN13153376, study PRJNA577476) | soil metagenome | isolation source: 60 cm soil or saprolite under Garry oak tree replicate 1 | place: USA:California | collected 2016-06-15
AGAGTATACCATACTTGCGCATAGCAGAGTCAATGTGAAGAAGCAGCGTCATTGAAAATTGACTGAATCTTTGTTGCCATTGAAATTTCTCGACGTTATAATAATTGAGCATAGTTATTTTCTCGTCGAGAAATTCCGATGCTTAGTTTTATCCATGCGCATACCCCGTCAACTCAACATAGCCCTCGCCCTTTACTATACTCCCTCCACTCTGACCCTGGATGTACACAGCACCCTCCCAGTAGCTATTACCCGTCGATTGATACGCAACAAGCTCCTGATTAATCAATTCAGGCGTGAGAGTCAATGATGCCTGTAATTGCGGGTCGTGAATCTCAAGGTGCCAGCCGGAAGGATAGTTTGCACCCGTGGCTGGACTTTTCCAGTGGCCGAGCACACCGGCATGCAGTGAACTTGCAGGCAGCAGGTGGTCAGCGGCATCGGGGTCAATGTAGCCAATATAGGTTGAGACGGTTTTGCCTGTGGCATCGCGGATGAGGTATATCATCATTTCGGTGTCGTTATTCAATTGGATGCTGAACCAGTCCCAACCGCCGCCGCCGAGGGTTAGAAAGTTGCCCCACTGGTGGTCCATCCAGGCTTCACCGGTGACCTGCAACGGTTGCTTGTGGTCGACCACCGTTCCTGTTAGAGCCATGCGGGTACGTGAATAGTAGTAAGAGAAACCCGCCAGGCCATAGGTGATCAGGCCGTTCCCATTGTGTAGAGTTGGAGGCTTGAGACCTTGCAAGGTAATATTCATAGCGTAGTTTGGCATCTCTGCTGCCAGGTGATCCAGCCCATTCAAGCCATGTATTGACCAGTCGCCAACGGAAACATTGATACCGCTCGTCGATGTGCCGTTCGGTATGACTGCACCTGGCTCGGTCAGGCGGCGCTGGTCAAAATGGAACTCACCGCGTGTGACATCGCTAATAGCAAAGTGAGCTGCATAGACAGGTGGAAGATCGCTGCGCAGGGCCTGGAAGATGACCAGTTCAAAACCGTAGTGGCGGGGATGGCTGCCAGGTGTTATTGCATGTCCTGTATAGTACCACCATTCGGTCAGGTCGCGGTGTGCAGCTTCGTCCTGCGGAAAACGCACAGGCGGCAGCGAGATTGTTTGAGGTGTAGTTTTTACTGCCGGCAATTGCGCGTCTGTCGCGACGATGCCCGGAACACTACAGGAGGATAGTATGAGCGAAAGTAATAGTAATATAAACAGGCAAGCCTGCGCTGCATTGCGCGCTAAATCTCTTTTCATCGCTTATCTCCGATACCTGCATCGGTCATTGTCTGGACAGCCCTATCTTGCTGCTCATCAGCTTCTTGTTTGCTGGCCTTCATATAATCGGCAAGAGCAGGCGGGTGGCGTTGCACACCGGCAAAGGGTAGCCACCAGTTCAGATTTCCCAGGAGGCGCATGGTGGAAGGGACCAGCAAGCCGCGCACCAGCGTGGCGTCGATCACGACGGCCAGGGCCATCCCCAGGCCAAGGGCCTTGACCAGAATCATATCGGCTGTGGCAAAACAGGAACTGACCACAATGACAATAATAGCGGCTTGCGTGATGATACCTCCGCTTCGCTGCAAGCCCAGGGCTACGGCACGGGTGTTATTGCCGGTCTGCCAGAAAGCCTCTTGCACACGCGAAAGCAGGAAAACCTCGTAATCCATAGAGAGGCCAAACAGTGAGCAGAACAGGAGTATGGGACCAGAAGCCTCTACGAAACCTAGCGGGGTGAAGTTTAATACCTGGTGCAAAAAGCCTCCCTGGAAGATCACTACCAGCGCTCCATAGCTCGCCAGAATGGAGAGTGTATTCATCAGGATGGCTTTCAAGGGTAGTACCAGAGAACGAAACAGCATTAGGAGCACGACATAGGTGGTTATAGCCACGATCAAGACAGCGATGGGAAAGTCGGTGTAGAGCGAGGTGACGTAGTCCATGTCGCCAGCCGTACTCCCATCAACCAGGGTTGTCATACCACCGCCGGGAGTCGTGTTACGAATGGTCTGTACAAGGGCCTGCGAATGCTGGTCGAGCATCCCATATTTACTGATGACGAAGATCATCGTGGTATCGCCTGCTACCGACGCTTTGAGGAAGGCTGACAGGTAGGGATCAGCGATCAGTTGTGGATGGGTATAGAGCAATTCATATTGGGCCAGGGTAAAACGTGGATCGGCACTGACTATACTGTCAACCCGCGCCACACGAGGATCAGCTTTGATGCGCTGAACATAGTCATAGAGTTTACGTATATTATCAGCAGTCAAGACGCTGCCACGAGTCTGCACCGCTAGCAAAATGGGCGTTGTTTCACGGTCATTGAAGCGTTTAGCTAACAGGTCGTATGCCGCACGTGACGGGACGTCAGGAGGAAGAATGGATGCATCAGGAGCCGAAAAGCGTACATTCAGGAATGGCAGGCCCAGGACAACCAGTAGGATGAATACAGGTACAAATATCCGTAAAGGATAGTGCATAACTACCTGAGATAGTCTATACCAGAATCCATGGTCTTCTGCCGGTGACCGCGTTACCTGTTCCCCGGGCCGGGTACCCACTAGGAGTACTTCTGCATTCCCATTTCTTCTCCACAACCTCGGCAGCCGTACGGGGAAAGCGTTGATCCTGGTACCGATGATGGCCAGAGTGGCGGGTAGAAGGGTAATCGCCGCTAAGACTGCCAGCATGACAACCAGTACGCCGCCCATTCCCACCGAACGCAGCATGCTGATACGGAAGAAGATGAGACCGATCAGGCCTATCGTGACGGTCAGGCCTGAAAATGTTACGGCTCGCCCTGCCGTCGCAATCGAGATAGCCACAGCCTCGTCAACGCTACGACCGCGAGCTAACTCTTCGCGGAAGCGGCTGACTATAAATAGCGAGTAGTCTACACCGAGGCCGAGGCCAAACAAGGTGGTGATGTTAAGCACAAAAATGGAGAGGGTTGTGATATGTCCCAGCCCAAAGATCAACGCCAGCGATACAACAACGGCTCCTCCGCCTACTAATGCTGGCAAAATCGAGGCAACCACCGATCGGAACACCAGCAATAGGGCAATAATAGCGAATGGAATAGCCAGGAACTCGGCACGGCGCAGGTCACGTTCGCTTACCGCTTGAATATCTTCGTAAAAGACCGGCCCACCGCCAATACTTGTTTTCAAATCGGGAACTGGCCGCAAGAGATGCTCCAACTCAGGCAGAAGCTTAGCCGCGGTATCGGGGTCGGGCTTGAACATGACATTGACATATGCGGCATGCCGATCTACCGCAATCTGCCGTGGATTGTCGGTGAAGCTTACTATGCCGGAGACCTGTGACCAGCTGCGCACTTTTGCCAGAGCCTGTTGTGTCTCTTGTATAAACTGCGGGCTATCCGCGCTATATTTCTGGCTGGTGAAGAATACCTCCACAACTGTCAGGTTGAGGTGTAGTTTCTGAACCAGCAAATTAATTGCCCGTTCCGATTCAGCATCAGGGCTGACAAACCCCCCGGGATGCAGCACCGAGCCAGCCTGCGGCGCAAATGGTAGACTGACCGCAATGGCAACCATCCACATGCCCACAATCAACCAGCGAAAGCGGGTGGCTAGCTTGCCTAGATGGTAGAACATATCCAAGCCTCTCTTTTCATAAAGCGGGAGTGCAGAGGGCCGCGGCCCTCTGCCGGGCGCGCGGGGGTGTCCCCCGAAAATTCTTTTTTCTGTTTTCGTCGCCGAAGGCGGCGAGTTATGAGTGGATCTCAGACCCTTTGCCTCTCGACGCCTCCCCCGCATTGTTGTATTATTAAGCAACTCTATACTACTAGTAGTCCTCTGCCACTCAGGTGTCAAGGACTAGCCTGAGATTCACTCATAAAGCGGGAGTGCAGAGGGCCGCGGCCCTCTGCCGGGCGCGCGGGGGTGTCCCCCGAAAATTCTTTTTTTCTGTTTTCGCCGCCGAAGGCGGCGAGTTATGAGTGGATGTCAGACTTGCATATAAACGTCCTTGATTGCAAGGAGTCACAGCCTTATGGCAAAACAAAATAAAAAAGAGCAACCCAAAACCTCCTCAAACAACGCACCTGTCAAAATCATCACAGTGAACCGGCAGGCCTATCATGACTACTATATCGAACGCACTATTGAGGCTGGTATTGCTTTAAAAGGTACCGAGATTAAATCTATTCGCGATGGCAAAGTAAACCTGCGCGGCTCATATGCCATAGCACGCAACGGTGAACTGTGGTTAGAGAACTCCCATATCGCCGTCTATGAACACGGCAATCGCTACAACCATGAACCTATGCGCAGCCGCAAATTGCTGCTCCACCGGCGAGAGATCAATCAATTCGTCGGCAGGGTGGAAACCAAGGGGCTGACCCTGATCCCCCTCAAGCTTTACCTCAAAGGGGGACGGGCGAAGATCGAATTGGGTCTCGGTCGCGGTAAGAAGCTTTATGATAAGCGTGAAGCTATCGCTGAGCGAGATGTGAAGCGTGAAATTGAACGAGCGATACGCACAAGGTAAGGAAGAGAGTATCTTCACCCAGTTCTTTCACTTACACGGAAAGCCGTTTTCTCCCTTCTGAAGAGTATAAGCAGGAAAATGAGGGCTATAAAAGCTAGCAGCGCCGTCAGGTAGATCAGGCCGTCAAAACCCCAGATGCGCGCAAACACTCCACCCAGGCCATTGCCTATTAACTGGCCCAACCCTAAGAATATCGAGTAGAGCCCCATCAAGAGCCCACGATCTTTGGCGGCCTCCTCCGAGATATCGGCGAGATAGGCCAGGGCGGCAGGCGCAAAACTACTTTCGGCAAAGACGCCAACCAGCAGAAGCGGCATCCATACAAATAATAACGTGTCGTTCCCGATACCACGATGGTTAATACCTGCCAGGGCTATACAGGCGATGTAAACACCTGCTATTGAGATCAGCATGAGCCTCAAGCGGGGAGCGCGATTGAGAAAGAAAGCCCAGAAAAGTAAACACAGCCCGAAGAAAAGTACATAGCCTCCGAGAATAAGGCTTAAACGGTGACCACTACCAGGGCCAGCCATACTTCCCATCAATAATTGATTCGGATCATGATGTGGCTTTGAGAGAATGAACGAAATCTGAGAACTGAGCCAGATACCGGCCAGTGCGCTGATACATATCCAGGCCGGAATAAAGATGAACAGGCGGGGTGTGCGTATGATACGCCAGTAACGCCTACCTGTTGTACGGAAGTTGCTACGCTCAATTATTTGCCTCGCCTTGGGAGCTAATATCATACAGGTTGCCGCGGCCAGGTAGAATAATGCGAGTAAGGCAAAGGCAAACCGGCCGAGATAGTCCCAGGCAATTCCACCCAGTACAACACCCACCGCAATTCCACCACTGGTGGCAAGTTCAAATAGACTCATGACGCGCATCCGCAGTGATGGCTCGTGTGCCGTGTAATCTGCCAGATAGCCAAGGACGGCAGGCACCTGCATGGCTGCAGAAATTCCCGCCAGCGCCTGCACACACAATAAGTACGGCAATGGGTTCTGGAGAGGAGTAAAAAGAATAAGCGTTACTTGCATTACGCCGAGGACAGGCCCAATAATGAGAAAATAGCGCCGTCCCCACCGATCACTGAGAGCCCCCATGAGGGGAGCAAGCGAGAGTTCAGTGGCGAAAAATGCGACGGCGAGTAATCCAATATGAAGACTCGTAATGACGTAGCCTGTGTGAGTTGTAAGCTGTGCGAGGAAGAGACCAAGCACGACACTGCCTGCCCCACTATTTACTCGCAAGATAAAAGTACCGATGAGGAGAGGTGCTACCGACCTCTGTGGCATTTCAGGTTCTCTCGCTCTCCAGGCGGACAGAGTCGCTACGAGAGCTGTACGTCTTACGCTGTCTCAGTAGCGTTAGCAGAGCAATAATACCTCCCACCAGGATAAGCACAACCGCTAACAGTACCAGTAACAGCAAAATGAAGCGGGTCTGCCCACTATTTGCTATACTTAAAGTCATTATTCCCAGGACGAACATAATTACCTCTCCGGGCTTGAAGGCCCCTGGCTTCTAGACATGGGGATGAAAGGCCCGCGCCCACAGGCGAGAAACCCGCTTCCCATGCCGCTTTGCTTGACATTGATACTCGTCTATGGTAGACTTGTTCTCGTTTCATCGCACACTCACAACGGAATAGTGCTTGCAGGTTCTGGCGTAAATCGTTTCGCCAGGTAAAAACACTAGCGTGATTTGCATAGTGTGCCGTTTGCTTGAGCTAGACAGCGCATACCACCTTCTAGTGAGAACGGAAACGCTTCAACAGGATGGGATGACATCCTATCGCGACAAAGCAAAAAATAAGGTAACAGATATAGGCCTTTAATATCGATCCGCGGGGATGAAGGGATGAGGGTTCGATAAACTTCTGTGCTCATCACTTCACTTCACTTCCTTCTTATTTATACAGTAAGCGACTGGGTGCTCAGTTCCACGCCGGCCCGCAGTTCCTTCTCATAGGCATCGTACTGCCGGGCTACATGCATCCCAGCACGCTCATATAGCCTTGTTGCACCGGTCAGGTTCTGCGCATCGACGCCCAGGCCAATCTTATGTGTACCCCGGCGATAGAACTCAGCAAAGGAGTGCCGCAGCAGCGCCATGCCCAGGCCTTTGCGACGCCACGGACGGAGCACAGCCAGTGTGTCTACCCATCCCAGGTCCTTTTCGTACTTGCACAAAGATAGACCGGCAACGAATGTGCGGATAGTAATGCCTTCAGGCCATTCCGGCACGAGTGGGGCTACTCCAAGCTCGATCTCCATGCGCCAGGAATGGCGAATCTGCGTGTAGCCCTCTTGCTGCAGAAGCCGCCGGGCAGCTTCGTTCTCTCCAACAATCCAGTTGTTCAAACTGATACGTGTACCTGGACGAGCCTGGAGAATATGCTGACGAGCGCGTGCTTCTGTTAGGCGAAGTAAATGCGTCCCAATGCCTCGCCCCCAATATTCTGGATGTACACGCACAAACGAGTAGAGGCGCACATGTTCCCTATCCTCCACATCTCCATAGCCAACAATCCGACCTTCAGGCGTAGCAACCACATAAGCATCAGTTTCTAACTGAAAATGAGGCGATTGCCAAACAGTACGTATCTCCTCTAACGAGATGTCAGTCTTCCCGCAATCTGCGATGTCACAGGCAGTGATCACTGCGCTTACGGCCTCCAAATCGTCCATCCCTGGAGCGCGTACAGTAAAGCCTGCTAGAAGTGTATCTATCATGATGTTCTCTCATTTTTCTTTTGTGTCGAATTGCTGGTTCGGGGCTGCGCCCCGAACCAGCAATTCGACACAATAAACAGGGCAGTAACCCTACAACTCGATGCCCTTACACGCTAATCAACTCAGTGCCCAATTCTTCTCCTTTATAGAGGTCCTCGCCTGCCTGCAGTTCCTTCTCGTAGACATCGTACTGGCGGACGATATACAACCCGGACGGCTCGTATACGCGTGTGGTGCCGGTAGCGCATTGATAGTGAACATCGAGAGCCAGCTTGAGTTTGACCTCTTGCCGGGAAGCATCTGATGCATCCGAGGATTGAAGCAGAGCTTCGTTCGTCTCGATGGCTATGCGCCAGAAATGGCTTACAAGCGAGTAACCTTCATACTCAAGCAGGTTTTTTGCCGTTTGATTGGTATGGCCCACTGTGTTGTGCACTACGACACGTGCCTCAGAAGGCGCACATGCAAGGTGCTGGCGCGCTCGCACTTCCGCCAAACGCAGCAGGAGCGTTCCTATACCCCGTCCACGAAAGTTTGGATGTACACATGCTTTCATGTTGATACACACGTGTTTGTAGTCGTCTATACCGACGTAGCCAACAAGCTGCCCTTTATTGCTGACAATCACTCTGGCATCAATTGCCAGGTTGAAGCCGGGCTTCTGCCAGGTAGCTAGTAAATCCTCCTCTGTGTAGTGAGACACACCGTCGTCAACGATGTTGCACGCTACAAGCAATTTGGTGACGGCATCCGCGTCATTCATCTTTGGAGCCCGTGCCAAAAGGTTGTGCAGAAGTATTGTCATGGTAATTGCTCCATTCTTCTTTATTTATTAGGAGAACTACGATGTAGACCAGACCGTCATACTTCTCGCTCTACACAGAGAAAGGAGTAGGATTTTTCATTGTTTACACCGTGATTATCCGTTTCTCTTCAATCTACCGGTTTTCTTCGCGTACCGTTCAGCTATGCTGAAAACGTAGACCCCGAGCGGAACGCTTATGATGGCCGTGAGAATCAATGGCCAGGTATAACTCCAGATCTCTGCCGACCAGATCACTTGACCATTCATAAGCCCCGCCCGTAAACCATACAGGACATAGGTCGCTGGAGAAACACTCGCTAAAGGCCGCATCCATATCGGCAGAACTGATATGGGATAATAGACGCCGGATATCAGTAACAAGATTGCCCGCACGATGAAGGACATCTGCATACCCTTCTCCGTGTAGAGCAATGGCAGTATTGCGGCGCCGATGCCAAAGCCGATAAATGAAACGCTGCCTATCAACAACATGAAAACAGCCGTCAGGTAGTTAGCATGGCTCAGATCAAGATGGAAGAAGGCTCCCACGACGACCAGCTGTATGAAGGTGAACAACAGTCCATGCACCACCGCGTACCAACAACTGCCTATCAGGTGTGTGAAACGCGAGATAGGTGCCATGAACGTGTACTCAATTGTGCCTTCCCACCGCTCCATGTTGATGATGTCGGTCACTCCGTCAAAGGTTACGCTCAGGTATGACCAGACCGAGGTCCCAATCAACAGGTAAAGGATGAAGCTGTTGACGTTGATGTTCTTGACGCCGGTAATCGCGCCTGCACTGGCCCCGATGTAGGTGACCGACAGGGCATTGACGATCAGGTAGACCAACCACACCAGTTCCCATGCCCAGTAGCGCTTGGTAATATTCCAGTTTCGCTCAAAGAATGCGTAGGTCGCACGCCCTTGATGTATAAGTGAAGACATTGCCGTATTACTCCTTACTCTTCGTCGTCTTCTCTTTGTGCCTCGTACGCATCGAAAGCCTTTTCCCAGCTTCCGTAGCGTTCAATATCATCCTCGGTAATTTGATGAGAAGCCGTATAGTGCATGAAGACCTCGTGCATGGTTACAGGCTCTGCACGGCCCATCAGCTGGGCCACGTTGCTCTGTAGTTCTTTCACGCCTCCCAGGGCAACTATGCGTCCCTGGTCGATAATGGCAACGCGATCACACAATGCTTCTGCCTCGTCCATATCATGGGTAGTTAACAGGATGGTCGCATTATGCTCGTCGCGCAACTCTCTGACAAAGGTCTGCACATCGATCTTCGAACGAGGATCAAGTCCTGTTGTCGGCTCGTCCAGTAGCAGCACTACTGGCGCAGTAAGAAAGGCACGGGCAATAGCTACCTTCTGTTGCATACCCCGCGACATGTGCTCCAGCGGTGCACCAATACGATCTGGCTTGATGCCCAGACGACCCAGAATGCTGCGAATCCTGGCGCGAGCTTCAGCGGCAGGCATGTTGTAGAGTCGCGCTGCATAAATGAGATTTTCCATCGGCGACAACTTTTTGAAGAACGAAGCCTCCACGCTGACACGGTTAATGAGCCGCTGCACAGTGCGCTCATCCTTCTCGACATCGTACCCAAAGATGGTCACATGCCCGCTATCGGGTATGAGCAGCGTGGATAAGATGCGAATCAAAGTCGATTTACCAGAACCATTCGATCCCAGGATACCAACGATCTCGCGGCGCTTGATAGTCATGGTGACGTTATCGACCGCCCGCACCTCGCGTTTTTCTTCCTTCTTATTACGCCGGCGCAGCAAAGGGCGTGATTTCTTGAATATCTTCGTCACGCCATCAATGACGACGGCGTCCTGTGCTACGTCTATGGCAATATCTTCCATTAATTGTGTATCTACATGTATAGCCACGGGCTTTATATCCTCCTTCTGAACGGCCAAAGAACAGTATTTCTCGCTTAGCATAATGCATACCTGTGGCCGGTACATTGATCTTCAGAACAGGCTTGGACCTGTTCAAGCGTACAAGTATCATGATCCGCATAGCACTGCCCTTCCCTTCGCTCATTCATCGCATGTTTCACCTCAAGGCTTTTACTAGAGTATTCTTTTTATCCGACCAAATTTCCGACAATACAAAGTATAATTGGCTACTCTTGACACCTTCTGTCATGTTTCCCTAATGCAAAACCACCGGAGATGTGAGGAAAAGGGGGTGCAGGGGACCTCCCCTGCCGGGGTGCAAGGGGAACGCTGTCTGGGGGACAGTGTGAAGGGGCCCCTTGTCTTTCCCTCTTTCCCAAAGAGGTGGGGTGGTTAGGCACTAAGGAAGTGAGCGTAGGTCTAATGGCTGCACGCTTTGACATTTGTAACTCCTGGCTGAAAAAAAGACGACAAAAAACCGTGGGACTGAATTTCCTTGCAGTGCCCACGGTCGAGGGTCTCTCTTCTATTGTTCCCTACTCATTGCGAAGTAGGTGGAGATCCCCTGGAGATGGGCACACTGCGACCCTGGGCGAACACCAAAACGGGAGTATCGCATGATCCGATGCCGCCGCTGATGCAGAGCTTCCCAAGGTCGATGGGCATAGCATGGCCGTAATCAGCGATTTTATCGCGCATGCGGGTGGCGCAGAGCCACAATGCTCGATTAGTCATGCTGCCATCTCCTTTCATGAGACTTTTCTCGTAAATTTGTCAGACCTGAATGAAATTTTTTAGACAATTTCAGGGATTTTCGCAATCCCACTAAAGCGAGTATACTGGAAGAGTTAGCGTTTTGTCAAGGGCAATATGGCCTCTTAACAAGCTTTTAACAAGTCTTCGCTTGTCCCAAACAGCATCTCAATGAATAAGACGTTAAGAGTACCAGTTTTTTGCCTATCAGTTTTGAGCAGAGAATAACACGATAAACAGGCCATTCGTCAAATGGGATAACTACAAGTCCCGCTCAAAGACGTGGCGAGCACGCCGCCGCGCTCTTAAATTGCCCAGGAACTCCCATCCATAGACAGGAAGCTTGCGCAAGACGTATGGATGCCGCAATACATAGAAGAAGAGACGAGGCTCGAGGCGCTTCCATAAAACAGGCAACTCCTTCACCTCCCCCGAGGAACGTGGATGCTCTGGACTATTTGGGTCGGCCCACAGCTCACGAACATAGATATCGCCAAAGCGTTCTAACGTTTCCGCCTCATCTGGAGCAACCGCAGTCAACCTATCGATATATTCATAGGGGGTTTGAGAACGCGGTATTGGAATACCAGCCCAATTGGCAAGCAGGCAGATGCGCCAGTATATCTGGGCTGATATACCATAACCCCGGAAAAGACGTCGCCACCAGATGCTAAAGAGTATCGCGCTGAATAAGAGCAGCAAGATGAGGCTACCGAAAGCTAAACCCACTCGCTGACCCAACTGTGCCTCTACCTGTCCCGGTGTTTGAGTTAGGGTAGAGCCCCCGCTGTCCGTCGATTCGTTTTTTCTAAAAAGTTGGTTGCGCGCCGTCTTAGGATTAATACCACTACCGGTAGAACCTGGATTGGAACCACCCAGGTTAAATTGACCGGGAGCGGGACGTACAAAAGGAGCAAAGCCTGTCGAGGGCTCAAAGTTGACCCACCCATAACCCGCAAAGTATACCTGTGTCCAACTATGTGCATCTGTACCATAAATGACCCACCGATGATTCTTTGTATCATATTGACCATTGGTGTAGCCTACAACGAAACGCGCAGGTATGCCCAGGGAGCGGGCCATAACCGTCATGGCCGTAGCGAAGTAGTTACAAAAGCCTTTCTGACCACTGCGGAAAAGAAACCAGGAGGTAGCTTCCTCATTGGGAGGAAAGTGTATATTCACATCATATGTGAAATTGGTGTGAAAGTACGCCTCTAACGCCTTAACCTTATCATACATGGTTGGCGCGTTTGCCGTAATCCGGCGTGCCAGGGCGACAATGTTTGGATCAAGGTTCTTCGGCAATTGAGTATAGCTACTCAAGATGACTGGATCGTAGTAGGTTAGGGGATATTGACCATTATAATTACCAGGGAAATGCGGAGAGTCAGCAGGCATAGGTACCGTGCGTAGTGAATTTTCGTCTGCGGAGGAGATATACGAGGTAATAGTGTAGCGCTCCCCCGCCGTTAACTTGCCATTCTTTGCCAGAACACCGATCAATGAACTGCTGCTATTGCTGCCTACTGCCACAGAAGGCTGATTCACTGAGCTTATCTGTGATGCTCCAAAGAGATATGAAAATTGCTCACCAGGAGGACTGACAACATTGATTTGTTGCGCTACAGAATGTACCACCGTGGACTCACTGGGTATTGTCTGGTTTGCTTGTAAGGGTATATTATAGGTCGGGCTGTTTCCCCAACTCCGACCATCGTAAGTATCATAGTTCAACGACGCAAGGTACTGACTTGGATCAGCGCTCTGTACGGTGAAAACGACATCATTATTGAGGTTGGGATTCCCGGCCAATACAAGGGTATCTCTGAAGTTGCCGTGATTGCTAGGATTACCGCCACCACTGAGAGATATCGCTCTATTCCAGATATCCTCAAATTGCACCACGGGATTCGCGCTGGCATTCCAGATTTGAGATGCGGTATCGTTTGTGTAGCCCCAGGGTAAGAACCAGGAGAAAATCAAAATACCGATTGAAATGAGCGCGCCGGCCTGCATCACATCCCAACCCAGGTCATCAGCGTAGCGCAGCCCTTGCCTGCGCCAGCGTTTCACCGACTCATAGAGGTTAAAGCGGAGCAGGAGCAACAACGAGGCCATGAGAAAAACGACCAGGAAGACAATATATCCTGAATCGATGTTACTCAAATTGATGAGAAGTACGACAGCGTTGGCCAAAATCAAGAGCCATGGACTGCGTGTGCGATAGAGAAGCCACGCACTTGTATAGGCAAGCAAAAAACCGAGCGCGGTAATCAAGAAGAGAAAGATCGAGTCGTCTTCACCAACCCCTCCAGCTACAACTGTGACAAACCATTTCTGCATACCATTGGTAAGCGCACTCACATTGCCTCCATAAAAGGCATCCGCTGTTTGCCAGTATGCAAGCAATAAAGCCAGTAGAACGACCATCAAATGAACAGCCAGGCGCGGCAAACGCTGCTGTTTGGCAGCAACGACACCCGTAATCAGGCCAATCAAGGTGGTAAGGGTAAGAACACTTAGATGATCAACCCAATCTGCAGCTTGCACGCACCAGATCGTAGTATAGACGACTGTAGCTAGCAGGAAGAGCGAAAACCAGCCTTCGTCCAGGCTAATATGCACGCGAAAAATTGGTTTGCGCGGCTGCCCGTTCTTACCGTTGCCCCCGCCTCGACCGTCCGGACGTCTATCAGAGATAATATTTGACAACCGTTCAACCGCTGCATCTCGCATTGTTTCTTGCATCACCATTACCTCGGTTTAGCGTAACGCATCTCAGGACTACTCTCAAGTGCTTGTGCCAGCGATTCCCCGCATTTGATACGCATTATAGGTATACCTTCACCTTCTAAAAGAGCCAACGTATCTTCATCGGCTGGACTGTCATCAAAAGATGCGGCGTTCAGTCCCACCACAGCTACCTTTACACCACGTCGTTTCAAGTGACGCACACCTTCATGCCAATCCCGTGAGTCAGAGGGAGTAATCACGATTGCTACAGTATTTCTTCCAAAGTGGAAGGCACCCAGGGCCAGGGCCTCCTTGAGATCAGGACCTGATCCTGATGTTACCACTGCCAGGAGTTCAAGTACACGCTCAATTTGCCGGTCGCCACGATCAAGTGAGAGAAATTCACGTTGCTGGCCGTTGACAATCATACCCACCGACAGGTCTTGCCGCAGTAGATAAGTTGCAATTGTTGCGGCTAGAGTGACTCCATATTCCTCTGTTGATTGCTCGCCTTCTCCCGCCTGCACAGAATCGTGCAAATCAAGAAAGATCCAGGCATCAACAGCAGGATCAAGGTCAAATTCCTTCACCATTAACTTATTATAGTGCGCACTGGAATGCCAGTGTATTCGGTTGAGTGCGTCCTCTGGCGTATAGTCACGAATAGTAGTGGCATTGGTGGTTGTGTGCAAGGCTCGAAGGGAGCTGCGCCCTCTCCCGGGTAAACCGCCCGTGAAGAGAGCGAAATTGGAAATTGGTAACACCTGCGGCAGCACCAGGAGTTCCTGAAAGGAGCTCAAGAATATGCGCCGGCGGAACAAACCAAAGGGGTCTCCACTGGTGGCGTTAACGGGCCCGAGTTGAAAACGTCCGCGCCTTTTGCATACAGTACGGGCCTTCCACATGGCCCTTTTCCGACCACCCATACTCGCAACATAACCAGCACGGTGTCCGGGTAAGGTTGAACCGTCAGCGACCTGTACCCATAGTTTGGGCATGACACTGGTATTGTCCAGCATCAGTCGCTCTTCAAAGGTCTCTCCAACTTGCACACGTCCAGTGCTTGTATTGCGGTGAAAGGCTAGTTTGCGCAAACTATAGCGCGCCCACAACCAGGAAAGAATAAACAGGGTGACCATCACATAGGTGAGCTTATAGAGCACGGTCCAGCCGCTGCTGATCGCAAAAAAGAACAGCACAAGGATCACCAGAATCGCTTGCCATGGCCGCATAGACTAGCGTACCTTTCCACCGCTAACCCATGCACCAGGCACAGGTACAGTTTGCAGTATCTCTTCTAGAATGGCTGTAGATGTTATTGCCCGCACACGCGCCGCCGGAGTGACGATGATACGGTGTGCCAGCGTTGGCTTTGCCAAAAGCTTCACATCATCAGGAATGACATAGCCGCGTCCGCGAATGGCGGCCAGCGCCTGTGAGGCACGGAACATCGCTAGCGATCCACGTGGACTTGCACCCAGGTAAATGTTGGCATGGTTGCGCGTCAAACTGGCAATACCCACAATATATTCACGAATAGAGGGATCAACATGGATATTACGCACCTGCTGCTGTATGTGCACCAACTCGTCCGCTGTCATAATCTGGGACAGATCATCAAGAGGATGGTGATGCTGCTGGCTATCCAGGATGTTCATCTCATCGCTGGCCTTAGGATAGCCAATGCTGATATTCATCATAAAGCGGTCGAGCTGGGCTTCTGGTAGAGGAAAGGTACCCTCATATTCAATGGGATTCTGCGTTGCCATGACCATGAATGGTTCCGGTAAGTGGTAGGAAACGCCATCAACGGTGACCTGAGTTTCTTCCATAGCCTCCAGCAAGGCCGACTGGGTTTTCGGCGTGGCACGGTTAATTTCATCAGCAAGCACAATCTGGGCCATAATCGGACCGGGCCGGAACTCAAAATTACCTGTTTTCTGATTATAAATTGAGGTACCTGTTACATCGCTTGGCAAAAGGTCAGGAGTGAATTGGATACGCTTAAACGTACATCCAATGGAGCGTGCGATAGCTTTTGTCAGGACGGTTTTACCGACGCCAGGTACGTCCTCGATTAATACATGTCCACGACAGATGACGGCAATGAGACTGAAAGCGACTGATTCGCCTTTACCAACGATAACTTTTTCAACATTTGCAATGACGCGCTGGACCGCGGTGGCTAAATCTTGTGTTGACTGCATGCGTTTTGTTTCTCCTCAATTCGTTTTGAGGTCTTACTATTCACTTTGATACAAACTGAGTAATGATAGTTTATCACGTTCGCACCAAAGCACAAAGGCCAGAAAACCCCCAAAAATATGCAACTCAGGAGTTGTACATATTACTACGTCACTAAAGACCATTTTGTTGCGCCCCAC
>WNGK01004007.1_pt1 | contig 15852 bp, 20 predicted proteins | sample 5400601 | NCBI WGS metagenome assembly WNGK01 (sample SAMN13153376, study PRJNA577476) | soil metagenome | isolation source: 60 cm soil or saprolite under Garry oak tree replicate 1 | place: USA:California | collected 2016-06-15
GTCGAGCAATCTCGGCCTGACGCAGTCCACGCTCCAACATCTGAATCGCTTGAAAGCGTCGTTTCTCTAAGGCTTCAAAATCGCGAGGTACTCCAGCAGGGTTTCCCATGTCCAATTAGACGCAGGATATCCGAAAAAGATTCGCTATATTATGCGGGAATCAATAGGACCCTGGGGAGCAAGAAATCAGCCGAGCTTAATTGCTTTCCCGCGGCAACATCTGACACGATTTTTCCAGCCCACAACTCAACCCACAAAATGCTGTCACGGCAGAGGTCGCGAGTTCGTCCCCGCCATTCATTCCAAAAGAGTTGGGCCAATTTCAAATTTCCATCTTCCCTGAACGGGATTTCTGGACCGCTTGGCAGAACTGCCAGCTTATTGTTGCTGATTCGGGCGGGGTAACTCTTCCCCAACCGATAGGGAAAAGCTTGGGAAGCAGCCAGAGGAGTGGCGACGTGTCCGAGAAATCGTATGGGGTAACAGTCAAAGGTGCCGATTCTTTGCATCAGCGCTTCTACAGCGACATACGGATTGCTGGCATTTTTGAACGTAATTCTAGGCTCATCTTGTGCGGAGCGTGCCGTGAACGGTGGGCAGCGCTTAGAGCAGAGTTCTGACATTCGACCACAACGGTGGTTTCATTTCTGATGTTTGAGTGGATCATTCGCGGCAGTTCTTTACGACTCCTTGTTCTCTTACTCGCGTCTCTGCTTTCGTCCACAGCGTTAATGGCGGAATCGGTAGCTGTTCGCTACAAGGAAGGCGTATCCCACGGTTTTCTCGTTCTGCGAACTCCTGATGGCAAACCTATTGCCGACGGCGAGTCCACACAGGTCTCACAAGGCGACCGTGTTACAAACCACATGTGGTTCAAATTTAAGGATGGCTCATTCTACGATCAGACGACTGTATTTTCGCAACGCGGTACGTTCCGTCTTTTGCGCGATCATGTCCTTCAGGAAGGACCTGCCTTCAAACGCCGCTTGGAGACCTCGATCGATGCCACTAGTGGCGAGGTCACGGTTCGCTACACAGACGACCATAACCAGGAGAAAGTGACCACAGAGCGCCTCGAACTACCGGCCGATGTGGCGAACGGCATACTGTTCACGTTGCTGAAGAACGTCCAACCGGATGTTCCCAAGACGACTGTTTCCTACGTCGCAGCCACACCAAAGCCGAGGCTCGTCAACCTGGAGATCATTCCACAAGGCCAAAAACCCTTTTCGATCGGCAGCGTCAAGCACAAGGCTCTCCTTTACTCCATCAAAGTAAAAATCGGCGGCATAGCTGGCGCGATAGCTTCACTTATGGGAAAAAAGCCGCCGGATACTCAGGCATGGGTGCTCACCGGTGAAGCTCCTGCGTTCGCGAGATCGGATGGTCCCTTGTTCGGCGATGGTCCCATCTTCCGAATGGAAGTCGCTATTCCTGCCGTCTGGCCGGACAGCGGCCCTAGATGACACGTCAAGTCGATGATATGGTGGCGTGCAGTGTCTTCATCAATGCCTCGGCTCTTAGCCAACTGGACGATCATTTCATGCGCGCCGGAAGTTTCAATGAACCCCGGCGATATCGTGGTTACGCGTACGCCCTGTGGGCCGACTTCATTTGCAAGGCCCTTACTATGGGTGCCAAGAGCACCCTTCGCCGCAGCATAAGCGAGCGTCGCATCGTAGAGCGGAAGCAGATGCTGAATGGAACAGATATGAATGACTGCACCCGACTTGCGTTTGATCATCCCTGGAATAAATGCGCGATCCATACGGCGTCGCCTCAGCGCCAGCTTTGTTCTCAGAATTTCTTAGGCTCTTTCTTCGCGCGAGCGTCTTCGTGCTGTTGGTCTACTTCAGCGCGCAAGTTTCGAGCGGTCTGCACCGCAGTCTTAATGTCGGTGGGATCCGGCGGCCTTTGGCTAACCATCTGTCCTAGCAGAACAGCTGCGCCAAGGAAAATCAGTTCATCTTGCTCCATATCTTTATGTACTCCTCGCCTATCGTGAAAGTTGTGGAGGGAAAGTGTGTCAGTTTCTGTGCCGGTTGTGATTATACAGTGGCGGAGGTTCGCGGAGGACAGTTAAACCATTTGATTTCGGCAGGTCAGTAAAAGCCAGCCTTAGGCGCATGCACGTCCTTGCGTCCCACTGGCGGGAAGGAGTCGGTATTGCTCGGCACTTTCCTTCTTTTACGTGCCGGGCAAACTGTTCGATGTACGCATCGCGGAATTTCGAGCAGGGCTTGAGATCGGGCGAGATTCGCAGCACAGCAAGGACTTCTGGAGACAATTCGCTGTTCTGTTTCTTGCCTGGTATGCGGCGGCATCAGCCGGTGTGTCAACAACCCTCAGTTCTGGCCTCAGACGCCCCAAGTTTGCGACGCCGTATCTGGCGGAAGCAAAGCGTCGACACGTTCCAGCAACTTCGAAACACCGTCCGCCTTCGAAATGAAATCAACGCCTATGGCTGCGCACAGAGCATCGGCGACCAGGTCGGTATACATCGTAAATAGGATGACTGGTGTTTCCGGCATATCTTCCTTCAGGATCGTAGCTGCTTCTGCTCCGTTCAGCCGAGGCATGGCAAGATCCAGAAGTATCAAATCCGGTCGCGATTTTTTTGCCTTCTCAATGGCGTCTACGCCGTCAACAGCTTCTCGCACGACGAGTTCCGTGTGCCGGCCTTCGAGCAAGAGCCGGACCGACAGACGCATGGAGGCGCTGTCATCGGCAATCAGTACGGTTTTAGCCACGAAGCAAGTTGATGCTTATTCTGTCTCTGATGCAATACAAAGGAACCTGTAGGTCAGATGTCGAGAGTCGTGCTACACCACCAACAGCGCGGCTTCAAGTAAACAGTTTGTCCACTCTCAATTGTGACCATGAACGTTTTTCTCTTGCGAGGAGCGACCCCAGAGAAGATGATGAAAGGTCCCTGCCCGTTCTTAGCGGATGTCTGCCATGGGTGAACGGCGCAGTTTATTCGACGAAAAATTCCTCCTACTGATGCTGGGCATCTTGATGGCACTAGCAGTCCTCCGGTGGGCTTTGCATCTTCTCGGTCGTTAGCTTATCCAGACATGTTTCTCTACAGTTGGTTCGCCGAGGAAGTCACAACCGACCAGGGCTGCTCGTGGTCTTCCGTTTGCTATATAGATCTAATCTAGCTAGCATATAGATCTCGCTGCTACAGACAATCAGATTCAGTAATTCGCATCATTTCGGCGCGAAAAGAGAGAAGAGGTTATGAAGAAGGAATATGATTTTTCCAAGATGAAGGAAGTAAGGAACCGGTACGCTGGCAGGAAGAAGGCCATTGGCATCAACCTGAGCCCAGAAGTCATCGACTATTTTAAAGGGCTCGCTCTGCAGACTGGACTTCCTTATCAGAAGCTGATTGATCTGTATCTTCTCGACTGCGCAAGGAAACGCAAGAAGCCCACAATGAAATGGGCTGCCGCGTAGCGCGCTAGTTCACGGTGCCGTTCCTCGTTGGTTGCATTTTTTGCGTGACGCTAAGAGGGTTGGTAGAGCTGGATGAGGTTGCCGCAAGTGTCGGAGCAGACGGCGATGGTGATCGGTCCTGCGGGACTGGGATCCTGGGTGAACGCCACGCCGGCTTTCTTCAGACGCTCAAATTCCTTTTTGATGTCGGAGACTTCAAAGGCGGCCAGTGGAATTCCCTGCGTGAACATTGCCTCCTGAAAGGTTTTGGCGGCCGGATTGGCATTCGGCTCGAGAGATAGTTCGGCGTCGTTCACTGCCTCCGGGGACACGACGGTGATCCAGCGGAGGCCACCACCAACTGGAATATCGTGGTTCTTTACAAAGCCGAAGATTTCCGTGTAGAACTTCACAGCTTTATCCTGATTGTCCACCATGATGCTGGCGAGCTTGATTTGCATGGATCCTCTCGATTCATTCGTTTTGCGTGCAAATAAAAGTGGCGGTGCTACCGGGAGTTTGCCAGAAGCGGGCTGCGTTGCTTCTCCAAAATTGCGAAAGCCGCGCTCATGAGGGACAGGCATCCCGGAACGAGCTCCGTGGGCAATTCGCCTGGTACGGCTATCAAGGAGCGGACTTGGCGCCGATACGCGGAGGGTGGGGTTCCAAAGCGCCGTGCAAACAGCGCGCTGAAGCTGCCAAGACTGCTGAAGCCGACTTCCATGCAGACGTCGGTGACGGAATAATCGCTGAGTGCGAGGAGATGCTTGGCGCGTTCGAGGCGTGACTGAATGCGAAACTGGTGCGGCGTCGCGCCGAAGACAGATTCAAACCGACGGATAAAATGGAACGGCGACATGGCGGCTTCGCGGGCGACTTCGCGGATAGAAAGCGAGCGGTCGTGTACCTCGCGAAGCATGTCTCTGGCGCGGCAAAGATGGATGAATCCACTGCTCGTCAGCATGGGCAGAGTTTACCGCCGATGGCTCCCGCTTCCAAGCGGCGCAAGAAACCAGTACTGAAGCGGAGGCTGCTTGACCCTCACCCCGCGGCGAATTCATAGCAGCGTCTTTGCGAGGTTCATTGCCGCGTTTGCATTCGTTGCGTCAGCCAGCGCTCCGCGCGAGAAGTCTTTTGTTCCGCCACCTTTTCCGGCCACCTGTTCGAATAGTTTTTTGAGCAGAGCGTTCATATCCCCAGGCACTTTTGGGTTTTGCGCAAAGAGAATGTTGCCGCTCTCGTTGTCCGCGAGAAGGGCGACGACGTTCTCCGTACGCACCAAAGCCGTTGCCAAATGTTGAAGAAAATCCGGTTCGACGCCCTCAAACAGCTGAGACACCACGCGAACGCCATCGCCGCGCGGCGTTGTTGCCGCAAGCAGCGCCGCCGCCTCTGAATCTGCAACTTTCGGTAGGAGAGCCTTCAGCCGTTTTGTTGATGCTTCCCTTTCGCGGAGCAGACGCTCCACCGAGGCAGGCAGATCCTGAGGAGCGCATTTCAGTTGTGCGCTGACCCCGGCAATGAGTTCGGCATCTGTTCGCGCAGCGGATTCGGCGCGGCCGCCGCAAACAAATTCCACGCGCCAATCCTGCCGAATTTTCGTGCAGCCACGAATCAGAATGAAGCCAAGCTGACCCGTGTGGCGCAGATGCGTTCCGCCGCAGGGCTGCAGATCGATTCCCCTAATTTCAATGGCGCGAAGGACGCCTTTGCGGTCAACCTCTTTGCGGACGCCCTGCGCGGCAAACTCTTCCGCAGTAGCGTAACGCACTGTAATCTCGCGGTCCTCAAAGACTACTGCATTCGCCGCGCGCGCCGCGCCTTCCAGAATCAGCGGCGAAGGCTGCGGGCCCCGCAGGTCAATGGTGCCGACGGTTTCGCCCAGGTGGAATGACACGGTCACCAGGCCGAAGCGCTCCTGAAACACGGCCGAGAGCAGATGCTGCCCGGTGTGCTGCTGCATGTGATCGAAGCGGCGAGGCCAATGAATGCAGCCCTCGGTGCGACCGATCGCGACGGGACGGTCCACGACGTGAACGATGCGGTCATCCTTATCCAGCACATCGACCACGTTGGCGTCGCCGAGCTTGCCCAGGTCATGTGGTTGGCCGCCGGAGGTGGGATACAGCAGAGTCTGGTCGAGAACAACGCCCCAGCGCGGTCCAAAGCCGCCGTCTTCGGCTTCCGACAAGAGTTCGCAGCTCAGAACCTGAGCGCTGAAATTGTCCTGGAATGAATCGTCATAATAGAGCCTGCGTGTTGGCATACGCGGATGATTTTAACACAGGCGTTTTTAGGTCATTTCTATTGGCGGGCTGAAGTACAGCCCGCACCCGTCATCTGGCAGGCTGCAAGTGCAGCCGCACCCATTCATCTGGCAGGCTGCAAGTGCAGCCCGCACCCATTCATCACATGCTTAAGAAGAATGCACGTGAGATGCCCGAAAACACGGTAAAATGACGGCATGCCGGTCCGGCTTATTGCCCTCGACATTGACGGTACGCTGCTCGACAGCCGGTGGCGCCTGACGGACGCCAACCGCCACGCGATTCAGGAAGCGGCACGGCGAGGAATCGAAGTGGCGCTGGTGACCGGGCGCAGATATGACTTCGCTCTGCCGGTGGCGCAGGACCTCGGTTGCCCTTTAACGATGATCGTGAACAACGGTGGACTGATCCGTTCAAACGACGGCCAAACGCGCTTGAAACGGCTGCTTTCGGTTGAAGCGGCAAGATCCGTGCTTGAAATGGCGAGCAACTGGCGGGATGGAGCGGCGGTGATTTTTGACCGGCCACGAGAAAACCAGCTCATCCTTGAACGCCTCGACCGAGACGATTCCATTCGCTATACCTACTACTCGCGGAATCTGGAATTCATTGGGATCGTTTCGCCGATTGAATCGTGCCTGACGGAATCGCCGCTGCAAGTAATGTTCTCTGGAACGGTGGCGGAGATGGATGAAATTGAACGGTTGTTGGTGAGCTCGCCGTTGGCGCCCGAACTTAAGCTCGCGTCCACGAAATACGTGTCGAAAGATTTCGCGATGCTCGACGTGCTTCCTCCGGGCTGCACCAAAGGTTCGGCACTCGCCGAATGGGCCACGCTGCAAGGTTTGAAGCGCAGTGAAATTTTGGCGATAGGGGACAATCACAATGATCTCGAGATGCTGGAGTTTGCGGGTATCCCGGTAGTGATGCAGAATTGCGTGCCGGAACTGAAGTCCTACGGCTGGCATGAAACGGATTCGAACGACGACAGTGGCGTGGCAGCGGCGATCGAACGGTTTGCGCTCAGCGAGGCGGCTTCGTGCGCGTGACGCGGGTCATTTTATTTTTGCTAGCTCTCGCGGCATTTGCAGCGCGGGCGCGCGCGGACTATTTCGTGTTGCGCAGTGGCGCCCGGCTGAACGTAACAGCTTACCAACTCGTTGGGGAGCGCTATCGGATTCAGATGAACGGCGGATCGGCGGAAATCGCTGCTGCGGACGTCGTAGCAATCGAGCCAGAAGAGATTTTTATTCCTGCACCCCGCATGCCTCTGACACAGGCCCCGTACGGGGACATGATCCAGTCTGCCGCGAAAAAATACAGCGTCGATGCAGACCTGATATTCAGCGTCATCGCCGCGGAATCTAATTTTAATCCGCGCGTCATTTCGCGGCGCGGCGCGCGTGGATTGATGCAGCTGCTGCCCGCCACGGGAACGCGCTTCGGAGTGAAGGATATTTTTGATCCTGCGCAGAACATCGATGCGGGCACGCAGTACTTGCGCGACTTGATGGCGCGTTATCAGGGCGACCTTGTACTGACACTTGCGGCCTATAATGCGGGGCCGGGAGCGGTGCAACGGTATGGGCGCGTACCTCCATACAATGAAACGATTTCATACGTGCGGGCCATTAGGAAGACGTACGCGCTGCGGAAGTCAAAGAACGACGCAAAAACCGAAGCGAAGGCGGAACCGAAAGCAGTGGCCACTACGGGCGGACAATAAGTGGCCCACCGAAACGAACGCGAGGGATCCAGGGCGAAAGGGACGGCGGCATAGGTCATTCGTAGTCTTCTGTCTCGCGGCACGGAACCGCGGTTATAAACTACATCAGGGCTGTTGTGGCGGAGCCGGTGTCGTTTCTGGCGGGTTCGGTTGCGGGTTCAGCGGGGAACCAGGCGAATTTGGGTTGGAATCGCTGGGTTGGCCGAAAGGGCTTGAGTTTGAAGGCTGACCCGCTGGTGTGCCGATCTGGGGACCCGCAGCACCGCCCAGAACGATCGCATCCTTCGAAGGATCCCAGATAAATTCAAACTGTTTATAGTTTTTCGCCTTTTCGTACACCACGATGGAACGCTGATTGACTGTGCTGCCAACACCGATGATATTGCCACCCATAACCGCGGTTGGATCGGAAGCAAGCAACGCTTCGTTCGCGGCATCACTCGTGTCCGGCGTAGTGCCTGGGGCGTCGGCAGCATTCGTTCCAGTGCCAGAATTCGCGCTGCCCGCAGTGTTCGGCTGATTCGCGGAGTTTGACGGGGCGGGCTGAGCAACTGCGCCGGAATTGCCGAAAACCTGGCCGATAGCTTGACCGAAGGGCTGTCCTGCGGTTTGTGCGCCGAGTTGCGCTGCAGGCGTTCCTGGAAGTGCTCCCCCGGCGCCGGCGAGTCCCGACAATTGCAATGTCTGCGGGGGCTTCAGGCTTCCGATAAGCTGTCCTGTGGGACCCACATAAATAAGGCGCCACTCGCCATCTTTCTTGTTCATTGGATCTTTGTACGCCTGGCGCATAAAGCGCAGGCTGCCAAGCTTGGGCTTGGTGAGATCGTCCATGGACGTGGGAAATTTCCCGGTTTTGCGATAATAAAGCTTGATGGCGCGCGTGTATTGTTTGCCGCGCCAGATCATTTCTGTTTCCTTTTCGCGGCGTCCCTGCGTGAGGATATTCGGCGCCACGGAAATGGTGGCAACAAGAATTAAAGTAACAAGGAACAAAACGAGCAGAATGGCGTAGCCGCGCTCACTTCTCGGACGCGCGCGCACTGCTGGCCGAAGTTCAGAAGCTGGCTTCAAGTCGTTGGCCCCGCGTCCTCGAGATTTGTTTTGCCCTGACGGCCGGAAGACACTTCTTCAAATTCGATCGTGGCGTTGCCAATCTTCGTGATGCGGTAACGATTAAGGAATACATCGCCTTCCGCGACGATATACACTTCATCGCCGTCGGTCAGGAAGGCGCGGCGCGAGGACCCGCTGGGAACCGTGCCGTAACCATAGAACTTCATGTTGGGCGGCAATTCGAGCGGAGGCGGAGGAGGCGGCGGCTGTTGTACATAGCCCTTGTCCCCCGGCTGGAGCACCTTTGGAGCGGGTGGGGGAGGAGGCGCGGCGTTGAACGGATCCCGGCCGCTACTTTTATATTCGGTCTTGCGGACTCGGTCGATTTTCCACGATTGAATGGCCGGATTTTCCACGGTCATCGGAGCGTAGCCGGCAGTAATTGCACTTGCGGGAGCAGGAACTGGATTCTGACGACTGTTCCAAAACCAAATGCCTACACCGAGAACCAGCAGTAGGACGAGCACGACGATCTGTTTTTGCTGCTTCATGCGGCCGTCCTGAAATAGGTTCTCATGTGGAGACCAATCCGCATTCCGCCCGGCCCGCCGCCCTGCCCTTCCGCTTGCAGGTTAAGCGATTCGACGACGTAGAAGTTTTGAGAACGCTGCAAATTGTTCATGAACTTCACGATATTCGCGTAGCCACCGCTGACGGTGGTGTCGAGATCCACTTGGGTGATGTTTCGTCCGGCAAGCTCTTTGTGGCGCAGAGCCAGTCCTTGAATCTGCAAGCCAGATTTCTTGGCTAGCTCATCGAGCTCAGCGGTAATGGCTGAATTTCCGGTACTGGCGGGCAATAGCGACGCGTCGAAGCGATTGCAATCGGCGACGGTGGCCGGCAAATCGTGGCGGATCTTTTCTGCGCGCTCGATATCGGCGTTCAGCAACCCAAGTTTGTGTGAATCGGCGTCAAGCTGCGCCATCGGAGTGCGAAGCGCGGTGGAGGCCTGCAGGCTGTAGCCTGCGAGCGTGAGGTCCGCAGCAAGCAACAAACCGAGCCCAACCAGAACCAGCTGCCTCTTCACTGAAAAAGAACGGTCCATCAGCTCCTCGCGTAAATTGCGTTCAATTCGAGTGTCGCCAGATCGCCGCCAGTCTGCGCCCCGCGTATGCTTACCAATTCAACGTTCGAGAAGGCGGAAGAGTTTTCCATGGCGTGCAGAAACTTGACCTTGGATTCGTCCGTCGTAGCGGCAACCGTGAGCCGCACAAACATGTGGCCCTTTTCGAGTTGCGGCTGAATCCTGACCACGTGTACCCCGACCGGCATGATTTTTTCCAGATCCATGAACATCCGGGTCCAGTCAAAGCTGCGCTCGTCGATGATGCCGTTGACAAAGTTAGCGCGTTCCTTCAACTTCGCGTTTTCGGGCCTGGCGAAAAACTCGTCGAGTTCCCTGCGCCGGGACTGCAGCAGCGCCGCGCGGCGATTGTTCTCCTGCTCCTTTCGCCGCAGAACTTCCTGAGCCCGCAATGTCGAATAGACGTGCCAACCCATTGCCAGGAAGACGATTCCCCCCAACAGCGCGAGCAATCCAGCGCCGGCAAGAAATCGCCGGTGCGATTCCAGTGGCTTGGTGGCGAGATTTAGACGTACATTCATCGATTCGAATCCCCTACACGGCTTAATTCTTTTGCATCATCCAACCGACCAGTCCCTCAAGCTCACGTTCCGCCAGGGGCCGGGCGTCCGCGGAAACGCGACCCTCTGAAATAGCTGTGTGAAGCAGCGAATGAACCTCGCAATGGAATTCGCTTTCAAGGGGCGCCACAAATTCCGACAAGCGAGTGCCAAGGCCGGCAACGCGGACAGATTGAATGCCTTCCTGCCAAGTGTCCTGATAGTAGGCCGCGACCGGATAGATCTCTTCGAGCAACATTTGCGGCGTGAGCAGGCCCACCTGCGCAGGCAACTCCGTGCATCGATAACCACAAAGAACGCCTTCGCGAACGATGGCGGTGGTCAGCGAGGTGCCCGAAACGCGAGCGAGAAGTGCAGGCCGCTGGTCTGCCAGAAGAGCAACTGCAGCGAGCGACGCGCTTAGGACTACTCCGGGCTGCAATCCGCTCTGTTCGGCAGCGGATTCGTATTCGCGAACGATGCGCAAGCGGCCAAGGGCGGTCACTACGTCCACTCCGCCTTCTCGAGGCGCCTGGCGCATATACGAAATGAGGGTTTCATCGACCTCGAATGGCACACTTTTCTTGAGCTTCCAGCGCAACATCGGAACAGCTTCTTTGGCGCTGCGAGGAAACTGGTCGAAATGCTGGACAAAAACGCGGATCACGGTGTCAGGAAGCAGCAGCGCCGCAACTTCATTCTTCGCGCGCAGCCGTTCGCAAACGCCATCCATCGCAGCGCGAACAGCCGCCGCGTTGACAATATTCGTTTCCACTGCGGAAGGAACGATCGCCCCGGGCGAAAGAGCCTCAACCGCGAAACCATCGAGCGAGCCAGTGCGTGTAAAGCGCGCGCCCGAGATGCGGTCAGGAGCGATTTCAATGGCGATGGGCGGATGAGGCTGGGCGTCCAGCCAAAGAGCAACCTTCCTGACAAAATCACTCTTGTAAATACCTTGTCTGTATGTGGCAGCTTCAATCAACGAAAGTCACCTTATTGATTTCGCGCAACGTGGTAATCCCCAACTTTGCCTTTGCCAAGCCGCTTTCGCGCAAAGTGATCATGCCTTCCTCGCGGGCAATTCGCTTGATTTCGGAAGTGGGTCTCCTGTCGATAATCATCTCGCGAATCCGGTCCGAAAGGTCGAGTAATTCGCAGATAGCGGTACGGCCATGATAACCCGTGCCGGAGCATTCCAGGCATCCAGCACCTTCGCTGATGTGAACATTCTGCGCGTCCTCGGGCTTGAGGCCGACTTCGCGAAGTTCGTCGGCGGAAACTTTCTTTGCGCGCTTGCAGTTTGGGCAAATGATACGGACCAGGCGTTGCGCCATAATGCAATTGAGTGCGGAAACGAAGTTGTACGGCTCGACACCCATGTTGATGAAGCGGCCGATGACGTCCGTGACGTTGTTGGCGTGAACGGTTGTGAAAACAAGGTGCCCGGTGAGAGCGGATTGAATAGCAATCTGCGCGGTTTCCTGATCGCGGATTTCGCCGACCATGATCTTGTCCGGATCGTGACGCAAGATCGAGCGCAACCCGCGGGCGAAAGTAAGGCCCTTCTTTTCGTTGACCGGGATTTGCGTGATACCGCGAAGTTGATACTCCACGGGATCTTCAATGGTGATGATCTTGTCTTCGTCGGACTTGATTTCGTTTATGGCCGCGTAAAGCGTGGTGGTCTTGCCGGAACCCGTGGGACCAGTAACGAGCACCATGCCGTACGGTTCGCGGATGTAGCGGCGGAAGCGAGCCATTTCTTCCTGCGAAAAGCCAACGACGTCAAGACTCAGGCTTTGGAATTTTTCGGACAGAGTTTCCTTGTCGAGCACGCGGAGAACTGCATCTTCGCCGTGGCTTGCCGGCATGATGGAGACACGCAAGTCGATGAAGCGGCCCTTGTACTTGACACGGAAGCGGCCGTCCTGCGGGACGCGGCGCTCGGCAATATCCAGGTCACTCAGCACCTTAATGCGGGAGATGACGGCAGAATGCCAGTCTTTTGAGATGGGCTGCATGGCGTGCTGGAGAACGCCGTCAATGCGGTACTTTACAGCCACTTCGGCGTCACGAGCTTCAATGTGGATGTCACTGGCTCTGCGTTCGAGCGCGGTGAAAATTACGGTCTCAACGAGCTTGACGACCGGGCTTCCGGTGGTATCTCGCGTGAGGCGGTCACCGGAAATCGTTTCTTCGGTATCCTCCTCGACCTTCGTGACCTGCAACGTGAAAGCTTCGGTCGCTTGCTCGAGGACGCGCTGAGACTGTTCCGTGCGTTTGAGCAGGTCTCCAATTTGCTTTGCCGTGGCGACACGCGGGGCAAGTTTCTTGCCGAGGAGCAAGGCCAGTTCGTCGCTTAGCAGCACCAAACTTGGATCGGCGGCGGCAATGGCCAAAACGTTGTTGTGCTGTTCGAGCGGAACGAAGTTATAACGGAACATCAAATCCGCCGGAATCGTACGAAAAAGTTCAGGGTCGATTCGCTGCTCGCGTAAATCTATAAAGGGAACGCGATAGCGCTCCGCAAGGCGCCGGGCGTTGTCCCGGTCATGCTGTTCTTCGGCGGTAAAGATGGTTGTAGCAACGACCGGATTGTCTTGTGTTGTTCCCATAAACGCCTAGTGGCCCGTGGCTCCCGTAATTGAGAAAGAGAATATAGGCAAATAAAGCGAGATCAGAATGAATGCCACGAGAAGTCCCATGAAAACCAGAATGGCCGGTTCAATCAGAGCGACCATGGCCGAAAGCTTAAGGTTTACTTCTTCCTCGTAGAATTCCGCAACGCTTGTGAGCATCGGCGCAAGCGCGCCGCTCGATTCGCCGACTTCAATCATATCAAGAGCAAGCGCAGGCATGATTTCCGTGGCTGCCAGAGCTGCATTGAGCGAATCGCCCTCGCGAACCATCTGGGTCGCGCGAGTAATCGAACCGCGGAGCAGCGGGCTGTCCATTGCGTCAGCAGCGGTCTGCAAACCTGCGACAAGCGGAGTTCCTCCGGTGAGCAGCGTTGCCAGCGTTCGGCAAAATTGCGCGACCTGGAATTTCAAACTAGTGTCGCCGATCAGAGGGAGCCGGAACTTCAGCCGGTCAAAAACTGCGCCACCTTCCTCCGAGCGCGACCAAAAAAAGATGCCTAAGGCTACAACCGCCAAACCAGCCAAAATTCCCAGTATTAAGACTCGATAATCGACAGTGAGTGCGATCAAGATGCGCGTGGCGGTCGGCAGTTCCACGTTCATATCGCGATACAGGGCTCCAAACTTCGGGACCACGAAAGCGACCAGGTAAGTGACGACGAGGCTGGCTACGATTACAAGCAAAACCGGGTAGACAAGAGTGGCAAGGATTTTTTTGCGAACACCTGTGCTCACCTTTTGATAGGCGATGTAGAAATCCAGGACGCCAGAGAGATTGCCGCTCTTTTCGCCAGCAAGAATCGCGGTGGAATAGACCTTCGAAAAGACGCCTGCATCGCTAACGGCCTCCGAAAGCGACTTCCCCTCCCGAACGCGATCGCGAACTTGAGAGATAATCGGACGCAACCTGGGGGTGGCCGCACGGTCTGTAAGCAAATCGAGCGCGCGGAGGATAGGCAATCCGGCTTTGATGAGCGTATTGAATTGCTGGTTGAGGATCAGAAAATCGGAACCGCCGACCTGCCGGGCATTGCTGCGCTGCAGCATGCCGCTGATCAGGCCGCTTCGATTCTCGACCGAATACACGTATAGCCCGCGGTCCGCAAGCTTTTGGCGCGCTTCTGCTTGGGTACCCGCAGCCTCGACGTGCGAGTAGACTCGGCCGTTGGCGTCAGCCACGCGGCAAACGAATTCCCCCATACTTATCAGTGTACCTCATTTGAAAATATGCAAGATAGCCTTGAAGGGTTGGCCGTATCCACACTTACACCGGCCTTCGGACGGGCTTGATGGCTGGTCGCGAACCTACGAGCCCTATCGTGCCGTTCGGACGCTCGCTGTAGGAGATGGGTCGAGATCCCCGTCGACGATTGCCACCCCCTTTGGAGGCACAAAATGAAACTTGGAGTCGTCCACGCGCGGGTCGAACTCCCAATTCGCAAATTGAAATTCGACCTGCACGCCTCCGGGGTCGACAACCCGAACGCGAAGCAATTCACCCGTGGCCGGATTCAACTCGAATAAGACATAAGAGCCATGCGGCGAAGACGCAACTTCCTGCGCAGTTGATCGAACTGGAACGAATTCCTCGCCCCCTCGGAGACCACATCGCAGGACGACTCCGCGAGGATCGACCACAGGGGCAGACTTGTCCGCCAAAACGTTCTTACATATCCGCGACACTTTCATCTCGCCTGCGAGCAGGGCGAAGGGCGTCCGAGAGTCCGCACTTTCCTTCGCGTGAACCCGCGTCACGGTATGATCTTCTGGCACGTAAAACCACGACCATTTGCCGTCCACAACGTAGAGATTTGCCTCGGGTGAGACGTACTCCCAGCGCATTTTGCCGGGCTTGGCGAAGTACGCTATTCCCGCTTCGGATCGCACTTCCTTGCCGTTGTCGATGTAGCGTTGGAGAAAGGTCGCACGCAGCGTTTTTGAGGAACGGTACGTCCTTTCAAATTTCTTCAGGAGAGATGCGGTTTCCGCGGGGCTATCGACGACTGAAGGAAACAGAAAACCGATTGCGGCAATCAGCACTAGACTCAGTTTCATGGACTGAGTCTAGCATTGGGAGCGGACTACTGCAGAGGCAAGTCGGACGACGAAGCTGCGGCCGACCCGTTGTAACGCGTGATGTTGGCGTCGCTGGAATAGAAACTGCGCGTGCCGGAACTGCCCCGAGATACGGGATCAGTGTTGATGGTGTAATGAAGTGCCGGGGTCGTTGAAGTATCTGACGTATAGCTAAAGATATAGCCGCTCTTTGTACCGCCCGCGAGGTTGGGATCAATGTAGCAGGAAGCTGTGGCTGATCCAGGACATGGACTTGAGCCTCCATCGCCTAGATCCGCAAGACTTGCCGAAAACCCGATCGTTGGAAATGCAGAGGAATACGACATCTCCGCCGTGTTTAGAGCGTGTATCGAAGCCACTGCAGAAGCTTCATTGGCCTGCATACGCGCTTTGATAAGGTTCGGGATCGCTATCGCGGCGATGATCAGAATGATCGCTACTACGATCAGCAACTCGATTAACGAGAACCCTTTCTGTGACCGCTTCATAGAAGATGACTCCGTCCCTGTCTAACCGAATCCACCAAATTCTCCGGCTATGCTTATAGAGTGGTCCCAAGTCTCGCTTGGAATGGAGCATACCAAAGGCCATTCTTACGATGAGAAACGATGCGGTTCCCAATGATTCTGAGGGGCTTAGCAGCACTCCATACATCTGCATTGATCACGCTACGATCCTGCGGACATTTTTCGTCTCGACGCCCCTTCTGCTAAACAATTTTTGTCGTTTCCCTCCATTGTCTGGCGCGTGAAAAATAGAAAAGGGCACGGACTGAAATCCGTGCCCTACGTCGTTTTGAGCTTGCCTTGAGCGCCGAAGCAGCTTTACTGCAACGGGGCGTCGGACGAGGCTGCATTGGCAGCTGCGGCGTAGCGGATCACGCCTGACTGGTCCGTGAAAAAGCCGCGGGTTCCAGACGTGTTCTGCGCAACCGCATTAGCCTTAACCGAGTATCCGGTCGAAGGAG
>WNGK01011758.1_pt1 | contig 15851 bp, 9 predicted proteins | sample 5400601 | NCBI WGS metagenome assembly WNGK01 (sample SAMN13153376, study PRJNA577476) | soil metagenome | isolation source: 60 cm soil or saprolite under Garry oak tree replicate 1 | place: USA:California | collected 2016-06-15
GAGGCCGAAACTTTCCCCGATCTTCTGCGGCGGATTCGAATAGGAGATAGCGGACCCGTCGGAACGATCGGGGCCACTGGGCACAGGCCAGAAGGCGTTGGCATACTTGAGCATGGCCGGCTGCAGACCGGGAACCGGCGAACCAACCGGTACCGGCGAATTATTCGGCCCAAGCGTATTTCCAGGCCATGCCAGACCTTGGCGGGCGAAGGCGCCGGGCACAACCGAGGCGCTCGAACGCGATAACCGTTCCTGGTACCCTTCAAAGGTTCCGAACGCAAACATCTTGTCCTTCTTGATTGGGCCTCCCAGAGATCCTCCAAATTGATTGCGTTTGAATGGAGGAGCGCCAATGGTTTGATCGAAGAAATTGCGCGCGTCCAGCACGCTGTTGCGCAGATATTCGAACGCGGTTCCGTGGAATTGGTTGGTTCCGGACGTCGTCACGATATTGATCTGACCTCCGGCCCGCTTTCCATACTCGGCGCTGTACGTGGCCGTGAGAACGTTGAATTCCCGGACGGCTTCCACGCCCAGCAATTGACGGCTGGCTCCCTCCGGCGTGATGTACTGGCCATTGGCGTTCCCGCCAACCCAGTCGATTCCATTAATGATGAACCGGTTGGTTTCCGGCCGCTTCCCAGCAACGGAGAACATGTTCCAGTTGCCGCTGTCGAGCGTATTCGAAGTGGCATTGGAAACTCCGACATTGAGCGTGATCAATTGATCGAAGCTGCGCCCGTTCAGAGGCAATTCTTTTACCTGTTGCTCGGTGATCACGCCCGACGTGGAACTCGTCGTGGTGTTCACGAGTGGCGCCTCCTCGCTCACCGTTACTGTCTCGGCGTTGGCTCCGACTTCCAGCGTCAGATCCACCACCGCTTCTTGACCGACAACCAAATTGATCCCGGTTCGCACCGCTTGCTTGAAGCCCGGCATGGTTGTGGTGATCTCATATGCACCGACGGGAAGCAGCGGCAGATTATAGCCGCCGCGCTCGCTACTGATTGCGGTTCGCGTCAGGCCACTCTCGGTATGCTTGACGGTGATACTGACTCCCGGTATCAGCGCTCCCGAGGCGTCCCTTACCACACCCAAAATGGTTGCCGTTGAAGTCTGAGCAAAACTCAGGCAGGTTGACAATGCGATCAATACAACAATCGCAGTTGCGAATCGTCCAAACACACGGAGACTGACACCCATCCTCCTTACCATAATCCTCTCCTTTCGAACTTGATCAATTTATCCGAACACGAAAACCAATATAGCTGGAGTGTGAGCTCTAGTTACGGCTCTCCCCGGCCGTTTACTAAAATGTTAAAACCCGTCCCGCAGCAACAGCAGCTTCAGGAAACGAACATCCGCTTCAAATACGTCACATTTTGCTGACGATTAGTATGGCAGTTTCAAACGTTTGTCAAGAAATCCGTGACTGGAACTGGCCGTGAGGACATCTTTTTACCATCCACTTGTTTGGGCTTGCATAAGGATTATGAAGGCTGTAGTCGTTTCAAAATATGGCAGGCCGCCTGAGCCTTCGTCCGGCTCTTGATCGCCGATCTACTGTTGACCATACCTACCACCCTCACGCGGCGCGCTTCGCGCGCCGACCTCTCCCATAGGGAGAGGGAATTTTGTTAGTTCGCCTGCCTGATATAGAATCGGCGCCGCGAAAACGGAATACGAGTGCATTCATCAAGTTCCCTGGAAGGAGACCTCATGCGTTCTGGTTTACTGTCGGTTTGTTGTTTATTTCTTTTTTGTGGGACGGTGTGGGCGCAGGCGACGGCGCAGATTGCCGGAACTGTCCGCGATGAAAGCGGTGCAATCATACCCGGTGTTGAAATCAAAGTAACAATCTTGCACTCGGCCCGTACATGTTGGAGGCCAACCAGCCGGGCTTCAAATCGTTTATTCTGACCGGCATCGTTCTTCAGGTCGACAGCAACCTCACTATCGATGTTGCATTGAAAGTCGGCGCGCTCGGCGAGCAGGTGACGGTGGAAGCCGGTTTGACTCAAGTCGAGACACGATCAACCAGCGTCGGTACGGTCGTCGATAACCTGCGCGTAGCCGAGATGCCGTTGAATGGACGGAATCCAATCGAGCTCGTCTTTCTTGCCGGAATGGCAAGTTCGCCCGGCAATGGCGCCATTAACACGGTCCGCAATTATCCGACGATCGTCGTATCGGTGGCAGGCGGGCAAGGGAACGGCGTTTCGTATATGTTGGACGGAACGATTTATCAGGATCCTTACAACAACCTGGCACTGCCGATTCCGTTTCCGGACGCGTTGCAGGAATTCAAAGTCGAAACGAGTGTCTTGCAGCCTCAGTATGGATTCCATTCGGGCGCGACGGTAAACGCCGTGACGAAATCCGGTACGAATGAGTTTCATGGCGATCTATTCGAATTCTTGCGTAACGGTGCGTTCAACGCGCGCGACTTCTTCGCCACACAGCGCGATAGTCTGAAGCGCAATCAGTTCGGAGGAGTTTTAGGCGGACCGATCGTGAAGGACAGATTGTTTTTCTTCGGCGGCTACCAGGGCACGATCCAAAGGTCCGATCCTAACTTCAATACCGGCTATGTTCCCACGCTGGCCATGCTTCAAGGCGATTTTACAGCGTTTGCGTCGGACGATTGCCAGGGCAAGGATAAAGGTAAAACGCTCGCGCTTCCGTTCGTCGGGAACAGGATTACGCCGGACCGGTTCAACCCGGTGGCGTTGAATCTGGCCAGAACGTTTCCCACGCCGCTCGATCAATGCGGGACGGTCAAATATGGTTATGTTGCCAATCAACACGAAGACCTGTACGTCGGACGAATCGATTGGACGAAGAGCCAAAGGAATTCATTCTTTGGGCGATTTTCCGCGGGAAAGCTCAACGTCGGATCAACATTTGACGGAAAGAATCCGCTGTCCATCAATACGTATGCGATCGATGACCTCGACTATCAGGTCGCGTTTGGAAATACGTATCTGATCGGCTCTAACATTGTTAGTGCGTTCCGCCTTTCGGCCAGCCGCACCAACATCGTGAAGCTCAATGATGAATTCAGCTCTCTGGCTGATTTCGGCTCGAAGTATACCCCCCTGGGCGGAAAGGTACTCAACATGAATGTCATCGGCGGGCTCGGTTTCGTCATTGGTGGAGGCGCAGCAGTTCCCGGCGAATCTCACAATGGACCGAATCCTTCTATTTCCGAAGACATCAGCTGGATCAAGGGATCGCATCAATTTGGTTTTGGTGGGACCTTGTACCACCAACAGATGAACTACTGGTCCGGCCTGAATGCCGTGGGTTCCACCATGTTTGATGGATCGGTCACGGGCTTGGGATTGGCGGACCTGCTGATCGGGAATGCGCGAACGTTTACTCAGGGGACGACGTACGGATTCTACACGCGCCAATATTACGAGACGCTCTACGCCCAAGACACGTGGAAAGCGAACCGGCGTCTGACGTTGAACTACGGCGTGCGCTGGGAACCGTTCATTCCGATATCGAACAAGTGGGGACAGATCCACTATGTCGATCCGGCTTTGTTTGCTCAAAATTACCGTAGCCCGGTTTTCCCCAATGCTCCTGCGGGCGTGATTTTCCCGGGCGACCCGAATTACGTTTGTGGAAAAAGCTACAGTTGCAACAAGTGGTGGAACTTCTTACCGCGAGTCGGACTGGCATTCGATCCCATCGGTGATGGGAAGACAACCATCCGAGCCGCATACGGTATATCGGCGGACCGGCCGCACATGTTCTACCCCAATCAAATGTCGTTTGGGCCGCCGTTCGCCGACCGCGTCACACTACCTAACGTTAATCTGTCGAATCCATGGGCAAATTTCAGCGGCGTCCCGGGCTTTTCCGGAGCGGGCGAGGATCCCATGGGAGGATTGGCGAAAATTGCCGGGATCGGTCTGGCAGGAAAGAATGCACCGTTCCCAACATCCGGGTTCTACGTCAATAGTGTCGAACACCTCGACCGAAACTATAAACAGATGTACGTCAACATGTGGAACCTGAGCATTCAGCGGCAGGTCGCTTCGTGGCTGCTGTCGGCCAACTATGTGGGCAACAGCACAATTCACCTGAATACGTCGACAGCGGCGAACCCTGCGGAATTTCTTGGGTTGGGCCCATGCACTTTGAATGTTGTCCAGCCGAACGGAACCGTGGCGCCGCAAACCTACTCGGTTTGTTCGACCACGGCCAATGAAAACTTCCGCCGGGTGTTGTATCGGCAGGATCCGCTAAAGGGACAGTATTTCGCCAACATTGCACAGGCGCTGAACAGCGGAACAGCGACGTATGAAGGCTTCTACTTGTCCGCGAACAAGGCCCTGTCGCACGGCATCAGCATGCTGGCCAATTACACGTGGTCGCATTGCATTTCGGATGTCTACGATCAGCAGCCGAGCGGCAACGGATATGTGCGGCCGGACAACCGCAGCGCCTCCCGCGGTAATTGCACGGTCGGAGTGGCTGACGTGCGCCACTACTTCACTCTCAATATGGTGGCGAACATGCCGAAGTTTTCCAACAGAACGCTTCAGGCCATCGCGGGGAATTGGCAGTTGGCTCCAATTCTGCAGCTCAAATCCGGAAACTTCATGACGATGGTCACCGGACAGGATACGGCGCTAACCACCGTCGCCGCCGCAACAGCCAACCAGACAACGGTTGCCACCGGCCAGACCGCAAATCAGGTACTGCCCAATGTGTATTCTCCAGATAAAGGAAAGCCATGCGGGATTTCGGGTGTTGCGGCTTGCCTCAGTTATTTGAACCCCGCCGCATTTGTGGTACCGGCACCCGGCACTTACGGCAATCTGCGCTACGGAACGGTGCAGGGGCCGGGATTGATTCAGTTGAACATGGCCTTGTCCCGGACATTTCCGGTGGCAGAAAGGCGTTCGCTTCAGTTGCGCGCGGAAGCGTTTAATCTTCCGAATCACTTGAACCCTTTGATTCTTGCAACCAGCCTCAATGTCAACTCGGCGCTTTTCGGCGTGGCCACAGCCGACCAGAGTGGTATCGCGGGCCAAATCTCGGGCACGACGTCGGGTGATTATCGAGTGATTCAGTTCGCGCTGAAACTGATGTTTTAGGTTCTGGCAATATCAAATGTTGTGGCTATTCCCCCAACATTGACGGTGAAGAGCGGCAGGTTTACCGCGGTTCTTCGATGACCGGTGCGTCGGTGAACTTCCGTCCGGTGAAGGTGCCGTGATATTCGACAGGAATTCCGCGCTCCTCCATGAGGCGCGCGATAAGTTTGACCGTCTCGTCGTGACGGATAGCCGACGACATTCCGATCGGCACTCCTTCTGCCCAGTTCAGAGGTGTCATCCGGAAAGAAGTCACGCCGAATCCGTAGTCTTTTCCTTTGTCTCGTGCCGTGAGATCGGCGCCGCGGGATACAAGCAGCTCGACGACTTTGTTGGCTCCCTTGTATGCAGCGCCGTGGAGCGCCGTAAGTCCGTCCTCATTTGCGGAATTGATCCCGGCTCCGAAGTCAAGGAGTAATTTGACAAGCTCCAGAGTCTCGTCCTCCGAATATTGGAAGGTGAAGCCTTCTGCCCAACCGACGCCGGAAGCAACCATCAGCGGTGTCGTTTGATCAAATGTCGGAATAGATGGATCGGCGCCGCGAGCCAGCAGAAGCTGAACAACGGTGAGGTCGCCGCATAGAGTCGCTCGCAACAACGGTGTTGCACCGTCTTCTTTCAGCCACAGCGAGTTGTTTGCTTGATGGACTTCCGTATGCACCTGAATCCGGCGATTGGGATCCGCCCCGCGATCGAGCAGAAGCTTAATGAAATCGAGCACGCCGTCGGAGGCTGGCGGCGGTACGGCCGTCGTCAAAGCATCGCGATTAGATACGGCCAAATAAAGCGGTGTCCAACCCTTCGTGTTCGCCTGATTGGGATCGGCTCCGCGATCGAGCAGAAATCGGGCGATTTCGTAGTGACCATTCTGAACAGCCACTAACAAGGGGCCGCTGCCGTCGAGGGAAGTTTTATTCACCTTCGCGCCGGCGGCAACCAGTACGCGAACCGTCTCGATAGAGCCTTCGCGCGCGGCGAACAAAAGAGGAGTGAGAGCGCCCATCGGCTCGCCGTTCGGTTTTCCGTCGGGACTGGGGCGCGCAAACCCCAAACCGTTCCGGCGGACGGGACGAATGATCTTCGACTGCGCGTCGACATCAGCGCCATTGTCGAGCAAAAATTTGACGACACCGGAGTGACCTTGCTCGGCGGCCCACATCAAAGCATCGGTGCCGCGGAGGTTCTCCTTCTCCTGAACGCCGGCACCATGACTGACGAGGACTTGAACCGCATCCAGCTTTCCTGTGCGCGCGGCCATCATTAAGGCGGTCTCTCCGTGGGAGAGGACCGCCGCGTTGGGATCAGCACCGGCCTTCAGCAGCCTTTCGATCATCGTGGCGCTTCCGTTCACGGCAGCCAGAAACATGGGTGTGGCGCCTGTCCGATTTGCCGCCTGCGAATTTGCGCCGGCTTGAATCAAAACAGCGGCCATATCCAGATCGTCCCACCGTGCGGCCCAATGCAGCGCGGTTGTGCCGTCCGCCTGAGGCGCGTTGACATTGGCTTTCTGCTGGATCAATGCGCGAACGGCTGCCGCATTTTTGTTCATTGCGGCGTCCGCCACATCGCTGGTGCCGGCGAATGAGGAGATTGCGAACCAGATACAAAGAAAGGCTGCAAGGCAAAACTTCTCTTGTAAGGGTTTTCCACAGAACGTGTGCGAGGTCGGGCCCTGCAACTGTAGCGGCGGTCTATGACCGCCGGCAATCCAGAGCTTATGAGATCGCCGGCGGTCATTTCTTGAGGCTGCGCGCTGCCGCGCTTGCGCTTCGCGTCTTGAGGCTGCGCGCTGCCGCGCTTGCGCTTCGCGTCTTGAGGCTGCGCGCTGCCGCGCTTGCCGCGCTTGCGCTTCGCGTCTTGAGGCTGCGCGCTGCCGCGCTTGCGCTTCGCGGACCGCCGCTACAATGTCAGGAGCGAAGCCTTTGATGTTTTCTATCTCTTTCACAACGTTAACTCGCCCGTGCTGTCGCCAATGCTTTCCTGCTCGATGCCGTACATATGCAGCACCTTCAGCAGCAGATTAGCGGTCGTTCCGGTACGCTGGATGTGCTGTCCTCCGCGATGCCGCCCCATGGCACCGCCGATCAGCATGTTCGGCACGGCCTTGTGACTATGCAGGTTGCCATTCGACATGTTGCTTGCCCAGAAAATCAGCGTGTTATCGAGCAAGCTCGCATCGCCATCGGGAGTCGACTTCAGCTTCGCGAGAAACGGCGTCAGGCACTGCACATGATATCGGTTAATCTTGGCCCAATTCTCGACAATGGCGGGCCGCTCACCATGATGCGAAGTGGGATGGTTTCCGCTTAAAACGCCCGATTCCGGATAGACCCGCATGCTGACATCGTGCGCGTACATTAATGTCGTCACGCGCGTGATGTCCCCCCGGAACGCTAACACCTGCAGATCCCACAAAAGATTAATGTGGTCGGTAAACGACTCCGGGATGCCGAACGGCACTTCCGACGCCGGCAGCTCCGACGAGTTCGCAACATTCTTTAATCGCCGCTCGATCTCGCGGATGTCCTCTAGATATTCATTGAGTCGTGTACGATCTGCCGCCGGAAGAGTGCGATTCAAGCGAGCCACCTCGACAGTGACGGCGTCCAGAAGACTGGCCTTTGCCTGTTTGCGAGACGCTCGTTCTTGCGGGTTGCTGCCGTCACCGAATAGCTGTTCGAAGACAACCTGCGGATTGGCCTCGAACGGAAGCGGCCTCGCCGGACCCGACCACGAAACCGAATTCACGTAAGCGCAGCTATAGCCCCAAGGGCAGGTGGCGAGCGAACTCTGGTCCTCGCATTTGACCTGCAGGGAGGGCAGCACACTCGACTGGCCGTACTTCTGCGCGATGATCTGATCGATGGTTATGCCGAGATGAATGTCCGCGCTGACGGTTTTCTTCGGTTGAACACCGCTAAACGTTGCTGCGCTGCGTGAATGATCGCCGCCGGTCTCACCGGGCCCGGGCATGGATGACGTGGCATCCAATCCGCTGATGACCGTGATCGAATTTTTCCATGGTTCCAGAGGCTTCAGTATGAATGGAAGTTCCGAGAGTTCCCCTGGTTCCATCGCCCAATGCGCGGGTTCCCAACCATGTGGATTGAAGATACCAACGAACCTCGGAGTCTTTCCCGTAACCTCTGCCTTGGCAGACCGGACGAAAGCGGGAAACATCGATTCCAGCAGCGGCAGCGCTATGGTTGCGCCTGCGCCCTGCAAGAACCTCCGGCGAGGAATATGCTTTTTCGTGATGAACATGTCATTACTCCCGGCGCTCACAGAGCGCCGCTACAAAGGCTTCCGATTCATCTGAAACGGAGCGCTCTTCACGATTTCCAGAACAATGGCCGAGAGGCTGTAATCGTTCTTCGCTGCCTCGCGCACCACCGATCTTACCACCGGCATGTCGCCGTACTCTACTCCGCGTCCCAGGGCGTAGGTGAGCAGCTTTTCCGTGACGGTGCGCACGAACTGGGGAGAATAACGCAGCAGGCCTTGCCGCAGGCTGACCACGCCATCGATCTTGCTGCCGTCGACAAGCTGGCCTGACGCATCGAGTCTCTGTCCGGCTTCTTTCGTACGCCACCTTCCAATCCCGTCGAAATTTTCGAGTGCGAACCCAATCGGATCCATCATCCGGTGACAACTCGAGCACGCAGGATTCGCGCGGTGCTCTTCCATGCGCTGCCGCATAGTTTGCGGGCCCGCCGCGGGATTGGGCTTCAGCGGCGGCACGTTCGGGGGCGGATCCGGCGGATGGGTCCCCAGGAGATTTTCCAGAACCCACTTGCCGCGTAGCACGGGAGATGTTCTGTCGGAGTTCGACGTCGCCAGCTGGAAGCTTCCCTTTCCGAGCAAGCCGCGGCGGACATCGAACTCCGCGTCGAGCTTCACGCGCCGGAACTGGCTTCCATAAACGTTCGGAATTCCGTAATGCACGGCCAGACGCTCATTCACGAAGGTATAGTCCGTTGTTAACAGTTCGACGACGCTCCGGCCTTCGCGCAAAATGCTGTCGAAGAACATCTCGGTTTCCGTGCGCATGGCCTGCCGCAGGTTATCGTCGAAATCCGGATAGATGGTTCCTTCCGGCGTTTCATTCTGCAACGTTCTCAAGCCCAGCCACTGTCCGGCGAAATTCTTCACGAATTCGTGCGACCGCTGGTCTCGAAGCATTCTCCCCACCTGCTGCTGCAGCACGTTGGGGTCTTTCAATTTTCCCTGAGCGGCTGCGTTGATCAATTCGTCATCGGGAAGATTGCTCCACAAGAAGAAGGACAGGCGAGACGCCAGCTCGATATCGCTAATCCGATAGGCTTCGCCCGGTTTGGCGCCGGCCGGCGCGGTCTCGGTGCGGAAAATAAATTCCGGATGCGCGAGAATGAACTGCAGTGCCTTCTCGATGCCGTATTCAAAGTCGCCGGTCTCGCGGCCGACGTGATAGAAATTCATCAGCGTATTGACGTCGGCTTCGGTGAGCGGCCGGCGGTAAGCCTTGCGCGCCACGGTGCTGAGAATCGTGCGCGCGCATCTCAGTTCTTCGGCTTCCACGCGCGACATATTAGACGGCGTGCAGGACAGGATCCTTCGGCGGCTCGGCGTATCCTTTGGAAGCATGCCGTTGACCGGTCCCTGGACGGTGATCTGACTCACTTGCGGGGACTGCATGATGCCTTCGATAGGATTGTCATCGAGGATGCTGCGCCGGTAAGAGCGGTTCAAGAACAGATGCGGGATATACGTGTTCGCGATGAAGGCCAACCCAATGGAGTGCTCGCCGGCTTTTAGCGGAACGCGCACTTCATTCTTATCCGCCTGGACGTTGCTCGCCAGCGGTATGTCCTTCCCGACCTGATATAGCTTGAGGCGGGTGCCGTCGACACTCAACTCGATCTGTTCGTTCTCCGAATCGCCGCCGTATAGCGCGCCGACCGTGTTTCTCACGGGAACCCACGAGATGATGTACTCACCATCCGACGGAAAATAATGACGAACGAGCAAACCGCCTCGAGTGCCGAAGGGCAAGCCTTCGACTTGATCCTCCTGCGAGTAATCTTCCCGTGTGTAATAAATCTTCCTGCCCGGCGCTGTTTCGTGGCCAAGGGCAACACGACTCAGCTTGGCGGCCGCCGAAACGTAGCCTTCCACCAATGCCGGCGAAACTTGCAAACCACTCTCGACATTGTCGAAGCCATAACTGGAATCATCAGCGGGGAGGTAGACGGCTGGATCGATGTCGAGTCCAACAAGTTCGCGAATGGCGTTGGCGTATTCCGTTCGGTTCAGCCGGTGCACACCAGGCGTGGATAGTTTCGGTTTTTGAGCAGCTGCCCGGTCCAGTTCATTTTCCAAGGCGACTGTCAGCGCTTCGTACGTAGCGTCGTTCGGCCTCGGCATGCCTTGAGGCGGCATCATGCCGGCGCGAAGCTTGCGCACCACTTTTTCCCAGGCTTCCCGGTCCTGCGCAACATGCGCAGGATCCATTTTGTCGAGCATCAAACCGGCGGTCTTCGCTCGTTGGTTATGACAAGTGACGCAGTACTGATCGATCAGCGGGCGTGGCGCCGGGTTGGTATTCTGGCCAAAACTCAAACCGGCAAAAATAATGGTTCCAGCTAAGAACAGAAGCCTCTTCATTGCGTACTCGTCCCCTCGCCCGGTAGCTTGCCATTGCGCCCAAGGACCCGAATGATCCGATCCACTGTGTCGATAAGGATATTTAGCCGCTCGTCCGTTTCTTTCTGGGCTTCGCGAAGCTGGGAGATGTCCTCAGTCAGGCGCGTGATTCCACGATGCGTTTCCTCAGCCAGGCGCGTCATTTGCGCAGTTGCGGCTTGCTGCGCGTCGGTAATGATGCGGCCAACACGGACGAGATCTTTGATGCCATCATTCTGCTTTTCGATGATCTGTTCCAGCCGGTCGAGCCGTTCTTCGGGTGTCATGGATGAAGACCATTAATACATGGACACAAGCCATGGTCAAGGATGTTTAGGTTAAGTGACAAATGACAATTGCACAGTGAAAAATGGTATGAGCGCCATGATTTGTGGAAACTATCCAAGCAATCTTCTCAACTCCTCTGCCGTACGGATGTTGTTTTGGACAAGAGTGCGGCACAAGATGCCTGAAAAATTCGCGACGGCGAAGCTAGGGCCACTGAAGTTATTTTGGACCGGCAGGCCGGGAAGGCTTCTCGGAAAAGGCGATGCCCAAAAATGTCCTTCTGATCCCATACGGCAAATATCTCGTTCGCAATCCGGATCTGGAGAAACCCCGAATACCCACGGAAAACTCCCAGGATAGGCAGGAAGACCAACGAAATCGAAGGGGGCAACCAGGATATCGACACGGCGGGTGACGTCTTCCAGGAGGACTCGATGCGTGGCTTTAACGGTGGCAAGACTCAGGTTGACCAGGTCCATTTTGTTTTCAATGCACCATTCGAGACTCTCAATGACAGGTTCAATCTTCGTTGAGAAAGAACGGTCAAAAATCTTCACCGCGTACATCTCTACCGCCGGTTCCTTTTCATATATAGCTGCGGCGACAGCCGTCCCATGTCCCAATTTATCGAGCCACTGCTCCTGGAGTGTTTGGTCGGGAGGGACGAAGGAGATCCCTCCCGCCACGGTTCCGATGTGGGAGTGAAAAGGGTTGATGCCGCTGTCGACTACTGCAACTTTGAGCACAGCTTTGTGACGAGCGAGCCGTGAAGGGCCGCGAAGGTTTGCCGAGACCTTCAGCCCTTCACCGTTCCAACATCACCGCGGGAAGACAAACAAACTGCTCGTGACATCGCCAGGTAAGTCGATGTGTTTTCCAACAGGGGCCAGGGTTTCCGTGTCCACGTAATCAATCGTGTTTCCAGCACCCGCAAGGTAAAGGTTCTTTCCGTCACTGCTGATGCTGAGCGTGGTGCGCGATCTGCCAGGGTATTCGAGTCTCTTGATGAGCCGCTTTCCCTCGAGATCGTAGACATAGAACTCGTTGAACCTCGCGTCGGCTCGGACTCCATAAGCACGCTTCCCGTCGGGGCTCACCGCAAAGCCGGAAAGTGCTACTTCCGGATTGGTCTCAAAGTAATCGAAGGATCGATTCACCAGGTTCAACTGGGCAATCCCCTGGCTCTTTTGATTCGTTGCGGGATCCGCTGAGGTGTACAGAAAATACAGTTTGCCCGGCTGGTCGAACGTTTCATAGGAGGCGCCCAAGTCGAGATAACCTGTCCCCGGAATCATGGGCCGATCCCTCAAATCGATTTTGTCCACAATTTTGAAGCTGTCAATGTCGATCATCAGGATGTCGCGGAAAATGAAATACAACGTTTTTCCGTCGGGTGAAACCCGCATCAGGCCATTGCCCGAATATTCCCGAGGCAATTCCAACGATTTCGTAATCTTCTTTTGCCGGAGATCGATCGTCACTATTTGTGGCTTCTCCACTGTGAACCGGTCTGCCTGCTTCACCGACGCGACAATAACCGAAAACAGACGGACACCGTCCGGATGCACGGCCGGATTGCGCCTTAACCGGACTGTGCGATTCCCCTCGCTCAACTTAAAAGTATCTACAACCTGGCGGGACTTGATGTCGATCACTTCAATGCCTTCGGTCTTGGAGTTGACCACAATCAACTTCGTCCGATCTGTCGAGAGCGTGATTGAGCCTGCCAAGCCATTCTTCAAAGGAATTTGGCCTTGGATTTGTCCCGTCGCCTCGTCGAGGACCGCCACTCCCGCTGGATACACCCCCACAAAGATGTTGCCATCAGAAAAGCCCAGCGAAGTGAAGAGCGGTAACGCACATAAACATATCAACAGGAGCCGTACGGTTCGATTTCTGATCATGGGAACACCAAATCAAGATTCCGCCAATCTTTCGCGGCGGCCCCGCACTTGCTGGACCAGTCGGGATAGTTGTTGAGGTGATCGGGAACCTGCGCCGGCCAGGCGCAGCCTCTGTAGCAATCATAGAGGTCGCGCTCCACGGGCTGACAGAGGTTTGCAGTTCCTCCGGTCGAATCCACTTCCCACCCGGGAGCAAAAAACAAGGAGCAACCCAGTGGGTAGACGGGTGTGTTTGGAGGACCTTGCTGAACGGCGTAGACATCACCCTGGGAGGCCATCAAGTTTTGAATTCTTCGCGCACTTCGATTTACCGGTTTAAGATGCGTCATAGCCCTTCCTTTGTTCAAAACGATCGAAGAACGATGGATTACGTTCGGAAATTTCTGCGTACGTTTCTAAACAAAAACCTATCCACGAGCGGATCCAGTCACAATAATGAAGATTCGCATGTCCGATATCGCCATAACGTACATATGCTTCGTGATAGCAACCTCCGGAGCAAAGCCCGCGCACCCAGCAAGTGTGGCATTCGGGCTTTCGGGAAATGTGGGTCTGCGCGATAGCCTCACTTCGCTTTTGCTCGTCCAGGCCCGTTCGAATGTTTCCCATGCTGTGCGTGGGGGAATCGGCAAATCGGTGACATAAGGCAATATCGCCCGAGGCCGAAACGCCAAGCAGACCCAGTCCTGCGCCGCAGGCATGATCCTTGTGAATCCCCGTGTGAATTTCCTGCAGCTCGTCGGTCATGTTGGAGAAGCCAACGTATTCTCCTTTTACCGCCTTTTCAAGGTAGTTTCTGCCCAGTTGTTTGAATTGACCGAGCATGACATCGAAGCCCGAATCACCGATTGAATAGAGCGTGTCCGGAGACGTTGTCACAGGGGCGAATCCTACCTCATAGAAGCCGATCTCATCATGGAGATGATTGAATATCGAGATGATATCGAGCACTTGAGAAGTGAGCGTCACGCGAGCGCCAATCGGTCGCGTCCGATGTCTTTGTAGCAGGCTCTTGACACGAGGAAGGATGACCTCATAACTTCCGGCGCCGTTGTGGAAAGTGCGAAAGTGGTCATGCAACTCCTTCGGCCCATCCATACTGATCGTCACACCGACATGGTTTTCCGCAAGAAAGTCAATGACTTCATCTGTCAGCAAGGTCGCGTTGGTGGTAAGGCTGAAATCGATAGGCTTGCCAATCTCTTTCGATCTCCGCTGTGCATATTCCACGGTTTTGCGGACCACTTTGAAGTTCAATAGTGTTTCGCCACCGAAAAACGTCAGCGCCAGGCGTGGCATTTTCTTCCCGCGGAGGATTAGAAACTCCACGCTCTCGAAGGCCGTCTGCTCGTCCATGAATTTGGCCGGCGCCGGCGCCGCGATGCGATCCTGTCCGTATTCGTAGCAGTATTTACAACTCAGGTTGCACTTGTTCGTGACATTCAACACCAGCGTGCTCAAGGGAGGATCGGCGACCGGCTGGAACGTCGGGATCAAGTCCACAACGTCGGCCGACAGGAGAGCACCCATCTGGTTGAGCTCGACCAGGGAGTCCACCAGTTCCTCCCGCGGAAAGCGGCCGGCAAGCAAGTCGACCACTTCCGCAGGGTTCTGCGGCCCATCTTGAAATGCATCCAGTAGGCACCCCGTCACTTCGTCAAGGCAAACCACGGCCGTGGATGGAATCAGAAACAAGAACTGGCGCCCCACGGCCGAGAATCTCCTCTGAGGTGCAAGCTGGAATTGCGTTACCGCTGGGGTAAGACTTCCTGTTGTTGCCATATGACATATAGAGGAATCGTCACGATTAGACGGCTCCTGGCCTGGACAGGCCTCTCCGCTCCTTGACCGGAGTATGTGGCGACCACATTCACATCGCCATAGTTGTTTCCATTTCCTCGCCGTTCGGGATTGGGTCCTTCGATGTTCGGTGTGAAAAAGCCCTTTTGGTCGATACTGCCGACAAAACGAACATCATCGTCGTTTAGGGTCGCGATATGTTCCTCGATCGCCCACTGCACCGGGACGGCACCCAGTTCAATGTCATCGGCTGTGCCCGGCGTCTTGTCCGGGCCGTTGTGATAGGCCACTGCTTCGAACTGCTGGTATCCTTTGGGATGTGGACCTGGATCGCCCCCCAAACGCGCCATCCCGTGTTCGGGCAGAACGCGCAGGTAATCGATCCGGTCGAACACCGCCAGAACGCGGCGTGCGGATTTGCCGCGCACGACCGCATCGCGGTAGCCCGGCACGGCATCATTTGCCACCGAAACGTCCAACGTCAAAATCGTCGGCGATGGTCGGACGGTATTAACCTTGATTCCAGGTCCCAGGTCGACATCGCGAACCGTCAGATCCGCTGGAAAATTGGAACCGTAAACCTTGAGCGTCGCTGGTTTACCCACAATGAGGCTGGGCTTGTCGGTCCCCGAAACCTGTATGTCCTGGCCGGCACGCCGAAGGAAGACCTCCATGCCGAGTTCGTCATAGCTTCCGGTGAACCAGCGGCCCCGTAAGGTTTCAAGGTCCGAGCTCAAAAGCATCACTTCACGTAATCCTTTGAACATTTCCGTTCGGGCAGTAGCGTCACCGGATCGTCCACGCCAGCTATAGCCGGCGTAAAGAATCGCACGGCCTGTCAGCGCAATCCGTTCTCCATCCATAAATTCGATGGTGGTGCGTGTTCGAAACTCATCCTCGACCTTTTCCGCCTCGATGGTGGCCTGGCCGTACGCCCGGCCTTTTCCGGGGAGATACGCTTCGACCTGCCAAGTACCTTCAAGCCGGGGCCGGCGGAAGTTGGCACGCCATGCGGACCATTCGGGTGATTCAAGGAGTTGGGCACGTCCCAGATAGTCCAGGGCGCGGTCGACGGGATCCCTCG
>WNGK01007782.1_pt1 | contig 15849 bp, 6 predicted proteins | sample 5400601 | NCBI WGS metagenome assembly WNGK01 (sample SAMN13153376, study PRJNA577476) | soil metagenome | isolation source: 60 cm soil or saprolite under Garry oak tree replicate 1 | place: USA:California | collected 2016-06-15
TCACTGCCTATCATCATGCTTTTATTCCTCGACTTCCATAATTGACTCACCTATCCCACCAGGCAGTAGTATCAGAACACCTGAAAGTTGACAACTCGCTCAGGAAGGGGATATCATGACTGCGCAGATAAGAAGAAACAAGCACGGTTTCGCCAAATATTTGTGACGATAAGCGAGGGTTGGCCAAATATTTGTGAAAAAGCTGCCAGAAATATGTGACGATAAGCGTGACTCTACGCTCAATATTGCTGAGCTACTGCCAAATATGTGTGACAATCACCAAATTTCGCAAATCTTGAGACTGGCAAAGAGCCTAAATGTTGAAACTGGCCTATACGTAGATTTTACACTCGAGCTGCTTTAGCTTAGCCGCTTGCTTGTATCACGCAAAAAAGTGATTCAAATAGAGCAAAACAAATATAACACGAGGTGTGGTCGAACCATAACATATAGATAGGGAGTTGGCAGAGCAATGCTAGATGATGTCATGGTATCATCCGATAATGACCCTGTTGCCCCAGAAGAGACAGAAAGCGAAGCTATCCTCAGTGACGGAAAAATCATCGACTGCATCACTGGGGAGCGGCCAGTCAAAGATACCCCCAAAGAACAGGTGCGCCAATTTATCGCGAAAGCATTAGAAAAAGAATACAGCATCTCCTTTGAAGATATGGAAGCCGACTTTCCCATAGGCGAAGGGAAACGCCGCAAAACTGTCGACATCGCTATCTTCCATCCCCAGCACGAGCACAAAATCATCTATATGAGCCGCGCCGTCATCTGTCGCCCCACACCGCAGGTCGGCAGAACCATAAAACTGCGCGACTACAACGAAGCAGAAAAAGACCTCCGAGCCCTCAAAGAGATCTTGCAAGATGTTGAAACCTGCCAGTACGGACTGTGGACTAACGGACTCGACCTCTTCTACCTCAAACGAGAGCAGACACGTTTCGACATCAGACTGGAACCTATTGCTGACTGGCCCATGGCGGGCGAATCGGAGAAACCCCACGATCCTACCACCAGAACCCAGATGCACCTGGCCGACGAAGACATGCTCAGGGTAGTCTTTCGCCGTTGTCATAACTTTATTCACGGTAACGAAGGCATGGCAAAGGACAGGGCCTTCTGGCAATTTCTCTATTTGATCTTCTGCAAAATGCACGACGAAGAAGCTCCCCGTCACCAGCGTAAATTCTGGGTTGGCCTTACAGAACAATTCACCCCTGAGGGACGCGAGAAGATTCGCGAGCGCATCACCCCCCTTTTCGCCGAGGTCAAGCAGCAGTACGAAGAGATTTTTCGTGGCAACGAGGAGATCACCCTCTCGCCCCCGGCCCTTGCCTTCATGGTCTCCGAGCTATCCCGCTACGACTTTACCAACTCCGAGATTGACGCCAAGGGAGCCGCATACCAGGAGATTGTAGGCATCAACCTGCGTGGTGATCGCGGCCAGTATTTTACCCCACGGGGAGTTGTCAAGCTCGCGGTAGAGATCCTGGACCCTAAAGAGAATGAGCGTGTTTTCGACCCTGCGTGTGGCACAGGCGGCTTCCTTAGAGCAACCCTATCGTATATGCATAAAAAGTTTTGCGCGGAGGAAGGCCTATCATCGCCCCGTGGCGATTCTCCATCACACCAGGAGGTACGTGCTCGCCTCAAAACCTTTGCAGAGAACCACATCTTTGGCGCCGATTTCGACCCGGACCTCGTCAAAGCCTCGCAGATGAACATGGTCATGTCCGGCGATGGACGTGCCCACCTCTACTACATGAACTCTCTCGAATTTCCCAGGGGATACCTTGCAGGCCTTGAACGAGCAAAACATGATATCCCCTTTGGATCCCTGGATGTCATTATGACCAATCCGCCCTTCGGCACCAAGATTCAGGTCACTGACCTAAATAGCCTGAAACAATACGAACTCGCGCGCTGGTGGAAAAGAGATGAAGAAGGCGGTTTCCGCAAAGACCTCGACAAGGGTCCATCGGATGCCAGGGGCCTACAAAGCAGTGTCGCGCCGGAAATATTATTTATCGAGCGTTGCCTTCAGTGGCTCAAACCCGGCGGGCGCATGGGTATTGTGCTCCCCGATGGCATTCTGAGCAATCCAGGCACCGAATATATTCGCTACTGGATCCTCCAGAACGCCTGGGTCCTGGCAAGCATCGACCTGCCCGTTGAGATCTTTATCGTCGATGCCAATGTCAATATTTTAACCAGTCTACTCTTCCTCAAAAAGAAAACAGCCGAAGAGATGCGCGCGGAGAGTCTTGGCGGCATGGTCGAATATCCCGTCTTCATGGCTGTAGCCGAAAAGGTTGGTTTTGACCGCCGTGGCAACAAAATCTACAAACGCGAGCCCGATGGTGAGGAGAAAATCGAAGTAGTAAAGGAAGAAACAGTCTACGTCCAGGTCGATGGCCGAATGAAACCCAAGTTACGCAGAGTGTACGACAAAGAACTCGACGACGATTTACCTGAGATTTCGCGCAAGTATCGCGAGTTTCGTGAACGCTACCCGGAGCCTGGCTCATGAAATGCACGGACTTCGATAACCCCATCTTGTCTGTCTGGGTGGAGCGCTACTGGCGGCGGCTCAGCAGCAAACCTTACCTCTCTGGAGCAATAGAGGCCAGGATACTGCTTGATAAGCTAACTGTGAAAAAGGAGCCTTTATTTAAGGTGACAAAGGGAGGACTGCAAGGTATTTTTAATGGACCAAGATTCGCCCGGGTATATGTTGATGATCCAGACTACGGTGTACCTTTTCTTGGTAGTACAGATATCCTTGCAGCCGATTTATCCTCTCTTCCCTTCCTTTCCAGGAAATTAGTGGGTTTCTATCCTGAATTGCTCATCCAGGAAGGATGGACACTTATTACCTGTTCAGGAACAATAGGCAGAATGACCTATTCCCGTTCTGATATGGTAGGAATGGCAGGTTCGCAGCATTTTATGCGAGTTGTCCCCGACCCGGACAAGATTCTCCCGGGTTATCTCTACGCCTATCTAAGTAGCAAATTCGGCAGACCCCTGGTGAAAGAGGGTACCTATGGGCAGATTGTTCAGCATATCGAGCCGCAGCACATTGCTGATCTGCCTGTGCCCCGGCTAGGGAAAGATGTCGAAGAGACCGCTCATCACAAAATCACCAGAGCAGCTACGCTTCGCAGTGAGTATCAGGCACAAGTCAAGGAAGCAACAGATCTTCTCTTTCGCGCGGTAGGGCTGGAAGATTTCACTGCTATTGGATGGCATAAAATGGGACCAGACACGGGCTTTTCCCACTCCCTCAAATCGTCTGAGTCATTACGGGCACTCAATTTTAATCCAAGATTACAGATATGCCTCTCACAACTGTCTCAGACAAACCATATGCTACTTGGGGACATTTGTGATGGAGGAAAATTGCGAAGTGGGCTGAGATTCAAACGTATTGACTGTGATCCTGATTTTGGTGTTAGGCTCATTGGTCAAAGAGAATTGTTCTATATGGAGCCAGAGGGGCGTTGGATAGCGGCTCGTTATGCGCCAGACGACATTTTTGTAAGTGATGAAACAGTGTTGATAGCAGCTCAAGGTACACTCGGGGAACATGAAGTATTCTGTAGAGCTGAACTTATCACAGGCATGTGGCTACAACAGGCTTATTCTCAACATTTTATACGGGTTCAATCGGGTGATGCCTCTATCTCAGGTGCATTCCTTTTTGCATTCTTACGCTCAGAGATGGTTTTTCGCTGTCTCCGCTCTATGAGCATTGGTGGAAAGCAGCAAGACCTTCATCGCGGGATGCTTTCTCGATTACCTGTACCACTACCTTCAGAGTCAATTCGCACTGAGATAGAGAAGCTTGTGCGCAATGCTTTTGCAAAGCGTCATGAAGCATCGAGGATAGAAAAGGAAGCAATAGAAACAGTCGAAAGGGCCATTGAGGAGGGAGCCAGATGGCAAAAGTCATCGCAATAGGGCAACCGAGGAACGACGCTGAGCGCCAGGCCATCGCCTATCTCCGTGATCGCCTGCCACCCACCTGCACCATACTACACAACTTTGAACTGCCCCATGATAAAGATATCCTGGAGATCGACCTTGCTGTGCTCACCCCCTATTGTGTCTACATCGTCGATGTCAAAGGCATCTATGGGCATATCGATATCTACGGCAACTATCGATATCTACGGCAACAAATGGTACCCGGAGGGGCGCGAGCCGTATAACTCACCCTTGAGCAAAGCGCGCATGAATGCCAGGATCTTGAAAGGATTCATCACCGATGCCCATCCCGCCAGGACAGAGCTGCAGCGCATCTACGTACGTGCTGCCGTGCTGCTGACAACCCCCGGCGTCACTGTGGATGCCCACGGCAGCGCCGACGAGCAAGACATTATCACCCTGAACAAGTGCATCCCTTATTTTCAGAATCGTGCCAACGTCCCTCCACACATGTCGAGTGATATACAGGGTTTGCTGCATTTCATCGAAGAGGCGATCAGGGGCAAGGCGCGCCCCAGGTCGGCAACCCTGACCTTCCGCGATTGGCAGGTCGAGGAGAAGCTTGGCGGCAACGCCCGCTACATCGAGTATCGCGCACGCCACATCTTCACCAGCAACCGCGGCACCGCACGCTTGCGCGTCTACCATGCCGATCCCTACCAGGATGAGGCCGCACGGCAACGAGAGCAGCGCATCATTAGCAATGCATTCCGCGCAGTCGTTGATGTGCCGGGACACCCCAATATCCTTAATGTTCGCGACTTCTTTGATAGCGAGGATGGCTCATATTTTGTCCTGGTGACCGAAGATGCCCACGGCGAAGCCCTGCGCCAGCATATCAAGAAGCCCTCACTCGCATTGACCTTCGATCAAAAACTGCGTGTGATCCGTGATGTACTCAAAGCCCTCGATCACGCCCACACTTATGAGGTAATCCACAGGAACCTGACGCCCGATGCCGTCATCGTCAGCGCCAATGGCCACACCCGGCTGGCCTCGTTCGAGTATGCGCGCGCCGGAGCCAGCAACACAAGCAGTATCGCCAAAGATATTGTCGATGACATCGATGAGACGTATCAAGCCCCGGAATGCTATAGAGAACCAGCTCAGGCCAGCGTTGCCTCTGACCTGTTCTCTGCTGGCCTGGTTTTCTATGAATTGCTGACTGGAGAGACGGCTTTCAGCAGCCCATCGCAGGTCTTCGATCAAAGTGCGATTTTCCCCGTCAAGCCTTCAGAACTGAAACCAGACCTGCCGCCTGGGTTGGATGAGTGGCTACAGAAGCTGTGCGCATTTGAACCTCAGAATCGTTTCCCCAGCGCTGCTGCCGCTCTCAAGGCATTAGCACAGGCTATCACTGCACAACCGGGCAATCAAGTTGCGGATAAAGTCATTTCCTCTTCCTCCCAGCCGCAGGATAAAAAGAATCTGCCCAAAGAATATATCCTGGGTGATCGTTTTGTGGTACAAGAGCGCCTGGGGCAAGGAGGCTTTGCCACTGCATATAAGGTCTTCGACACGCTTGGCGAGGTGATGCGCGTACTCAAGCTGGTACTCACCGACCGCATCTCTGTGTACCAGCGGCTGCGCCAGGAATACAAAACCCTGCTCTCGATCCCAGAGCATCCCTATGTCGTCAAGGTCATCTGGGCCGACCGCCTTGCGGATGGTACCCCCTATATCGTCTTTGAATATATTGATGGTTTGAATGTCGAAAACTTAGTGCATGACAGAGCACTGACCTTCGAAGACTCGATAAAAATCGCCGTGCAGGTTGCTGAAGGCCTTGCACATTTGCATGCCCACGGCGTCTATCACCAGGACATCAAACCCTCGAACCTGCTCTGGACAGATCAAGGCATACACATTATCGACTTCAACGTGGCAGCTTCTGACCAGAACAATACTAATATGCTAGGGGGAACTGGACGCTATATTCCTCCAGACATTGATGTGCTCGCTGATCTCAGTACCGCACAGAAGATTCAACGCGATATCTATGCTCTCGGTGTGACGCTCTACGAATGTATTACGGGCCACCATCCCTTTGACGAGACATCGAAACGCACCGTCCCCCATCCCCCTAACGCCTTTGAAGGCTGTGAGGAGATCAGCCCGGCCTTTACCTCGCTGCTGCTCAAAGCGGTAGCCCCTACATCCATCGAGCGCTTCTCCTCAGCCATTGAGCTTCTAAGCGCACTGAAATCATTACCGGCACTAAGAAAACCGGCAGACCCCCCTGCTATACTTAATAGAACGCTCGTCCCAGTCACCAGCAAACCCAACTATAATCCCTTTGTCAGCTACCTGCTGACGCTCTACAGCCAGAGCCAGCGCACTAACGCGGGAACACGCGGCTTAGATGAGATCGGTGAACAGATCTACGTCCCCACATTGCTCGATAAAAAGCTGCGGCCTGCCATCCTCCAGGGAGACTTCCAACTGGTGGTGATTTCGGGTAATGCAGGCGATGGCAAAACCGCCTTTATTCAGCAGTTGGCAAAAGATGCAGAGCGTAAGGGCATAGAGGTGCATTATCATGCTAATGGTTTTGCTTTTACGTTCCAGGGACGTACATTTCTGAGTAACTATGATGGTAGCCAGGACGAGGGTGAGAAAACCAATAATAATGTGCTCCTGGAGTTCCTCGATCCCTTCAGAGGAAATAATGAGAACGCGTGGACCGCCAGCGAGACGCGCCTGATTGCTATCAACGAAGGACGCCTGGTAGATTTCCTCGCCGAGCAGCAGCAGCGCTTTCCGCGCCTGGCAGAAATTGTGCACAACGGGCTTGATGGGGTTTCAACTGTCAGCAAGGTTGCCGTCATTAATCTGAATCTACGCTCTGTAGTGGCCGCCCAGGAGGAGGGAAACGACTCCATTTTTGACCGCTTGGTCCAGCGTATGACCGCTAAACAATTCTGGGCGACCTGCGAAGACTGCAACCTTAAACGGCAATGCTACATCTACCATAACGTGCATACATTTATGGACCCTGTAGCAGGCCCCAAGACAATAGAGCGCCTCAAGACACTCTACACCATTACGCATCTGCGCGGACAACTGCATGTGACGCTACGAGATCTACGCTCCGCCCTGGCCTATATGCTTGTGGGAACGCGCGACTGCGATGGCATACATGAACTCTACCGCGCTGGAACGTCGACGGCGTCGCAACAGATACTTGATGGCTTCTATTTCAATGCCTGGATGGGTGGCTCACACCATTCCAGGGATCGCCTGATTGCGCTGCTGCGGGAAATCGATGTGGGGGAGGCCAGTAACCCCGATCTAGACAGAAGTTTTAACTTTCTTGAGCCGGGCGCCCGCGAAATGAGCCGTTTTAGTTATAGCGGACGTGAGCACTACGATGATGAACTCTTAAAAAAGGCCTTCGAGCATCTTCCCCGCGAATTTGTCGAGAGAACCCGGATCAGGAGCATCGAGCGCCACAGAAATTACGTCGCCATGTTACGTCGGCGGCACTACTTTGAATGTCGTGACGATGCCTGGCAGCAGATGCTTCCTTACCAGCACTTTGAAGCCTTCCTGGACCTGGTAATGAAAAATGTCGAACCGTCCTCGCAGCTGCAGGTCCTGTTGCAGGCTGTTAATAGAGGCGAAGGCTTGGTTGATCCCTCGCAGCTTGATGATGCCCTTGCCTTGCGTGTACGCAGAGTCGAACGTGGCACTATTCAGAGCTACCGCCTTTTTGATGCCAGGGCTTTTTCGCTCACACAGCGTGAGACGAAGGAGAGTATACGTTTCGTGGAATATCTTTCGCAGGCGCTTTATCTTCAATACCACACAAGCACTAACCATAAGGCCGAGCTACGTATCAATCTAGACATCTATGAGATGCTCATGCGTCTCAATAACGGCTATCAGCCCAGTCCGGAAGAGCTCCAAGGCTTCTATCTCAGTCTAATGATCTTCAAAAATGTTCTTGCCTCTGCCCCCTATCAGGAGGTTCTGCTGACGGAGACAGGATACGAGTTCTATCAGGTGAGCAGGGATATACAGGGGAAATTAACTCTCCAACGTAAGTAAAGGAAAGGAAAGGAAATCAGACTGTGGCCGTACGAGGACGTGATAGAGAATTTCGTTTCCCCCAGGTGAGCTACATTGATTACAAGCAGATCGAGATAGACCGCACACTGCTGAATCTCTTTCCACGTTTGAAGTTCGATGGCTACCTGGGAAGAGTGAGAAAGCTGCCCTTTCAGTTGACCATCGATCAATTTTTAGCAGAATTCATTGATGAGAAAAACAAGGAGCTTTTCATCGGTTTCGCGGAATACAAAGAGGTTGTACGCAAATGGCTAGAGACCGACCTGTTAGACCTGGTTCATCGCGGGCGCCCCAAGCAGGCCGTCGTCTCTCCGCGCCCCCTGCACGGCAACATCTATAAATTCAGGAACCCTGAACACGCCAGAGATTATGGCACGGCTGAGCAGGTGTACTGGATGCTTTATCATGCCTATAAGGGACAGGAGACGCTCCGCGAATTAAAGCGCTTCCTCTTCCCGGCAATGGACTGGAACACCGACAAAATACAGCTTGCTCAGGCAACAACAAAGATCGATGTAGAGACACAGGCTATTCTACATCTTGATGCACAAATTAGAGACGATGCCGCAGACCAATCAAAAGACCTGGAGCGTTACCCACCACTCTGCATTCACCAGGCCAACCTCTTTGCTGAAGATATCCTGCGCCTTTTATCCTACGAGAACTACATACCCCGTTCAGTGCTTGTAGATTATCTCAAGACATTGTTTGCCTTCCATCTCGCTCTCTACCAGTTGCGTATTCTCAAGCTGTTGCCAGAACTGATCAAGCGCCCACGCAGAAATCTCCCCTGTCAGGTGAAGGAATGCCCACTGGCAACAACAAAAACATCTCTACATGCCGGGTGCCCATTCCATATCGGGCTGGTTGTAGAGATGGGAGAAGCCAGCAATACACATATGGTAGAGCTCGCTCGTCGCAGTGCCGATACGCATTATCGCCGCATTCCAACATTTATCCATGCCCAATTCCTGGTCAAGAAGCTTGATGAGATGGCAACCTACCTGACAGATAAGGTCAGGAAGGCGCATAAGCCAACCAGAGGCTATTTTTCCGTGGCCGAGCTATTACAGTTTTTGGATGCTCCCTACAATAATGAACGCGAGAAATATTTCGGTGCACTCCTCGCTAATCTTGTGGAAGAGAGCGAGACAGATGGAGAAGAAACTGTTGCCCCGGAGATCAAGCGTGTCAGCGAGATGGGCCTGGATGACTTCGAGGCCTGTATCGAGATCTATGTAGAGCGACGAGGGCAGTTCTACCGCCGCTATATCACAGAGTGCCTCGACTCACTCTTACTAAAAAATCGTGAATCTGGCTTGCTACGCCAATCGCGTGCGAAGGATAGTCCACGCCGCTTTGTGCTCGGCAGTCGTCTGCTAGAAGTGCTTTTGCAGATAGCAGTGCTGAAACCTCAGGGGACATCGTTCGTCACCCAGGAGATACGGATCGATGATCTTCTGCTCTTGCTACAGAACCGCTATGGTCTATATATCGATAGCCTGCCACCAGATGACAGCTTTGGCAAGCCAAGCATCACCGACCAGGAGGCATTGAGCAGGAATAAAGAGGCTTTCAAGATGCGTCTACGTGAGATAGGCTTCTTCCAGGATCTTTCCGATGCCTATGTCACCCAGACGGTGACACCTCGTTACACTATCACACAGGAGGTCGCGACAGCGAAGGGAACAATAGGAGGGAAGCAATGAGTACCAGCCTTGGGTTTGTCGAACTTACTGACAGTGACGTGGCACATGCACTGGGCGATGTGCTTATTCCCCGCTTGAAAGAGATTGTAACCTCCCGTACTAACGGCCACTGTATGCGCGTTACCCACCTGGACGTTGAGCTAATGATTGCCCTCTGTCGTGAACTGCGTAGAGAATGCTCCAATGCCCAGATTTATATCCTCAAAGGCAACGGAGCCATCGCGCAAGATGAGAGGGCACAAGAACTGTTCATCTCCTCCACAAAGCTGGTGGAGTTACGCAATCCCTTGCCCGATGGCACGCTGCGATCGCCTTTGTTGATCTTCCTGCCGCCCAACCTTCGCACCAGCGCCGAGGATTCGTTTGGCGTGGCAACCTTCGAAGATATTCCCGTGACCGATGTGTACGAAACGGTCAAAGAACAACTTCTCCAACGTGTGCCGACTCCCTTGCAGGGCTATGTGCAAGAACTACTCGGCATTCCCAGCGACGCCTGGTGGCCCTGGGCCGACCAGATAGCCCAGGTGCGCTTTCTACTCACAGCCATTAAAAATCAGGTGGATGGGGAGTCACTCGGAGCCTCGCTCTATGAGTTGGGTCTGGTGCCAGATTTCCGCCTTTTCGGGGACCCCGCCTTAATGCAAAACCGCCTGCGCAGAAACCTGGATTCGGTACGCAAACTCACCTACTCGGACTCCTCCGCACGCGGAAGGGTGCTGGATCTGGGGTTAAGCGACCGCACTGTCCAACGCCGCCTAATCCAGTTCCTCTCAGAGGTCGGTGTAGTAGACCCCCATATCTGGACTCGTCAGATTGTGCTGGATAAAAGCAATAGAGACCTCTCTTTTGATAAGTGGAAATTTATCGATGAGATCAGCAGCGATAAAGTCTCGATAGAGATCATCCCCGATTCCATCACCATACCTATAGCAGGCGAGAACGACATCGATGAGAGCCTTGAAGGACTGAGCGGACAGCGTATACTCAATCCGAATAAACAAGCAAAGTTTAGTTTGACCTTTAAAGTCGATCCTCATCCATCTCACGTACCAAGCCTCGATCATTTCTCAGTGCAAATTATGACGAAGAACGGGGAGCCGGTCGGTGGAGCAAAGCGCGTCAAGGCTTGGACAAGTAAAAAGTCTGAACAGACAGTGCATCTGGACAAGCTGAACAAGCTCGATTTCGAAGATGGCTGGCATTTTGTACGCATTTTGCCCTGGACAAAAGATGATGTACTCGTTCCATTGTCAGACTCACGGCTGGATGTAAACGATGAACGTATGAAGCTGCATGAGAGTGAGCCTTTCTATGTGTTGCGCGAGGGAGAGATCGTCGATGCTCCGCAGAAGGTGATTCCGCAGGAGCATAGTCTAGAGCATGCCAGACTATACCTGCAGTTCAAAGCACTGAGCGAGGAACATGATCCACAGAAGGTGAAGCCTGTACATGTGGAATGGGTGAATAAAGGGAGCAAGACACGCCATGCGCAGCAGGAGATGCTCGAGGTCAGGTTTGAATCTGCTGGAAAGTTCCACATCCCTGTCTCGCGCTATCTCAAAACCCTGGAGCAACAGATACTCGCATCGCCTGAGAGTCCAGTCTGTTGGTACTGGCACATCAATCTAGGCATGAGCGAAATCGAGCTCCCGGTTGCCGCTGCAGCCCAGTGGCCGAGATCAGCGGCAGTCGAAAGCTTCCTGGATGCCAGGGGACGCTATTTTGCTACACTGCGCGAGAGCCAAGACAAAGAACTGATCACACAAGCAGTAGACCTTTTACTGCTCAAGGAGAGTTGTATTGAGTATGCCGAAGCATACCTGGACCTGCTAGAGGACCTGTCATGGAAAGTCGAACAGAGCAGGGCAACTGATCAGCAGAAGGCCATTCTAGAATTAAGAACAGCGCTTACGCTGGATACGATACACATCACGCTTACTGATTTCCGCGGCAGATCAAGAGAAGCCAGCCTTGTAGGACCGACACATCCGCTACGCGCGCTCTGGTTTAGTACATGGGCGCAGGTAGCACAACACTGGCTTACTGCTACCAGAGAAGGGCCAGAGGAATATATTGCTCCTGTGCGCGATGGAGTAATGCGTGGGTTGTTATCATTAAATGTCCCGGCGACCCTGGTGTGTGCAGACGGGCGCGTTTTCACTACAGTTGATAATGTGAACCCTTTCTGGTCCCTTTATGCTCCTCCTACTGAAGAAGATACGCGAGGCTTACTTGGTGAGATCTGTGCCCTGCTTGGCTTGCCCGAACCGGCTATCGGTGGAGAAACCATTACCGCTGAGGTGCTTGCCGCGCGTATGAGCAGATACCTGGCACAACACCCATATATCCGCACATTGAGTATCAACGCCTTCAATCCGGGGCGCGCCAGCGTGCTCGCACAGGCCCTTGTGCTACTTCAGAAGCAGGAGCCATTCTCGCAATTGCGCTACGATGTGCGCCTCTTTGTACCCGACCCGGCAACACCACAGGTAGGAGAAGCGATAGAGTTGTTGCTCTCTCCCGGCATGACCGTCAGCACAGAAGCAGCAGATGCTTTCTCGCTCTCCAGCGGCAGTCATCTTTTCCCCAAGTTGAGCCTTGCAATTCACGGCTTGTACGCCTTCAATAACTCTCCACAATCCTATCGTGCGCACCTTAGCATGTTATTTGATCTCTTCCCCGCGGAAGAGATCGGAGCAGGGCTAGCCTTCCGCGCGACCGATATGACACCCTTGTATGGCCTGGCACAAGACTTCATTACCGATTTCCAAGACAACGAAGATGGAACCTCCTGGCGACGGCAGCCACGCCATGGTAGAGCGCACCCGCTCCCAGGAGTGGAGGGTTCGATAGACCTGCTGGCAGATCTCTCGCGCATCATCTCCGGGATGGTGGCGACGGTGGCTACTGGGGTTGCGGCTTTTGATCAACGCCCCATCCTGACACTTAGTCTGAGTACTGCACAGCGCGAACTCATCCATTATGTTCACGAAGTAAGCGACTGGGTAATGACAATTGACCGCAATATCGGTATCGAATTTTTCGATCATGGCGGGCGGCTTGATCGTCCTGACTATCTCATTGACTATACACCAGGTAGTTCAGCAGGCTTCGGCCACCAGCTTATTATCACCTCGCGCGCCCTGCTGGAGCTTGAAGCCACGCTGAAGCCGATGCTACAGCAACATCGACTCAAAGCTTCAAGGCACGAAACCACGCTCATTCTTGATCAACTCCGTGCCTTATCCGGACGTCTAGCGCTTAAGCTGATTTCATCACCAACGCACCAGGCAGAGGCCCTTGGACTCGCTCTTGCACGTCTCTTCTTGATACATCAAGGCGTACTGGCCAACCAGATTCTCCTTCCACTCGATGTCCATCTTGACCTGTTCCATGCCGCGAAACGAGCGGCGGACGAATCGAGCGAGGCCGTTACTTTACAGCGCACAGATCTGGCGCTCTTCGATCTCAACTCAGCTGCACGTACCATCCGTTGTAACCTGGTTGAGGTGAAGTGCTACAACTATGTCGGTGGGCCGAGTGCCTATGCGCAGCTAAAAGAGACGATCACTGAACAAATCAACCAGAGTGAGAGTGTGCTACGCCGCCATTTTGATCCAAATTGGAAGATGCCAGATCGACCAGACCGCCTCTTGAAGACGCGCGAACTTACCACACACCTGGAGTTTTACCTTGGCCGCTCCGGGCGCTATGGTATTATCGAGAAGGATGTACAGGCAGAAGCCCTCTATTTACTCTCTACTTTAGAAGATGGCTACAGCTTACAATTCACCCGCAGTGCCTTGATTTTCGATTTTGAGCAGCCAGGAACGGAGTCACCGCAGAACGAGGCAGGTATCGAGTTTTATCGCATCGGTAAAGATATCATCGAAGCGCTCATCACCGAAGCCCGGCCGGTCTCTGCTGAACTCGTTTACCAACCCACATCGGTGAGTGAAAGCAGTACCGTCCCTCGCCTTCCTTCTGCTGCCTTTATTGTACCGCCGCGAGACCGCTCAGTCCCCTGGGATCAGTACAAACAGGTCCAAAACTCTGAAACGTTCTCCCATACTAACATTGCCACACCCCCAACAGGCTACATTAATGAGCCACCAGAACAATCTTTAGCGGTGCCCGACGCAGCAATGGCATTCGAAATGCGCATTGATGAACAGGTATTCGACGAGCGGCAGGAGGTTGCGGGCAACGATATTCCTGGCACACAAAACGCTCCCGAACCTGTTGCCAATATTGAACAGGAACAAAGCACGCTTCCTTCCTACAGTGTCATGCTCGGAGCCCAGGGACCTACGCCCCAGTACGGCATTCTTGGCGAAGTCTCCGCCAGAAGAGTTGCTCTTGATCTCAATCAGACGCATACTATCAGCCTATTCGGAGTGCAGGGAAGCGGAAAAAGCTATACCCTGGGGAGTATTGTCGAGATGGCATGCCTGCCAATCCCACACGTTAACGCCCTACCAAGCCCGTTAGCGACCGTCATCTTCCACTACAGCCCTACCCAAGACTATAAGCCGGAGTTTACCTCTATGATCTACCCGAACACAGACGAAGGCCAGCGCACACAATTGCGCGAGAGGTATGGAGCCGAGCCCCAAACACTACAGGATATAGTGCTACTTGTACCGACAGGGAAGCTTGCTGAGAGAAGAGCAGAGTACCCGGACATCGATGTACAACCCATCACCTTTGCTGCATCCGAACTCAAGGCAGTCCACTGGAAGTTTCTTATGGGAGCTGTCGGTAGCCAGAGCATGTATCTGCGACAGATCAACCTTGTTATGAAGAGGCTACGAGACAAGTTAACCCTTGAGGGCCTTCGTCAAGAAGTAGAGCACGCTCCAATGTCAGACCACCTCAAAGGGTTGGCGCAGATGAGACTGCAATTTGCTTCCGAATACATCGATGATAGCAGAAAATTGAGCGATATCATCCGCCCTGGTCGTCTTATTATTGTCGATGTACGTGACGAGTTCATCGAAAAAGATGAGGCACTAGGATTGTTCGTCGTGCTGCTGCAAATCTTTTCAGAGGCAATATACCAAGGACATACGTTTAATAAACTGGTGGTCTTCGATGAAGCGCATAAGTACATAGAGAGTTCCGATCTCATCTCGGGCTTGATAGAAGTAGTTCGCGAAATGCGTCACAAAGGGACGAGCATCATGGTTGCATCACAAGACCCACTGTCGGTCCCCGTCTCGCTCATAGAGCTTTCTTCACAAATTATCCTGCACAGGTATAACTCGCCTGCCTGGCTCAAGCACATTCAGAAGGCAAACTCGGCCTTAAATAGCCTTACGCCAGAAAAGATGAGCCATCTTGGCGCTGGCGAAGCCTATGTATGGTCGGCAAAGGCAACGGACGAAGGATTTACCAGAGGGGCCATAAAGATCAAATGCCGTCCAAGGGTAACTCGTCATGGAGGAGATACGAAGACTGCTGTCGGCGTGCCCTCAGGATTGACATTACTGTGTGGAAGAGTTACAAATAAACCCTCCAAAATCACCTCATTGTGGCGTTTTCTTGTTGCCTAAAGCTGCCCACCTCAACAATGCCATTATTGAGTCCATATCGTGATCTCCGTGAAGGGCCTCAACCTCTTACACACAGATCCATCCCTCCTCATAGCAATATCGAAACCCCCTTCCGAACAGAGTCCTAATCTAGCCCGGATATGCCTTGTTGAGCGCAACCCCTGCCCCTCACATCTCTTCACCCCAACTTCTCCAGCCCCCTAAAACGCCCCGGTCAAACAGCTTGTTGTCATGCAGCATGCCCCAGATTTCTTCCACCAGCGCAGAGCCAATCATTTCCATAGCCTGCTTCCGCGAATATCCTGCCGCCAGGAGCCGCTCGAACGTCTGCCGCGTCTCGGGAGGATCACCGGCACGAATCTGGTTCTCGATCACCTCCAGGATCAGCGCTTTAAGACGAGGATTGGTCGCCGTTCCCTCCTCGTACGGTTGGCTTGCTCCTCTGGCCTCTCTTATCGGCTCAAGCCTCTTGCGGTCCTTCTTTCTAAAGCCAGGCTTGTATTCTACGAACGTCT
>WNGK01025501.1_pt1 | contig 15843 bp, 18 predicted proteins | sample 5400601 | NCBI WGS metagenome assembly WNGK01 (sample SAMN13153376, study PRJNA577476) | soil metagenome | isolation source: 60 cm soil or saprolite under Garry oak tree replicate 1 | place: USA:California | collected 2016-06-15
CCGTAGTCAATGCCTTCGACAAAGGCTTGTAGCGAGGGCCGGCAGTCGAGTAGCTTCCTGGTGAGCGGTGTTCACCGAGGCAGAGGCAAGCGATGACGAGGAGTACCTCTGGACACGCCGCCGCGCGCGGTGAGCGCGGCGGAGCCGGCCCTGGCGGGCGGGCCGGGCGGCGATTGCGGCGCGGCAGCTTGACCCCCGAAGTCATCGTCGCCGAGAGCCTGCGGCTGCTCGACGCACAGGGGGCCGACGGTTTCAGCATGCCCAAGCTGGGCCGCGCGCTGGGGGCCGATCCGACCGCCGTCTACCGGCACTTCGCCAGCAAGGACGATCTCGTCCTGGCCATTGCCGACCGGCTGATCGAGGAGGCGATGACCGGGCTGTCGGCCCGGCCTTGCTGGGCCGACACGGTGGCCGAGGTCGTCACGAGACTGCGGGCGACGTACCGGGCGCACCCTGGGGCGGCCTCCCTGTCGGCGTCCAGGACGACGCAGCGGCCCGCTGAGATGAGGGTCGTCGACGTGCTAATCGGCGCGGTCCTGCAGGCCGGGTTCGAAGGCGCGGAGGCAGCCAGGGTCTACCGGGCGCTCGGCGACTTCGCGCTGGCCTGGGCCGGCGGCGAGGCGGCCTTCCTGGCCCTGGAACCCGGCCTGCAGCGGGCTGACCGGGCGGCGTGGACGCGCGCCTACCTGGCCGTCGCCCGGGCCGATCACCCGCACATCTGGCAGATCAGGGACGATCTGGCCAGCGTGACCGACGATGACATCTTCGACACCATCCTGGCGCTGGTTATCGAAGGCTTCCTGGCCCGCGCGCCGCGGGCCTGCATGTGCGCGAAGCACGTCAGCCCGGATACCGCCGCGGCGAGTGCCTCGTGACCGCCAGGCTGACGAGAGGCTCAGGCGGCGCCCGGCGCCTGCGCGAGCTGCTGGACTCCGGCCAGATGATCGTGGCCCCCGGCGCCTTCGATCCGCTGGCCGCCCGGCTGGTCGAGGAGGCGGGTTTCCCGGCCGTCTACATGACCGGTTTCGGAACATCCTCGGCTCTGCTCGGACGGCCGGATGTCGGGCTGCTCACGATGACGGAGATGGCCGACAACGCCGGGCGGATCGCGGCCTGCGTCGATGTCCCGGTGATCGCGGACGCCGACACCGGGTACGGCAACCCGCTGAACGTGATCCGCACCGTCGGCGCTTACGAGGCGGCGGGCGTCGCCGGCCTGCATATCGAGGATCAGGTCGCGCCGAAGAAGTGCGGCCACATGGACGGCAAGCAGGTCATCGCCGCGGACGAGATGGCGCAGAAGGTCCGGGCCGCCGTCGAGGCACGGACGAACCCCGACTTCGTGATCATCGCCAGGACTGATGCGCGCGCCGCCGAGGGTCTTGAGCGAGCGCTGGAACGAGCCGCCCTGTATCGCGAGGCCGGGGCCGATGTGCTGTTCATCGAGGCTGTCGTGACCGAGGAGGAGGCAGCAGCGGCGGCCCGCGCTTTCCCTGGCGTGCCGCTGCTCTTCAACTGGGCCGAGGGCGGGAAGACTCCGCCGATCAGCCTGCCGCAGCTGCGTGAACTCGGTTACCAGATTGTCATCTTCCCGATTAGTACCCTTCTTGCGGCGACTGCGGCCATGCGCGCCATACTGCAGGAGATCACCGACGCCGGAACGCCGGCCGCTGTTCTGCGCGACCTGCCGAGCTTCGGCGAGTTCGTGGATTTCATCGGGCTACCCCAGGTCCGTGCGGTCGACCAGCGATACGCCGCGAGCGGCCCGGGCAGCGGAGACCAGACCGGGAGGTAGCGGTGGCAGCGACATTCAACCGGCCGGACGATGCGCCGCTCGCGATGGGCGCGCCGGCCGGGATCGACCGGCTGGTCGTGTTCGGCGGCGGTTACCCGATCAAGATCGGGGACGCGATCGTCGGCGCGATCGGCGTGAGCGGCGGTCACTATAGCCAGGACATGGAAATAGCCCAGGCCGGCCTGGCCGCCGTCCCGTCCTGACTGCCATGACAGCCGGCCCTGGGGATGGTGCCGCTCCGTCGGGCGGCGTCGCGATCGTTACCGGAGCGGGATCCGGGCTCGGCCGCAGCATCGCACGGACCCTCCTGACGGCCGGGTGGCGGGTCGCGGCCGCCGGCCGACGCGAGCCCGGGCTTCGTGACACGGTGTCGTCTGCCAAGACCGCCCTGGTGGTTCCGACCGACGTCAGCGTGCCCGAGTCGGTCGCGGCCTTGTTCGAGGCCGTGCACCGGCAGTGGGGGCGGATCGACCTGCTCGTCAACAACGCGGGCGTCTTCGGACCGGCTGGCGCCGTGGACGAGGTCTCGTGGTCCGGCTGGTGCCAGCTGGTGGACATCAATCTCACCGGCGCCTTCCTGTGCGCACACCACGCGGTGCGGATGATGAAGGCCCAGCGACCCCGCGGCGGCCGGATCATCAACAACGGCTCGATCTCGGCTCACAGCCCCCGGCCGAGAAGCGTCGGCTATACCGCCACGAAACACGCGATCACCGGCCTGACGAAATCCATCTCCCTCGACGGCCGGGAATTCGACATCGCCTGCGGCCAGATCGACATCGGCAATGCCGACACGGAGATGACCCTGCGGATCAGCGACGGTGCGCTGCAGGCTGACGGGTCGGTCGCTGCCGAGCCCACCTTCGACGCTCAGTACGTCGCGGACGCCGTCCTGTATATGGCGACTCTCCCGCTCGACGCCAACGTGCAGTTCATGACCATCACCGCGACCAGGATGCCCTTCATCGGCCGGGGATGATCTTCTCCCCCGCTAGCCGCGCCACTGGTAGTGGCGCCACTGGTCGCCGTCATCGGCTCGCCAGTTGCGGCGCAGGTGTCGGCGGAACCTGGCGGCCGCGACGACTCCCGCCAGGCACGCCACCAGCCACAGCACCAGGACGACCTTGAGGAAGGCGAAGAACAGCCACCCCGCGCCCGGAATCGCCACCGCGGCGATCAGCACGATGATCGCCAGCGGCAGGATCCGGGGCCCCCGCCAGGCAACCGCGCCGCCGCGCGCCGCCCAGGGCACGGACTTCGGCACCTGCGCCATTTCCGGCCCGGGTTCAGGGAGATCGGCCATGACGCGCCGCAGGTCCCCGAAGGTCTTCGCACTGAGCGCCCCGGTGATCCGCTCGTCCAGCTCTTCTGACGACAGGCGGCCCTCGGCGAAGTGCTCGCGCAGCCGCGCTGTCACGCGTTCCCGGTCCGCGTCTGAAACCCGGATCCGATCGTCCATGATCCTGCCCGCCTTATCGCTCGTCTTGCTTATCGCTCGTCTTGCGTGTCGCTCGTCTTGCGTGTCGCTCGTCTTGCGTGTCGCTCGTCTTGCGTGTCGCTCGTCTTGCTCGTCGCTCGTCTTGCTTATCGCTCGTCTTGCTCGTCGTCATCCAGATCGCCGCCGTCCTCGTCGCTATCGTCGGCAAGAATGCGGTAGAGGTCGCGCCGGGTTCGTTCGAGCAGCCGCTCTGCCGCGCGCACCTGCTCGGGGGTGCCCGCGTGGGCGATCTGCACGATCCCGCCGCCGAGCCTGGCTGCCTCGGCGAAGAGGCCAGGCACCTGCCAGGCCTCCTGCTGGGCCATCGACTCCCAGGCGCCACGGGCCATCTCGGGGTTCTGCTCGACGTATTCCCGGCCGGCGTCGGTGAGGCTGTACGCCCGTCGACCGCCCGACTCAGCGGCGGTGATCAGGCCCTCGTCAGCGAGCTGGGACAGCGCCGGATAGACCGCGCCGGGACTCGGCCGCCAGGCTCCGCCGCTGCGCTCCTCGATCTCGGACATGATCTGGTAGCCGTTGAGCGGGCCTTCCTGCAGCAGAGCAAGAATCGCGGCACGCACGTCACCTCGGCTGGCCTTCGGTCCCCGCGGCGGACCAGGCGGCCCGGGCGGCCCGGGGAACCAGCCGCCCCACGGGCCGCTGAAGCCGCCGCCCCAGTGCCCTGGACCCCGCCGGCCGCCGAAATCCCGGTCCCACGGCCCGGCGCGCCTGCGGCCGCCCGGCCACTCCCGGCTATCCGATCGTTCCCGGCTACCCGATCGTTCCCGGCTACCCGATCGTTCCCGGCTACCCGAGCGGTCTCGGCTTCCCGGCCGTTCCCGGCTACCCGGCCATTCCCGGCTACCCGAGCGGTCTCGGCTTCCCGGCCGTTCCCGGCTACCCGGCCATTCCCGGCTGCCCGACCACGCCCGGCCTGCCTTCTGCGCCTGGTCGAGCATCTCGCCCACCCGCACGAAGATCTCGCGCAGGCCGGCATCGAGGTCACCTGCGCCACAAGCCGCTGCCGTCATCGTCTCTGCCACCACCTTCTCGCGATACGATCACGATATATCGAGAGCGTAGCTCGGCGTTCCGGCAAAGACAAGTTATGACTCGATCAAGACCTGAACTCGCCTCGCCCGGCAGCCAAGCGGCCGGCGCCAACCGAACCATCGCCCATAGCTCCCGAGCCGCGGCGACCAGCCGGCCCGGCTCAAGCCGAATCCGTCATGCCCTCCGAAACGTCCGAGATAGCACCAATGATCATGATCAAACTTCTAGTGTCTGGGCGCTGACGGAGAGCAAACCCGACTAAGATAGGACAATTTCATCGCCGCGTCGACGACCATCGCAAGGTGAGAACGGCTTATCATTACTTTGGGTTGCACAAAAGCCATATTGTGTCGTCTTTCGACAGCTAGAAGAGCTTCAGGTCATGATAAGCCCTCCGATGGGCACCGCGAGCATGACGCACGGGTAGTCCACGCTTGCCGGGGCTTCCACCGACATAGTGCGCGCGTTTCAGTCATATGAACAGCCGACTCGTGACTTTTGGTCACGGACCGGCCGACCCGGCTGGCGGCGGCGGCAGACAGCTTGAGGCCGTGCGTGATGATGTGCTCAGGTGGCAAGTGAGAGTCGCTGACCCGTCGGCGATTCATCCCCCGGTACCGAGCCAGACCACCGCGACGGTCGCCGTCGACGCTCAGCGGAATGTGCGGAGTCGGCGACCGGTATTTCGTGATCGACGGCCCTCACCGGGTAACGATCGCCACCGCGACCGGTCAGCATCGGATCGACGCTTGCCTGACCGAGGTGCTACGGCTGCCATCCCCGGAAGGCCAGCCATCCCGGCCGCCGGCAGCCGTCCCCGCAGCGGCCCAGGACGAACCTTCCCGACAGAAGCTATTATTTCGGCTACATCCGATAGCCGTATTTAGCGCCGAGTCGGTGGCGGCAGATTTTGCATCTAGTATTAGCTTGCCCTAGCTCGTAACATTAGGGCATTCTGGCTCAGCATCTTAGGAAGTGCCGAGTTAGAGCCGTTCTATGGCATTTGGGCGGCATCACGGCTGGGGGGCTACGCTGAATACGTGGGGGATTCAAGGTCCGAAACGGACTCGGATCGCTAGGACCGGAATCATTCTGGCCACCGCACTGAGCCTGCTGTCATGGCTGGCCATGGGAAACGATCACGCCAGCGCCAGTGTCCTGGCACTCTGCGGGAATGCCGGTACGGCGCCGCCGATTCAGCACGTCGTGGTCGTGATGCTGGAGAACCGGAGCTACAGCCAGGTCATGGGGAACCCAGACGCGCCCTACCAGACCTCGCTGGCTAGCCAGTGCGGCGTCGGTACAGCAATGTTCGGGGCGACGCACACGTCGGCCGCAAACTACCTGGGAACCTCGGCCGGGGAGTTTCCGGCATCTAGCCCGCCCGGCTGCGGCAGTATCGGCGCGTGCGCTGATTCTTCTCCCAACCTCTACCAGCAGTTCGACGCCGCGAAACTGAGCTGGAACGCGTTCATGGAATCCATGCCGTCCGCTTGCACGCCAAGTTCTGGTGGCGCCTACAAGATCGGCCACAACCCGGTCCTTTTCTACTCCGATATCTCGGCCGCGGAGTGTCAGGCCAACGATCTGCCGGTCAGCGATCTCACAGCGCAATCCGGCGCGTTTTGGAGTGACCTGCAAAACCAGACGTTGCCATCTTTTAGCTTGATTTCTCCAAATCTGAACAACGATGGCGAGGGTTCCGGCGGCTCGGACGCGCAGCTGCTGGCCGCGGACACCTGGCTGCAGGCATTTGTCGGGACCGTCCAGCAGTCCGCGAGCTACCAGGCAGGCAATACAGTCGTGCTTGTTGCCTATGACGAGGGCCGCGGCTCAGACACCGTGACGGGCGAGGACTGCACGAACCAGAGCCGGGACCTGCCGGTGATCAACGGCGTGAGCGCTCATCAGGAGTCGTGCCACCTGGCCCTGTTCGTGATCTACCCGTATACCCAGGCCGGCTCGCAGGATGGCACCTTCTTCGACTTGTACTCCATCACCAAAACCGTCGAGGATCTTTTCGGCCTGCCGTACCTGGCCCACGCCGGAGATGCCCAGACCAGCAGCCTGATCGGCCACTTCGGCCTGGCCATGGGCTCGCCTTCGCCGAGCCCGTCGCCGTCCCCCAGCACCTCCCCGTCGACGAGCCCGTCACCGTCACCAAGCACCTCGCCGTCACCGAGCCCGTCGCCGAGCGCCTCGCCGTCGCCCTCCCCGAGTCCCACGAGCACCGCCATGTCCTGCCCGGCGGCGCCCGGCGGCAGCACCGAGCTGTCGGGCAATGTGAGCCTGGAGACCACCCAGACTGGCTGGACTGGTGTTTACACCAGCGGGTCAGCGGTCGCCAGGATGCAGCCGGGCGGCGGCAGCTATGACGGCAGCTGGGCCCTGCAGATAGCGCCGAAGGCTGGAACTTCCGGATCCGCCGGCGTCAACAATGTCAACCCGATCTGGGTGCCAGGGCCGCCGGGGATCAGCACCACAGCCGGCCAGACCTACACGGGGAGCGCGGTCGTGCAGGCCAGCGTGGCCGGGGAGACGGTCTCGCTGCTCGTGCGCGAAACGACCCCCACCGGGTCAGGAGTCAGCTATCACACCACCACCGTCACGCTGCCCGACACCGCCTGGCATCAGGTCAGCTCTGCCTACACGGCCAAGAATACGGGTGACGTGATCCGGTACAGCCTCTATGTGAGCAACTTCGCCAGCTCCAGCCAGTACCTCCTGGCCGACTGTCTCAGCCTGCAGCAATGATGAATCGGGCCGGCCCGCGCCGATCGCGGCCGGCTGAAGGCCGTACTGTGCAGGCCCAGCCGGCTTCCTGCTGCCCGCAAGCTGGCGACCTAATGACGGGGCGCCTCACCAGCAGCGGAACTCAGGCCCGCGCGGCCTGGGTTGTCAGTTCGGCCGGCGCCCCGAGCCTGCCCCGAGCCCAGCGGCCCAGTATCCAGCGGCCCCGAATCCACCGGCCCCGAGCCGAGCGGCCCAGAATCGAGCCCGGAGTCAGGCCGTTCCGAGTCGAGCCGCCCAGCGGGGATCTCCGCTGAGTCGGTGAGACGCAGCTTGCGGCGGGCACGCTCGTAGAACGTGGTGTGGCCGAGCCGGACCACGCGCGCCGCGGCCGGGCGGCCACGCAGCTCAAGCTGCTCCCCTGGTTCCGCATACCCGGCGACCACTCCGTCGACCTCCACGGCCAGACGACCGCTCGCCGCCAGGATCTGCAGCGTCACCGCGTCGCTCGCGGAGACCACGATGCCGCGGTTATAGGCCGAGTGCGGCGCGGCCGGGGTGACGAGCAGCGCCTCGACCGCAGGACTCACGATCGGGCCGCCGGCCGAGAAGCTGTAGGCGGTCGAGCCCGTCGGCGTGGCGACCACCACCGCGTCGGCCGCGTAGCTGACGAACGGCTGGCCGTTGACGTGCACGGCCACGACGGCCGATCCCTGGCCGGGGACACGGACGACGGCGACGTCGTTGAACGCGGTGATGGCCTGGGTGCGGAGCGCGCCATCCACCGCCAGCCGCGGCTCGATCGTGAACTCCTGGCTGTCGATGGCCGACAGCGCGGCCGGCAGGTCCGCCACGTCCACTTCGGCCAGGAACCCGAGCTTGCCCAGGTTCACGCCGAGGACCGGGGCACGCTGCCGGTCGGCCAGCCGCATGGCCCGCAGCATCGTCCCGTCGCCGCCCAGGCTGACGACCAGGTCGCTGCGGTAGCCCAGCTCGGCGGCGGTCAGCGGGACAGCAGTGCAATGGAGCCTGCTGATCTCCTCCTCGATGGCGTAGACCGCGATCTCCTGGCGGGCAGCCCAGCCGAGCACCGCATCGACTGCCCCCGCGGAATCCCGCTGGGGATGCAGGACCAGGCCCACCGAGTGCATACCCCGGACGCTACCCTGGACCGCGTCCTCGCCGCTGCGCCACCCCGGACCGTGGCCGGCCTCAGCGGCCGACGGGCTCCGCGGTCAGGAAGCCAAATCCGGGGTGGCCGACCTCGCGGACTCGCTGCGCCCCATCGGCTCCTCCCACTCATCTTGCCGGCCGAGGGCCGTGAGATCGAGCAAGTAGTACGAGCCACCGGTGCACTCCAGGGGGCGCGCGTACTGGGAGTAGCTGTGGAACACCCGCGCGTCGGCTTGAAGCAAGCAGCTCCGGCCCGGCATCTCGAAGGGCTGAGGGGAACCGAAGAAGTCCTCATCCCTGGCCTCGTACCCGGGCCTGGCGCGGAAGTTGTACTCGCCGGGCGCGACCGACTCGTCGATCGTGACGCCGAAGTCGTAGCTGAAGTCGGTCCCGAACAAGCGCGCTCTCGCCGGTCGGTCGGAGCTGTTCCCTGGTTCTCGACATCGCGAGCCAGCTGCGATGCCCGTCCGGGCCCGGTCAGCGCAGGCAGGGCCGCCTCGGCGGCTGGCGGCCACGATACGACAGACTGGTTCTGAACCGCTCGTGCTGCGAGCTGTCGACAAGGAGAGCACCACGACTTCGAGTGATAACGCAACCCCGGATGCTGATGTCGGCACCGAGCCCGATGCCCGGTTCACGATGGCCAACGAGCGGACCTTCCTGGCCTGGAGCCGCACGGCGCTGGCTCTCGTCGTCGGCGGGCTGGCGATCGCCCAGCTGCTGCCGCCATTCCCCAACGTGCCGTGGGGGCGGTCCGTCATCGCCACTCCGCTGATCCTGCTCGGAGCGGCGGTGTCGGCGCTGAGCTACCTCGAGTGGAAAGCCAGTCAGCGCGCCCTCCAGCTGGGATCACCGCTGCCCCGCTCGCTGCTGCCGAAGATCCTGGCCGTCACGATCACGGTGATCGCGCTGCTGGCCGGCGCCGTCGACCTGTACTCGCGGGTGACGTCGCGATGAGCCAGGACCGCGGCCGCCCGCACGCCGCGGCGGCTGACGATATAGAGGACGCTGATCCGGTGCTGGCCCGCGAGCGGACCGAGCTGGCCTGGACCCGCAGCGCGCTCTCGTTCGTCGCCCTCGGGATCGCCGTGCTGAAGTTCCGGCCGATCGTCGGCATCCCGCTGCTGGCGTTCAGCGCCGTGGTCTGGCTGCTCGGCCGCACCTCACTGCCTCGCGATCAGTCACGGACCGCCTCCCGACGGATGCTCGTGGTCGCGGTGGCGGTATGCGTGCTCGCCACGGTCGCTCTCGTGCTGGCCTTGGTTGGCCATTCCGGCCCTGGCCTGCGGCGGTAAGCTGACCCAGATCCCCTGCAGCGCGCGGTAGATGTTGCCGCCGAGAACGGCCCGGATCTCCTCGTCGCCGAAGCCGTGGCTGACGAGCCAGCCGGTGATGTTCGCGAAATTCTCGGTCGGATTTTCCAGCCCGTCGACATAGCGCACGGGCTCGAAGCTCGGGCCGCGGGTGGCACCCAGGCTGAGCAACTTGGCGAAGATGGTATGCAGCTTGACGTGGTCGCCGTACAGGGTGTCGGGCCCGAACCCGACATGGTCGATGCCGACCAGGTCGGCGCAGTAGCGGAAGTGGTCCATTACCGACTCGATCGTGTGCCTGGGGTGCCCGGCCGACAGGGTGGTGTGCGGAGCCGCGGACATGCCGATCACTCCGCCGGTTTCCGCGACCGCCCGCAGCACGTGGTCGGGCTTCATCCGGGAGGTGTTCCAGACCGCCCGCGCGCCGGCGTGGGTCAGGAACACCGGCTTGTCGCTGTGACGGCACACGTCGAGGGCGGTCAGCGCGTTGGCGTCGGAATACGCGATGCCGATCTGCCGGAGCCCCAGGCCGTACAGCACGTCGAGCCGGTCGAGCTCGTTCTCGATCGGCGTGGCCGCCTCGAGCCCGAAGACGAGCCCCACCCGCCGGTCGCGGTGCGCCTCGTCGATGTCCGCGATCGTGCGGATCGTCATGACGTCCCGCTGGTGAGCCAGGTCGGCCTGGCGCATCCCCAGGTCGGTGATGACGTCGTCCCACCGCCAGGGGGCGTTGCCCGTCACGCAGGCGGTGCCGTCCATCAGGTTGTCGAATACGACGGTCATGCCAGACGCGGCCAGCCCCGCGTACGCCGCGTGCTGGCGGCCGGTGCGGTTGTACTCCGGTGTCTCTTCCATCCGGAGCGGAAACCGGACCGGATGGTCGTGCAGGCTGATCACCATGAGGTCGGTCAGCAGCCTGCCTGCCCGCTGCTGCTGCTCCGCGCTCAGCCCCGCGGCATACGCCGGGACGCGGCCGAACTGCGGTGCCAGCTCAAACTGGCGGAAATCCTCGCCCGCGGTGAGATAGGAATAGGCGGCATAACCGCTGCCGGAACCCTGGCCTCGTGCTGCTGGAAGCTCGTCTGCCATCGATGATCACCTCACCACCGGCAGGTTACCGGCCCGGCATGACCTGTCGGCCGGGGTGTCGCCGTAAGAATGTCGTGGAACTGACCGACCACGGCCGCAGCACTTCGCCAGCGTCCCGAGCGGAACAGCGCTTCCTGGCGTCCCTGTCCGGCCGCGATGCCGTCAGGCTGAAGGAAGCGCTCCGCGCGGTCGCCCTCCCCGCCGGGTCCTAGACCTCTTCGAGTTCGTAGGTCATGCTCCGTACCCCGTCGCCGGCGAACGCGGCCACGTCGGCGCCGGCCGCCTGGCCTTCGGGCGAGCGGAACGCCTGCCGGAGGGACTCCATGTCATCCCAATCCAGTTCGGCCACCGGTAGCAGGGCTCGCCGCCGCGGACCGCCGCCGCGTTGCGGCTCAGCGTGTATCGGCGCAGTCCGGGCAGCTTCCTGGTCAGCGGGATGTGAATGTCGCGGTAATGACGGTCGAAAGCCTCGGGATCGTCGGGCCGGTCGTACAGCACGAGGAAGCGAACCATCCCCCGATGCTAGGCGGCGTGACACTATCGCGCGAGCTCGGGCCTCTTCCCGCTCCCGCTCCCGGCCGGCCCGGCCCGGGGACAACCCTCAGCCAGCCCGGCGGGGAGCAAGCAGCTGGCGGCTGCTCATGGCGATGCCGGCCAGGATGGCCGCGCCGCCGGCGATCAGCCCGAGGCTGGCGGGGTCGCCGAAGACGACGGCGCCCGCGGCGGCACCGACGACCGGCTCCAGATTCACGAAGGCGCCAGCAACCTCAGCGGATACCTTGCTCTGGCCGTATGCGAACAGGGTGAAGGGGGCCAGCGTGCCGACCACAGCCAGCGCGAGTGCTGCCAGGACCGCGCCCGCGCTGCTCGGTGCAGCCGGGATGCTCTCCGACGTCAGGGCGACCGGCAGGGCAGCGAACGCAGCGCCGAGGAACTGCACGGCGGTCACCGCGATCGGGTCGCGACCTCGCAGCAGGCTGCCCTGCGCCACCGTGAACGCGGCCGACACCACGAGCGAGGCCAGGATGAGGCCATCGCCGCCGGCGGTCGCGCTCCCTCCCCCGCCGCCGGCGACCAGAGCGACGCCGGCCAGCGAGACGCCGAAGCCCGCCCAGGCCAGCGGGCGCGCCACGGTGTGGTGCCACACGGCCGTGATGATCGCTACCAGCACCGGGACGGCTCCGATCAGCAGGGCCGCGTGGCTGACGCTGGTCCGGGTGATGCCCGTGTTCTGCAGGACAACCGACCCGCCGTACCCAATCGCGCCCGAGGCCAGCAGCGCGGGACTGCATACCGCCCGGACCTTCGACTGGGTGGCGGTCAGCAGAATGACGGCGGCCACACCGAATCGGGCCGCCGTCAGCCACCCGGGCGGCAGCCACTCCAGGGCCACCTTGGACAGCGGCACTGTGGTGCCCCACAAGAGGCCGGCAGCGGTCAGCGCGGCAATGGCGCGCCGGTGGTCGGTGGGCATAAGTTCATCGTCGCTCCCTAAGGCACAAAATTGCTCGCCGAGAGCATCTGGCGATATAAAGTTTCGTAGTATGGCTGTTGAACTTGATGATGTTGACGTTCAGTTGCTGACCGCATTGCAGGCGGACGCCGACCGCACGAATGTCGAGCTCGCCCGCCTCGTCGGCTTGTCGCCGGCGGCCACCTTGCACCGGGTCAGGTGGCTGAAGGAATCTGGTGTCATCCGCATCATCAGCGCCCAGCTCGACCCGGCCGCGGCCGGCTTCCCGCTCCAGGTCTTCGTCACGGCCAGCCTGGCGCGCCATGACCCGCGCTCAACCCGGATCTTCGAGGATCAGGTCAGGGCGCTGCCGCAGATCGTCGCGGCCGACAACGTGGCCGGCGAGATGGACTATCTCCTCACCGTCGTCGCCAGGGACGTGACCGACCTCCAGCAGGTCCTGGCGAACCTGGCCGCCAGAGGCGGCCAGCGGCTGGTGACCCACCTGAAGCTGGCCGAAGTCAAGCCGCCGTCCCGGCTGCCGCTGGCCGTTACCGCGAGGTCGGCCGACAGCCCCGGCCGCCAGCGCCGCCGGGCCGCCGGCCGATGACTGACCCGTACGTCAGTGGCACTTACCGGTGGTGGCATCGGGCGGAGCCGTCGCCCGAGCTGCTCGCGGCCGAAGCGGCCGGCGCGCTGGGCGAGCCGGGGGTCGTCGTCGATCTTGGCTGCGGCCTGGGCAGCGAGCTCGGCTACCTGGCCCGACGCGGCTGGCGCGGCGTCGGCGTGGACCTGTCGGTCGCAGCGCTGGCCCAGGCGCGGGGGCGCCATCCGGGCGTGATGTTCGCCTGCGCCGACGTCACGAGCCTGCCCGTGCGGGCTGGCTCGGCCGACCTGCTGCTCGACCGCGGCTGCTTCCATTATCTCCGGGCCGGATCTCGCGATGACTACGCCAGCGAGGCGGCAAGGGTGCTCAGGCCCGGCGGCCGGCTGCTGCTGCGGATGTGCCTGAACTCAGCGGGTGTCCCCAATGGCCTGGACGAGCAGACGATCACCGCCGCGTTCAGTACCCGGCGGCTGGCCAGCATGACGCGGACCGACCTGATCAGCGACACCCGCTCGATGCCTGCCATTCTCGCGCTCTTGCTGAACTGATCGCGGCCGGCGTACGTCCTAATGAGAAATGCGTATCTCGTCATGATGAGCGGATATCGTCGCGCGAGGGCGGTCTCACCGCCAGCTGGCTGGGAGGACTGAGTGGCCGGGACGAGGCATGCGAAGCAGCCGGTCAGCGCGCGGCTGGCCGGCCCGTACGGGCACCCTTACCATCCGATGCTGGTGACCGTGCCGATCGGCGCCTGGGTCATCAGCCTGGGCTTTGATATCGCCTCGCAGGTGGCCAGCAAGCCGGGGTTCCTGGCCCAGGGCTCGCAGTGGCTGATCGCTGCCGGAGTGCTCGGCGCGGTCGCGGCTGGCCTCGTCGGCCTCCTGGATCTCGTCGTGATTCCGCCCGGAACCCCCGCCTTCCGGACCGCGTGCACGCACATGTCGATCAACCTGGTGCTCATCTTTGCCTACATGGGGAACTTCGCCTGGCGCTACCGTAGCCACTCGCATAGCGGGCCGGTCGACCTCAGGATGGTCGCACTGTCGGCGGCCAGCGTCGCGGCCCTGGCCGTCTCCGGCTACCTGGGCGGCAAGCTCACCTACCGGTACGGCGTGCGGGTCGCGTCCGAGGTCACCCAGGCCGACGGCTACGTCCCGGCGGGCGTGCCGGTAGCCGGCGGGCACCGGACGTTTCGTGCCAGGCGCGGCCGGTTATACCGTCGCCCCGGCCTGCCGCAGCCCGTCCCAGGACCAGCGGGGAACCGGCCCGTCCGCTGGCGGCCGGGTCCCGACGGGCGAATAGGACAGCACCTCGTCGACGGCCCACCGCATGTACCCGCGGAGGGCGGCGCGGAACTCGGGATCAGCGGGCAGCCCCGCGTCATCGGCGGCTTGCACGAAGCACCGGACGAACCGGTCTCCTAGGTCGTCATCTGCCCCGGTGCCGGCGTGCAGGGCGAGCATCGCCGGGTGCCCCCCGCAGGACTGCGAGTACCTGTCAGGGCCGCCGAATACCTCCGCCCAGTAGCTCGCCAGCCGCTGCAGGTGGTCGGGATGGCCAGGGTGGGAGAACGGGTGGTTCAGCACCGGATCGGCCAGGCAGCGCTCATGGTGGGCCGTAGCGAGCGCGAGAAACGCGGGCTCACCGCCTGCGAACTCGAAGATCGATGATCGTGACATGAGCTAGCTCCTCCCCGCAGCCCGGCACGGAACTCACATGCTACGACGTGGGCCGGAATGACCGCGCATGACGGCGGAGCTGCCGCGGCCGTCCGCTGTCTCGGTTCCCTCCGGGTCGATCAGGCCCGCCCGGCGCAGCGCATCTGCCATCGCGCCCTGGTTGCCGCCCGCCTGGTTGCCGCCCACCTGGTTGCGGTCCGCCCGGTTGCCGCCCGCCCGGTTATCGGCCGCTTGGTTGCCGCCCGCGCGGTTGCCTGCCTGGCCGGCTCGGCCGGCTGAGCCTCGTCGATCCGGATGCGGGCCGGCGCGGTCATTTCCCTTGGCCGGGCCCTGGCCGGAACCGGCGGCAGCTCCGTGCTCGTCGTCGAGCCGCATGGTCAGCGAGATCCGCTTGCGGGCGGCGTCGACACTGAGCACCTTCACCTTCACGATGTCGCCGGACTTGGCCACCTGGCGGGGATTGCTGACGAAGTTCCGCGACATCGCCGAGACGTGCACCAGCCCGTCCTGGTGGACACCGATGTCGACGAAGGCCCCGAAGGCGGCCACGTTGGTCACCACGCCCTCGAGCACCATGCCAGGCGCGAGATCGGCCAGTGTCTCCACGCCCTCTCGGAACGCCGCCGTCGTGAAGCCCGGCCGCGGGTCACGGCCGGGCTTCTCGAGCTCGCGCAGGATGTCAGTCACGGTCGGCAGCCCGAACCGCTCGTCAGTGAAGTCCGCGGCCTTCAGCGACCGGAGCGCCCGCGAGTTGCCGATGAGGTCCTGGACCGGCGTTCGCGAGGCAGCCAGGATCCGCCGCACCACGGGATAGGCCTCCGGGTGCACGCTGGAGGAGTCCAGCGGGTCCTCGCCGCCGGTAATCCGCAGGAAGCCGGCACACTGCTCAAACGCTTTCGGCCCCAGCCTGGGGACATCCCTGAGTGCCCGACGGCTGCGGAAGGGCCCGCGCTCGTCGCGGTGCGCCACGATCGCGTCCGCCAGGCCCTCGCTGATCCCCGAGACCCGCGCGAGCAGCGGCGGGGAGGCGGTATTGACGTCGACGCCGACGGCGTTGACGCAGTCCTCCACCACCGCGTCCAGCGACCGGGAGAGCTTGCCCTGTGCCAGGTCATGCTGGTACTGACCCACGCCGATGGATTTCGGATCGATCTTGACCAGTTCGGCGAGCGGGTCCTGCAGCCGGCGGGCGATCGACACCGCTCCGCGGAGCGAGACATCCATGCCGGGTAGTTCCCTGGATGCGTAGGCGGAGGCCGAGTAGACCGATGCACCGGCCTCGGAGACCATCACCTTGGTGAGATTCAGTTCCGGCTGACGCCTGATCAGGTCCGCGGCCAGTCGGTCGGTCTCCCTCGACGCCGTTCCGTTGCCGATGGCGATCAGGTCGACGTGATGGGCCGCGGCCAGCCTGGTCAGGGTGGCGACCGAGGCATCCCACTGGCGGCGCGGCTCGTGCGGATAGATCGTGGCG
>WNGK01004303.1_pt1 | contig 15842 bp, 9 predicted proteins | sample 5400601 | NCBI WGS metagenome assembly WNGK01 (sample SAMN13153376, study PRJNA577476) | soil metagenome | isolation source: 60 cm soil or saprolite under Garry oak tree replicate 1 | place: USA:California | collected 2016-06-15
GGTAGAGAAGCCGAAGACTGAGACGGTTTTGCGGGTCTTGCTCGATTGAGGTGTTAATCAGGTGCTCGCTTGTCTAGCGTGTTGTTTGCGAGTCTGTCCGCATACGCATTTTCCTCACGCGGGATATGCTCAAAGGTGTACGTTCCTGGGAGTTGGAGCAAGCAAGACCGCACTTTTCCCGCGAGCTGCTGGAGCCTGGGTTCCTTGATTTCCCACAGGCCCCGCAGTTGTGAGACGACCAGGTTGGAATCCAGACGAAAACAGATCTCAATATCATCGGCAAGAAGCTCCTTGAGGTAGGACTAGGATCACTGCAAAAATAGCTCATAGTGCATGAATGTTCTTAAATACGGCTGCCGAAACCAGTCAAGAAGTGTCATAAAAGCAGTTTTACCGTCTCTTTGTCTCTTTGCATGCATTTCTCAAGCCAGCTTTTGCTTCTGCCGCCATAACCTCGATTAGCCTCTGGAAGGGCTCTGTGGGCTTATGATAGATTTTTGCAGTGATCCTAGTCCTACCTCAACAACGTGCATAGCTGCCTTCCCTCCTCAGTTCCTTGTCTCAGGATGGCACATCCAGGTGAGGACTGGCTACGAGCAATCGCTGCTTCTCAAGGGCCTCCCTCGATTGCTTTGCTGGTCTTCTTCAAGCCGAAGGCCTTCCTCTTCTAGGTGCGTCGGTCAATTCCTGGCATGAGACCCTATCCAGGAAGTGAGCCTTTTTGAGAATCAATGCATCAAAAATGAGACTGAGTCGATTTGCGCCAATCGTCTGTCGAGAGTGAAGCCGCTTCCAGACCGCCACCAACCGTCTTCCGCCTGGCAGCGTCAACTGACTTTATCTGAGATCTGGGACGCGGCTCATGTCCCGGAGGGAGTGATACCCGAGGGGGCAGAAGTTACCTCATCTGAAGAAGTTGCCGAACTCGCAAAGGCCATTGCCAGAGAGCACCACTCCTGAGCCTGTCCATCACCTCCGCTACCCCTCTCACACGTTGCATCCAATAAGGTGCGCTGCACGCACTGGATGAATAGACTCATCGCCACGCCGTTTGATGCGAGATAACGCTGGCCTTACCGTTGCAGTTCGCCGACGCTACCAAAATGGTGCAGGTCGTCGCTGGCCAGCAATCAAAATTGCTGGAAACTGCCCCAAACGGGGCTTTTTTCATAACTGGCGGATTATGTCTAGTTGTAACGGACGTGAGCCACGCGAACAGAAAGCTTGTGGTGTCTGTCTAAGAAGCAGTACAGGTTTGCATCGGGAAGATTATTCTCTGCCTCGAGTGTTTTTCCAATGTGCTCTCTGGTGTGTCCGTTGAGCGAATAGACAGCCGTGCAGGTGATGTTGGTATGGCGACTTTGGCCTTGTGGATAAGATTCAACCACATGGCTTACGCTCAGAATGTCGAGTGAGAAGCAGTCGGCGATTTCCCCCACAATATCGTTAATGCCATCAACCAGGCCGTTGTACCGCTCATATTTCCCTGGTTCTGAAGAGTAGCGAAGTTCAATGAGGATGGTTTTCACGGCGTTCTTCCTTCTTTACGTTTAGACATACCTCTCTTTTCTCCCTTGCTTGACACTTCGGCGCATCTGGCCTCCTCTCCATAGAGCTACATGAGAAGCGCCGTCATATGCCATAGGATACCGTTTTCGGTACCGAAAGACTTTCGATACCCCGTTCGGGTTCGTCAGGCTCATCATCATTCTGAACCGGTGACGATATGGGGTCCCGACATTTTTCCCTCCCAAAATCCCCGCTAAGCTTGGTCGGCTGACTGCTCACCTGTCTGACCATCCTGCAAAGAAGTCCTCCCTGGTCACTCTTTGAGTGAAAATGGCCGAGTATATCGCTTTCTCTGCTGCTAAGCAACAGGGCTGCTTGCTTTGTTCAACCCTCTCCTAGAGCGCGCTGGTGCCGAAGCCTGGATTTTGGGAGGGAAAAATGTCGGGACCCCAATATGTGATAAGGAACACCTTGGCAATATTGTTATGCAACTTTTTTCCAAGTATAGCAGTTTTATATATAGACTATTGAAAATTAAATCTCTGTCTAGCTGTCCCTGTAAATTGCCGAGCTCAGGGACCTCTGCTCGTTTTCTGTGACCAGCTCTGGCATATGGGAAATTGGGAATCATGCACCGGTTTCGGCAGGAGATTTTCAACCAATCTGAACTGCCATGCCTGTCCCCCAATCACACGAGAGTAGATGAGCTGTGCAGAGAGGGATTTCTTTACTTGATCCGGGCGATTAGTGTGAACCTAGTTTGAGATGGGCCGCTAACTTTTAGACAGGATTAGGATAACTGTCAAAAACTGTTCTCTTCTACTCAAAGGGTATGAGAAAGTTATTCTGGTACGATCTACTTTCGCGCACAAGCGCTTATAGCAGGTTCTCTTGTGCTCTGCTTGAGTAACATAAGCAAGAAAACAGGAGGGAGACCTAAGAAAAACTCATGCTTGCAAAAATATGGAAGATACAGTATACTACTTTCAGCCTCTCATTACTGTTCGATTACTGAAGAATATTTTTGTGTTTAATTACTATTCTCGATGCTGCTCTATCTCTCGAGTACGAGTGAAGAAGGAAGGCAAGCAATGAGACAACCTGCCGCCGTAACACACGCACAGGAAGTAGTTGAGCAGGCATGGTCATTGGTCAGTGATGCACGTGTGCGGGAGGCCAGAACGATAAGCGAGAAGCTGGTCCAGGATCTCCTGGACTTGCTTGAAGCAGATGATGAACGCGACAGAGCGTTGCTGCACAGCCTAATCTCTGCCTGCCATATAGCAGGGTATACAGTTGGGATGAGTGTTCGCAACACCGAGGCTTTGGTTGCAGCTTCATATTTTGAGGAGATGCTGCGTGTCGCCCGTAAGCTCAATGATGGTCCATCTGCTGTGATTGCACTGACCTATCAAGGTGACATGTATCGTCGGCATGGCAATCTCAAGGAAGCCATGCACTACCTGAAAATCGCCTATACTACCCAGCACGGGGATCAAGCCGCGCACGGGAATTGTGCACAGCTTCTAGGGCGTCTTTACTCGCAAACGAATGACGAAGAAAACTTTGTGCGCGTGATGAAAGAAGCAGAGCAAATCGCAGCCACACTTGATCCTTCCCACACCTCTCTACACGGGCAGTACTCCTTGGGAACCGTCTACATCGATTATTGCAAACACTACAACAGATTGGGAGAGACGCGCAAAGCACTCGATTACTTCACACGAGCTGAGAAGTCATTACCCAAGACCCCACACTGGTGTACGCTGCTCACGGCAACACACGGCTTGCTCCTTGTGCGTAGCGGCAACATCGAACAGGGGATGCCTTATGTCATCGAAGCAGTGAAACTGGCGACCGATCACGGCAACTACCGTCTCCTTGACCACTTCTACGCCTTACAGCGCTACCTCGGTCGGGAATCCATCAAATTCAATCAGGCAAATGTGCGCCTGGGGGAATCACTCTACGAAGCTACTGCCTACTGACCGCCAGTTGACCACAATGCCACAGCATATGCTAGACGCTCATCCAGGGAGATGATAGGCTGATCTCCCCTGGACGAGCGTATCCTTGCACTGCTAGAGCAGCTTTAGGCCTCGCTTCTCTCTCCATCCACTTTCGCCACCTTATCCCGGAACTCTTGTACCCTTGCCAGCATGAGCCCCGCCTTGTCTTCCCACCTGTTCATGAGGCGCAAAATACGCTGTTGCTGCCGAGAATGATGGTGTCGTTCGGCCAGCTTATAGCCATCGGCCAGTGATCCCATGCCTCTATCAATAGCGGACTGATTATCGGTCCTGCGGCCATAGCGCACGAGGGCCTCTCCTTCTGTAATAGAAATGGGGATTGCCCAGCGCGCTCCAGCCTCCTGGGCGAGGCGTTTTGCCTCTTCGATGGCTTCGAAGGGCTTCGGGTACTGATTTAAGAGCATCAGGCTTTTAGCAAGCTCTTCTTTGACGCTGCATCGACAAAAGCAAATGTACCAGTCACGCTCTTGCTCAGGCGTGGCAGCATTGGCCAGTTCCTCAGCCCTCTTCAGGGCATCCAGGGTCTCATCTTTCTCCCTTTTGGCCAGATGCACACGCGCTAGCAGTTGATGACAATTTCCCGCAACCAGGGCGTCCATCCCTGAGAACCGTACCCCGCTGAACTGGTCTATTACCTCCTCCAAGAGGCGCTGCGCGACGTCATATTTGCCTATGCGGCGGTATGCATCGCCCTGGTAGGTTCGCGCTATAGCTACCCCGATGGAATCATGTGCTTCGGCGGCCGCGCGCTCCATTTGCTCATAGAGGCGCAATGCCAGCAGTGACTTATTCGTCAGTGTGGCCGTGGCAAGGCCTTTCGTGTAGTATGCGTGGGTCAGTATTGACGGCATTATTGGGAAGCCTTCGTCCCTAAGCGCTCTATACCCCTCAATCAATAACTTGCTGTTCTCATACACGCTTACGTAAGATCCTCGCTCCAAAAAAGAGGGTATCTGTTTGTGTAGCTCTAGTGCACCTGCCGAGGTGAAGTGGTCTGGCAAGCCCAGTATCTGCGGGGGGATGCGTAACTCCTCGTGCAGCTTCATTTTATTGGCAGGTCGCATGAAGACAACCCCCCGTCCGTGCTCCCAATCACGCAGCGTCTTTTCATCGACCTGCAAACGCCATGCGAGCTCTGCCTGTATAAGATCACGCGCGATGCGATGCTCTTTGATAATCTGTCCTACTGTTATGGCATAAGGCGTGTTGTTGAGTTCTTCCATACGATTACCTACTCTTGGCGCAACTAATGAAACGAATGTCGGTGCACGCGTGCACCGTACTGACCTGAGACAACCGATACACAAACCGGCTGTCATCATCGACAGAAATATAGAGAGAAGCTTCGCCTCTTTTGTTTCAGGGAGATTTTCTCAACACCTGCATCAGGCCAATGCATGACCTCAAAGAGGACGGAGGAGTCCCTGGCTGCTCACGTTTCGCCTGCTTTATCCGTCAGAGGTGACAACCGGTGGGTGTATCGGATATTTGCGTCGGTGTTTAAGGTGCCGACCTCGCTGATACTCCTATAGACACATCAGCGAAGATGCTCGATTGGCATTGCAGGTTGAGAGAGAGTGGTGATGGTGATGTTCCTGTGGACAATGGGGACGCAGTGAGCGCGACAAAAAACAAGAGCAACTCGAATCGCTACTGCCCTCTTTCCCAACTGTTTTTGGCAGTGTAATCAATGCCCACCCACCCTGATGCCCGGTCTCATACTATATCATACTATACCACAATTTCTGTCCACCGCGCCAGCCCATTCCAGAACTTTTTTTCTAGAAGTTTCCCAGGCCTTGCGCCATTGCTGCGTGAATTGGTCCAGAAGATACTACCATACTCATGCTCGCTGCTCTCTGCAGGAGCAGCGAAGCACGCGCCTATGAACAACATGTGATCGTATTTCCACCGGAACCTTTAGCTCGAAGCTATTTGTGCGGATGTCGTAAAACTCCCGTTCGGCTCTTTCTACCCTATGCAACACTCCTCAAACTCCCTGGTATCATCCGGCTGCACCCCTTATCCTAAAGGAGAAGTGAGCGACGTACACCACTATCGTAGATGAGCCATGCCGAAGATCAGTATGGCGAGGAGGCCAGGATGACTCCCGACGAAAAGTTAGAACAAGATGTGCAGTCTGTTAGTGAGGGAAGTACAGATAGCACCATGCGGATCGGCACTAAACCGGCAACGATTGCCGAAGAGACGACCGGCTTCCCTCATCCCCACGAGAGCCGCGAGCAGGACGGGCTTTCCGGTACAAACGACGAGGGGTCAGAGGGAACGAAAGATGAGAGCGATGCTTCTCATCATGCCGACAACGTCATACTCACAGGTCGGTCGGCTCCACCTTCCCCGTCAGCTCATCCCGCGCCGAGTCTTCGGCAACACATAAGGAGAGGGCACACCCGCGTGGGCGGGCTGGTGATGACAATTATCGTTTCCGTTGTTGTCTTGCTTTTAGTTACCGGCATCATCGGTGTATTGATCATTGTAAGGATGCCGACCAGACGCACGATGGGCACGCTGCTCTACCTCTATCATACTTCCAATAAAGCGGCTATCTATCCTACCTATATCAATGGCGTCGCATGGTCACCCAACGGCCAATACCTTGCGTGTGCCACCGGTGACGAAGCTGTCCATGTGCTGGACCCGGCGACACAGAAGGAAGTGTTTGTCTATCATGGTCACCACGGGTACGTGAACAACGTCGCCTGGCTTCCTGATGGAAAACGCATCGCATCGGTCAGTGCAGATTATACGGTACAGGTGTGGGACGCGACCACGGGAGATAATGTCGCTACCTTCACCGGCTCTTCTCCCTTATGGGCGGTGGCCGTCTCGCCCGACGGTCACCTGATTGCTTTCGCCGGTAGGGATGGTCGTGTCGAGGTCTGGCAAGTTTCCCCCATGATGCACATCTATACATACACCGGACACGTCCATGTCGGGGGTATCTGGGGCCTGGCTTTTTCAGCCGACGGAAAGCGAATCGCTTCCGGAGATCGTGCAGGGGTCATCCAGATCTGGGATGCTACTAATGGGGGTCACGTGCTTACCTATCGGGGTCACACGAAACAGATCTTTGATCTGAAGTGGTCCCCTGATGGGCGCTCTATTGCGTCGGCGAGTGGGGATGGAACCGTCCAGGTCTGGAACGCTTCTAATGGAGGCGAAGTCTATGTGCATCGGTTTGCCTCCTCGCCGATGCAGGCCGTGGCATGGTCGCCTGATGGAAAACGCATCGCATCGGCGAGTGCCAATGGGACGGTGCAGGTCTGGGACGCATTTGATGGAGGCCACCTGTTTGTCTACCGCCATCATTCCGGGGCGGTCTATACCGTAGCATGGTCACCGGACGGTTCTCGAATCGCCTCGGGCGATGAGAGCGGGAGCATGCAGGTCTGGCAGGCCGTGTGAGGGAGCAATTTCGATGAGGAATGCACCGTCTCCTTCCTACGAAGGGCAGCTCGTGCGAACGGAGGTACACGACCCTGCCTCTCATGAAGAAGCCGCTGTTCGCCGCCCTCGATGGGCACAGGTCTTTCGTGTACTCTGGAAGATCATCGCCGCTCTAGGAACGACGGTGGTCCTCGGCGCGGTAGCCAGCATCATTGCCACCGTGCTCACGAGCTCTCAAGGTTCGATTCCTGCGACTTCCCCATTAAGGCAACTCCTCGCAGCATGGCCGATCACCCTGCTTGCTGGATGTTGCCTCTTGCTGCTGGCCCTTCTGATCTGGCTACTGAGCCGCTGGCACACCCACGAAGCGGTGTTGCTTTCAGAGCAGAACCGTACGCGTATGTTGCAGCGGCTCCGGCGCACCTATCACGACCTGCTGGTGCAATCGCTCGAGGGAGCCGTCTGGGTAGAGCTGGGGTTCAAGCAGAAGCCGGATGCCGTGCTTACCTCAGCACATCTCCTGTTGCGCCTGCCCGATCAGCCGGAACGCAACCTTCCTCCCGGGACCTCGATCTTGCAGGTCTATATGGAAGCGGAGGGGGAGCTGCTGATTCTTGGGAAGCCTGGCGCCGGGAAATCAACACTGCTGCTCGCTCTGGCACAGCAACTGGTCGAACAAGCCCAGGACAATGTGACGCAACCGTTGCCGGTCATCCTACCACTCTCTTCCTGGGCAACCAAACGGCGACCGCTCCAGGACTGGGCCAGTAGGCAGATGGCCCAGATCTACCACGTACCTCGCCAGGTGTGTGAGTATTGGCTGCAGCACAACCAGATTCTACTCATGCTCGACGGCCTGGACGAGATGGAAGAAGAAGCGCGCCCGGCATGTATAGCCGCAATCAATGCGTATCATCATGAGCATATGATGCCGCTTGTGGTCTGTTCCCGCGAGGCAGAATATACCAACGCCTCGAAGTACCAGCGCCTCGCTCTCCAGGGGGCAGTCATCGTGCGACCCCTCACAAAAAGGCAGGTCAATCGCCACCTCACGCAAGTAGGAGCACCGGTGGCCGCCTTGCGTCAAGCCTTTACATCGAATCCCAGGCTGCAAGAACTGGCAACGACTCCGCTGATGTTGAACCTCTTGATGCTCACCTATCAAGGGACAGCGGTCAAGAATTTATCAGCGAAAGGAGCCGCGCTGCAACAGCAGGTGTTCGACACGTACATTCGACGCATGGTTGAGCGCAGAGGCAGCACCGAACTCTACCCGATAGAAAGCACGCGCCGGTGGCTCGGCTGGCTGGCCCGACAGTTACGGAAGCACAACCAGCCCATCTTTTACCCGGAGCGACTGCAACCGGACTGGCTCCCTGCAAAGCAGCAGCGATGGTATACCTGGCTGGCGGTGCGGCTCCCTGGGGCGCTCATTGGAGCGCTCGCCGGACTGCTCACCGCCCCTCTCTTGATCACGTTCGACCCTGGGCTCTTACTGCAATACAGCATCCTCAGCGCATTCTTAGGGGCAGTATTCAGCGTACCACGGGCCTGCGTGCCCGCCCATGCGGCACAACATCCTCACCGGAGGCAACCAAGTCGTCTTACTCCCACGCATGGTCTGGCCTGTGCAGCGGTGGCATTGGTGTGGGGAGTGGTTTTCCTGCTCAATACGCGTTCCGCAGATGCGTCCACGAGCTGGCCGTTCCAGTGCATGTCTAGCGCTGCCTCGGGCCTCGTGATCGGCTTGAGCTGCCTGCTCCTCATGGTCCTGCTTCCACGAACTGCGCGCAAACCGACCCGGACGGCACCACAGGATAAAGGCTGGTGGTCTCGCCTTCGGCATATCGTCTCCCTGCATGGGCGACGGGCCCTCCTGGCAGCAACGATCTTTGGGATCGGAATATGGCTGAGCGACGCACTGAGCGACGGGCCGAGTAACGAGCTGGGTGCCGCGCTGTATTATGGACTGAGTAACGGGCTGAGTGCGGCGCTGAACTACGGGCTACTCAGCGTCATGGTGAGCGTCATGCTGAGAACGCTGGGCGGGGGCATTCACCTGGCAGAGCGTCTGAGGTGGACGAGGAGAAGCCTACTGCGAAGCCTCTTCAGTGCAAAACATCTCCGTAGTACCCTGGTACTCATCTTTGTCAGTTTAGTGTTATTCGGGGTGAGTCAGGGGCTGGGTCCATGGCTGAATCAGGGGCTCGACCAGGGGTTGGGCTGGGGGTTGAGCTGGGGACTGTGGCAAGGGTTAGGCTGGGGGCTGAGTTGCGGATTGAGCTGCTGGCTCCTGCTCGGGCTCTTCCAGGGCATCTCACACGAGCGAATCGAGGACCGGGATCGGCGTCTGTTCAACCAGGGCATTCGCGATTCTTTGCGCAATAGCATGTTGATGACCGTTATCAGTGCCCTCTTGATCGGCATCATGAGTGTACTGAGCTGGGGATTGAGCTACGAGTTGAGCTACGGGCTGAACTATGGGCTGAGCTGGGGATTGAGCTACGAGTTGAGCTACGAGCTGGGCTATGGGTTGCTCACCGGCCTGAGCCAGGGGCTGAGCCACGCGTGGCTCTTCGTCGTGAGCGGGGGCCTGCTGATAGGTATCGCGCTCAGCGGAGGACTCGCAGTCCTGCGGCACTACATCCTGCGCTTTTTGCTCCAGCGTGCTGACATGTTCCCTTGGAGGGCACAGCCATTCTTGGAGGATGCCGGCCGTCGCATTCTGTTACGATGCATAGATGGAAAATATAGCTTTACCCATCGTCTATTGCAGGACTACCTCGCGGATCAGGCGACAAGCGTTCCAGAGAAGAAGTGAGTTCGACTATCACTGCCGGATGATAAAACCGTGGCTATGCATTTGACGGGTGATTTACAAGCGCAAACGACTGAAAAGACGGCTCATTCCGCTGAGATGGGAATCACCGGCGTGGCCACGCACGCCTATGATCGCCAATTAGAGCAAGCGATGGAGCTCTATCAAGAGCGTCTTTACAAAGCCGTCTATCAGTGTCTGAAAAGCCACGATCCTGTAGAAGATATTCTCCAGTTGACCTGGATAAAATTGCACAATTACCTTGCCAAGTCGGGACAATTACCTGCTCGCTTGGAAGCACTTTATCCCTGGTTGTGGGTCGTGGCTCGTCACATGATCATTGACTACCAGAACAAGCGACGGTATGTGAGATCCCTTTCTATCATGGAGGGCTGGCTTCTGGAACCGCGCATTCGAGCATTTGAGCATCCCGACACCGTTGTCATACGGAGCGAGATAAGGGAGGCAGTTTTGCAAGCCCTTTCCTCACTGCCCCAGAGACAACAGCATGCATGCATACTCTACTTCTTCTACGGGTTGAGGCTGAAGGATATTGCTGTGCAACTCCAATGTAACTTGAATACGATCAAGTCGTACCTTTATCGCGATGGAGTACCAAGACTCCAGAAGGTCCTGAGGGAATGGGGTATCCAGATGGAAGACGCGAACTTCTGGACCGGCCACAAGGAAAGCACGTTAGAGCAGTACGGATCTGGAGTGTATGATTGCGAAGATCGGTCTGGTAGGTAGCATCTGCCCATAGCCCTGTTTCGGGACCCCTAGCATGTGCCTGCAGCGAAGTCAGTTGGAAACGCACGAATTGTATCCTTTACAGGCACATGTCATCCAAATCCTAATTTGAACTGCTCTGCATCAGCTTGTTGAGCCCGCTGCGCCTGCTTGAATGTCCCAAATTGCGGCGGCATCTTCACCTCTGCATTATGGAGCAGCTCTTCAATAGTGAGGATCTGGATGCACGGGTAGTAGTAAATTGGGTCAAATCCGCACGGATTTTGAGGTGAACGTGAGAAAAACAGCGTAAAACATAGGAATTGACCACTGAACATCTGGAGAAAGCGCCCCTCATCAGGTTTCTTTCATCATCATTCTGTAAATTGACGTGCTTTGGGAAGAGCAAAATAGCCTCACCGTAGTAAAATCATCGAAGTCGTTCACGTTTAATTGCATCCTTGATTGCTCTTCTATCCCTATATACACCTTTTGTTTCCTTGCTAAAGGGGGTGTTTTCATTAGAGAAAAATATGGTACTTTCTTAGCAAAGAATGTATGTGGGGTGCTTTTCGCGCTCATCGTTCAAACTGCCGGGCTTTTTCATAAGCCTGCTGAGCTTCTTGAAATCTTCCCAGTTGCTGGAGGACATCTCCCTTTCCTCTGTAAGCGGGAGCAAATCCTGGATCAAGCAGAAGAGCATGGCCATAGGCGGCAAGAGCTTGCTCCAACTGTCCTAGTCCCAACAGATCGTCTCCTTTCCCTTTGTAGGCAGGCGCAAAATTGGGGTCAAGGGCAAGAGCCTTTTCATGAGCGCGTAAAGCTTGAGAATAGTGCTTGAGGGCTTGCAATGCCCAACCTCTGTTGGTGTAGGCAGGAGCACTCTCGTTGAGCTTGCTCGCTTCATCACTGGCATCAAGGGCTTCTTGATGCCTTCCCAGCGCATTAAGTGCCCAGCTCAAATTCACATATGCGTCGTCATCTTGAGGATTCTGACGAAGAGCTTCCCGACAGGACTCAAGGGCCTGCTGATGCTGTCCAGCCAGGTTCAGATTCAAATAGTGACGACTTTCCACCCTTCTGGGACGCGCCGGACGCGCCGCTTTTCTGCGCCGAGTTTGTAGATACCGCGAAACAGCGGCAATTCCTCCTCCGATAGTGACAATCGCGGCCAGGACATAAATGAGCGTGGCAAAATCCATGTGCTTCTCCTCCACGGTGTTTTGTTTCCCAGAGCGGGAGCTATCCCGCTTGCGTTGTTGGTTGTAAATTTATGTAAGAGCGTCATAATTTCCAATAGAACCATTTTTTCGGAGAAAACATACGCTAAGAAGCAAGGAACTTTCGATATGGTTCAAATCTCACCTGCTGCTAACCTCGCTCGAATCGTTTCGAGCCTCCTGATACGTGTTTCGATGACACCAAGCCTCTCTCTATAGGCAGCGAGAATTGTCTTCCAATGATCCAGAAGTTGATCGTCACTCATAGATGTGGCGGATTTGATAGGGTCAGTATGGGGTCGTGTCATATTGTCACGAGTCCTCTCATGATGGAGTTTTTCCTGCCATCGGAGTTGCTCAAGTTGAGACTGCAAAGCTGGATTCCCAACACTTGCATTCTCATTCTTCTCGGTTACAGTGAATTCATCATCTCTCGCCCCATTGAGGTGAGACATAGCATTCAGCAATCTTTTACTATTTTGTAAGAGATTGCCCTGCATGTGCTCTGCCTCCGCAATGAAATCTTGTATCTCTTTTTTCCGTCGCCTAGCTCGCTTCAGTTGCTCCTCGACGATCTCTCTTCCAAATTGGAGTGTGACCTCTCCTGCCTTTAATCGACGGACAATTTCAGTGATGACTGCCTCGTTGATCACGATGGAACCCGAGGCTGATCGATGTACATACTCCTTAATTTCCTTCTCGATTAGACGCTGAAGTTCTGCGTCATCCTTCTTCTTCGCTTGACGCATCCATTCTTTCAGAAGTGTGCTTCCAACTCCTGAGAAAATGCTTTGGATAATCACTTCAAGTATCATCTTGTTCCGTCCTTGCTTGTATCTTCTGCATCGTCTCCACAGTTGAGCTGTTATCAGCCGTGTAACATGAAGAAGTTTCTTCGCCTAGATGCTCATTTCCTAACAAATTATTCTTTGATTCCCTTCAACTTCTCTTTCACTTGTGTGGCTTACTCGGTGTAAATTTTGCAATTATGTGGGTCTTCCGCAAATAAGTTGACCAACTGCAAGAGGCTAAACGTTTTGTTTACGTATGTTCCTGACTGAAGTATGGTCAAGTTATTGCCGGATGGCCGCTTAATCAGGTTAATCAAGATAGGATTCAAATCTCATCTTGCTGCGTCTCACCTGGTTTGAACTGCTTCAAGTTCTCTAATGCGTGCATCGAGCACATCCAGCCTCTGTTGGTACACTGCTAGAATTGCTCTCCAATGCTCCAAGAATTCTTCTTTACTCATAAGACCACTAAGGAGAGCTTCCCGATGATACTTAACAGTTTCGGTCGTCTGTTGATTTATGCTGCTCTCGCGTTGGCGGGCAGCTTCCAATCGCTCACGTACATACCTCTCTGAAATACCAGCAATCTCCGTTTTCTCTCGAGACAACTCCTCATATCGGGTTCCCCCACTTTTTTGTCCTTTTTTGAGAATGGTGGCGGTGGGAGCTGAGGAGCCGTATTGGATTGTTCGAGCCTGACTCATTATCTCTTCCATCTCACGTTTCCGTCGCCTGGCTCGCTTCAGTTGCTCCTCGACGATCTCTCTTCTTGTTGTCATGGAGTTAGCTTGAACTGCTTCAAGTTCTCCAATGCGTGCATCGAGCACATCGAGTCTCTTTTGGTACACTGCTAGAATTGCTCTCCAATGCTCCAAGAATTCTTCCCTGCTCATCCCCCGACCGTTAAGGAGAGCTTCCCGATGATACTTAACAGTTTCGGTTGTCTGTTGATTTATGCTGCTCTCGCGTTGGCGCAAAGCCTCCAATCGCTCCCGTACATAAATATCCGAGATACCAGCAATCTCGGTTCGTTCACGAGACAACTCCTCATATCGGGTTCCCCCACTTTTTTGCCCTTTTCGGAGAATGCCAGGGGTATCTGATGAGCCGTATTGGATTGTTCGAGCTTGACTGATTATTTCTTCCATCTCACCTTTCCGCCGCCTGGCTCGCCTTAATTGCTCCTCGACGATCTCTCTTCCTGTGACCTCTCCTGGCTTTAACCCTAGAGGGGTGTTCAAAATACGTCGCGCTGGGAGGGCATGTCCGTCTCGGATGCAGAAGGTTGCGGTCAGTTCATTCTCAAATCCACATTGAGGGCAAATCGTGAGCAATCTGGCGACAACCTCATTCCCAAACCACAGCTTGGCGGTGACGGGATCTGCATAAATGGCAGTGACAATATGGTTCGCAATATCCTCCTCCAAAGGTTCTTTCATCTCTAAATACACTGCTGCGATCCCCAAAGAGGCAAGGTAGCGAAGCTCGGCATTCTGGAAACCAGCCGTGATCCCCTGTTCAGGCAGATTCGCGATATCAAAGAAGTTTCCTACTGCATTGAGTAAGTGTCCTTGCTTGAAAGGCGTTTGCGTTGCCATCTTTGCTGCTGTTTTCAGTTGCGTAATCGCACTATTCAATTTGACGATGCGATCTTCATCAAGTCGGTCGATAATGCGCTGAGCCAGCCGCTCTTCAAAACGGTGCAGATATTCATCGACAAGCACAGGGGTATTTGAGGGAGTAATTGTCTTGGTGTTTAAGCCCATATTGTCTACGAGCCGCTGCTTCACGGCACCGAATACAACGGCTCCGGCCTCCTTCAGAAGCCAATGGACAGCACTCGCAATGTAATGAATGGGCATTTCTTTCTCCTCGGCCTTTTCGACTCACGAACACAATTTACGAATGCCAGGATTTCACTTCCAGAGGACACCTGTTCGTTTGTTTTGTCACGTCTACCCCTTCCCTCACGTGCTTTCTTCTCCCACCACATCCCAATCCGTTTCCCCCTTGGCCCAACGTTGTCCTGTATTGGGAGTCGTCGTTTTGCGCTTGTCATGAGACTTGAACCGTAGGACCCCTCCATGTGGTTCGAGGGTGCGTGTCGCTGCACAATCAGGACATTCTACGAGCATCACTCCACTCTCCAGGAAACGCTTGAGATCAATGGGAATCACCACCCCAGAAGATGTGCATTTGGTCGATGTAGTGGCGTGCTCCGCAGCCTTCTTCCCAGATCGAGCCTGATCCACCTGCTCTGTGGGGGCCGAAGGTGGGGGCGAAGCCACAACGGGTGGGGAAGAGACCGGTTCTGCTTCCGTCTCGCTTGCCTGTTCGGGACCATTGGACTTCGATTGAGGAGCGTTAAAGTCCGGCCCTGCTCCGTCCACAATCCAAAACGTATCACGACGGAGCACGAGGAGTGAGGCCGCGGCCTCCAGTGTCTCCGCCCGCACGTCGGTTTCCCCTGCTTGATGGGTCCATTCCAAGGCGGTCGTCACCAACTTCATCAAATAGTCCATCGTCACTCGACCAGAACTGGCGGGATCAAGAACCGGCTGTGTGAGCCAGGTGTAGATAGAGCTTGTCCACCGCCGCAAGTTGAGCTGCGGGAAGAGTTCACGATACACCGTTTCCAGGGCTGCCAAAATCTCGCGGACTTCTTCCGATGTGTGGCCTGCAATCCGGCAGAACGGGTTCAGTTTGTCAAGGCGGCGGCGGAATTGGAGCCAGGTCGGATCAGGCAGATCGAGCGTTTCCTTCAAGGGGATCGTGTTCCCACGTCCAGCCGCAACCAAGCACAACCCAAGCGGATGATCGTACTGCAACCGCCCCTGGTCCGTGATTTCCTTGATGAACATCAGGTGTTCCAGCGAGAGATCATGCGCATCATCCACAATGAGACATTGCGTCCCATATTGGTGCAGGTGTCCCATGAGCTTGGGCTTACGGGTGCGCCAATGTCCTCGCAACGGCAGACCGAGAGCCGTGTAGAGTTGGTCACCTAGTGCTTGCTCGTCTTCATTGTTTTTCGGAGTCACAATCGCCAGGATCGCTCTTGAGCCTGCCGTTTTAACCAGGTCGCGAATACCCATGGTCTTCCCTGAACCCGGATCAGCAACGATGACATGCCAGCTCCGCTTGTGCCAGGCCGAACGCAACATGGCCTGGAAGCGGCGTTCAAAGGCCGTCTCAATGTTATGTGGACACTTGTACCAGAGACAGGCATATGATATTCTTGAGAAGAACGTATGTTCTGTTCCAGAAGGAGCAAGTGAACCATGCGAGTCCACCGTGTCCAAGAGAGCAGTGCCCACGAGGCAACCGTTGAACTGCT
>WNGK01009074.1_pt1 | contig 15839 bp, 24 predicted proteins | sample 5400601 | NCBI WGS metagenome assembly WNGK01 (sample SAMN13153376, study PRJNA577476) | soil metagenome | isolation source: 60 cm soil or saprolite under Garry oak tree replicate 1 | place: USA:California | collected 2016-06-15
GGCAAAGACACGGCGCGAATGAAATTTGCCTCGCAGCCGCCGACAGTTGTGCTCATGGCCGGCCTGCAGGGTTCCGGCAAGACGACGACTTCGGGCAAGCTGGCGCACTGGTTCAAGAACGGAGGCCATCGGCCGCTGCTGGTTTCGGTGGACGTCTATCGTCCTGCCGCGCGCGAGCAGCTTAGGGTCGTAGCGCAGGCGATCAAGGCGCAGATTTACCAGGGCGAAGTCGGTGAGGCCAATACCGCGACCGTAGAAAAACTCGCCAAAGAAGCCCGGCGCGAGGCCATTAACTCCGGCTGCGATGTGCTCATCGTGGACACCGCCGGCCGCCTGCACATTGACGATCAGCTCATGGACGAGATGCAGTCGCTCAAGCGGCTGCTCAATCCTTCAGAAATTTTGTTCGTCGCTGACGCCATGACTGGGCAGGACGCTGTCCGCTCGGCCGATGAGTTCCACAAGAAGCTGACACTCACTGGTGTTGTGCTCACCAAGATGGACGGCGATGCTCGCGGCGGCGCGGCGCTTTCCATCCGCCAGGTCACCGGTCAGCCGATCAAGTTTATCGGCGTCGGCGAAAAGTACGACGCGCTCGAGCCGTTCCATCCCGACCGCATTGTCTCGCGCATTCTCGGCATGGGCGACATTCTTTCGCTCATCGAGCGCGCCGAGCAAACTGTGGACAAGAAAAAAGCCCAGGACATGGCCGCCCGCGCGCTTTCCGGCGACGGCTTCTCGCTGGAGGATTTCCGCGAGCAGTTGCGCCAGGTGAAAAAGATGGGATCGCTGCAAAACCTGATGGGCATGCTGCCCAGCGTCGGCCCATTTGCCGGATTGCAGAAGCACGCCGACAAAGTGGACGAGAAGCAGATCAACCGCGTGGAAGCCATCATCAACTCGATGACCGCCCACGAGCGCCATCATCACGACGTCATCAACGGCAGCCGCCGCAAGCGAATTGCCCGTGGATCGGGCACCACGGTACAGGAAGTCAATAATCTGCTTCGCCAGTACGCGCAAATGCGAAAGATGTTCAAGCAGATGGGCAAAGGCAACTTCATGCGCCGCATGGCGGGAATGAAAATGCCGGGATAGCTGTCAGCCACAGCCGTCAGTGCGTCGTTGGTCGTTGGCAGGGGGTCGTTGGCCGGGGAGCATGCACGGTTGAACAAAAGCTCGGACGTTTAGATCGGACGTTTAGAAATGGAGCAGGTCATGAACAAGTCGTTCTGCACGGCGCTGTGCCTCTTGCTAGTCTCGGTTCTGTCGACAACGCCTAATTTCCTGGAAGCCCAGAGCAGCCCCACTGCTGCGTCGTCGGCCGCCAATTCAGTTCCCACGTCTTCCGTTCCCACATCGGGCGTACGCGCGGAATTCCTGAACGAATTGAAAATTCAAGAGGACAAATTCGTCCAGCTTGCGCAAGCGATGCCCGCCGAGAAATACACCTGGCGGCCAGCAGAAGGAGTACGCTCGGTGAGCGAGGTGTACTTGCACGTCGCGACCGCGAATTACAACCTTCCGCATGTCTTTGGTGTAGCCGCGCCGGCCGGCTTCAAGGCAGATGGCTTCGATAAGTCCACCACCGACAAGGCCAAGGTCATCGAGACTTTGAAGGATTCGTTCGACCACATGCGTCAGGCGGTTCTGAACATGCCTGACTCCGACGTTGAAAAGCAGCTCGACTGGTTCGGCGCGAAAAGCACTTATCGCGGCGTGATGCTGTTCATCATCCGTCATGGTGCGGAACATCTAGGCCAGTCCATCGCTTATGTCCGAATGAATGGCGTGGTTCCGCCGTGGACCGAAGAACAACAGCAGCAGCAACAGAAAAAGCAGACCGGAAAGCCGTAAGGAATAGGCACCACGGAAGATTTCGGAAATGAAATGGCGTTCCCTCGAAGAACCAGCTCCGCAAACCAAGCACCGCTCCCAGCGCGAAATCTACGTCGAGCGCAAAGAGCTCATCGCCAAATACGTTCCCGCGGAAATCCAGGACATCCATGCGCGAGTGGTGGCTGAACTCAAGCAATCGGGCATCGCCGAGTCAGCCCTCCAGTTAGGCGGCAAAGCGCCCGGTTTCGAACTTCCCGATCACAACGGAAAGGCCGCGCGCTCGTCTGAGCTTCTCGCAGACGGTCTGCTCGTCATCTGCTTCTTTCGTGGACGCTGGTGTCCGTTCTGCGTTGGGCAGATGGAGGCGATGAATGCCATCTATCCCCAAATCAAAGAATCGGGCGCTTCACTCATTGCTATTTCTCCCCAGACAGTGCAGCAGTCCTATTTCATGGCCGACCAGCACAGACTCCACTTTCCGCTGCTTAGCGATGCCGGTAACAAAGTCGCCCGGGAATTCGGTCTGGCTTATCGCGTACCGGAGTACCAGCAGGAAATCTACCGGCGCGCATTCGTTAACCTGCCTTTTGTGAACGGCGACGATGGTTGGGAGTTGCCGATTCCCGCAACCTACATCCTCGGGTCCGACGGCGCGGTACTCTATGCCTCAATCAACCAGGATTACACAGACCGCCCGGAACCCAGCGAGATCGTGTCCGTCCTTTCGGTATCTAAGCCTCAGTAACCCATTGTTCATTCGTCACACTCGAGTGGTTCAACCGTCCTAAACAGGAACCGATTTGGGCCTTTAGACTTCCCATATGGGGAGCGCAGTTCCGACATTGGAACCTATGGCACAGCCCGAGAGGTCGTGGGGACACTCTAGATTCGAGGCAGAAGGCGGAAAGGACGTCCCGAGCCTGTTGACAAGTAGTTCTCAGGAATTGCTATGACCACCGCTTTTCTGAAGTTCCAACTCTCGAGCCCGACGCCGAAGGAGATCAGCCTCGACCCGAGTGTCCTGGCCGCACCGGTTGACGCGTCCCCGGAGCCGATGGCCGTGACCGAAAACGGAAAGCTGATCTATGCCAACCGCAGTTTTTGCACAGCTTTCGGGGCAGCGGGAAGGGGATAAGCCGCCAGCCCGCCAAGGCCCTATTGCGGTTATCCGATTCCGGCTGGAGAACCACCGGGTTTGCTGTAGATGGTCGCGGTCTTTCTTTGACCACGCTCGGCCGCGAGCCGGTTCAGCAGTCCTCGGCCGATGCGGCTCACCGAAATTGTCGGACGCCTACTAAGCGGTGTGGCACATGACTTCAACAACCTGCTGACCGGAATCCTCCTATACTGCGATCCGCTGAAAATCAAGCTGGCGCCGACGAATTCGCTGGGGTTAAAAATCGAAGAAATTCGCTATGCCGCCGAGCAGGGAACAGGGCTTATCCGGCAGCTTATGACGGTTGGGCGCGAAGAAAAAGACGCTCCGCGCTGGGTCAGTTTTAACCAAGCCCTGAGGGATACTGTCCCACTGCTTCGTCACTTGGCCGGAGAAAACATTGCCATCACGAGGGATCTAGCTGCCGGCGCGCCTCGGGTTGGACTCAGCCTGGCGGAGGCCCAACAAGTCATCCTGAACCTGGTTCTGAACGCTCGCGATGCCATGCCCGCAGGCGGCACAGTCGGTTTGGAAACCCGTCTGCAAGAACTCGAAGGCATGAATTACGTCCTCGAGTTTTCGGTCAGCGACTCGGGGGCAGGCATGGACCTTCAAACCTCGGCCAACATCTTCGAACCGTTCTATACCACCATGGCACCGGGCCATGGCACCGGAATTGGACTGATGACGGTCAGAAGAATCGTGGAAGAGGCGGGCGGAATTATCGCTGTGAAAACGAGGAATACGGAGCCGAGTTCTAGCCGGAATGGGGCGGTTTTTCATTTTTGGAACTGCGAGGTCCCCTCGGAACGGGCTTAGTCTTTGTCCTTCAACACTCCGGCTTTGGCCCTGCGCTTGCGATACTCATCGGCATGATTCTTCTAATCTGGTCCTCGGAGAGAGCGCGAGAATGTGCCGGGGCGATCGAGGAAGCCTTCCAGCAGCGGGTCCGGGTAGCGGCAACGCTCCACGAAGGTTGTGAGCTCTTGCGGACGGAAGAATATTCCGCCGTGCTGGTGGATCAGTGGATCACCGAGGTAGAGCCTGCACAAGCTGATTATTTGTTTCATCACCTGGGATCGGCGGTTCCGGTTTTCGTCAACTTCAGCATCAGCGCTATGGAGAGAGTCTTGCTGAGCTGCGCGCCGCCTTCAACCGCCATGGACGCGAAACCATGGTGGCGCGCCACACCGCCAGGCTCGGCCTGCGCAACGAGCTAAAAGACGATGTGACCGCGCTACTGCTCTCTTGCGGGATGGCACTTGACGATGCTGCTCTCAACGCAGCCGCAGTGGCGCGGGTGAAGGTTATTGAGGGAGTGGCCAACCAGATCAAGAACAAGCTGGCATTGTCGGAAGGAGAGGAGAATATGGCCTCAGTTGGCGCGTGAAGACGCGCCCTCAGCCCGCCAAATCTTCAACCGCGGACGCATCCGGCGCCTGCAGCATAAACGCGAGCACCTCCTGCGGAATTGGCGCGTGCCACACTGGCGCAAACGATTGCCGGTGCAGCGGAGACGGCCCGTGCTCCCGCAGCGCGGCCAGATGATGCGGCGTGCTGTAGCCTTTGTTAGAGCGAAGACCATAAACCGGAAAGACCGGGTCCCATTCCGTGATCATCCGGTCGCGCTCCACTTTCGCCAGAATCGAAGCCGCCGCAATGGATGCTGACAGCGCGTCGCCATGAATAATGCCACGTTGCGGCAAATCGCACTCCAGGCGCATCGCGTCCACCAGCACATGATCAGGGGCGGGATTCAAAAGCGAAATTGCATCTTGCATGGCCACCCGCGAGGCGTGGTAAATGTTGATCTGATCAATGCGGGCGGCGTCCACCGCGGCCACGGCCCAGACGACCGCATGTTCGCGAATACGCTCGGCAAGGATTTCGCGGCGTTCCGCAGGCAAAAGCTTCGAATCACGCAGACCCCGAATCCGATAGCTGGAATCAAGCACCACGGCGGCGGCTACTACCGGCCCGAACAGCGATCCGCGACCCACTTCGTCCACTCCCGCCACCAGTTTCGCGCCCGAAGCCCACGCCAGCTTTTCATATTTCAGGGTGCAGCGCAGACGCTTGAGCAGCCGCAGCTTGGCAGCCGAGGCAGAAATCTGCTTTCCAGATGCGGGTTCAGCGCGAGTAGGCACGTCTGGCTACAGATGTTCGCCTAGTCAGTGCTGTGGAAGCAAGTGTAATAGCGGTCTGTAGCGCACGGATTGATTCAAACTGCAGCATCAGAGGAGTCGCATCGCGGCGGGTCGCAGACGCAACTCATGAAGTTCGCGGGGCTCCTTGCCAGTTCACCCCAAAAAATTCCAAATCCGCAGTCGCGAAGTTCTGTAGATTCGGGAAAATCGCGCTGGTGTCCGCGCTGCTTAGGCCGAACCATTTGCTCGGCTATATTGCGGCGATCTTGGTTTTCGCGGCCGGATGCTCGCGCTCAACATCCTTCAGGCGGGCGGCCTTGCCGCGCAGGCTGCGCAAGTAATAAAGCTTGGCGCGGCGCACTTTGGACGAGCGCACCAGTTCGACTTTGTCGAGTACGCGCGAGCTCTCCGGGAAAATGCGCTCCACGCCCTGGCCGAAGCTGATCTTGCGCACCGTGAAGCTGGCCTGGGGTCCCCGAGTGCGCGCGATGACCACACCTTCGAACGCCTGCAAGCGCTCCTTGTCGCCTTCTTTAATCTTTACCTGCACACGGATGGTGTCGCCCGGGGAGAATTTCGGAAGGTCGCTCCGCTTGCTCTTGGAAAGAAGCTTTTCGATGATTAGATTCGTCATGATCTTGATCCTCTTGGGGTCTATCTACCCACAAACTCGTCATTCCGAAGGGCTAAGCCCTGAGGAACCACTTTTCTGCAGCGGACTAACTCTCGCCATCCGCAATTTCTGCCAGCAATTTCTTGTCGCCGTCACTGAGCTCCGCCTGCTCCAAGAGATCAGGCCGGTTGCGCAGCGTTTTTTTCAGCGCTGACATTCGCCGCCAACGCTTGATATCCTCGTGATTGCCTGACATCAGCACGTCCGGCACCTTGATCCCGCGAAAGTCTGCCGGGCGCGTGTAGTGTGGATAATCGAGCAATCCTCCCGACGCACAAGTCGAATTAGCCTGTGTGCGTCGGACATTCTTGTCCGACAAGTCGCTACCACCGATCTCGGGCCCCACGAAAAACGATTCCTGCCGCGTCGAAGCTTCGTTGCCAACCGCGCCCGGGATCAGCCGCGTGATCGTATCCATGATAACCGCCGCGCCCAGTTCTCCGCCGCTCAAAACATAATCGCCGATCGAGATTTCGCGATCTGCGAGATGTGTTCCGACGCGCTCGTCCACACCTTCGTAGCGGCCGCAGATCAAGACCAGGCGGTCAAGCGTTGCCAGTTTCGATGCCAGACTCTGATCGAACCGTCTCCCCTGCGCCGAAAGCAGCACTACCGACTGCTTCGCGGCAGCGCGTTCTTCCCGCGGCGCCAGGTTTAGCGTTTCTACACTTTCAAAGAGTGGTCCCGGCTTAAGGACCATCCCCTCGCCGCCGCCAAACGGGCGGTCATCAACTGTGCGATGGCGATCGCGGGTAAACGCCCGCAGATCGCGTACGTCAATCTTCACCAGCCCGGCTTCGCGCGCCCGCCGAATGATTCCGTGATCCAGCGGTCCGCGAAAAAAATCCGGGAAGATGGTGACGATATCAATCTGCAAAACAAAACCCTTTAACCGCCGAGATCGCAGAGAACGTCTAGAAATCCTTCTATTTTTCTTTTCTCCGCGTACTCGGTGTTCTCGGCGGTTAATGCCTTCGCTTTTGTTCTTGCTTCTCTTCGTCCGTCAGCGGCGCGTTCACTTCCAGCAAGCCTTCCGGCAGCGCCATCTCGATCCGCTTAAGCTCAAGATCGACCCGCACCAGAAATTCCTGCGCGTAAGGAATCTCGTACTCCGTCGTTCCTGCAACTACCAGCAGCGGAGCCTCTCCCGCGCCGAAGCGGACATCTTTCACAACGCCAACTTCGCGTCCACGATCCAATACCGCGCAACCAACCAAATCACTGACGTACGCCGCGCCCGCTTCCAGCGCCGCCCGCTCACGCTGCGGAACCTGCAACTCGCTGCCAACCAGCGGCTCGGCGTCCGAAATCGAATCCACACCGGCAAATTTCAGGACAACGTAACTCTTATGCGGCCAGGCGTCGTCGATTTTCAGCTCGCGCCGCTCGACATCTTCCAGCTGCTTCGGCGTCGCCGCTAGCGCAAAAACTCGCATCCCGACGTGCAGGCGTCCCGGAACATCGCTATGCACTTCGACGGCAACTTCGCCACGCCGCCCTTGCGTCTTCGCCACCCGCGCAAGGGTGATGAACTCGTTGTCTGATCGAGACTCGGCTATTCCAGAATCTCCAACTCGTAATGCTTGTCGAGCTTCGTGCCCGCCGCATGTAGCAGATTGCGCATGGCCCGCGCCACCTTGCCCGACTTCCCAATCACGCGGCCCATATCGTCTTCCGCGACTTCCAGTTCGATCACCGTTTCCGCGCCCTCCGGCACTTCCTCGACCCGCAACTGGTCCGGCGCATTCACCAGCGCCTTGGCCACATGCTCGATCAGCGCCCGCGGATTAGCAGTCTGTTCAGTCATGGTTGCTCTCAAAGGCCACTCAAAAGCGGCCACGGATTTACGCGGATTCACACGGATAATTCTTAGAATCTCTACTTAAGATCTTTTTTTCAGATCCGTGAAAATCCGCGAAATCCGTGGCGTTCTTGAAGTTGGGTGCCCCATCTTTCCGCGTCCTTCGCGGAAAGGTGGGTTTACGCCGCAGGCGTAGCCGGCGCAGCCGTCGTCGGCAGCGACAGAATCTTGCTCATGCGGATCGACATCTGGGCTCCCTTGGAGCGCCAGTAGTCAATGCGCTCGCGCTTGAGCTCCACGCTGGCTGGGCTGGTGCGGGGATTGTACGTCCCCACAATCTCCACCGGACGCCCGTTGCGCGCCCGTTCCTTCTCAATCACCACTACCCGATAATGAGGCTGTTTGCGCGCACCCACGCGCGCCAGTCGTATCATTAACACTGATCTTGTTTCCTTTCCAAACCCTTCTGGCGGGATTAAGACAAGTAATTATTATGCAGGAGCTTAGCGGGATTGGCAAGGGGTAGGTGGGCCCGAGTTTTTGGTGCCATCGGGCGGCGAACCGAGCACGCATCCATGCGACGCAAAAGGTTAAGATGACGAATCAACATGGCGACAGAAGAGACGAACCAGTACTCCGTATCTGACTTGTTCATGCAAGCAGCTCGGAGACTTAAGAGCGACTTCGACTATTTTCGAGAAACCAACCCTCACTCCGCCACGAAGGGGCAGTGAGGCGGAGAAAGTATTACGCGAATTCCTAAACAAGCATTTGCCTCAGCGTTTTCGGGCAGCAACGGGGATTCTTATCGACACTGAAAAAATGCTTTGAGCAAGCAAACGGATGTCATCATCTACGACGCTTTGTCCAGTCCGGTGTATCGCTTCTCGGAAGATGCGATGATCCTGCCGGTGGACACCGTTGCCAGCGTTATTGAAGTCAAGAGTCGGCTGACAAGCGATGAATTGCTGGACGGGTACGCGAAGATTGCGTCGGTGAAAACACTAAACAAGAGCCCGTCTTCTGAGATGGATCGAGAAGCCACAGGAAGCAAGTTGAAGATGGCATCCACCGTCGGAGTCATCCTTGCGTTCACGTCGGACATAAGAATAGAAACTGTCGCCGAGAAAATGGCGGAGTTGAACCAGAAGTTCGCCTCTCGACTGTGGCCCGATATGGTCATACTGCTTGATGTCGGCACGCTGAACTATGGTACCTGACTTATGCACAGATCCCTGAGTTGATCAGAAGCGACTGAAGGGAAGGACCATCTTGGGTCTTGCTAGAACTCTGGGAGTGGACGCATCGTTTCTGCTTTACCGCGAACCCGCCTACCTCAATCGGCTTCAGGGTCAAGGCGATCAGGCCCTGAGTCAATACCTGAAAGAGCATCGGGCCTCATGGGCGAAAACGCTAGTAGAGTACACAGACAGTTCTGCGTGTAAGCGCGACGTGATCAGGCGGGGCATTGCGCGCTCCGACCTTCGGTCACTCTACAACGGGGTCGCGAAACTATCCGAAGAGCTGATAGTTTATGTTTTCCAAGCAAAAGCACTAGCCGGCCTTAAGATTAGCCAGCTTGAAAAGACCGAGCGAGAGCCCGAGTTCCAGCGTAGATTCGCAACGGACCTGACGAAATCCTGGCCCAAATTTTGGTGCGATTTTGCCGGTATAGGTTTCTGGTCGCACGCCGTGAAATGTACTTAACTCGACGCGTGCGCGGCAGTACCGTGTTCGACGACAACTCGAAAACTCGCTTTCCGGTCTTCAGATCATGATTTACTTCCTTGCCAACGCCAGCAGTAATCTTTCCCAACAAGCGACTGAACACGACTACATCGCAACTGTCGAGTTCAGGCAGAAACCAACGGTGTCGATTTGTTTCTCCGGATGACCGTCGTACCTTGCAGGGTTAACTATGGTGCTACGACGGAATCTTCTGCGTATCTGCGTTAGCTGTCGCTGATCGTCCGCTTCATCATAAAGGCAGATTGCGTGTGCATAGTAGATCTTGCGCATTCCTCTCCTCCTGACGGCCTCATCGCGCCTGACTCTGAACCTTTGCAGAGGCTTGTTTGCCCCTTCTAAGAACAAGGCTACCGGTCTTTTCGTCAACGTCGTACAGCAGTGTGAACAGAAAGAATCCGCATGCAAGCCCGATGCAGTACGTCGAGAAGGGCAACTCAGTTTCAAAGAGCTTTGTGATACCCGCCCCGCCGAGTGCCCCGATGATAACTGCGATGTGGCTGATAGAAAACTTGTCGGTTCTGACCATTACTTCTTTGGTGAACCATCCGATAACAGCTCCAAAACAAAATGCACCAAGCCCGAGAAGCCAATGAGTTTGAGTTATAGGCGCCGCCATTATCAACGCTCTCACTCGCAAAGTAAAACGCCTGACGGCGGCGCCTACCCTTTGCGGTTTTCAAAGGGCGAGCAGCTCGTCAGCTTGCGCTGTGAAGGTTTGCCGCTTTCATCTCGAACTGCGCCGAAATCAGTTGGATCCGCTTCCGCCTGATGGAACACAGGCGTACACTTTTCTGTAGCGAGGTGATTTGTGAAGCGCCTCCTCTGTCTCATTCTTGCCGGCTCATTTCTCCTGTCCTCTATTGGTTGCGGCAATGTATTCGTTCGCGGCATGGGCAGTGTCCTGAATGGGACAGGAGGAACCGTTCAAGTCACATTCGTGACCTTCATCGAAAACGGCACATTCTCCACAGTCGGTTTTTGCGCCGATCAGACCAGCTTGTTCCCCCTGGACCAGACCGTGCTCGTCAATTTCAATCCTGGACAACCCTGCGCGACCGTCATCATCGTTGTGATTGTTGGCTGAGGCATCGCAGGCCTCGATTACTTCGACTCCTCTCGGGACGTGCCTTTCCGGTTACTATTGTCCACATGAAAAAAGCGAGCTCGTCCGATAGCCGCGGCTCAGGAGCGAAAGGCAGCGCCGCTCCCAAGACCGTGGAGGAATACCTCGCGGGGGTCCCAGAACCTGCGCGTAGCACATTGAACAAAGTTCGCGCGGCGATTCGGGCGGTGGTGCCGGCGGAGACCACGGAAGTGATCAGCTATCGCATTCCGGCGTTCAAAATAGAGGAGCCCAAATATAAAGGAGTACTCATGTGGTACGCGGCGTTTTCGGACCACTGCAGCCTGTTCCCGACTGTGTCCGTGATTAAGACGTTCAAAAAAGATCTCAAGGATTTCCGCGTGTCGAAAGGCACCATCCACTTCCCCGTGGACAAGCCTCTCCCCGCTGCTGTGCTGAAAAAGATGGTGAAGGCGCGATTTGCGGAGATGGAAGCCAAGAAGCGGCGCGGCTAAAGCCGCCAATCATCACAGCGCCGGATCGGCACCCATCGACTTCGCTTAGGGCAGGCTTCATGAAGCCCTGCTCTTTCAAAACACAAGGGTTAGTCCCCGCACCCAATAGCAGGTTTCTCGACTACGCAGATCGTTTCACGATCGGCTCCGCTCGAAATGACAGAGAACAGAATGAGGTCCGGGAAGGGCACGAGTTCTCGTGCCCTTCCCGGTTGCCCCCTCCGAAACCCGGCCTCTTCTGGCGGCTCCAGTTGCAGAATCCGCCGTACAGCACTAGAATTCGCGCGGTAAATCAGCGCCACAATTTGTTCGCAATGGAGGCGACATGAAAACAAGAACAAGCGTATTGACTCTGGCACTGTGCTTTGCAGCAGCGGCAGTGTGCTTCGCCAGCGATGCGCAGATGGGCACCTGGAAGCTGAACGAGGCTAAATCGAAACTCGCCCCTGGACTAGCGAAGAACACCACAGTTGTCGTAGAGGCCGTGGGTGACGACATGAAAGTCACGGTGGATGGCATCGACCGCGACGGTAAGCCCGCGCACAACGAGTGGACGGGCAAGTTCGATGGGAAAAACTACCCGGTCACCGGCGATCCAGATTCAGACGCGCGGTCGTACAAGAAGATTGATGACCGCACGTTGCAGTTAGCCCTCAAGAAAGGCGGAAAGGTCACGCTCAACGGCCAGATCGTAGTGTCGGCCGATGGCAAGACCCGCACCGTCAGCTTGAGCGGAACCGATGCGGCGGGCAAGAAAGTCAAAAGCACTGCCGTGTACGACAAGCAATGACCGCGGAATATCCCACCCTTTGCGGTTCTCACAGGGTGGGGTTTTCCAGTTCAAAATCTGGGAAGCGCACGACTTCTACTCGCGCCGCATGAGGTTCCTGCGGTTGTTTTATGCCGCGCCTTGGGCGCGTGCGGGATCGAAGACAATATCGCCACGGGTGCTGTCAACGATAGCTTTCAGTTCGGCTTGCTCGGCGGCAGGAACCGCGAACTTGTCCAGCGTCTGCTGGAAGTCCTCTAAGAATGCCTGCCATTCCTCGCCGGTGATCTTCAAATGGGAGTGCGATTCTGCCATCGGCTTGCCTGTGTATTTTTGCGGGCCGCCCGTAGCCCAGCAGACCATCTCGGTAACCAAATACTTGAAACCCGCAGGCGGTACCCGATGATGCGCTTCGTCCACCAAAGGATTTGCGTTCAGCCGCGGGTCTGCCATCACTCGGTCGATGAAGTCGTCAACCACGGTGGCGATGCTGTACACGCCGCCAAGTCTGTCGTAAAGAGAGGGCTTTTCTGCCGACGCCATGACGAACCTCCTTAGAAGGCACTAGCGTAACAGAACGGGATTCGGAGAAATAGACCCGCACCATACCTGGTCACAGATGATCTGGTCAGAGATGGCGTGCTGGCCCTCCCGTGCGACGGGAGCCTTTGCCGGGCACTAATCAAATAGCTAAGAAAAATTGCTACGTTGTCGATTTCGCGACCTCCCATTCGACGTTACAGTAGAGGCTGGGATCAGGCGGTCGAAACGTACGGAACCCAGCTCTAAATCCAAAAAATAAGGAGTCATAGCAATGCGAGTCATGGTGATCGTCAAAGCCAACAACGATTCGGAGGCGGGCATTCTTCCCAGCACGGAGCTTCTCGCCGCGATGGGTAAGTACAACGAAGAACTGGTAAAGGCCGGAGTAATGCTGGCGGCCGAAGGGCTGCAAGCGAGTGCCAACGGCAAACGCGTCCGCTTCTCGGGAGACAAACCGATGGTGATCGACGGGCCGTTTACCGAGACCAAAGAGTTGATCGCCGGCTTCTGGCTGTGGCAGGTGAGGTCCATGGACGAGGCGGTCGAGTGGCTTAAGCGCAGTCCGTTCGGCGGCGGTGCTGAAATCGAAATCCGCCAGGTGTTCGAGGCGGAAGATTTTGGCGCCCAGTTAACTCCAGAACTAAAGGAACGTGAAGAGCGGTTGCGCCAGCAGGTTGAGAAGAAACGGGCGTAGCGATACCAGAGTCGTACGCGGTCCGGGAAAATAATTCAATCCGCGTGTCGATTTCATAAAATCTAGTTCGACGTATCAGTAGAGCGAGGGTTTCACCCGGTCGAGACCGCGAGGGAACCTGGTTCGTAATCAAATTCCAAGAATAGAAGACAAGGAGCTATAACCATGCGATTCATGATGATGGTCAAACACGCCGAACTGCAGGGCCCTCCGCCCAAGGAACTGATGGATGCCATTGCGATCCTCAGCGAAGAGGCGGTCAAAGACGGCAGCATGATCGGCAACGGCGGCCTCGCGCCAATAGCACAAAGCACCCGCGTCCGGGTTTCAAAAGGCGAGCTGACTGTGACCGATGGGCCTTTCACCGAGGCCAAGGAAGTTGTTGGCGGCTATGCTCAGTTTGAGCTGAAGTCGAAGGAGGAGGCGATCAAAGGAGCAGTACGCTTCATGGAACTTCACAGGAAGCACTGGCCGGGATGGGAGGGCGAGACCGAGATTCGCCAGATATTCGGGCCGGAGGACTTCGCTCAACACGCGAGGGAGTTGTCGGGCACGGCAGCCAGATAGAAGTACGATTCGCGGCAGGGAGCTTCCCCCTTGCGCCGGCCCACGAAAGCATGATGTGATCGGTAGCGGTGGCTACCGACACCCATCGCGCGATCAACGCAGTCTGGAGGATCGAGTCGCCTCGGCTCATCGCAGGACTGGCGCGAATCGTGCGCGATGTCGGTCTGGCCGAGGACCTGGCACAGGATGCTATGGTTGCCGCGCTTGAGCAGTGGCCTCAGTCGGGTGTTCCGGACAACACCGGTGCCTGGCTGATGGCCGTGGCCAAGCATCGCGCGATTGACCACTTCCGCCGCAACCAGCGGCTCGAACGCAAGCACGAGGAATTCGGCCGCGAGCTGGAAGTAAAAGAGGCAGCCGTGCCCGACTTCGATGCGGGTCTTGACGATGATATCGGCGACGACTTGCTGCGCCTGGTGTTCACGGCGTGCCATCCGGTGCTCTCAACCGAGGCTCGGCTTGCGCTCACGCTCCGTGTGCTCGGAGGCCTGACGACCGACGAGATCGCCCGTGCGTTTCTCGTCCCTGAGCCGACCATTGCGCAGCGTATTGTACGGGCCAAGCGCACTCTTGCCGAAAAGCGGGTCCCCTTCGAGGTTCCCCGTGGCGCCGAACTTGCTGCGCGTCTGTCATCGGTACTCGAAGTTATTTATCTCATCTTCAATGAGGGTTACTCGGCGACCTCCGGTGGCGACTGGATGCGGCCTGCGCTTTGGGAGGATGCGCTGCGGCTCGGACGCATCCTGGCCGAACTGGCTCCGCAGGAGCCCGAAGTGCACGGTCTAGTTGCGCTAATGGAGATTCAGGCCTCGCGCTCGCGGGCGCGGCTGGGCCCATCAGGAGAGCCTATTCTTCTGTTCGATCAAAACCGCGCTCACTGGGACCAACTGCTCATCCGGCGTGGTCTCGCCGCGCTCGATCGTTCAGCAAAGTTGCGCGCCGAAAAGCTGGGTTCAGAAAGGCAGCAAGCCCGGAAACTCGTCAGCACACCCGGCCCGTACGTACTGCAGGCTGAGATCGCCGCCTGTCATGCGCGAGCGCGGACCCCGGAAGAGACAGACTGGGTGCGCATTGTGGACTTTTATACTGCGCTTGCGCAGATCGCGCCTTCTCCAGTGATAGATCTGAACCGTGCGGTGGCAGTGGCTATGGCCTTCGGTCCAGCCGCAGCTCTCGAGCTCGTGGACGCGCTGGCCGGAGAGCCTGCACTCAAGAACTATCACTTCTTACCTAGCGTGCGCGGCGACTTGCTAAAGAAGCTCAGTCGTATCAAGGAGGCCCGCGTCGAGTTCAAGCGCGCAGCATCGCTTACGCTTAACACCCGTGAGCGCGATCTGCTGCTGGAACGCGCCGCCCAGTGTACACCTGAATCGAAAGCTTCCAAGCCGGCAACGCCGTAACTGGCAACCCGCTAACCATGCGCCGCTCCCGCAATGTTGATACAATTTCCCCGCCATAGCGGAGGTGCAAAGTGGCACAAGTGCATAGCCGGGCAGAGATGCCGAAATGGTTGCGATCGAGGACCGGTCAGATGGTAGTGCTGATGGCGAGTCTGCTGTCCGGATCCGGAGCATTGGCGCAGAAAGTTACGGTGCAGTTTGATTCGTCCGCCGACTTCAGCAAGTACAAGACATTTGCCATTCGGAATGGCACATTGAATAGCCGGAGTCCGGCTTTGAACGTGAACTGGTGACGAAGCAGATTGAGGCCGACATCCGGCGCGATCTGACAGCGCGCGGACTGACAGAAGCGACGGGGGCCATGGGAGAAATGGGCAGGCCCGATCTCAATGTGGTCTATCACTTCGGATCGCAGCCCAGGAGCGAACTTGAGGCGTACCCCGCCGGATGGCGCGGCCGAGGCACGCAGTGGGTGAGGGTGCCGTTCGCCGAGGGCAATCTGGTGATTGATCTCCGCGACACCAGCGTCCGGGCGCTGGTATGGCGCGGAATTGCGTCCGAGGAAAAGAGCGATGCTGCGAAGATTCAAGGCAAATTGGATGACATGGTGAAGAAGGCGCTGGCGAAATATCCGCCTAAGAAGTGAGCGGAAGCGGCCACCCGCTCCTGCCACTGTGGACAAGATTGTCGTCCCGCACCGGCTACTTCAGCAAAACCGCTTCTCCTGCAATCTTCACCGAGCCTGAAATTCCCGCCGGCTTCGGCAGGCCTTCGCGATTTACCGGCTGGCTGCCGCCCACCCAGACTTGCAGGTCGCCGGGAACGATTTTTCTGATTCCGTCGGAATCGACGATGCTCAAGCCGCGGTTGGGGACTTCGATTCGGACTGGCTCAGTTTGACCAGGTTCGAGGTGCACGCGGTG
>WNGK01005064.1_pt1 | contig 15838 bp, 21 predicted proteins | sample 5400601 | NCBI WGS metagenome assembly WNGK01 (sample SAMN13153376, study PRJNA577476) | soil metagenome | isolation source: 60 cm soil or saprolite under Garry oak tree replicate 1 | place: USA:California | collected 2016-06-15
AGATCGGACCGCTGTCGTTCGGACGCAACGGGTTCCGCAGCGGGGGCGGCGGCTTCCTGTTCCCGGGCGAGCGGCCGGAGTTCTCCGAACAGACGTCCCAGCTCATCGACGAGGAGGCCGCGCGCCTGTTGAACGACGCCCACGAGCGCGCCACGCAGATCCTGTTCAAGGACCAGGAGCTGCTGGAGAAGCTGTCGGTGGTCCTGACGAAGCGCGAGGTCATCGACGGTGCGGAGCTGAAGCGGTTCGTCGAGGACGAGACCTCGATCCCGACCGACGAGGAGCTGGAGAAGGAAGCGGAGAAGAAACGCGTCGCGAACGGCGAGCGGAAGGCCGGCTCCATGATCAGCGGGTCGGCTGCTGCCGACGGGGCGACCGCTCCGATCCCCAGCCCGTCCGTGCCCGAGCCTGCGACCGTTCCCGGCGACATACCGCCCCGCCCCGACTGACGGGCCGGGGCCAGCGAGTTCCGGGACGGGCGAACCTCACCTGTTCATCCGCGCGGTTCGGACGAGCCGGCGACCAGCAGGTCCGTGCGTCCTCGCCAGCGGTCGAGGAACCGGTAGTAGTTGCGCTTCGACAGCGACCGACGGCGGTCCTCCGCTGTGTTGGCCCACATCCGGTGCTCGTGACGGCGCACCGGGACCTTGGACACCGTGGCTCGGAGGCCCATCGCCTTCACCTGGAACGAGAGCTCGATGTCGCACGTGCGGTAGAAGCGGAACTTCTCGTCGAATCGCAGCCCGCGCAGGATGAGCTCGCGACGCACGGCCATGAGGTAGCCCTCCACCGCGTCGACGTCCGGGCCCTCCGACCCGTGGAACTCGCGGAGGTCCTCGGTGACGATGCCGAAGGGCCCGGCGACGCCGACGGCCGGGTCCTCCAGCGTGGCCGCCAGGGGGCCCAGCACGTCGCCGTCCGCCTCCACGGAGCCGTCCACGACGAGCACGACCGGGCCCGCCGCCCGGAGGAGCCCCGCGTTGCGAGCCGTGGCCCACCCGGTCCCGGCGGGGAGCCGAACGAGGTCCACGTCCTCCGGCCACATCCCCGGGTCCACGTCGGCGGCGTCCACCACCACGTGCTGGATCGCCGCACCCGGATGATGGCGGCGGAACGAATCGATCCCCCGTATCACGTCATCCGGCCAGCCCTGCACCAGCCACTGCACGCTCGCGTCGAAGGCAGGAGGTTGGTCAAGCAGCCGTACCACTTCGGACGAACGGACGACCCGAGGCCCCGCCGGGCCGGGCTCGTCGGGGCCGTCGAACTCGCGCCGCTCCAGCACGGGACCCTCGGGCGTGTCGACGACCTCGAACCCGGCCTCGCGGATCCGGTCCCGGAGCGCGTCGGCAGCGGCGTAGTCCCGGCCGTCCCGCGCTCGCTGCCGCTCTCCCGCCAGCCGCCGGACCTCGTCGGGGGGTTCGGCCCTCACCGTGCCTCCCGGCGCATCGCCGGCGCCCGTTCTCCCTGATCCACCCTCGCCAGGAATGCCAGGACGGCCTCGTCGGCGACCTCGGCCTGCTCTGAGTGGTACAGGTGCCCGGCGCCCTCGAGGAGCACCAACTCCGCCCCGGTGATCCTCGCCGCCAGCATGCGAGCGTTCTCTACCGCGACGAGACGGTCCTCGGTCCCGTGCAGGATCAGCGCGGGGTTCCGGATCTCGCCGAGCCGATCCCATGCGTCCCACGCCTGCATCGCTTCCCATTGCCGCCGGCCGGCGTGACGGGGCTGGGGGCTCTGCGAACCCACCAGGATGTCCTCGGCCACGTGGTCGGGATGCTCAGCGGCGAACGCCCGCGAGTACAGCGCCAGGTACGGCCGATCCTTCGGGACCTTGGCTCCTCCGGTCCGAGCGGCCCGGCCCGGCCCGGCGTGCGTGCACGCCAGGACCAGGGATCGCACCCGCTCGGGATGGGTCAGCGCCAACTCCTGCGCGACCATCCCGCCGAACGACTGCCCGTAGATGTCGGCCAGGTCCACATGGAGGTAGCCGAGCAAGGCTACGGTGTCCTCCACGAACGTCGTCATCGTCATGGCCTCGTCGGGCTTATCCGACCGGCCGTTGCCCCGGAAGTCGTACGCGATCACGCGGCGCTCCGCGGCGAGACGCGGGATGTTCCTCCGCCATCCGGGGATGTCGCCGCCCATGCCCTCCAGCAGGAGCAGCGGCGTGCCTCGCTGCGGGCCGTGAAGCTCGTGATAGAGGCGGCAACCGTCGGGTCGCCGGAGGAACGGCATCAGGCGGGCCCGTCGCCGGCCGTGGTGGTGTACCGGCTCTCGAAGAACACCAGCGGCAGGCCTTCGTCGCGCCCCGCCGACAGGATGCGGGCCACGAGGATCGCGTGGTCGCCGCCGCGGTGGCGGGTGGCGACCGCGGTCACGCCGGTGGCGAGATGGGACAGCACCCGCCTGAGCGACAGGGCGTCGATCGTCACGACGTCGAGTCTACGGAAGCGGGCTCGAAGGACCGGCCGGCGAGAATGCTTCGAGGATGGCCCGGTGGTTCGCCCCGATCCGATCGGGATCCGGTCCCACCCACGACCCGCCCAAGATGACCCGATCGGCCGCGCCCTCGAACGCGGCGATCTTCGCCCGGCACTCGTCCGGGGCGCCGGCCACCGCCAGGTCGTCCACCATCGGCAGGGCGATGTCGGCGAGCGCGCCGAGGTCCCCAGCCGCGAGCGCACGGCGCAGGGGCTCGACCAGGTCGGCGAATCCGTGCATCGCGAGCACCGGCCGGTACGTCCGCGTGGTCGCGTAGAAGCCGACCTGCAGGGCGGCCTCGCGGCGGGCCACGTCGCGGTCGTCCGCGACCTGCAGGATCACGCCGGTCGAGACGTTCACCGAGCCCGGGGGTCGCCCCGCCGACGCGGCGCCGCGTTCGACCGCCGGGCGCAGCACTTCCCGGACGTAGCGAGGGCTGGTCATCGGATGGCCGAGGACGCCGTCAGCGACGCGGCCGGCCGTCTCCGCCATCAAGGGATTCACCGCTGCCAGGTAGATCGGGACGTCGGCCGGTCCGGCGCCGGGGAACGGGGGCATCGTCACCGTGTAGAAGCGACCGCGGTGATCGATGGGCTCGCCGCGGAAGGTGGCCAGCACCTCACGGACCACGCCGATCGCCTCCGCGATCTTGGGGGCTGGATGCTCGAATGGAACCGAGAAACGCCGTTCGTTCACCCGCTTCACCTGCGAACCGAGGCCCAGGACGAACCGCCCGCCGGACAGCTCGGCGAGGTCCCGAGCTGCCATCGCGGTGATCGTGGGGCTGCGGGGGAAGGCCAGGGCGATGTCGGTCCCTACCGTCGTCCGGGATGTGGCCGCGGCCACCACGGCGGCCTGGACGTACGCCGAACGGGCCGTCTCGGCCACCCACAGGCTCTCGAACCCGGCGTCCTCGGCTCGTCGGGCCAGCGCTCCCAGGGCGGCCAGGTCCCCGCCGAGGACCAGGCCCAGGTCCACGGACAGCGCCTCTCCGAGCGGCGGCCGGTCAGTCCGCCGGAGAGGACGACGCGGCCCGCAGCCTTCCGGCCACCACTTCGAGCAGCTTCAGCGCGATCGAGGGGTTCTGTTCCACGAGCCCCTTGAACACCCAGGCCGTCAGGCCCAGCAGGCGAACCGGGGACTCCGCCACCACGGTCGCCGACCGCGGCCCGCCGTCCAGGAGCGCGATCTCGCCGAACACGTCCCCGGGCCCCATCTTCGTCCGGCTCCGGCCGTTGACCACGACCTTCGCCGTGCCCTCGACGATCAGGAAGAACCCGACCCCGCTGTCGCCTTCCGCCGCCAGGACGTCGCCCGCCGGGCGCGAGACCTCCTTGACCGCTCCGGCGATCGCCCGCAGCTCCTTCTTCGAGCATCCAGAGAACAGGCCAACGCTGGAGAGCCGCTCGATGATCTCGGTCTTGGTCACGTTCGTGCTCCTCCCCTCGCCAGACCCGTCGGATTGTATCCGAGCCCGACCCGGGGAGCGCCGGAGGCCCGGGAGCGGACGATCGGTGTCAGCGGTTCGGGTTCCTGCTCCCTCAGCCGCTGATTCGACGTGCGCGCATCGCTGCTCCTACGATGGTGGCGGACCGGATCGTTCGAACGGTGGAGGTTCAACGATGCGAGTACCCCGCCGGATTGGCTCCTTGGTCTTCGTCTCATCCTTCCTCACGACGGCCGCGCTCGTCGCCGTCCCCTCCGGACCCGCCATGGCGGCGGCCCCGAACGCACCTCGGGTGGGGCCGCCGACCGACGTCGCTGCGCGCGGGCGGGCGGACTGGCCGCAGTTCGGCTTCTCGGCGGCGGGCACCCGTTCGAACCCCTTCGAGCATGTCATCGACCCCTCGAACGTCTCGCAGCTCACGACGGCCTGGACGTATTCCGTCCCCGCCCCGCTGCGCACGTCCCCGACGGTGGCCGGCGGCCGCGTCTACGTCGGCGGGAACGATCAGCACCTCGACGCGCTGGACGTGGCGACGGGGACGCTCGACTGGTCGAAGAACCTCCGGCAACGCATCTCGACGACGCCGGCGGTCGCCAACGGGACCGTCTACGTCGGGCTGCAGAACGGGACGCTCACCGCACGCGACGCCGCGACCGGTGCGCCCCGCTGGTCCGTCTCGATCGGCGGCGCGCACACGCTCGAATCACCGACGGTCGCCGGGAACGTCGTCTACGCCTCGACCACCAGCGGCACCTTGACGGCCCTCGATGGAGCGACCGGCGGGACGCTGTGGTCCGACTCGTTCGGCGGCAAGGTGTCCTCGGCAGCGGTCGACGCGGGTGCGGTCTTCGTCGCGGCCGGCACTGACCTGGTGTCCGTGCACGCCAGCGATGGCACGACGAACTGGACGACGCCGGTCGGCGCGAGCTTCGAGCCCTCCCCCGCCGTCGCGCACGGCACCGTGTTCGTCACGACCTCCGCGCTGCATGCCGTGGACGAGGCGTCGGGGACCGAGCTGTGGTCGGCCCCGGCGACCAGCGAGCCAGCGGTGGCGAACGGCCGCGTGTTCGCCACCTCGTTCGCCACGATCGAAGCGCTCGACGCGCGGACCGGCACGCTCGTGTGGTCGCACACCCTGCCCCGCAAGGCGTTCTCGGACGTGCCGGCAGAGGCGAACGGTCTGGTGTACGTGGGCGCCGCCACGAACCACCTCTATGCGTACGACGAGGTGTCGGGGCGACAGCTCCTGAAGTTCTCGGTGCTGCACGTCCCTTTCTCCTCTCCGTCCGTGACCGGCGGCAGGGTGTTCGTGACCTTCGCTGGGACCCAGATGGCCCTCGAGCTCCCCGGCTGAATCGGCGAATCTGACTCGCAAGCGTGTTCCGAGACCCCGGATGGCAAGGCGTACAGCAGGTACCTGCCGACGAGGAACACCGCCATTACCCCACGATGAAGAACGCGAGCGCCCCGCCCTTGGTGAACGAGCACCAACACGACGACGGCGAGAACCCCAGCCACGGCAGCCCCTCCCAGGTACCAGCGGCCGACGCGCCGAAGGTCGTTCCGAATCGCGTGATGGATTGGATAGCGAAGACCCAGCGCGTCAAACGCCTGCCTGGAACAGACGATCAACGGGCACTTCGAGGACGAAGAACGAGTCTACTCACGCAGTGCGCATCACGGAGCTCCATCGCCGTGAGCAATCTCCCGAGCCAGCGGGAGTGAGCAGTGCGCCGAGCCGTCAGGGATCAATCCCTGGACCGATCGCGGCTTTCGCTACGGGGCGAGATCGTTACGAATCGCTCTCCATCGCGTGCTCGCCGGAGCACCTAGGCTCGGTACGCGACCGTCGCGTAATCGAGGCTCGTCGGTCCCCAGCTCAAACCGGTCACGAACACCGCACATCCATTTGGACTTACGGCAAGGTCGGTCGGTAAGTCGCCTCCACTCACCGGGCCGTTGTAGCGCTGCTTCCACAGTCTCACTCCGGTCGAGGCGTCGTACGCCGCGGTGGCGTAGTCCTGGTCATCGACGGTGAAACCTGAGCTGTACCCGGTGACGAACACCTTCGAACCGTCGGGACTCACACCTAGGTCCGCGGCTTGGTCGTAGCCGTGCGCTGGTCCGTCGTAGCGCGCCACCCAGAGCTGTGCCCCTGTGGCGGCGTCGTAGGCGACCGTACCGAAGTCGTCCGCGGACCCGGACATGTACACCGATCCGGTGACGAACACCATGGATCCATCCGGGCTCACCTCCAGCGCTCGGGCCCCTGAGTCGAGCTGCCCCGAAAACCGCATCACGTGGAGCTGACCGCCCGTGGACGCGTCGTAGGCAACCGTTGCATAGCTCAGGTAAGTGGTGCCACTCTCGCCCGTTACGAAGACGGTCGATCCGTCGGGAGTCACCGCCAACGCGTAGGCCGTGTCCTTGCTGCGGGGCGCATACGCGTACCGCATCATCCATCGCTCCGCTCCGGTCGATGCGTCGTACGAGACCGTGAGGTAGTCGGGATCCCCTGTGGAGGCGAAGCTGCTTCCCGTGACGAAGACCTGCGACCCGTCCGGGCTCACGTCGATGGCCCTGGCACCACCAGGACCCTTGCCGAGTGCTTCGTACCGAGTGGCCCACAGGCGAGTCCCACTCGATGCATCCAAGGCCACGGTCGCGTAGTCGTAGTACGCGCCGCCCGATCGGATGCTCGTTCCCGTGACGAACACCTTCGACCCGTCCGGGCTCACGGAAAGGGCGGTGGACCCATCCGTCCCGGGCTTGTCGTAGCCGGCCACCCACAGCTGCTTCCCGGACGAGGCTTGGTAGGCGATGGCGGCGTAGGCGGAGCCTCCGGTCCCTTCAGTGGTCCCCGCCACGAACACCTTCGAGCCATCCGAGCTCACTCCGATCGCCGATGCGCTTCCCGGCTCGTCGCGTCTTCCCCAGATCTTGTTCCCGGTCGATGCGTCGTACGCCGCTGTGGCGAAGACACCGTGGCCGGGGGACGTGGAGCTTCCACCCGTGACGAAGACCCTGGTCCCGTCGGGGCTTACGTGGAGCGCGTACGCGACGTCGGCCTCGTTCGCTCTGTCGTATCGCATCACCCACAGTTGCCGCCCGATCCGCGTGGTGGCGGAGACGGATGCTCGGTCGCTCCGGCCTTTCGCGCTGCTGGACCTGAGGCTGCAGCTTGGAGCAGGCCGACCGCTGTCACGAGGACCACGACTGAACGGCAGACCGGGGTAGGCAAGAGGGTCTCCCAACCGTTAGATGCCCGGAGGATAGGTGGTTCCCGGGCTCCTCGCACATGCATCACTGGTTGGGTCCAGTTAGTCGCCAGGAACGAAGGGTCCCGCCTCGTCGCCCACCATCCGTCTCTTGACCGCTTCGGAACAGACCCGTAGGGTGAGCCACTACTGTCCGCGCAGTTGAGACAGGATCGGCCGTGCAACTTTCCGTCCGCAGCGAGTCGGCCCGCCACCTGCGGCTCGCGGGAGAGGTGGATCTCTTCACCGCCCCGGAGCTCGCCGCGGCCATCGACCGGGAGCTCCTCAGCCCGGGCGCGGACCTCATGCTCGACGTCTCGGGACTCTCGTTCATCGACAGCCACGGGATCCGGATCATCGTCGAGACCGCCCAACGCCTTGAGGGCAACGGCCGGCTGGTCCTGATGCACCCCAGCGACGCGGTGTCGCGGGTGATGGAGGTCACAGGCATCCGTCGGCTCCCCAATCTCATCGTGTTCGACGCGGACCTCCGCGCGGGGTAACCTGTCCGCTGTAGCGGAGTCGAGCGCATGGAGTCGAACCGGTCCAACGACAGCGGCGGCCCGGCACGGTCCCGCTGGTTCCCCATCGATCCCTCGTCGGTCGAACGGATCCGTCGCTTCATCGAGGAGGAGGTCGCCTCAGCCGACCCGACGCAGGGCGAGGCGATGGCGCCGGTCGTATCGGGAGCGGCGGCGGAAGTCCTCAGCCGCCAACCCACGCCGGTCCAGGTGGTCCTCACCGTCTCCGAGGAACGGGTCGAGGTGACGGTGAGCCGAGGCGAGGCGGAACGGGACCGCGACGGCTCAGGCCCGCGGACCGGCGTGTCGTTCGCCGCCTGGATGCGGGAGATGCTCAAGCAGGAGCACGTGTCGCAGGAGGCCGCGGCCAGGCGCGTCGGCGTCTCGCTGAAGACCATGAACCGGTGGGTCCAGGGTCAGACCGAGCCCCGGCTCAGGGAGCTCCGGCGGGTCGAACATGCCTTCGGCCGGGTGCCCCTGGGCTGACGCCCAGGGATCGAGAAGACGGTCAGGCCCCGGCTCGGACCGCGGGGATCACCTCGCGCGCCAGGCGTTCGGCCTGCTCGTCCTGGCCGGGACCCGCCGGGATGAAGTTCATGGCGGTGAATCCCATCTCGACGAACCCGAGCAGTCGCTCCACCACCTCGCCCGGGGGCCCCGACACCACGAACGGCGGCTCCTCGGCCCGCTCGTCCACCCGGATGTCGATGTTGTAGACGCAGGTGATCTCCCCTGGATCGCGGCCCGCCTCGCGCGCGGACGCCAGGACGCGCTCGCGCATGACCGCCACCCGCTCCGGAGGCGCGTACTCGAGCGTCGGGATCCAGCCGTCGGCCAGCCGCCCGGTCACGGCCAGTGCTCGGTCGCCGTACGTGCCGAGCCAGATGGGGATGCGGTGGTCGGGCTTGGGTTCGAGTTCTGCGCCGTCGGTCCGATACAGCCGGCCCTCGAACGACAGGCCGCGATCCGTCCACAAGCCGCGCGCGATGCGGACGGCCTCTTCCATGCCTTGGACCTTGTCCCCTGGTGACCGCACGCCCAGCCCGAACGCGTTGAACTCCTCGTCCGACGCGCCGCCGCCCATCCCGAGGATCAGCCTCCCGCCGGACAGCCGGTCGAGCGTCTCGGCCATCTTGGCCGTGACGGCGGGGTTGCGGTACGGCACACCGAGGACGCGGGTGGCCACGCCGATCTGGGACGTCCCGGCGGCGATCCACGACAGCATGGTCCACGTCTCGTACGTCGGGGACCGACCGTGCAGGTGATCGGACGCCGAGACGAAGTCGAACCCAAGCCCCTCGGCCCTCCTGGCGTCGGCCACGGGGTCGGCGCCGGGCTCTGCCGAGGTGGAGACGTTCAGCCCGAACAGCATCTAGGCCGTCACCCCGCCGATCAGGAGCCACAGACCCAAGCCGGCGAGCACCGCCGCCAGGCCGCGCCGGACCACCCATCCCACCCGCTCTCCGGCTCGGCGCACACCGATGCCGCCGAGCACGACGACCGCGCCGTCTCCGATCGCGAGTCCGATCACCAGAGCCACCGCCACGAAGACCGCCCGGCCGGTACCTCCCAGTCGTGTGGCCGAGGCGAAGATCGGAGAGGCCACGACACCGAGGAACAGCCAGGCTCCCGGGTTGAGCAGGACCGCGAGCGCACCGCGAGCGGCCGGAGGGATCGTCCGCCGTTCCCCGGATGCCCGGCCCACCTCGTGGCCTGACCGGAACCCCTCGACGGCGAGCCACAGGAGCAGCGCGCCGCCCGCCACCTTGAGGATCCGGAGCGTGAGACCGCTCGGAGGCGCGACGGAGAGTCCCAGCGCCAAGCAGACGAGGAGGAGCCCGAAGGTCACGTTCGCGCCCGCCAGGGCCCGGAAGCCACGGGCGACCCCACCCCGGAGCGCTTCCGCCAAGAGCACGGCCTGGACGGGTCCCGGAGCGCTGGCGAGAGCGACCCCCAAGCCCAGGCCCACCGCGACGGGTGACACGACCTCAGCCGTCACGGATCCGTCTCCCGATCATCCGTCCGCGAATCTCCGTATTTGTGTACGCAAACAATAGCATGGAGGTCCTTGCGTATGCAAGTTATCGACTGGTACGCTCGCGACGTGGCCCAGACCAGGCTCAGCGATACGGAGATGCGCGCCTGGCAGGCGCTCCTCCACGCCTACCACCAGGTCATCCGGAAGCTCGATCGGGACCTCCGCGAGGAGCACGATCTTCCGCTGGCAGCGTACGACGTCCTGCTGAGGCTGGCGAAGGCGCCGGACCGGGCGCTGCGCATGACCGACCTGGCCGAACGGGTCATGCTGTCGCCCAGCGGCGTGACCCGGCTCGTCGACCGACTGGTCACCAAGGGGATGGTCCAGCGCCGGGCCGACCCGGACGACGCTCGGGGCGCCCTCGCCTCCCTCACCGATGAGGGGTTGCGGCAGCTCAGGAGCGCTGCGCGGACCCACCTGCGGGGCATCCGGGACCAGTTCACGGGCCGGCTCAGCGAAGCGCAACTCCGCAACGTCGCCTCCGGCTTGGAGACGATCACCGGAACGCACGCCCCTCATTAGCGTCTACGCTACCGCCGGTACCCACGGGGAGGAGGATGGCCATGTATGGAACGGTGGCACGGACCCGGGTGAAGCCCGAGAACCGCGACAGGCTGCGCGAGGTGTTCGAGCGGCAGTCCTACCAGACGGTCCCTGGGTTCAAAGGCTCGTACATCCTGTGGCAGGACGACACGGACACCGCATGGCTGTTCGCGATGTTCGAGGACCGAGCCGCGTACGCGAAGAACGCCGACGACCCCGCCCAGCACGAGCGGTACCTGGAGTATCGGGCGCTCCTCGAGGACGAGCCGGAGTGGCACGACGGGGAGATCGATCAGGCCTAGCGTCGCGAGCGAGCGATCAGCCCGGCCTTGCCGCCACGAAGAGCGCTCGAGCCAGCAGGCCCTCCTCGACTGCCGTGATCATCTCCCGTCGGTCGGTCTGCTGCTGGTCGAACACGGGATCGCCGATGGTGCTTCGCAATCGGCCTTCGAGGTCGCGGGCGTAGGCGTGCCATCGGCGGGCCGTCTCCAGGAACTCTCCCGTTCGGTCGATCACCTCGACATCGGTGAAGCCGGCCGCGAGTAGGAGGTTCGGTTGTTCCCGGTCGGCACCGACCGCCCTCGGTCCCAGGCGCACCGCCCTGCGGTGAAGCCGTTTCGACAGCCCCGGGGTGGTGAAGATCGTGAAGTAGGCGGTCCGGCCTCCGGGACGCAGGAGCCGCCGGCACGCTCTCAGCACGGAGAGCTTGGCCGTCAGTCAGCAGAGCACGTCCGCGTGGACGATGGCGTCGAACGTCTCGGGCTGGAAGGGCAGCCTCCTGGCGCTGGCCGCGACCACCGCGGACCGATCGGCGATGCCCTCGGCGGCGGCTCGCGTGCGGGCGGTCCTCAGCCCTTCCTCGGGGAGATCCGTCAAGACGACCGCGCACCCGGTCGCCCTGGCGAGATACAACCCGGGCCAGCCTCGTCCCGAACCCACGTCGAGCAGCCGATCGCCCTCTCGCAGTCGCAGCCGTTCCGCGATCAGGTCCGCCTGGGGCACCGTGGTGTAGCCGTTCGCCCCGAAGTCTCCTCCGATCACCAGGCGCTCCAGCTCCCTCGTCGCATCGGATGACGGCCGGCCGTACCGCTCGCGGAACGAGGTTGCCGCTCCCTGTTCGTCCTTGCTTCGCCTCATGTCGCTCGTCCTCCTCGCCTGCTCGGGTTCCCCCCTTGTAGCGGACGGCGAGCCTCGAGACAACCGAGGATCGGACCCTGTCCGGATGCGGCGAGCCGTCCGCGATGGAGCAGGCCGAACCGCGAAGCGTCAGTGGGACGACGAGCCCCTGGCCTTCGTTCGAGCCTTGACGATGGCCCGGATCGTGAGGAGCGCCACGATGGCGACGACCTGGCCCCCGAGGACGATCCGGTTGACATCCACCGTGGGTCGCCACGTCATCTCGCCTCCCCGGATCTGGAACGCTCCGACCGGGTGGGCGCTCATGCCGAAACCGCTTCCCGAGCCCTTGCCCTGTCCCGGCGGGCCCTCGCTCCCGCCTCCGCCGGCGCCGCCCTGGACCCTGGCGACGGGGATCACCGTCACGCCGTTCTTCTCGTACGGCTCGCCGAAGACACGCTTCACGGTGAGCGTCTCCCGCGCGTGCGCGATGACGTCCTGAACCTCCATGACGTCCCTCCTTCCTCCCCGAAGCCGTCCGGATCCATTCGAGCGACCCCAGGGGAGCTTCTCGATGTAGCTTCCCCGCCCGACCTTCGATGAATCGGTCAGAAGGAAGGCGGGTGGCGCGTCCCTCCGACCCGGGGAGCTCGACCGGGCACGGACCGACCCTCAGGCCTGCTCCCCCGAAGTGGCCGCAAGGTGCTTCGCCATCTCCTCGGGCGGCACGTCCTCCCGGTGCGTCGCGATCCACCACTGGTTGCCCACCGGATCCCTCACCCCGCCCAAGCGATCGCCGTAGAACTCGTCGGTCGGCTCGCGCAGGGACGTGGCGCCGGCGCGCAGCGCTCGCTCGTACGCGGCATCAGCGTCCTCGACGTACAGGTGGATCGAGGCCGGCATGGTCTGCGAGGGGTCGGAGACCTCGCCCATCATGACGACGGAACCGCCGATCCTGACCTCGGCGTGTCGGATCGTGCCGTCCGGCCGCGGCAGCCGGAGGGATTCGTCGGCTCCGAAGGCATCCCGCAGGAGGTCGATCAGCCCGGGGACGCCCTGGACCATGAGGTACGGCGCCACGCTGTGGTATCCGTCGGGGATCGGCTCGACCATCGAACTGCCTCCTTCGCGTCCGTCTGCAGGTCGTGGTGCCGCCGGGTCAGTGGACCGCGACCATCCTGGTGCGAGCGAGGGCGGGGTCCGACTGCGCCACCTTGCGGAGCAGGTCGCGCAGCTGTCGCTGCTCTGCCGCGGTCAGGGCACCGAAGCACGCGGGCGGCTCGTGGAGCAGCTCGAAGGCCCGCTGCCTGGCCACGACGCCCTCCTCCGTGAGCACGATCATCTTGATCCGCCGGTCGGTGGGGTGGGGTCGCCGCTCCACCAGGCCTCGCTCCTCGAGCCCGTCGGTGAGGCTGGTGACGTACGAGGCGTCACACCCCCACTGGTCGGCGAGATCCCGCATGGGCACGCCGTCACCCGGCTTCAGGTGGAACAGCGTCTTCATGAGCCCCGGCGAGATCCCAACCGCCGCACACGCCTCGCCCATGCGGCCCTGGGCCTGGCCGGCGAACAACAGCTCGAAGATCGTCTTCCACGCTTCCCGGCCGGCGCTTGTATTCACGAGGACATTGTACGCCGCTCCTCCACCGATGCCAACCATTGAGTTGAGTGAACGAATCTATTGACATGGCTCAACGGTCGTGTGTACCCTCGTCCCTCACGCACTCTCGAAGAGGGAGGATCGGAGCACATGACCGACGCAGCCATACGGGTGGAGGGCCTGGTCAAACGGTTCGGACCGGTGGTCGCCCTCGACGGGATCGACTTCGACGTTCCGGCCGGAACCGTGTTCGGCCTGCTCGGACCCAACGGAGCCGGCAAGACGACGGCGGTCCGCGTCCTCACCACCATCCTGCCTCCCGACGCCGGGAGAGCCGAGGTCCTGGGCCACGACGTCGCCCGCGACCCCGCCGCCGTCCGCTACCGGATCGGGCTGGCCGGGCAGAGCGCCGCGGTCGACCCCAACCTCACGGGCCGGGAGAACCTGCGGCTGATCGGCCGATTGGCCCAGGTGCCCCGAGCACGGATCGGCCCTCGAGCGGACGAGCTGCTCGAGCGATTCGACCTGTCCGACGCGGCCGATCGGCCGGTGCGAACCTACTCCGGCGGGATGCGTCGCCGCCTGGACGTCGGGGCCGCGCTCGTGCAGCGTCCGCCCGTCCTGTTCCTGGACGAGCCCACGACCGGGCTCGACCTCCACAGCCGGGGCGCCTTGTGGGAGATGATCCGGGAGCTGGTGGCCGAGGGAACCACCGTGCTGCTCACCACGCAGTACCTGGAGGAAGCCGACCGCCTGGCCCAGCGGGTCGCCGTGGTGGACGGCGGGCGGGTCATCGCCAACGACACGCCGGCGACGCTCAAGTCCCGGCTGGGCAGCACGGTGAGCGAGATCGGGTTGGTCGACGAGGCGATGGCGATCCGGGCCTACGGATCGCTGGCCGGCCTCGCGGGAGGTCGCGTCGAACGCGACGGGGCCGCGGTCCGGATCACGTCCAACGACGGGGCCGCGGTCCTCATCGAGGTGCTCCGGACGCTGGATGCCNNGAGGTGCTCCGGACGCTGGATGCCGACGGCATCACACCCGTCGCCCTCGTCGTGCGCGAGCCCAGCCTCGACGACGTCTTCCTCGCCCTCACCGGCCGGCACACGGAGCCGGCCGACGTCCTTGACCGCGAAGTCGTTCGAACCGGAGGTGCCGCATGAGCACGACCACGACCACCCTCACGACCTACGCTCCGACGGAGCATCGCGGGCTCGGTCGAGCGTTCGGGGCCACGTCGGACGCGTTCGCCATCGCCGGCCGGAACCTGATCGCGTATCGCCGCGTGCCGCAGCTCCTCGTGTTCTCCACGATCCAGCCGGTGATCTTCGTGCTGATGTTCCGGTACGTGTTCGGCGGGGCGATCAAGCTGCCCGGCAGGACCCCCTACGTCGACTACCTGATGCCGGGGATCTTCGTGCAGACCGTGGTGTTCGGGTCGCTGGCCGCCGCCATCGGCCTCGCCAGCGACCTGAAGAGCGGACTGCTCGAACGCTTCCGGTCCCTGCCGATGGCCCGCTCCGCTGTGCTGGCGGGACGGACCTTCGCCGACCTGGTCCGCAACGTCTTCGTCGTGGCGCTCATGACGGTGGTGGGGTTCGCCGTGGGCTTCCGGATCCACAACGGCGTGATCCCGTTCCTGGCCGGCACCGTGCTGGTTCTCATGTTCGGCTACGCGATGGCCTGGGTGTTCGCCACGGTCGGCCTCGCCGTGGGTGATCCTGAGGCAGCGCAGGCGGCCGCGTTCCCCGTCCTGGCGCCGCTCGTGTTCGCGTCCTCGGCGTTCGTGCCGGTGAGCTCGATGCCCGCTTGGCTGCAGGTGTTCGCGCGGCACCAGCCGGTGTCCGTGACGGTCTCGGCCGTGCGAGACCTGGTGCTGGGGACCCCGGCTGCGTCCGATCTCCTGCAGGCGCTGGCGTGGATCGCGGGCATCGTCATCGTGTTCGCCCCGCTCGCCGTCTGGCGTTACCGCCGCGCGGTGTAGACGGAAGGAGGAGATCGTTGAAGGCGTACGTGCTGATCCAGACCGAGGCGGGTGCGGGACCGCTCGTCCGGCGGCTGCTGGCCATCCCAGGGGTCGTCGCCGCGGAAGACCTCAGCGGCGCCTTCGACGCGATCGCCCTGGCCGCCTCTCGCTCCACACGGCAGCTGCTCGACGACGTGATCGGGAAGATCCGGACGCTCCCCGGCGTGACCCGCGCCCTTCCCGCCCCCGTGGTCGACACCCTGACCGAGCGTCGGACGGCCGCGTCGTCGCCCCGGCTGTCCGGCTCTCGCGACGCGGCCGCCTGATAGCGACGACGCCGACCGTTTAGACTCGCCAGAGCGCGGGAACCGGACGCGCGGGACCTCACACGCTCAAGAGGGTGGCGCCCGATACCGATATGCTGCCCGAACTTCGACCGGCCCGCGGCCGCCGCTCCGCCCTCGCCCTGTTCATCCTGGCGACGTTCTCGATGCTCGCCATCCTCTCGACCCCCCTCGGCCGGTTCGTTCCCCTCCTGCGCACCCCGTTCTCGAACGTGGCGCTGGGCCGGATCGACGCCTTGGTCCGGCCGTTCATACGACTGGTCGTGCCCGGGGATACGGTCGCCACGCCGAACCTGAACGCCCAGCTCTCGGCGCTCGGCCCGTCGGCCTCCGGTCCGGCCGGTGGCTCGCCGGGGTCCCCGTCGCCCTCGTCACACGGGCCGGGGTCGGGTGGATCCCGCGGCGCGCCGCCTCCTCTCAAGCACGGCGGCCCCCACCGTCCGACCCGCCGGCTCCGGGCGAAGTTCGACGGGCACCTCCACGCGCATTCGTTCGAGTGGCTGCGCCAGAACACCCGCCAGC
>WNGK01009089.1_pt1 | contig 15828 bp, 14 predicted proteins | sample 5400601 | NCBI WGS metagenome assembly WNGK01 (sample SAMN13153376, study PRJNA577476) | soil metagenome | isolation source: 60 cm soil or saprolite under Garry oak tree replicate 1 | place: USA:California | collected 2016-06-15
AATTCCGCCGGGAAATCGGTCCCGCAGCGATTCGGCGGCAACGAGCGCGTTGAGCAATCGAACCGGCCGCTCGGCCACGATCCAAAGCTTTGGCGGTTGGTTCATCACCCGGTCTCAGACGGCCGGTTTTGGCTTCCAAGAAACAAACTCGCCGTCGATCTCGGCGCCGCGGCGGGAAAAAATCTTTTGTCCTTACCGGAATTGATGTCGAAAAAAACCTGGCCGCCCGGTTTGAGCTGTCGCGCGAACAAGTCGTCGAGAAAAAAATTCCATTCGTCAATTCCCCAGGCGACCGATTTATCGGCGCTGCGATGGAACGCGGTCGAAAAGGCGGTGATTAAATCAAATTTGCGGCCGAAATCCGGCAGCGGCTCAAATGGCTGGATACGCCAGACTTTTCGCTCGACACCGAAAAGATCGACAAGCTCGTTGCAAACCGGGTCGTTGCCGACGTCGAGGCCTAATCCGGAATGGCCGAGCTTTTTGGCGATGAACAAAAAGAAACCGCCGCCGCAGCCGAGATCCAGAATCTCCTTTGGGTCAGACCGATCCAGCCCCAATCGTCGGATGCGCGGGATGTTTCGTTTGAGCCAGCGCTCGGCGTCGGCGTACTTCGCGTATTGGCTGGTGGAAGAAGCGTAGCGCTTTTGAATATCGCGCAGGCTTTCCTTATCGATCTTCGCCAGAAGCAAACGGGGACGGAGTGAGTTAAACAGGTTCACGCGCGGTAACCCTAATCCACAGCGCAGTCTATTTCGAGATGACCTGCCCGGCTACCACGGCCAGCATTTCCGGGAGCCGAATGTCAAAATTCTCGGCCAGAAAATGTTGCGCTGTCTCGACTCCGACCGGAGCAGTTGACGAATTCGAAACTCGCAATTCCGTCGCTCCGATTTAATTCTTAAGCGATGCAGGACGCGCTCACTCCGATGATGCAGCAGTATCGACGGCTGCGGAAAAGCATCCCGGCGGACACGCTCCTGCTTTTTCGACTGGGCGATTTTTACGAACTGTTTTTCGAGGACGCGAAGGAAGCGTCGGCATTGCTCAACGTCGCTCTGACCAAGCGGAACGAAGTGCCGATGTGCGGCGTCCCGTATCACGCGGCGCAGGGTTACATCGCGAAGCTGATCAAAGCCGGCCGGCGAGTGGCGATCTGCGATCAAACGAGCGAGCCGCAGCCGGGGAAAATTGTTTCGCGCGACATCACCCAGATTGTTAGCGCCGGCACGGTGAGCGAACTCAATTTGCTCGATGCCAAGCGCGCGAATTATCTCGGCGCAGTTTACACCGACAACAACAGTTTTGGCTTCGCTTACGCCGATCTGACCACGGGCGAGTTCCGCCTCGCCCAGCTACAAGATCGACAAGCACTCCTGGATGGGCTCGCGCGCGTATCACCATCGGAGCTGTTGGTCAGCGCCGAGCAAAAAGAGTCGCTGGGCCAGATCGATCACGCGATCGAGTACGACAGCTATGCGTTCCTGCCGGAACACGCGAGCTTCACCTTGTGCGAACATTTCCAGGTAAAATCGCTGGACGGTTTTGGCTGCGCGCAGATGCCGCAGGCGGTTGCCGCCGCCGGCGCGATCATTCATTACCTGAAGCATCAGCTTCGCCGCAAAATCGATCATCTTAGTTCGCTGCGGTGCGATGCACCGAGCGATTATGTGCTGCTCGATGCAGCGACGCAGACCAATCTCGAACTGGTCGAATCCCGAAGCGTGCGCGACACCAGTTTGTTTGCAGTTCTCGATCGAACCGTGACGCCCATGGGCGCGCGCAAATTGCGCGCCTGGATTCTGCAGCCGCTCCGTGATCTGACCGAGCTCGGCTGCCGCCAGCAAATGATCGCCGATCTTTTGCAGGAGCCGGACCTGCTCGACTCGATTCGGACGGAATTGAAATCGATCCGCGATATTGAGCGTGCGGTCGGCAGATTGAGCCAGGCCTCCGGTAACGCGCGCGATCTGGTCGCTTTGAAGGCTTCGCTTCAACAGATCCCGAAGTTAAAAGCGGAACTGCAGAAGATGCTGGATCGCCTCGCCTTCGGCCCAAACCGCGCAAAGGAAGAAGGCGAAGTCGAGTTGCTCGCGCAGCGTCTGCAAAACGAAATCAAGGAAATGCCCGCGCTGGCGGAGAAATTAACCAAGGCGCTGGTTGATGATCCGCCGTTAGCTTTAAAAGAAGGCGGAATTTTTCGCGACGGTTACGATGTCGATCTTGACGAGCTGCGGAACGGTTCGCGTGACGGCAAGAACTGGATCAGCCAACTTCAAGAGCGCGAGATCGCGGCGACCGGGATCAAGTCGCTCAAGGTCCGCTACAATTCCGTGTTCGGTTACTTCATCGAAGTGACGAAATCGAACCTGGCGAGCGTGCCGGAGCATTACACCCGCAAACAAACGACGGTCGGCGGCGAACGTTTCATTACGCCGGAGTTAAAGGAGATGGAAGGCAAAATTCTGGGTGCGGACGAGCGCGCCCGAAATCTGGAGTACGAACTTTTCCAAAAATTGCGCGAGGAAACGCTGCGCGAACTCGGACCGATTCAACGGACCGCCGAAGCGATCGCGATTGTCGATGTTGTCTGTTCGCTAGCGGAAACGGCGCGGCTTTTCAATTATTGCCGGCCCACGTTAAACGAATCGTTGCGGCTCGTGATCAAGGATGGCCGCCATCCGGTGCTCGATCAGAATTTAGTGGAAGAGAAGTTCGTGCCTAACGACACAACGTTAGATGGCGAAAACGTGCGGCTGGCGATTGTGACGGGGCCGAACATGGCGGGCAAATCGACTTACATCCGGCAAGTCGCGCTGATTGTGTTGATGGCGCAAATCGGCAGCTTCGTCCCGGCGGCGAACGCGGAGATCGGATTGGTCGATCGCATTTTCACGCGCGTCGGCGCGAACGACGATCTGGCGCGCGGGCAATCGACCTTCATGGTTGAGATGAACGAGACATCGAACATCGTGAACAACGCGACCGAGCGAAGTCTGGTCATTCTGGATGAGATCGGCCGCGGAACATCGACCTTCGACGGGCTGTCGATCGCCTGGAGCGTGGCGGAATTCTTGCACGACAAGATCAAGGCCCGCACGCTGTTCGCGACGCATTATCATGAGCTGACAAAACTGGCGGCCGAGCGCAAAGGCGTTTGCAATTTCAATGTCGCCGTCCGGGAATGGAACGAGCAGATTATTTTTCTGCGCAAGATCGTGCCGGGCGGCGCGGACAAAAGCTACGGGATCCAGGTGGCGCGGCTGGCGGGTTTGCCAAAGGAAATTTTGGATCGGGCCAAAGAAATTCTGGCGCACCTCGAAAATCCGAACGGCGTGGCCGAACAACAACCGAAAACGCGCAAGAAAAGATCGACATCTGCGCCTACGAAAGCCGAGAAGCCGCAGCTGGATCTGCTATAGTGCCGCCTGAAATTCCCATAGTTCTGCGGCCGACACGGCCGCCTCTACAGTATTTGTGCTGACGACAAGGCTGGCGAAATTATCATTAGCGCATTGCCGCTAACATGGCCGTTAAAACCGAAAAAGAACTCAACGAAACCCAACGCAGTCTTTGGTTGAAAGCGATGGCCGCGGTCGAGCTGCGCAATTTTGGTTACGCGATTTCGCTTTTGCAGGGAATCCTGAAACAGGAGCCGGAGTTTTTGACCGGACGCCAATTGCTGCGCCGAGCCGAAGTCGCGAAACAAAAGGCTGGCAAAAAAAGTTTCTTCAACATTTCGACCGCGGCGATCGCGGTGATGAAAGCGCAACGTGAGATTAAGAGGAGACCGCAGGGCGCGGTCGAAATGATCGAAAAAATTTTGGAAGATGAGCCTTACAATCGACAGGCGAACCTGACCTTGAAAGAAGCCGCGGTCGCGGCCGGTTGGCCCGAAATTGGTGTGTTTGCGCTGCGAACTTTGCTCGAGGAAAATCCCCGCGACGTAAAATTGCTGCAGCAGCTGGGGCAGCTTTATCATCAGACCGGTCAAAGCGAGGAAGAGGTCGAGGTTTACAATCGAATCACAGAGATCGATCCGCTCGACGCGGCGGCGCTGCGATTGGGAAAGGATGCATCGGCGCGGGCATCGATGAGCAGCGGCGGCTGGACCCAGGCCGAAAGTTATCGCGAACTGATCAAAGACAAGGATGTGGCGATTTCACTCGAGCAGCAGAGTCGAATGCAATTGACGGGTGAGGCGCTCGACCAGCAGATGGCCGAATTGCAAGGGCTTCAACAGAGCCAACCACAAAATGTCGATCTTGCCCGGCGCCTGGGCGCGCTGTGCGAACAAAAGGACGACATCGAATCAGCGATCAAATGGTACCAGCGTGCGGTCGAGCTAACTGGGAGCAGCGACGCCGGCCTTATTCGAAAGCTGTCCAATTTAAAAATGCGCGGCGCAGAGCGCGAGATCGCCGCGCATGAGGAATTTCTTGCCGAACATCGGGAAAAAGATGCGGCGCACGCGAAGAAAACCGAAGAGCTTCAAGCCGCGAAGAAAAAGCGAGCCGGAATATTGATCGAAGAAGTGAAAAAGCGGTTGGAACGTAATCCGACCGATTTGCAATTGCGTTTTGAACTTGGCGAGCACTTTGTGAGTGCGCAACGATTTCGCGAGGCCGTGCCGGAGTTGCAACGCGCGCGACAAAATCCAAATGCGCGCTTGAAAGCGATGAATCTGCTTGGTGTTTGTTATCGCGAGCTCGGCATGCTGGATCTGGCAATGAAACAATTCAAGGAGGCGGCGAAGGAGATTCTAACGATGGATGGGACGAAAAAGGAAATCGTCTACAACCTCGGGATCGTTTACGAAAAAATGGGCGAGCGCGAAAGGTCCCTCAATTGCATGAAACAAATTTACGAAGCTGATTATGGCTACAAGGACGTGGCCGATCGGGTGGAAAGGTCGTACCAACAGGGCGAGGAGCGGAGTTGAGTTGGTGAAGGTTCGCCACGAGGAATCCGTCCGGCGGCGGATCGAATTCCGCCAGCTCGAATAGCCGGCTTGCATGCCCGTCCAAAGCTGTGTCATGATGCGAACCTCCGATGCCGAATATCGGCATTCGAAACTGCACACACCTATGAAAAAGAATCTTGTAATGTCACGAATCGTAATTGTTGCGTTGGGCGCCGGGGCGCTTTGCCTGGCTACGACAAGCAGCGCACTTAATCCCTATCCACCACTAAGAACCGGGGCGAACAAAGACGTGAGCCCCGCTCCAGCAAAGGGCGCGGCCAAAGCCGGCAGCAAACTAAGCGCAGCGGACAAAACTTTCATGATGAACGCAGCCAAAGGCGGCATGATGGAAGTTGAATGGGGCAAGTTGGCGGCGCAGAATGGCCAAAACGCGGATGTAAAGAAGTTCGGTAACCGGATGGCGACCGATCATTCCAAGGCGAACAGTGAATTGATGGCCCTGGCAAAGGAGGAAGGGGTCACGCTCCCGGGCGCAAAGTCGCCGGGCAAATGGAAATCGGACAAAGATTACATGGATATGATGGTGAAGGACCATCAAGCGGACCTGGCTGAGTTCCAAAAACAAGCACAGAGCGGAACTGATCCTGACCTAAAGGCGTTTGCGGGCAAGTATTCCAAAGTAGTCCAGCAACATCTAGATCTTGCCAAGCAGACTCAAAGCAAGCTGAAATAACGACTGCGATTTAGTCTTACGCGCGGCACGCCATCACGGCGTGCCGCTTCTTTTTGGGCTTTGCTTTCCTCCGGACAAACTTGAGCATTTTAGAAAATGCGGAAGACAAAAATCATCTGCACGCTCGGCCCGGCGACCGAGAAGCCGGAAACGATTAGGAAACTGATCGCGCGCGGAGCGGACGTCTTCCGCTTGAACATGAGTCACGCGCCACAGGAGTGGGTGCGCCAGATTGTTCCGCAAATTTGCCAACTCGCGGACGAATTAAGCCACCCGATTGGAATTCTGCTCGACACCCAAGGCCCGGCAATCCGGACCGGGCCGGTGAAGACGCCGTTAGAACTAAAGAAGGGGGACGTGCTCGAGTTTACCGTCGGTCACGCGAAAAAGACGGAAAAGAAATCGGTCGAGGTCAATTACGACAAGTTCGCCGACGACGTGAACGTCGGCGACACCGTTCTGGTCGACAACGGGCTGATCAAGCTCACGGTGACCGCGAAGAAAAAAAATCGCGTCCTTTGCAAAGTCGTCACTCCGGCGGCACTCGGCTCGCGGCGCCATATCAATTTACCCGGTATCCATGTCAGCCTTCCGCCGCTAACAAAGAAGGACATTGCTGATGTTGGACTCGGGGCGGAGCTCGGTGTCGATTTCGTCGCGCTTAGTTTTGTCCGCAAACCCAGCGATTTGGTGGAGCTTCGCAATTTGCTCGTCCGCAAGAAAAGCAAAGCACAGGTGCTGGCTAAGATTGAGGACCAGGCGGCGGTCGAATCGATCGACCACATTATTAAGACTGCCGACCTTGTCATGGTCGCCCGCGGCGATTTAGGCATTGAAGTGCCGATGGAAGAGTTGCCGATTATTCAGCGACGAATCGTCAAGAGTTGCATCCGGCTCGGCAAGCCAGTGATTGTCGCGACGCACTTGCTCGAATCGATGATCCATAACCGCGTGCCAACGCGAGCGGAGATCACCGACGTGGCGAACGCAGTCTTCGAACAAGCGGACGCGATCATGTTGAGCGGCGAAACCAGCATCGGCCATTATCCGGTCGAATGCGTGGAGGTCTTGAATCGCGTGGCCACGCGGATTGAGCGGAGCGGCGGCGCCGGTTATGCCGAATCAGCTATTCTGGAAGACGCGCGACAAAAAACCGTTGCCTCCGCGGTTGTCCTGGCCAATTCGCTAGCCCGGTCCAAGATCATTGTTTTCACGCGACATGGAAGGATGGCGCGCTATACCTCAAATCTCCGCCCGCAACGCGCCACTATTTTTGCATTTACGCCGAGCGAAGAAGTCCGGAGACAGTTGTCGATCTGCTGGGGTGTTTACCCAATACAGATCGAATTCAGCGATGATCCGAATGTGACGATTGAGACCGCACAGAAATATTTGCGCGATCAAAAGCTGACTTCAGCTGGCGACAGTCTCGTCATCATCAGCGACGTGCGCGCGCGGGACGCGTTAGTCGATTGCGTCCAGTTGCGCACCGCAAAATAAAAACGCGCGGATTTGCATCCGCGCGTTTCAAAAAGACGATGTCGATCTCGCGTTAAGCTTCAACCGGCAATTCGACGTCGATCGGCTTTTCCTTCTTGCTCAGTGCCCGCCGCAATTTCGAGAGCGCAATGTTCTGCAGCTGACGGATACGTTCGCGGGTCACGCCGAATTTCTTGCCGACTTCCTCGAGCGTCTTCGGTTTCCCGCCATCGAGGCCGAAGCGCTGGAAAATAATTTTCTTCTCGCGATCATCGAGCACGTCGAGCAAACCGCCCACTTCGTTGCGCAAGTTTTTGTCGCGCAAAAGCTCAAACGGTGTCTGCGCATCCTCATCGCCGACGATTTCGCCGAACTCGGTCGAATCGTCATCGCTGATCGGTGCATCGAGTGAAGCCGGACGGATTGAAACGGTTTTGAGCTGCGAAACTTTACCAGAGGCAATTCCGATCTCCTCGCCGAGCTCATCATCGGTCGGTTCGCGGCCAAGCTCCTCGCTCATCTGCAAAGAAACACGGCGCATCTTGGAGATTTTGTCGACCAGATGAACCGGCAAACGAATCGTCTTCGATTGATTCGCCAGCGCGCGCTTGATCGATTGTTTGATCCACCACGCTGCGTAAGTGCTGAGCTTGCCGCCTTTGGCGGGATCAAAACGCTCGACTGCTTTCATCAAACCGATGTTTCCTTCCGAAATCAGGTCGAGCAATGGCAGTCCGAGATTGGCGTAATCGTGCGCGATCTTGACCACGAGTCGCAAATTGGAGCGGATCATGAGCGCGCGAGCCTCGCGATCGCCCTTTTTGATCTTTGCGGCGAGCTCAATCTCCTGCTGCGGCGTCAAAAGCGGGATTTGCCCGATCTCACGCAGGTAAATCTTTATTCCAGTATCGCTATCTTCAGCGGCCATATAGCCTTTCTTCATGAAAAATTGGGGGTAGGTCCGACAAGTTGCCGGCTTTTAGTTTCGTGGCTGGCTCCTTCAACGGATTTCCTAACATCAAGAAAACTAGTTAACAAGGTTAAATATTCCGAATATTGACATTCCTCCAAGTGGCTTTGTTCAATTTTTCTTAAAACAATTGGGAGACCTGTTCACCAAGGCGAAGGCACCGGGATGCGCGGCTATTTGCCGCTTTTCGCCTATGTCATTTTCTGCAAGTCTATGCCCAATCGTTCCCTCCCATGCTGGCAAAGATTTATTCGGCCGCAGTTTACGGCGTTGACGCTTACGAAGCGGAAATCGAAGTCAACGCCGGCGCGGGCGACCCGAAGATGGTCATTGTGGGCCTGCCGGATGCCGCCGTAAAGGAAAGCAAGGATCGGGTCCGAACAGCAATTGCTAACAGCGCGTACAAGTGGTCGCGCAAGCGGACCGCGATCAACCTGGCGCCGGCCGACATCAAAAAGGAAGGACCGAGCTTTGACCTTCCGATCGCGCTCGGAATGATTGCGGTCGCGGAAGGGCTGAATACTTCGGCTAAACGCCGATTCTCAGGAGCTGATCCGCATCGCGATGACAGAGCTGAACCTGAGTGCGCGCGCTTACGATCGAATCCTGAAAGTCTCGCGAACCATCGCCGATTTGGACGACAGGATCGACATCGCGCCGGAACACGTGAGCGAAGCGATTCAACATCGCACGTTCGATCGAACGCTTTGGATTTGAAGGCGAGAATCATTTCTTTGGTCGCGTTATTTGCGCTCGCCGGCTGCGGCCGAACTGAGCCAACGATTTCCGGGCCGCTGAAGCAACGCGGTTACGTCTGGCAACGCGAATGGACGCCGGCAGTTGTCGATGCGCTCGGCGAAACCAATCGACGAATGGATGGCGTTGTCATTCTCGGTGCGGAACTCAACCTCGCTGGAAAGAAGCCCGCGGTCGTTAAGGCGACGATCGATTGGGACGCACTGAAACGACAAGCCGGGCACTGCGCAATCGCGATTCGGGTTGCGCCATTCGCCGGCCCATTTCGCTCAGACGGCGAATCCGCGCAGGCGATTGTCGATCTTGCGAAGCAGCTCTTGGCGGAAGTTCGCGAGCACGATGTAAAAATTGACGAATTTCAATTCGATTTCGATTGCGCAGAAAAGAATCTCGGGAGTTACCGGGCATGGCTGCGAATGTTGAAGCCAACCATTCAGCCGGAACATTTTGTTATCACCGTGCTCCCCGCATGGTTGACGAGTTCGAATTTTCTCCCGCTCATTCGGGAAGTGGATGGATACGTTTTGCAGGTTCACTCCGTTCCGATTTCCGCGGGCACGGCCACGACGTTATCCGACTCCCGTCTGGCGCACGAATGGGTAAGGAAAGCGGCGAAATTTGGAAAGCCGTTTTCGGTCGCGCTGCCGACCTATCGGTGTGCTGCCGGTTACGGACCGGATGGAAAACTGCTGAGCGTGGCAATGGACAGCGTGCAGCCGTTCTGGCCACCGGGCACGCGAATTTTAGAATTCGGCGCGAACGCGGACGAGATCGCGGCGCTGGTCAACGATTGGCAGAGAGCGCGACCGCGGGAAATGCGCGAGTTGCTTTGGTATCGTGTTCCAATTGCAACCGACGCACGCAACTGGCGCTGGCCGACATTGTCCGCGGTGATGGCGGGCCGGCTTCCCGAACACAAGCTGAACATTTTGCAGGAGGGCGAAAACCCAATCGATTTGTCGATCTTCAATGCGGGCGAGGCCGATGAGCAATTGAGCGCAAACGTGACGGCGACATGGAGCGGCACGGAATTGACCGCCGCCGACGCGCTTTCAGGTTGGAATGTTCGATCACAGATCAATCGCGCGGTCTTCAGCGTAGTCGCATCGCACGGACTGCGATTGCCGCCGGGCGCGACGCGGAAAATAGGTTGGCTTCGTTTCGATCGAACGACTAATCTCGAGACCGAACTTTCAAAATCAAAGTGAGTCGCTTCGCTAAATTATTGGCGGCAGTTGGGGCGACGCTGTGCTTCGCGGGCGGATTGCACGCCACCGGATATTTCGGACCGGATGTTTATTTAGATGACGGCGGCAAAATTGTAGACGCATCGCCGGAATTCTACTGGGAGCTCGAGCTGCGGCGGATCGCGCAAGAATTTCATACAATCGCGGCAACGAAGATTCGGAGAACGCTGACCTGAAGGATTTTGATTCAGCGCTAAAGGAAGGACGAATCAAGCCGCCTGATCAGACAAAAGCGAAGCAGGCTCATGGCGATGCGCGGAATGTTATTCATGCAACGTCGGCAGCGCTGGAGAGCGCGCAGAAACCGCTCCCAGCCGAGTTCGATTCCGAATTCGCGGATTATCATCGCGGCGCGCTCGCGTATCGAAACAAACAATGGGATGAAGCGCGCAAAGCCTGGGAAAATCTGCTTAAGCGACCTGAGCAAGATCGACATTATCGGACGGTTTGGGCTGCGTTCATGCTCGGGAAAGCCGCGCTAAAATCGGATGATTATCCAGGCGCCGCGCGATGGTTTCAGCGGACGCGCGAATTCGCCAAGGCCGGTTTTGCCGATTCGTTAGGCCTGGCCGCCGACAGTTACGGCTGGGAAGGCCGCGCCGAATGGAAACAGGATCATCCGGAAAAAGCGGCGCCACTTTTTCTAACCCAACTTGCACTCGGCGACGAGACAGCGGTCGTTTCATTGAAGGCGCTCATTCCGGATCGCGACCCGGTTTATGGATTGTTGAACTACGGTCCAAGATCGGCAGAAGACTCAGAAAAGTGGACGGAAGAGCAGCAACGGGAAGAGGCTCAAAAGGAAGTCGCGAAATTGAAATTGGCGGCGAAGGACCACTTACTGCGGCGATTGATCACCGTGCACATCCTGGCGGCATCTTTTTTGTCCGATGCGGAATCGCCCGATCAAACGAACGCGCCGGTGAATCGGTCCGAACGCTGGCTCAACATCATTAAGGAAGAGAAACTGGATCGAGTAGAAGACGCAGAGTATCTCGGTTGGCTTGCCTACGACAACGGCGATTACAAAAGCGCTGCGCATTGGCTGGAATTGAGCAAAGGCGACAACGCAGCCGCGCTTTGGCTGAAGGCAAAATTGCAGCGGCGGGCCGGAAAATCAGCCGAAGCGACCAACACGATGACGCAGGCAGTCGAAAAGTTGAGAGCGTCCCCTTATTATACAGAGGGGTTCGATTATTCCGGCGGCGGTCACTGGGGGTTTTATGCAAGTGCGAGTGGCGATCTTGGCGGCCTTCGCTTGTCGCGCGGAGACTTCGTTCAGGCGCTCGACGCTTTATATAAAGGCAAGGTTTGGGAAGACGCCGCCTTTGTTGCGGAACGGGTGCTGACCACCAACGAACTCAAACAGTACATCGATTCCCTTCCTCCAACCGAGAAACCGAAAGAAGGCGAAGATTATTATGTGAAGCTTCGTTACCTGCTGGGGCGGCGTTTGGTCCGCGAAGATCGATACGCTGACGCCAAACAATATTTGTCGCCACCCTACGACAAGGTGCTCGAAAAATATGTGAAAGCATTGAAAGACGGCGCGAACGAAAAACTTTCGAAAACGGAACGCGCGCACGCCTGGTTCACGGCGGGATGGCTCGCGCGTTACGATGGAATGGAATTGATGGGAACAGAAGGCGCGCCGGACGCGTTCGCCGAAGGCGGATCATCGGAGATGCCGGACTTGGCCAAGCAGCGCCGCACGGGTTTTTACGAAACGGTTGCCTACGACAAAAACAACCACGTCATTTTGGACAAAGAGGGGAATCAAATACCGAAGAAGGAGCCGATCCCGCTAAAAGCAACGGCAAAGGAAGTCCAACGATTGGCCGCGAACAAGATCGAGCCCGACGTCCGCTTTCATTATCGGCTCATTGCCGGCGCATTAGCGATGAAAGCCGCCGCGTTGTTGCCCGATAACTCCGAAGAATTAGCGGACGTCGTTAATCAAGCCGGCCTTTGGGTGAAAGATCGAGATGAGAAAATCGGTAACCGCTATTATCAACTGATCGATCGCCGCTGCACGAAAACGAAAATCGGCCAGGCCGATATGGCAAAGCATTGGTTTGTAGATCAAGAGGGTCCGTGGAGTACCGCGGAGCAACAGGCTTATCAGGCTTTTCATAAAGAGATCGAGCCCGAGTCCTCGCCGGAACCCGAATCTTCGCCGACGCCCGAATCGTCGCCGCAATAACTGACATTTCCGGTTCGAGCTGGTGTTGAGACTTTCCGGCGCCGAATTTTGTGAGAATGTTGAATCTGATTTGGGATCGGCAGCGTCTTTATTATAGGAGGAGATCGAGCAGAGGGATGAAACCAAGCTCCGAAGCGAACGATGTTCGGAGAATTTTTCGCCCGCGACGGCGTTTCCCCATCACCGACTACAGTTACCAGACATTCTCACTCGATCGTTCCCACGGCGGTCCAATCGGCAACTCCCGGCCGTCGTTCCTCAATATCAGTCGCGAGTATTTTGGTTACGAAGCGCGACGAAATTTTCTGGCCGAGAGCGCGTTCTTTCTGGCGATCATTGCCATTCTCGCGGCGACGTTCATTAGCGGCGCGCGTGCGATCATTCATTTCTTGAATCTTCCCGCCGCTTGAGGCTGACCCGACTGGAGAACATGGACATGACAAAAGCGGTTCGGTTCGCGCCGGCCTCAATAGCCTTTTGTTTGCTGCTGAGTTGTCGCCCGGCTGTCGATCGAACATTGGAGGAAATGATTGATCACAGCTATCCAGTCGAGCCGACCGCGACTCTCAGTGTGACTAATCGCGATGGTTCCATTCGCGTTTACGCCGCTGGCGCCGAAACACGCGACGTCCGAGTTGAAGCGATTAAAAAAGCGTACCGCGCTGACCGGCTGAAAGCGATTTCGGTCCAGATATCAGCGGGGCCGAATTCAATTTCGATCGAAACAATCTATCCGTCAGATTCAGGAGCCGGATTTGCCGACCGATCCGGGACGGTGGATTACGTGATTATCATTCCGCAAACAATCCGCATTTCAAAATTGGAATTGGCCAACGGCGAAGTGCAACTCGACGGAATGCGCAGCAATGAGGCGCGCGCGCAACTGGGCAATGGCCGATTATTCGCGCACAATTGTTTCGGCAACCTCGACCTCAACCTTAAGACCGGTAATCTTGCGATCGTGTACGAGTGGTGGGAAGACATTGAGTTCTCAATTCACGCCACCATCCAAGACGGGAATGCATTCGCTTACATTCCAGCCGAAGCGGCATTTCACCTGATCGCACACACGGCCACCGGTAAAATTGCCAATGATTTTGCGGAGAAGGAGCAGCGACATGCCGAGCCGACCAACACGGTCGACATGTTAGTCGCCGGCGGCGGCAAAACGACCTTTGAGTTCGAAGCACAAGATGGCAACGTCAAAATTACCGGACATAATCCATCCATAACCAAATCGCCTACGATGCCTTCGTTCGATATTCTTTCTGAAGTCGATGAGCAGGAAATCGATAACGCGCTCAATCAGGCGCGGAAAGAACTCACGACCCGGTTCGATCTTAAAGGTGCCAAGACTGAGATTGTTCAAGAAAAGGACAAGATTGTGCTCTCAGCCGATGACGCCGGCCATTTGAAGGCACTCCGCGAGATTGTGATTGGCAAACTTTCCAAGCGCGGTGTCGATCTCCGCAACGTGAAACAGGACGAACCGGCGCTTTCTTCAGTTGGTCACGCCCGGCAGGAACTGAAAATTCAGCAGGGTCTCGAAGGCGAAAAAGCCAAGGAAATCATTCAGGCGATCAAATCCCACAATTTCAAGGTGCAAAGCCAGTTGCAAGATCGACAAATCCGCGTGACCGGCAAAAAGAAGGACGAGCTCCAGACCGTGATTCATTTTGTCCGCAGCCGCGACTTTGGCGTCGCGACAAATTTCAAAAACTTTCGGGACTAGCCGCCCTGCACCGGCGGCATGATCGAAATCTCATCCCCCGGTTTCAGTTTGTATTTGCGATCGACAAAATCGACGCCGGCGCCAATCAGAATATTTCTATCGTGTGATCGCAGCGCGGGAAACTTGACATAGATATTTTCCAATAAATCCAAAACCGCCGCGCCGTTTTTAAGATCGATATCGGTTTCCTGAGTGCCGGCCAAATCGCGCAGTTGAGAATAAAATCGGACATGAAACTTCATTATTTCGACGAGGTAATTAATTCTTTCCGCAGAACTCCAATGCAGGGCAAATTACGATACCGCTCGTCATAGTCGAGACCGTAGCCGACCACGAATTCGTCTTCGATCTCAAAGCCGAGATAATCAGCGTCGACCTCGCGCGCGCGCCGCTTCTTCTTGCTCAAGAGCACGCAGATGCAAATGCTGCGCGGTCGCGCCGTTTCGAGTTTCTCCCGAATAGCGGCGAGCGTGTGTCCGCTGTCGAGAATGTCGTCCAGAATGAGAACGTGTCGATCTTTAACGTCCGGCGGCGCGACTTGTTTGAAAATCACTTCGCCGCTGGTTTGCGCTTGGCCATGGTAACTCGCCACGCTCAAGCAATCGAGCTTTAGCGCGAGCGGTATTCTCCGAAGCAAATCGGCCATGAACATCAAGCTGCCATTCAATACCGCGATCACCGTCAGTTCGCGGCCGCGGTAATCAGTGGAGATTTGGGCGGCGATTTCGTCGAGCCGCCGCAGAATCGTTGGCTCATCAAAGAGCACACGCTCGAGGTCGCCTTGCACTGAACATTACTAGGTCATTGCTTTGGGCAAAGATCAACGCGCGACTCACCCGTGCCCAAATGCTAATTTTTGGCTATGCTGGTGCAGCACGAAAAATTCGAGGTCGCCACAAATGGCAAGGGGACTTACGAAATTACCAATGCTGTTCAGGACAAGATCGACAAATCGGATGTGCGGAATGGGATCGTGACGATTTTCGTGCAGCACACGAGTTGCAGCCTGACCGCGATGGAGAACGCGGCCCCCGAGGCACGGCGCGATGTCGAACGGTTTTTCGAGAAGCTCGTTCCCGAAGACGCGGACTACGAACACGACGATGAGGGCCCTGACGACATGCCCTCGCACATTCGGATGCTGCGAAACGACTATCATCAACAGAAACGCATCTCGAGCGAGGCAATCATTCTCCTATGATCGCCACCACAATGCGCCGGCGATGGGGGGACCGGCGATGCTCAAACAGGTAAATACCCTGCCAGGTCCCGAGTTGCAGCCGCCCTTTGACAATGGGGATAACTTCGCTGGAGCGGGTCAAGGCCATTTTGATGTGTGAGGTCGAATCGTCCGGCCCTTCCGAAGTATGGGTGAAGTATTCACTGTCCTCAGAAACGAGCCGCTCGAAGAAGGCGTGCAAATCGACCCTTGCTGATCGGTCCGCATTTTCGAAAACGATCAGGCTGGCACTGGTGTGCTGAATGAAAACAGTCGCTGTTCCCGTGGCCACCGCGCTATTCGCGACCACACCAGCGACCCTGTCGGTGATCTCGTAAGTTCCTTTGCCCCGCGTTGCAACCTCAAAGAATTCGCTGTGTGTCTTCATAATCTCGCGGAGGGCGGGCAAGGAACACGCCCACAGCCAAGCTACAGTGGACCCGCTCAAAGCTGTAGGGAATTGAGAACGCCCAGAGTGCGCACATCGAGCCAAAGCATCGCTTGGTGGTTGCTCACAATCGGCGAGGTGCCGTTTATGCTGAATGCGGTGTCAGTTGAACCCGCA
>WNGK01010229.1_pt1 | contig 15820 bp, 16 predicted proteins | sample 5400601 | NCBI WGS metagenome assembly WNGK01 (sample SAMN13153376, study PRJNA577476) | soil metagenome | isolation source: 60 cm soil or saprolite under Garry oak tree replicate 1 | place: USA:California | collected 2016-06-15
GCTAGGACAGGTGGAAGTAGGCGGGGAACACCTGGCCGCTGTCGAGGGTCAGGAACAGCGTGTAGCAGCCGCTGCCCGGGGTGGCCCAGTTGTACACGTACTGGTTTGCGGTGGAGTCGTAGCGCAGGCTGGTCGAGCCGGTCGCCGTGGTCTCGAGGGCGTCGGTGGGGTCGGTGCTGAACGACGCGCACGCGGCCGGCTTGTAGGTGATCGAGGTGACCGCCCTGAGCGCGCTCAGGTACTGGCCACCTGCGTCTTGCAGCTGCCATTTGACGGGGTAGGTCTTACCCGCCTTGCCGGTGTTGATGGTCGGTGGGTTGTTCACCGGGGTGAGGAACCCGCTGAACGCGTAGGTCACCGTCACGGTTGCCGTCCCGCTGCTGGCGGCGTGCGCGCCGTCGCCGTTGTAGCTGGCGGTGATCGTCTGTGTCCCTGAGCCCACCTGCTCGAGTGTGTAGGTCACCGGGCACGACGCCTGGCTCACGATCCACGCCGTCGACAGGTCGCACGAGGCGGTCGGCGAGAACGCGCCGCCGCTGGTGTCCGAACTGAACGCCACGGTCCCGGCCGGGCTCGCCTGGCCGGTCGCGGCGTTGTCGGTGACCGCCGCAGTGCACGTGGTGGCCTGGCCAACCACGACCGTGGCCGGCGTGCAGCTCACGCTGGTGGAGGTGGGATCCCACTGGGTGGGGGACTGGAATTCGAACCCGTAGACGTTGTAGTCGCTCTCCAGCGCATTCCAGACCACGCGCGCCACGCCATCGGAAGTGACCGAGACGTCGGAGGCTCGGCGACGACGCCCTCGCCGCAACGTGACCCGGTAATCCAGCCCAGTGACCTGCCCGTGACGCGCCGGAACCGGGCGCGGCAAGCGGCGCCGCACTCACCCGATGGGCACAACCCGCGGCCAGCTCTCGCCAGGCGGCTGTCAGCCCGCTACCCGCCCTGCAGCGCAGGGCACGCGGACGGCCTCCAAAGACAGAGCGGCCGCGTCCCCGCAGGCGGGAGGACAGCCGATCCATCATCATGTCGCCGGGCCAGAAAAACCCGGGCACCCAGGTAAGCCGGGCTGCCCTTCGCCGCCCCCACCGCCCCGTCACAGCCGGTCACGCCCCCCCCGCTGCAGGAAGGCCAGCCTCTGCCCCAGCCCCCTGACCATCTCCAGCACCCCCGGCTCCCCGCCCCCGCAACCACATGATCTTGCTCCCGACCCGGCAGCAGCTACCGGGGCAGGAAGCACCATGCAAGCATGCCCGGGCACGGGCACCGGACCCCGTCATACAACAAGAAACCGGCCCAGTTGCCGTGACGGCCCGATGCAGGTAAGCCGCCCAGACATCAGCACAGCACCCGGCTCGCGAGACCGGCGCCCCGCATGCCCGGCCCTGATTCTAAGCCGAAGTTACGGCTGATTCGGTAGGCGTTTCCAGCCCTGACCTGGTGTTTTGCCGGGGTGGCCGGGTGGCGTTCTGGCTACTTCAACATCAGCGGGATCGGGACGCCGATCAGGCGGAAGGCCTCCCGCTGGGCGCTGGTCGGCTCGGCCAGCATCGGCACCGTGGCGCGGGCGCCGGCGAACCGGACCTGGTTGCGGGTCAAGGTGGCCAGGTGCTCGATCAGGCCGCGGAAGCTGCGGTAGGGCTGCCCGGCCGGGTCGTGCTGGCCAGAGGCCTTGGCGTGCGCCGTCGCGGAGCGGCGGGCCGGGGTGACCGGGTTGTCTTGTCCGGGCGGTTGCTCGTCGGTGAAGGTCAGCGGCGCCCACGCCCGGCGTAGGTGCCAGGTGAGGTAGCAGGCGAGCATGCAGATCAGCACGTGGGCCCTGACCCGTTCTTCGAGGTGGTGGAAGACGGGCCGCAGGTCCAGGTCGTCGGCCCTGATGTGCCGGAAGTCCCGTTCCACGTACTTGAGGTTCTTGTAGGCGTTCACCACGCCAGGCGCGTCCAGCTCGGCGGTGGGGATCGGGGTGCGCAGCACGTAGAATCCGTCTAGGGCGGTCTCGGCGTCGATCTGATCCTGCCGGCGGGTGACGGTGAGGCTGTCATCGGTGATGCTGACGGCGAAGTGCTTGGCGGTCTTGTACTTGCCGATCACCTTGCCGGCCTCGAGGCCGATCGGCCCGGCACCTTGGAGCCGCCCGGCGGCGACGCGGGCGATGAGCGGGGCGAGCAGCTTCTCGGTGGCGGCGAGGAGTTCTTCGCGGGTGCGGGCGCGGTAGGCGGCCAGCACCGGGTTGCGGCAGGCGATCAGCCGCTCGCCGGGGAAATCCGCGGAGGTCATCTCGGCGAGGTCCTGCTGGTCGAAGAGGCTGAGCTGGAGCGGCCCGTCCTCGGCCATGAGCTTGCGGATGGCGGGGGCGCGCAGTGCGGTGATCCACCCGTGGGGGTCCGGCCGCGCGGTGCCGTCCTCCCGCTGGTTCAGGGCAGCGATCTGGGCAGAGGTGATCATGCCGCGGTCGCCGACCATGACCATCTTGGCCAGCCCGAATTTGTCCCGCACCACGGTGACGATCTGGGTGAACGCGGCGGGGTCGCCGGTGTTGCCGGGGAAGACCCGGACCGCGACCGGGCGGCCCTCAGGGTCCGTCAGCAGCCCGTACTCGATCTGCAGCTTCCCCTTCTAGCCGTCCCGGGAGTACCCGCGGGCGGAAAGCGGGCAGTGCTGTCCCTCCATCCACGAGCTGGACAGGTCGAACAGTGCCTGGCGCGACGGGTTGGCCTCCGGCCACAGGTGCGTGGCCGCCAGCCCGGCCCCGATGCTGTCCTGCCGGCCGGCCAGCCAGTCCATCGCCGCGTAGATGTCATCGGTACTGACCCCGTCTACGCCCAGGTCGGCGCCCAGGGTGGTATCGGCCCGCCAGGTCAGTGCGGACAGCTTGGAGCCGGGCCGCACGACCCGGGAGATGATCAGGGCCATCGCCAGGTCCCGGTGCGGGCCGACCGGGCCGAGCAGGGCGGGCAGGCCGAGCCGGGCGGCCATGGCGTGCACGGCGGCGGCGTGCCCGTGCGGCAGCGACCGGGTGATCGTCACCGCTTCGCCGGCGGGGACCAGCTGCCGGCCCTTCAGCCCCGCGTCGATCAGGTCGATGACGTGGTCCGGCAGCGCCGACAGGTTGGCCACGGTCTCGTTCTTGACCTAGCCGCCGTCACGGTAGGTGCGGCGCAGGTAAGCCGAGGAGTAGTCCCGGCGGCGGCCCTGCTTGTCGGACGTACCCGGTCTTGCTGACTCTGACTACGTGGACTTTCCCGCTTCCTCCAGCCCTAGCCAGATCATAGCGCCGTGTCCACGCGCTATCTGTGAAAAGAACACACCGGACATTCTGACTACACCCCGTGAACAGATATGACAGAAACCGCAGCTCAGGGTGCAACGCCTACGGAGAGCTACGGCAACTTCGGCCTGAGCGGCAAACACCTACCGCAACCCGGGGAGACCGACCCGCCCAAGGACCTTGGCCCCCACGCGACGCTGCCGCTGCACCCCGGACCACCGTTCCTGTATGCCGCGCCGGCCATTACGGACAAACCGGCGTCGCGCCAGATCGAGCCGACCGGGTACTCCCCGTCGCAGGGAGGCCGTCGGGAGCGCCTGAGTCCGGACAGCGGGCCAGGCGGAGCTAGGACGCCGCCATAGCAGGGCACCGCCAGCCCGACCCCGCCGACTAGGCCCGGCGGCTGGACCAGTTGCCCCCGGATGGCCAGCACCCGGAGCCGGACTCCGGCACAAAGGACTCCGGCCACAGCGTGTGACCATGCCGAACGGCACACATTTCGTCCAGAACGCCGAGTATTTACCTACGACCGCCGCATAGGTCGTTCGGTTTGTCGCCGCGCAGATCAGCCAACTATGGCGCTCTCGACGCGTGCGCTCGTTGCGGTGTTGCCCACAAGGTACCCGCGTGCGCATCGCGCGGATCTGTGCAGACCTCTGCATGGGTCACGCCGGCGGGACTAGGTATGCACGTACCGCAGCTCAACTCTGTCGCGATGACCGGGCCAGCTCAGATTTAGAGTCCAGCATCCGGCAGCGGGCAAGTTGACCTCCGATGGTCCGGGGCCATTAGGAAATTCTCGCGTTGCCGAGCGGTCGGTACCGTTGAGCGTCGCCTTGATCGTTAGTGGGGCACCAGGCTCTTTTGCCACCCAGAGGATCTTGTTCCCCCGAGTAGCTGGAAGTGGTGCACGCAAAGCGTCGCGGCGAGCCCAGAGAATGGCGACGATCTTGCCTCGTTCACCCATCACATGCGGCATCGGCCGGTCAGGCGGGCGAAAACCCGCCTGAGCCCAAGTGGGCAGCGGGCCAAAGACGGGCGCAACCGCACAGCCCTTCTCGGCCTTCGCTGTAGCTGTCGATAGCGACAAGGGGCTGCTAGCTGACGATCGCGCGTGGCTCGGCGGCTGACCCGACGAGCACCCCGCAGCCGCCAGCGCTACCCCCAGACAAAGCGCGAGGCAGAACCTCATGTCTTTCACACTACGCCGCCTGTCCGCCTCGGACAACTGCAACTCTTCCCGAGTGACAGCGACGATGTCGACGGCTAAGGCAAGGCGGCCAGGATGCGCCGGATTTTAGTCGCCGGACAATAGACGTCGCGCAGCGGCACTCTACGGCGCTTGAGAGCCTGATTTGGACTGATACTTCAGCCACAAGCCCGATCTTCGAGCAATGGAGACGCAGATTGTTCGGGGATTCCGAAAAGAATATACCGCCAGTCGCCGGCGTAGGGGAAAATGCCAGCGCTAGTATTCATCCCGAGTCGCGGGGCGAGATGCGCTGCCTTGATGTGGGTCTTGCTGCAGCCCATTTGGTAGACATCACCGATATCGCTGAAGGCGCTAATGCTAATGATGCGCTTTTCCCGACACTTTGTGAAGGTAACGGAGAAGATCAGACCATCGACTTCTGCACGTATACGACGGCTGAGCACACTATGAATAACGCGCGCAACGGCTAGACGCCAGTAACTGGAGCAGTCAAACCGTGTCACTACGACAATACCGCTGTTTGCGTGGAACGCGAACCGCTTTGGCGCGTCTTTCACAAGTGCGTCAGGAGCATATTGACGCCCAGCCATGTTAACCCAATTCCCGCAATGAGGCGACACCAACGGACCAGATAGCGTTCACGTACAGCATCGCCTTCTCCGGGAATGTGGCTAGTAAGAGTTCCAATAATGACCTGAGCAATGGCAGTCACAACCATAATCGCTACCAGCAAGGCCGCAAGGCTAGGAGCGATGAATGCCACAGACAAGAGGGCGGCCCACACCAGCGATGTCGTCTTCTGGGTCGTGAATACTAGTGCCAAATCCGCGCCCCAGATCACTCCACGCCAGCCGGGCCGCAGGTTGCGCACGTGACGCTGAGGCACCTGCCGCATGGCATATGGTGTGCGGTCGAGAATATCAAGCATTCCGAGTGCCACCAACGTCAGACCGAGTAGGGCGCTCCTGACCTGAAGTGGTACAGCGGCACCAAGTAGTTCTCCAAGCTCATATGTAACTAGGCCCAGCAGTGTCGCACCGGCCAGATAGCCGGCGCCGTAGCCGTAGATGAAGCTCCGGAACTCGTCAGGCGACCGCCTGCGCATGGGAGCTGATACTCCCACCATAGATCTACCTCAAGGACTCCAGTACTGGAGGACAAAGCCGGTCAGGGCAATTAGGGCGAAAACGTAGTCGGCCACGCCAACGCCTTACTTTGCCATGGCATCAGCTTCAAGGACTGAGCCCGGGCCGAAAATTGAGTCCATCCAGTTTGCTAGGGCACTGTAGGACGCGAAAGCAACAGCAGAACGGACAATGTTTGCAGCGTCGACGGCGACGGCAGCGGGGCTGAGCGAGACGCCGAGAACGCCTGTCGACAGCTCGCCGTTAATGTCCAGGTGCGTAACCACCCCTGTAATGCCATAGCGTTCCACGAACTGCCCGCCCGCTTCTGCGGTGGCGCAGCTGATCAGCACTCCAACAAGCTGAACCGGGTAGTCGCGAAAGAATCTGGCGGCTTGCGGAGCGAGTTGCTGACACGCATGACACGCCGTACTGAATATGAGGATGACACCTTCTCGCCGTTCGAAAGAAGTTGGCAGACCGCTTGCAGAACTGCCTATGCGCGCTTCCGCTAGCTGCTGGACTGGACCAGACTGCGGCCTTGCTTCTGAGCCCGTCACGCGCGTAGAAAGCTCGCCGATCATAGCGAACAGTATTGCCACGGCGACGGTGAGAAGTACTAGAAGAATGATGATTAATGTTGTAAGGATCAATTTCTACTCCCATATCTAGACGCCATGTTGAAATATAGAGTCAAGAATCGCCTGCCTTGGAGACAACGCATGGCAACCATGATGATCAACGTTGATAGCAACACTTCATATCCCGCTGTTCGAGAGTGGATCATCGGAAGCACGGCCCAGAAGAGGAATGTGACTCCGATATAGACTTGCCACAGGCCTAGCGACCGCTTTCCCCTGCTTCCGAAGCAGCCGCAGGGCTCCGAGGTTGCGCGAAGCCGACCGACGGCACCAGCAACGAGAAAGCACAACCCCAGTATCCCGACCGCCGTTCTGGTTGGCACCGACGCACTCGCCAGTGTCACTGCCACGCCGACCGCGCACTCGGCCACAGCGAAGCATCTGATGAGAAGTGGAGACACGCTCTGCACTCCTAGGAGTTCCCGCAACGCCTGGGCGAGCTGCACCGGGTTAAGCAGCTTGCCGATTCCGGCCAGAACCAGCAGGGCGGCAATGGCTGCCGCCCACGGAACGCTCACGTACACCATCGAGTGCGCGGGCCATCACGGAATTGTCGCGACACTTCTGTCCGCGGACGGAATGCTAGGCCGGACGTGTACGACTCCCGGCTCGCCGTAAACAGCGACTGGCTGCGTGGTATGCAAGATGCGACCCGCCCGCTTGAACTTGATGCTCTTATCAATATCGAGTCGACGCACTCGGAAATGAACTGCGTAGGCCTCGTACGGGCCGCCATCTATAAGGTTCGTGCAGACAGCGAGATTAGTCCCGGAATCATCTTTATAGATGACCGCGTATCCTCGATCCGTCGGAGCTGGCATGGACTTCGCCTCCTACCAAGGCAAGCCTTACGGATAGCAGCTGATTGCCGAATATGTGTACCCGAATGCCTCACAGCAGTAGCAGAACGAGAGGCCGCTGTAACAACCCCAAATGTAATCTGCATGCTTTTTGCAGTAGCTATATGTCCCTGGCGGGCAATGAGCCAGATCACAGCATAGGTACTGGCACCCGGATGCCTCGGCTGGCTGCACGTCGAGGAACGAGCCGGCGACCAAGGCAGTCGCGGCCGTTACCCCACTCGCTCCGATCTTGGCGAAGCGGCGTCGTGAGAGTAAGGATCTGGTGCCCTTGTTTCGTGAGACACTAGCTGGCATGTTCCGTCCCTCTCACAGTCTTGAAGCAGCGCGATCGCGGTTGCTACGACATCGGCACGACTAAGGACGCCTATTAAGTCTCCCGATCGGTCATTGACTTGTCAATACCGATTGTTCATGATCTTTTAATCGTCTCATCGCCAAAGCAATGTGGTCTCGCCCGTGGGTCGCCCGTGGGTCGCCCGTGGGTGCCGCGCCGGGGAATCCCTCGCCCGAGAGTGTGCGATGGGTTCTGGTACGGCAGCCGCCATTTGGCCTGTGAGCTGCGACGGGGCGGATGCCGGGCGGGTGCGGCGTGTCTGGTGTAAATAGCGCAGCCGCCTCATGATCATGCTCGTGACAGTTCCTGATCTTGAGGCGGCCGCTGCCGTCATGGTGTCGGCGCGGCTGGGTCGGCGGAAGCGGCCGAGCTGCTGGAGCAGCTGAGGCCGGCGTTCGACCGGGCAGGGTCGTGGCTGCAGGCGGGGAAGTACGTGGCGGCGGTGATGAGCGACCTGCCGAAGCGGAACGGGCAGCCGGCCCGGCACGTGGGTGACCGGACGCCGGACCGGACGCAGCGGTTGCTGAACCGGGCGTCGTGGGACACGATGGCGGCGATGGGCGCGGTGCGGGGGTTCGCGGTGGCGGGCCTGGACCAGGCCGCCGCGCGACGGCGGGCCGGCGGCCGCTGCTGGATGAGACCGGTCACGAGAAGCAGGGCGTGTAATGCCGATATCGGCATTACGAGCCAGCGGTTATGCCGCGGGCGGTTGGCCGATTCCTGGTGGGCCCGGGGCGTGCCGCGGAGCCGGGCGGAATTATCTGCGTGATCTGCCTGTCGTGATCTTTGTGCCTCCTGTCTGGTCGATGTGTCCCATCGACCAGACAGAGGCGGACGTCAATGGGTTCTCGTTACCTTCCCAGGCGGGCGAGGCGGCTCGTGGTGCCCGGGCCGCTGGAGCCGTTCGCTGAGGGCCTGCGCCGGGATCTGGCCAGGCGGGGCTATGCGCTGGACACGGTCACTGATCATGTGCAACGGCTGGCGGATCTGAGCGGGTGGCTGGCTGGCCGGGGCCTGACCGCCGCGGACCTGACCGGCGAGGTGGCCGGCAGTTCCTGCGAGAGCGCCTGGCCGGCGGATACCGGACCGGGACGAGCGCGCGGGCCTTCGCCCCGGTGCTGGGGTATCTGCGGGGAGCCGGGCGGCCCCGCCGGCGGGGCTGTCGGCCGGGCAGGTCACCGGGTATGTGCTGGACCGTGCCCGGCACCGGGGCGGGACGCCGCAGGACATGGTGGTCCTGTCGGCGCTGCGCTCGCTGCTGCGCTTCCTGCATGTCACCGGTCAGACCGGGCTGCCGCTGGCGGGGGCGGTCCCGGCCGGGCGGAGCTGGAAGCCGTGCCTGCCTCGCGCCGCCTCCGCTGATGGTCTGCGCTCGGTCCTGGCCGCCTGCGACCGCGAGAGCGCGGGCGGCCGCCGTCACTACGCGATCGTCTTGGCCATGACGCGGCTGGCGCTGCGCGGCGGGGAGGTCGCCCGGCTCCGGCTGGCCGACGTGGGCTGGCGGTCCGGGGAGCTGACCGTTGCCGGGAAGGGAGGCCGGGCGGACATCTTGCCGCTTCCTGCCGATGTCGGGGAGGCGATGGCGGATTACCTGCTGCGCGGCCGTCCGGCCACGATCTCGCCGAACCTGGTCGTGGCCATGAAAGCGCCGTTCGGCGCGCTAGCGGTGTCCTCGGTCACCGTCCTGGTCGGCCGGGCATGCGAGCGTGCCGGGGTGGACCGGTTCGGGCCGGGAGTGTCAGAAAAACGGTGTGAGCGGGTGGTTGATCAGAGACAATGTCGCAGGTCACGGGGGTGACCTGGACGGGGAGAGGTCAAGATGACAACGGTAGAGATCGGCGGGGGCGAGGTCAACGACCTCGGGCAGGAAGTTCTGGCCGGGGCGACGGGAGGGGTGCCCCGGGGCGCGGGCCTGGTGCTGCCGGACGAGGTGGTCGCTGACTTGGCGGCGCAGCTGGTGGCCCGGGCGCGGGCGGGTGAGCCGGTGGCGCTGACGGGCCGGGACGGGCTGCTGGCGGGGATGATCGGCCAGGTGCTGCGGGCCGGGCTGGGCCTGGAGCTGGAGGAGCATCTGGCGGCCGGCGGGGACGACGGGAACGGTCGTAACGGCTACCGGGCCAAGACGCTGCGGACCGAGGCGGGGCCGGTGACGGTCAGCGTGCCGAGGGACCGGGACGGCAGCTTCGATCCGCTGCTGGTGCCCAGGCCGGTGACGGTCAGCGTGCCGAGGGACCGGGACGGCAGCTTCGATCCGCTGCTGGTGCCCAAGGTGGCGCGGCGGACGTCGGGGATCAGCGGCACGGTGGTCAGCTTGTATAGCGGCGTTATCTCTAGCCTTAACTGACGTGTCTTTAGCGTCCATCACGAGCGTTCTGACATGCCCGGATGATGGTTCGTTCGTGGTTATCTCCTGCCTTGTCCATGACGTTGTTCAAGGAGGAGACGATGCTCGTGCATCCGGTGGTGGTCCTCGGCTCGGGGACGCGATCGTGGACGGTGCTCGCGGACGATGACGTGCCGGTCGTCCCGGTGGACCGGTTCCTGGCCTATCTCACCAACATCGGCCGGTCGCCGAACACGGTCAAGGCCTATGCCCACGATCTCAAGAATTACTGGGAGTTCACCAGCTTCCGCGGCCTGGACTGGCGCGAGGCCCGGCTGGAGGACATCGGCGAGTTCGTCGCCTGGCTGCAGCTTCCCCCGGCGGGCCGTTCCGGGGCGGTCGCGGTGCTGCTGTCCGCGACGGCCGAGGTCAGCGCCTCGACGGTGAACCGCAAGCTCGCGGCGCCGTCGTTCCTGGAATGCGGGACGGGTCGGGGCGCGCTGCCAGGGTTCCACAGCGCCAGGCCGTCGTGGGTTCCGGTGAGCAGGCCACGGTCGGTCCCGCTGACCAGCTGATACCCCGGCGGCACCGTGATGGCCGGGCCGGGCCGGGCCGGCCGGCTGGCACCGAGACCAGCCTGGCGCGCTCGGGGCGATGCCGCCTGAACTGTTCGTTGAACACCAGCCAGACGTGGCCGCGCTGCGCCGCGGGAGCGAAAACGGTGCCTGCCCCCTACCCTGGTCCAGAGTTCGCGCGGCCGGCCGGACAGGTCATCGCGGATGGCTGAGGCGCCGTCCCCGACGTAGACCAGCCATCTGCCGACCGGGATCATGGCTGGCTGGTAGTCGCCGACGGCCAGGTCCGGCTTCCAGCTGTGGTAGAGCCGGCCGGTGCCGGGCTGCTCCAGCCAGGTGGCGTTCTGATAGGTCCAGATCAGCACCGTGGCGCCGACGCTGCGCGGTATCGGGGGAACGTCCGGCTGCCGGGCCGCCGGATGCCGCGCATGCGCGCTCCGCGGCGGCGGGGATGGCCGCCCGGTCCCGGTGCCAGAGACAGCGACGCCGGCGGACACGACACCTGCCGCGACGGCGACCGCCGCGGTCACCGCCAGGCGGCGCCGCCGCTGCCGCCGGCGGGCCTCCCGGATCAGCGCCTCCGGATCGGCGGCCCGCCCGGCGTCGTGCCTGGCCGTTACCATGAGCGTCCTCACAGCGGTTCCCAGGACACCAGGCGCAGGATCTCGGCGAACCTCCTGCGGCTGATAGCCGTGCCGGCGGGCCAGTTCGCGGGCCTTGGCGATCACGGCGCTGCGCTGCGGCGCCAGCCCGGTCACCGTGATCCCCGGCCCCGGCGGAACTCAAGCAGGCCCTCATCGCGCAGCCCGCGCAACGCCCGCAGCACGGTGTTGGGGTTCACCCCGGGCACCGCCGCGAGGTCCCTGGCCGGCGGCATCCGCTCACCGGCACCGATCTCGCCGTGGCGATCGCCCGGCGGACCGCAGCCGCGACCTGCTCGTGCAGGGCCACCGGGCGGCACCGAGAGCCAGCCATACGCGCTCATCGGTCCCGGGCGTCCTTAATCCCGTCGGGCGCCAAGGCTGCTGCCACGCGTGCCAACCGCCTTGCGACCGATGACTCAGGCAGCCAGCCACATCACAGCGGTTCGTACTACGACAATTACGCAAACATCTTCGCGCAGGTCACGGCGGTAGTGGGCTGAACGTCCCATCATGCGAACCGTCCCATCCTGATCGAAGGTGACCCGCTCCCAGTACGTTTGAGCAGGTCACGCACCCCAAGGCCGCGAAGGCTGCGCGGGACCGCGACCGGGCCGTTCAGGACCAGTTCATTCGGTCAATGGCGGCGTCAGTTTCCTGCTGCCAGGCCGGCAGATCCTCCCAACCGGCCACGTAGGAGGCCTTGGGATCGGAGAAGTGCCGGTAGATCTGGCCCGCCCAGCACACGGCGACGAACTGGCCCTTCTGCACCCGGCTCAAGCTAGCGGCCCTGCCGCCAGTCGCCGCGAGGAACGCCACGACCTGCCCGTGCACGGCCGCCGCGCTCTCCTGCTCCCACGACGGCATCTCCTCCCACGGCGCGACATACCCCGGCTTAGGCTCGCCCGGATAGTGCCTCCGCACGCCCTCGATCCACGCCTCGCGGAACTGCCGGCCACCGCCATCGTCCACCTGCGGCACTCTCCTTACGCTCAGCTTCCTGGTCAGCTCACACCCGCAGCCGCGTTCAGGCTGGCGATCTCATCATCAAGCACACGAACTGCCGGATCTCTCAGCAAAGGCATCAGAACGCCACGCAGTCCGGCTAGCCGCCGCGCGACCACTCCCGAGCCCGTCTCCCGCGCGATCCCGACCGCTGACCTGCCGTGCTCGATGACCGCGTCGGCCTTGCGCTGCTGCGCCCAGACTGCTGCCAGGTCGATGTGCACGCCCGCTCGCCGACGCGGTGACAGATGACCGCTCAGTGCCGCCGCAAGAGCTGATTCCGCCAGATCCGGGCGGCCTAGCGTCGCGTAACAGGTCCCGCGTTGTTCCGCCAGCCGCGAGCCGTCGAACCGCAGCCAGCCGCCGTTATGCACGTGGCCGCCCAGGCTCTGCACCTTCTCGGCGGCATCGAGAGCCCGTCCGCACCCATCCATCTCGCCCAGGCCTGCATACGTCTCGGCTTGCACGGCCGCGACCCAGTACCGTGTCGACAGCGAACTGTCCCCGCGCCGCGCCAGCCCGGCGGCCAGGTCCAGCATCGGAGCCGCAGCCGTGAATCGGCGCTCGTACATGCCGATGAACGCATGCCGGACCAGGGCGCACGCCCACAGATCCGCTGCGTCAGCCTCCTTGCTCGCCGAAGCGGCCAGCGCGTAGCAGTGCGCCGCGTCGGTGTACTGATTGGCGTCGAACATGACCTCGCCAGCCAGCTGGAACACATCACCAGCCAGGCCGCACAGCACAGCCGTTCGTAAACCGCGCTGTCCTGCGGACGGGCCAGGCAGCCGAGCAGGACATCGAGCTGCTCACGGACCAGCGGGAAGACCAGCATCTTCGACCGGGCCAGCGCGAAAACCCGCCACAAGTGCGCGTTCAGCGCCGCCAGCTCATCCAGAACCTCAGCATCAACCACCCGCGCCCGGCCCGCCACCGAACCCACTCTGTCCGGATCGATGCTGGTCCCGCTCGCCAAGGCCGCGCCCGCCATAGTGAAAATGCCCAGCAGCTCGCGCCGTCTCATCTCATCAAGCTCCGCCTCGTCCGGCTCCCGACCCGCGCAGCCGGTCAGCCGCCCGCCAGCACCGAGAACTTGATCTAATCGCGCCGCCATTGCCGCCGACGGACGCCGCGCGCCATGGGCCAGCCTCGACAGATATCCGGCATCGCACGGCACGAGCCGCGCTGCCTCGCGCAGCGACAGCCCGCGCTCCTCCAGAAGTGCCCGCAACTCGCAGCCGAAGTCCATATCCACTGTCATGCCCGCCCATCCGCCTGACCGTTGCCTGCTGCCCGACAACCGGGCGGCAGGCAACATCTTCTCACCCCCGGCACGCTCCCGGTTGATTCCAGTCAGCAGCCGCAGCACCGGCGGCCACACGATCGTCACGAACCAAGGACATCAGCGTGAGCGAATCTCCCGATCCCAGCGCCGCCCTCACCACGCTCGCCGACGCCATAGACCCAAGCAACTTCACCATCACCAGCATCGCCAAGCCAGGCCGTCCCCCGCGCCTGAGGATCGCCAGCAAGCACGCCGCCCAGCTAGCCGAGGACATCTACGCCGGACGCGGCTACTTCTGGTGGTCCTGGGCCGAGCGCATCAGCCCGCTCACGGACCCGGCCTCAGCGGCCGCCAAGATCGCCAGAGTCCTGCACACCCGTCCGCCCGGCACGGCCGACCCCAACTGACTACACCGAACCGGAGCGAGCTATGAACCGCGCCTCGACAAACCCCTATCCCAGCCCCAAGCCCGGCAGCGAACGGCACCTGTTCAGGCTCATGCAGGCTCTGGAAGACGCCCTCATCTTCCGCCGCGCCCGCTCCATGTCACCGTGCACACCACCAAGCTCCCGACGGCAACCGGTGCGACGACCACGCCACCGACCTCGCCCTCATCACCGGATACGAGCAAGACCTCCACGACATCCAATCCGCCGTAGCCCGCGAGGTCCGGCACGATCGCGAACACCAGTCACGCCGCGCCCACTGCGACGGATAATCCCCCGCATGCTCCCGGACCAGCCGGATCGCCTTCGCCTTCGTCTCCGCGCCGTAGTTCTGCGTCTTCCCCATGTCGCGCCAGCGTTCCCAGCATCCAACGCGCGCACGCCAGCCGGGGCGGTTCACAGCAAGCGGTTCGCACGATGGTCGGTTCAGTGGGGCCGGTGGGACTTGAACCCACACTGTCAGGATCCTAAGTCCTGTGCCTCTGCCGTTGGGCTACGGCCCCGAAGTAACCAAGTCTGGGCGGACCAACCCGTTCTCGCCAACTGGGTTAGTCGCCCAGACCGAGTTCCCGGCGCAGCCTCGCGACGTGCCCGGTGGCCTTCACCGCGTAGTAGGCCTTCTCGATCGCGCCGTCCGCGCCGATCACGAACGTCGACCTGATTACGCCGACCGACTTCTTGCCGTACAGCATCTTCTCGCCATAGGCACCGTAGGCCTTCAGTACGGTCAGGTCAGCATCGGAGAGCAACGGGAACGTCAGGCCATCCCGGTCACGGAACCTGGCCAGCTTCGCCGGGCTGTCCGGCGAGATCCCGAGCACCGCGAATCCGGCCGCTGACAGATCCGTCCTGCTGTCGCGGAAGTCGCAGGCCTGCCTCGTGCACCCGGGCGTCATCGCCGCCGGGTAGAAGTAGACGATCACCCGCTGGCCCCGCAGCGACGACAGGCTGACCTGGTGGCCATCCGCGTCGGGCAGGGTGAAGTCCGGCGCCGGGTCTCCTGGTGCCAGCCGAACGTCGCTCACGTGCGCATCCCTTCGATCGGTAACTACCGTACCGGCAGGGCCGGCGCCGGGACACGCCGGCCGTCCGGGGCGCTGCCGAACGGAAAGGAATTCCCTGATTCATTCACCAGTAAATAGACGCTACATTACCGAAACTATAAATTACACGTTCACGCGGATCGGCATCATGGCCCGCTGATAGCATTCGGCCCATGATTTCGTCGACTCAGCATCGGGCCAATGCGCATCGGGCCAGTGCGCGCAATTCCGCCTTTCCTCGCCGTTCACGCCAGATCGCGGCCGGAGCGGCCGCGGTCGCGGCTGCGGTCGCGCTGGGCGGCTGCTCGAAGGCCAGCACCGGAAGCGCGGCGGACAGCGGCGCGATGAAGCAGATCAAGCTGGCGGCCGACACGTCCGGGCACGTGAACTCGCTGACGGCCAGCATCACCGTGCACTCGGTCGGCACCACCGCCGGCGGCCTGACCGGCACCATCCAGATGCAGCTCAAGCCGACGACCCTGATCGAGGCGCGGTTCAACGTGCCTGCCACCAACTCGTCCGGCATCCACCTCGACGAGATCCTGACCGACCAGGCGATCTACTTCAAGGATCCGGCCTTCGCCAAGACCAAGGCCGGCAAGCCGTGGGTCAGGGTCAAGATCTCCGAGCTGTCCTCGAAGACCGGGCTCAGCTTCGGGTCGCTGCTCCAGAACCTCGAGGGCAGCAATCCGCTCGATCAGACCAGGCTGTTCACCGCGTCCCGGGACGTCCGCGTGGTCGGCGCGCGGACGGTCGACGGCGTCGCCACGACCGAGTACGCGGGCAGCTACGCGCCGAAGACCGCCTACGCGGGCCTGTCCGCGCACCTGCGCGAGCTGCTCGGCCCGTCGCTGCGGTCGATCGGCACGCACCGGGTCAGCTTCCACGTCTGGATCGACCGGCAGCACCTGATCAAGAAGGCCGACGACACCGAAAGCGTCCGCGGCCAGACGATCACCACCACCTTCGCGGTGACCTCGGTCAACCAGCCGGTGAAGGTCACGATGCCGAAGGCCGGCGACACCGCGCCGCTGCCCAGGCTGTGAGCCGGCCTGCGCCTGA